>Ga0182030_10000037_pt1 | contig 178609 bp, 156 predicted proteins | sample 812S3MmetaG_FD_121299 | JGI IMG/M metagenome (GOLD analysis project Ga0182030, IMG submission 121299) | Permafrost microbial communities from Stordalen Mire, Sweden - 812S3M metaG (Illumina Assembly) | ecosystem: Environmental > Terrestrial > Soil > Wetlands > Permafrost | place: Sweden...
CCCGACAGGCAGTATCACCGGCGGCGTGCTCAAGGATCCGCAGAACGGCAACGCTCCGTTCCCGGGCAATATCATTCCGACGTCGCGGCTCTCTCCGGTCGCATTGAAGCTTCAGGTTTACTACCCGGCAACCGATTTGCCGGGCCTGGCCAGCAATTACTCGGTGCCGGTGCCGACCACCATCAAAACCAACCAGACGGTGGATCGCGTCGACCAGAATATTGGCGACAAGGTTCGTTTGTACGCGCGCGCCGACAATCAGTACGAGAGCGTGTTCGGCGGCAGTGCGATTCCCATTAACGGCGCCACCACGCCGGTCGACATTTCGAATTATAGTGTCGGCTACACGCAGACGTTCACTCCCAACCTGGTGAACGACCTGCGCGTGGGCCGCAACTTCTTCTCCACCGCGACCCTGAACCCCTTCTCGGTGGCGGCCAATGCCAACGCCGGCACGGCGCTGGGAATCCCGGGCTTCAACGGGGACACGACGTATAACAACCCCGGCATCCCCGACTTCAGCATCACCGGTTTCAACGGATTGGCCAACGGCTCGACGAACTGGTATCAAAATGATTCGACCACGCAGCTTTCCGAACAGCTGAGCTGGAACCACCATTCGCATAACATCCAGGCCGGCATGGAATTCCGGCGTCTGGCTACGGGCCGCGCAGCGGTCAACAGCGCTCGCGGGTCGTTCACCTTTAACGGAACCCTCACCGGTTACGCGCCGGCTGATTTCATTCTCGGAACGCCGTCGTCGTTTACGACGCCGGGACCGGAAGTGCGCGGCCGCACCGCCGAATGGCGCGACGGATTCTTCGTCACCGATAAATGGCAGGTGACGCGCAAGCTGACGCTGGACTACGGCATCCGCTATGAACTGCCGACGGTCGCCTACACTATTAACGGCGTGGCCACGGAATTGAATCCGAACCAGACCGCGCTGGTGGGCGGAACGCCCGGGTATCACTTCACCGCGCCGAATCACGAGGACTGGGCGCCGCGCGTAGGCGTCGCGTATCGCATTACGGAGAAAACGGTGTTCCGCGCCGGCGCGGGAATTTATTACAACCCGAACCAGACCAACAGCTACACGTTCCTGAACACCAACCCGCCGTACACCACGATTCTCACTTGCAGCTACTCGGTGGGTGACGGAATTCCGACGCTGTCCAGTCCTCTCGCCACGGGCGTCTGCCCGACGGCCGCGACCCCCGGCACTATCGTCACCGATCCCTGGATCCAGAAAACGCCCCGCATGAATCAGTGGAGCGGCAGTTTGCAACGGCAGCTCTGGAGCGGCGGCGGACTCGAGGTTCAGTATCTCGGCTCGCACTCCTATCACCTGGATCGCAGCTTCTACAACAACACGCCTCTGCAGCCCGGTCCCGGTTCGGTCAGTTCGCGCCGGCCGAATCCGCTGTTCGGCGTTATCCGCACCGTCAACGACGACGAGATCGCCAACTATGAGAGCATGAGCGCCATTTTCCGCCAGCGGCTGACGCACGGCCTGCAGATGAACGCCAGCTATACCTGGTCGCACACGCTGGACGTGACGACGGATTCCAACGGCGGAGGCACGCCGCTGATTCCCTACGACTGGAAGGACGATTACGGCAACTCCAACTGGGACATTCGGCACCGCTTCGTGGCGAGCTTTGTCTACGACATTCCGTTTTTCCACGTCGGCAATCCGATTTTGAAGGGCGTCTTCACCAAGTGGCAGGGCAACGGCATTATCACGCTGCAAACCGGTCTGCCGTTCAACGTCAGCACCGGGACAGATACGGCCAACACGGCCTCCAGTGGCACGTACAGGCCGAATCTGGTGAGCACGCCGAGCGACACCTGCGGGTCGGTTCTGGTGGCCTGCATCAACGCCGCCGCGTACACGGTCAGCAGTTTGTACCCAATCAACCCCACTGGCTTCGCCTACGGAAACGAAGGACGCAACCTGCTCCACGGACCGGGAGTGGAGAACGTCAATTTCTCCCTGTTCAAGAATTTCCCGATCAAGGAGCGCTTGAAGCTGCAGTTCCGGATGGAATCCTTTGGTCTGTTCAATCATTCGAACTTCGCCAATCCGTCGGCGACGTTCGGGACGTCGTCGTTCGGCAACATCACGGGTCTGAGCGCGATGGCGCCGGGCAGCCGCGTCATCCAGTTCGCCCTGAAACTCCAGTTCTGACATGTGACTGGGAACTGTCTAAAAAATGCGCTCGCGTTAAAGTAACGCCCCATATAACGCGAGCGCGGATTTTCGATCTGCGAGGGTGCATCCCACGGACAGGGTAAACGCGGGCGAATGAAGGCAACCGCGAGTGGAACTGCTATCTGATTGAGGCCAAGGGTGTTTCAAACCCTCATATACTGCGATTCCTTCGGCGCCTGATAAACCACATCCAGGTGTGGAGTCTCGAGGCGGGTGTGGCCCTTGATGCGGGAATCGAGGCAGGCTTCGAGCATCCCGCTGACGAGCAGGGTTCTTTCAACCGGATAGGGCGCGACGCCGGTCATGATCATCTGCTCTATCTTGCTGGCCAGGCACGCCGAGTACGTGACGTTCGGATCGGGTGTCAGGAGAAACTGAGTGGCCTGATTTTCGGCTTTCCCCTCCAACTTCACAGCGATGTTGAAATCGGCCACGGCGTCGGTCAGCATCATCATGGTGGCCTTGGTCCCGTCTCGATATTCGATGAGATAGGCCCAGGGGTCTTTCACCACCTGCGGAAGCACGCCGTTACCGACCATGTCCTGGGTGCGTCCGTCGGCGAGCGTCGCGCCTTTCAGATTGTCACTACGGGAGAGAGCGGAGCGAAGCAGATCCTTCGACCATTTGCCATCTTCGCCGGCTTTCCACACAGCGTCGCCTTCGAGTAACTGCACGGCCTTGACGCCCTTTTCGCCACCCTTGCGCCGCTCCATCATGCATTGCATGGCTTCGAGGGCATGAAAATCCATGGGGTCCGAATCGCCCGTGCCCACCATCAGCGCGTCCTCGATCTGGCAGCCCAAGGGCAGTTCCAGATCCGGCAGCCTCCAGGTGACGGGGAGAGACGATCCGGCCAGCATGGGGAACTTCAGCCGCTTTGAAGCGTCGCGCATCTTTTTCGCTTTTTCGAAGCTGTAGGAAAGGTGTTTGTCGTTGTAGACGGGAACCGAGCGGCCGTCGGCTTCAAACACCTTGGCCACTTGTTCGAAGAATTCGTACCTTGGATAAAGGATTTGCCCTTTGTCGTTGCGCGGATATTCGCCGTGTTCGCCGATAATCAGCACGGCGTCGACGGCCAGTTTCGATCCGCCGCAGCAGACGGCCTCGGCGATGGTCGGGTAAACCTTGAAGCCGAACTCCTTGGCGCGCGTCTCGCTCAAGTCGCCAGTGGGCTTCTGGTCGACGTAGAGGGAGACGACCTGCGTATTGGGCTTGTGCCATTCGCCCGCCATCGGATATCCGACGATGAAGCGGTCGCCGATATGCTGGGCGTGCGACTGCAATCTGAAAATCGTGGAGATGATGGCGATGCGCTTCGGCTGTCCCTGCGAGAGAGCCGGAATTGCCGCCGCACCAGCTAAAAACGTTCTGCGAGTGATGTTGGATGTCATGTTTAGGTCCTCCAGAACGTCGATTCTTTCGATGGCTGATACTTGATCATCAGATGCGGTGTTTCCAGGCGCGTTTGCCCGGCGAACAAGCTGTCGACGCCGGCGGCGGTCAGGCCCGTGGTCAGCAACGTTCGTTCGATTGGATAGGTCGCCTTTCCGGTCAAGTACATCTTCTCCATGTTGTTGACCAGGGGGCTGAAGAAATTGGCCATGGTGGTGCGGCCGTCGGGCATCGGCAAGTACATCTGCGTCGAAAACGGCTTCGCCGTCCCCTCGATCCTGGCGGCGAAATTGAAATCTCTCACCAGGCCGTTCATGAGCAGCATGGTGGATTTCAAGCCGTCGGCATGTTCATAGCGATAGGCCACCGGGTCCTTGGTCAGGCGCCGCATGTCGTCGAACGACGGGAAAATATCGTTGAATCCGGATCGTGCCGGCGTCAGCGTGTGGCTGCGGCACAGAGCGGCGTTCATCAGATCGCGCGGCCAGACGTTTTCGCGGCAGGCGTCCCAGAATTTGTCGCCGCGGTAGGCTTGAATCCACTTGACGCCGGATTCTCCGCCCTTGCGGCGCTCCACCATGCATTGCAGCGTTTCGAGGCCGTGGAAATCGTAGCTGTCGACGCCTCCGTAGCAGATGCAGAGCGCTTCGCTGCACTTCGCGCCGGTGGGAAATTCGACCGAGGGGATGCGCCAGGTGACGGCGAGGCTGGACCCGGCCATGTACGGATATCCCATCTCTTTGGAGGTGTCGTACATTTTCTTCGCCCACTCCCATTTCCAGGAAAGATGCTTGTCGTTGAACATGGGGACGGATTTTCCGCTGTCGCGAAATACTTTCACAGTCTCTTCGAAAAAGTGGTAGCGAGGATACTGGACCTGGCCTTTAGGCGTTTTCGGATAATCGCCGTGTTCGCCGACGATGACCACTCCATCGACCGCGAGTTTTCCGGTTCCAATCGTGAGGGCTTCCGCGATGGTCGGGTAGATTTTCATGCCGGGGAAGCGCTTTTCGCGATCCCTGCTCAGATCGTCGGCGGGAACCTGGTCGACGTATAGCGAAATGAGATCCATCTCCGGATGATGATGGGTGCCGTTCCAGCCGTATCCTTCCAGATAGCGGTCGATGATGTGCTGCGTGTGCGAATGCTTTCGGTAAACGGTGGTGACACCGGCGAGCTTCGGGCGAGCCATATAGTGGAGCCATTATAATCCTAAGGTGCGAAGATTTCATAAGACATTTAGCCTAGCGCTGGTTTTGTTCCCGGCATTGCTGCTGGTGGCACAGGTTTCGGACCGCGCCCGGGCGCTGCATAACAGCTCACTGGTGTTTGACGCCCACATCCACGCGATCGAGCGCGAGTTCTACAACGGAGGCGACATCGGACAGCGCAAACCGGACGGCCAGTTCGATTTGCCGCGCGCGCGCGAAGGCGGGTTAGGAGCGATGTTCTTCGGGTTCTACGTGACCGAGGATTATTATCCCGGGCGCTTCGAGACCAAACAGGCGCTGCGCCTGATCGACGCCTGCATCACGCAGATCAAGGCCAACAGCACGATCGAGATTGCGCTGAATGCCTCCGATATCGAGCGGATTCACAGTGCGGGTAGAATCGCGGCGGTGCTCGACATCGAAGGCAGTTTCGATTTGGACGGGGATCCGGCAGTGATGCGGGACTTTTATCGGCTGGGGCTGCGCTCCATGCAGCTGTCGGCGCATAACTGGCAGAACAACTACGCCGATTCGTGCTGTGCGGGTACGTTTAAGAATAACGGTCTCAATGAGCGCGGGCGGGCGTGGGTGAAGGAAGCGAACCGGCTGGGAATCGCGATCAACGTGTCGCATGCGTCGGACGACGCGATTTCGCAGACCATCGATGTCAGCACCGATCCGGTGATTGCGACGCATCATGGATTGCGGCAGGTGAACGATATTCCTCGCACCATGCCGGACTGGCTGGTGAAGAAGCTGGCGGCCAAGGGCGGAGTGATGGGGTTTCAGATCGGCAACGAATTTCACAATCGCAAGGTTTTCGATTGGGTGACGCAGCACGCGGGGAAGCCTTTCTGGGATACGAAGGCCATTCACGACCGCGCGCCGATGACGATCTTTGAGATCGACAAGATGGTCGCGCACGGATTCCCGATGGAGGGAAACGCGAATGTGCCGGACGATATCAAGTTGACGGTGGATGGATGGGTTGATGTTGTCGACCGCGTGATTCAGATGGTCGGCGAGGACCATGTGGCGCTGGGGACTGATTTCGACGGCGGGCCGACGCCGCCGAGGGGGATGCGCGATGTGAGTAATCTGCCTCTCATCACCGAGGCGATGGTGCGGAGGGGATATTCGGATGAGAGGATCCGCAAGTTTCTGGGGGGGAATTTGTTGCGGGTGTTTCGGAAGATTACGGAGAAGAAGTAGTTTCCCGTTTGTCCGCATGCTCACGCATGGCGGTTCCGAGTTGCTGCCGGCGGCGCGGCACACTGGGTTAAAAAAGCAAATTGGCCGCGCGGATTTAGATGCGGCCGAATTTGGCTACGGCTTCCTTGATCGAACGGAATTTTTCGATGAAGGGGATCATGGTGTGCTCGGTGTTGTCGAGCTCCTGCGCCTTTTTCAGAACTTCGGCGGCGCGGGCTTTGGGAACCACCGCGACTCCGTCTTCATCGGCGGTGATGAAATCGCCGGGATTCACGCGCGCGCCGGCGCAGGTGACGGGCATGTTCATGCCTGCGAAGCGGTAGTGGTTGATCGTCGTGGACGGAGCCACGCCCATGCTGAACACCGGGAATTGAAGCTTCGAGATTTGCGGAGTATCGCGCACGCTGCCGTCGATCACGGCGCCGGCCAAACCACGGTACTTCATCGCGGTGGCCATCAGGCCGCCGATGCCGGCGAAATCGGCGCCGTCTTCCAAGACCATCACGTAGACGGAGCCTGCGGGCGCCGCATCGATCGCGTCGAGCATGCCTTGAGACGCCGCCGCGCCTTCTTTGTGTTCTTCCTTTTTGAGCAGGACGGTTACGGCGGGGCCGGCGAACTTGGTTTTCGAAAGAGGCCTCATTTGGTGCGACATGTAATTGCGCTGGCCGTACAACTGCTCCATGGCGTCGGACACGGACGCGACCTCGACGTTGCGAAATCCTTCCACAATCGGATCGCCTCCGGTTTGCGCGGCGAGCCAGGCACCTGCCAACAAAAGCGGTAAAACAACAAGTGTTTTCACTAAATTACTCCCCTCGTCATGATACGATTTCCTGGACAATCTCTTCTGAGAAGCAGCCTACCGAAGCAGCTTCAAGTATTCGGGCATGCCGTGAAATTCATCGATGTGGTCCGGGGCGGAGTTTCCGGCGTAACCCAGGATCAGAAACTTTCCCGATTTCGCTTCGCTCAACTGCTGGGTTTTGGAAGGCCCCCAGCGCTGGATTGCGCGGCGCCGCAGGCCGAGTTGCGCCACCAGCCAGTCGGCGGTTTCGGTGGTGCTGGCGAAAGTGCCTGGAAAGATCTCCGAATGAGTAACGATCATTGTCTTGCGGCCGGCGACGGCGTCCTTGGCAAACTGCAGGAAGATTTCCAGGTGATCGGGCTCCAGTTGGGATTCGAGAGGCCCGGGCTTGCCGTTGACGTAACCGGTATGGAGACCATCGATGAGCAGGACTTTTTGAACGCGCGCGTAGTATTCGGGAACGGACAGGATTTCGCGGATCGCTCCATGCCCGGCGCTCCATGCGGTCAGCGAGATGGGGCCGAACGTAACGCCGGTTTTTTCGGTAGCTTCCCGCAGCATGGCGTCGAACAAACCGTGATCGGAGAACTGCTTCGCGTATGTGGAAGAGCCGGCTCCGGTTTCAACCGAGATGACGGCGAAGCGGCCGCTGCGCGCGGCGGCGATTTCGGCGACCCAGGCCGCTCCATGAAAGTGGACGAACAGGGGCAGCTTTTTTGCTTTTTGAAGTTTGGCGGGAATGAAGAGAGTGCCGACCGTGAGTTGCTCGCGTCGGCCGCGCGGCGGTTCGTTCTGCAATCGGGGATGGGCGCGGGTGTGCTCGACCATCGGCGACGGATTTTGCGCAGCTGGCGTTTGCGGAGAGGCGAAGGCGAGCAGGAGAAGTGCGAGCACGTTTAACGGGTCGGGCCCGGCTTTACGTACTCTTTGGGAAATTGCACCGGAGTCCGACCGCGGCTCACGATGATCTCGGCGATCCTCTGAATCGGCTTGTCGAGAGGGATGACGTCGCCGATCTGAATGGGGGTGCGGCCGCGGGCGTCTTTATCGTCGAGAGGAACGCCGATATCGGCCAGATACTGAACCAACTCAGTCATCTCTGTCTGAGTGGCGCCGCTGCCGGGATTGACGCACTCATGCATGGCTGTGCGGCCATTCTTGTCGACGGCCTTCACGTCCTTATCGAATTCGAAGGCGTATTTCACCGCCGACACGCGACCACTCACCGCCGCCGCCAGAAGAAGCCCCGCGCCATCCTGTCCCTTGATTTTCGTATCCGCACCGGCCTCGATCAAGGCGTGCATCACCTCGACGCGAGCGTTTCTGGCGGCCAAAAGCAGCGGCGTCTGCTCGCCCGCGGCCGGCCGGAACCCAGCCTCTTTCACGGGATTCGTCCGAACGTTCAGCTGAGCGCCCTTGGCAAGCAACTTTTGCACCAGATCGAGCGTCCCGGTCTGCGCCGCCATATGCAAAGGGGTGTTGCCGGTGCTGTCGGCGATGTTCGGATCGGCCCCTCCATCGAGCAGAGCCATGGACGCGGCGTAGCTGCGGTTCGCGGTCGCGATGGTCAGGACCTTGTTCTTCTCGGGCGTCTTATCCGGGATCGCGTAGTTGGGATTCGCGCCGGCGGACAGAAGACGTTTCACCGAACTCGCGTCGTTCTTGAGGGCGGCGAACACCAGCGCGGTGAAACCGGACTTCGAGATCGCGTCCACATTCGCGCCTCGTTGAATCAGCAGATCGACGACGGCGGAGTGCCCTTCCGAGGCTGCCCACATCAGCGCGTTTTGCTGATGCTTGGGATCCGCGGCGTTCACGTCCGCGCCGCGGTCGAGGAGCATCTTCATTTCCGCTACGCTCCCTGCCCCGGCCGCGATCATCAAAGTAGTCTCGCCGTTCCATCGCGTGGCCTTCCAATCGGCGCCGGCCTTCAGGAGTTTTTCCGACAGTGCGGCGTCTCCGTTGGCCAGCGCGAGAGTGAGCGGCGTTTCGCCGTAGTCGTTCGCGGTATTGATTTTCGCGCCTGCGGCGAGGAGCTTGGCCGCCACATCCGGCAGATCGAGGAATGAGGCCCAGGCGAGCGCGGTGGCGCCGTCGGGAGCCGCGGCGTTGATGTCCGCGCCCGCCGCGAGGATCTTATCGAACGCCTTTGTGTCCCGGCGCTTTATGGCGTCGATGAGGCGCGGATCGGAGCCCCAGGCCGTCGCGATCGCCAGGCAGAACGCCAGCAGATTCCTTGCCACGGATATCGGCTGAAGCCGATGCTGCAAGCTGAAGCTCGCGCCGCCTGGCATCATTTTAAATATCCGAGAGGTGTTCCAGCTTGCCGGTGCTATCGCCCAGTCGTTCGGTCTCAACTCCCGCCTTGTCGAGCATCGACAACAGCAGGTTGGTCATCGGCGTCTCGGCGGCGTAACGGATGTGCCGGCCGCCCTTCAGCTTGCCGCCTCCTCCGCCGATCAGCGCCAGAGGCAGGTTGGTGTGGGTGTGCTGATTCCCGTCGGAAATGCTGCTGCCGTAGAGAATCATCGAATGATCCAGCAGGGAGCCGTCGCCATCCGGAGTGTTTTTCATCCGATCGATGAGGTAGGCCAGTTGATCGACGTGGTGCGTGTTGACCTGGATGGTCTTCGAAATCTTCACCGGGTCGTTCTGGTGATGCGTGCAGTCGTGATGTCCGTCGGAAATGCCGAGCTCGCGGTAGCTGCGATTGCTGCCTTCGCGCGCCAGCATGAACGTGACCACCCTGGTCAAATCCGTCTGGTAGGCGATCACCATCAGGTCCATCATCAGGCGAGCATGATCGACAAACTGCTCCGGCGCGGAGACCGGAAGGCTAATCACCGGGATTTTCGTTGTTGCGTTCTGTTCTTCGGCCTTCTGAATGCGGCGTTCGATATCGCGAATAGCTTCGAGATATTCCGACAGCTTGCGGCGGTCGCCCTGGCCGATTTTCGTTTCCAGCCGATCCACGCTTCCCTTCACGAAGTCGAGCAAACTTCCACGCTGGCGCATCCAATCCAGGCGCGAGGCGGCGTCCGTGCTATCGCCATCGCCGAACAGTCGCTCGAACAGCACGCGCGGATTCACCTCCATCGGATTCGGGGTGGTGGGGCTGCTCCAGGAAATGGTGTTGGTGTAGGCGCAGCTATAACCGGAATCGCACCCTCCGGCGAGGCTGGGAGCTTCGACGCCGATTTCGAGCGAACCGAACTGGGTGTGCTTGGACAGCTCCCGCGCCGCGATCTGGTCGGCGGAGATTCCGGAATGAATGTCCGCTCCCTCCGTCTTCTTCGGATGCACGCCGGTGAGCCAGGTCGCGCCCGCGCGGGCATGGTCGCCGGCGCCGTCCCCCAGCGAACGTCCGTTGATCTGCGCCAGATTACTCAGCACCAGCGTCCGGTCGCGATAAGGAGCCAGTGCCTTCATCGTCGAATTAAATTCGAACGCCGAGCCATCACCCGAGGGTTTCCAACTGGATTCGATGATTCCGTTCGGGACATAGACGAAGCCCATCCGCACGGGCGAAGCCGCGGCGTTGGTCGTGCCGCCAAACGCCGGCACCATCGCGTCCAGAAAAGGCAGGGCTAAGGCTGCCCCTGCGCCGCGCAAGAATGCCCGCCGGGGCAGGTGTTTTCGAGTAATCATCATCGCTCTCCTCATGAGCCTCCTCTCCGTTCGAGAAACGGAGTGCTCATCACGACCGCTTGAATCAAATCTCTCATCCGGTAATCTCCGGGGCCGCATTCCCGGAGAATCGACCGTACTGCCGGCTGATCGTAATATTCTAACCCTCGGCCGAGACCGTACGTCAGCAGCTTCTCCGTCACCGTATTCGCAAATTCTTCACGCTTCGAAGTACTCATTGTATTTCGAAGGCCGGATGGCCCGCTGAACCGGGTCCCGTCTGGAAGCTTGCCGGAGGCATCGATCGGGGATCCTCCGTCTTCCGCGCGCCACTGCCCAATCCCATTGTAGTTCTCCAGGGCGAAGCCAATGGGGTCCATCACCGCGTGGCAGCCGGCGCAACCCGGATTGGCGCGATGCTGCTCCAACGCGGCCCGAAGGCTGAGATGCGTGTTCCCTTTGGTGGTCGCATCGAGCGCCGGCACGCCTGGAGGCGGAGGAGGAGGCGGCGCGCCGAGCAGATTTTCGAGCACCCACTTCCCGCGCTGCACCACCGATGTGCGATTCGGCGGCGACGTCACCGTCAACAGGCTGGCCTGTCCCAGCAATCCTCCGCGATGCGGATCCTCGAGCGACACGCGCCGGAACTGCGATCCATAAATGTCCGGAATGCCGTAATGCTTGGCCAGCCGCTCATTGAGGAAAGTGTAGTTCGCGGTGAGCAACTCCAGGGCGCTGCGGTTTTCGCGCACCACGCTTTCAAAAAACAGTTCCGTTTCCCGCTCCATGCTCCAGCGAAGACTCTCATCGAAATCGCCGAAGATCACCGGGTCCGGCCGCACCGTCGCCAGGTTGCGGATAAACAGCCATTGTCCGGCGAAATTGCTAACCAGGGATTGGGACTTGGGATCGTCCAACATCCGTTCGACCTGCTGGCGAAGCACCTCGCGTTTGGCGAGCTTCCCGTTGATCCCGAGCTGCAACAGTTCCTCGTCCGGCACGCTGCTCCACAAAAAGAACGACAGCCGCGAGGCGAGTTCCACGCCGGAGACCGCGTGCACGCCCGGAGTGTCCGATTCGACGCGGAACAGAAAATCGGGAGAAACCAGAATCGCCTCGACCGCCTTCTGAATTCCGTACTCAAACCCGCCTTTCGCGCGAGCCTGGGTGTAGAAGGCCAGCAAAGGCTTTACGTCCGAATCGGTTACCGCGCGGCGGTAGGCGCGGCGGCTCAATTTGGCCAGAATCCGATGCGCGCAAGCGGTCTCTTCGGAGGGACCGGAGGGGTGGCAGACAAAAATCGCGCGCCGGCTGGGAGTGTCGCCGGAGCCGGTAACATTATAAGGTCCGGCGATGGAGAGGTTCGTGATGCGAGGCAGCGAACTGGCATTGCCCGGCGTCGTGAAGCGTTTCAAGCTCGCGCCGTCCAACCGCAGATCCACGTCCACGGGCGAGGCTTCCGGAGTCTTTCCGGGGAGCAAAGCGAGCTCGGGCCGGATCGATTCTCGGGGAAACGTGACGCCCACCTCGCGCAGGCCGGCCTTGATGGGAATTCGCAACTCGAACTTTTTGTCCGCACCGCCGAAGTTGACGCGCAGAATGTACTCGGCGTCCAGCGGAAAATAGTAACGAACGGAAACGCCGCCCGCCGAATTGAACGGAAGATCGTCGGAGACCTGTTCCAGCCTCGGCGACACTGGCGCGTTGCGGCCCGGCGCGCGGCGAGGCTCGAAGGCGTCTTCCACCGGCTTGATGGTCGGATCGCCGACCGTCAGCCGCGAAATTTTGCGGGCTACCGATAAATAGCGGTCCAGCAGGGCGGGAGAAACCGACAGGACGTCGCCGATGTTGTCGAACCCGTAGCCGGAATCGTCCCCCGGTAAAAGGGCGGCGGCGTTGATGTCGAGATCGAAAACATCGCGGACGGCGTTGCTGTATTCGGCGCGGTTCAGCCGGTGGATGGCGGGGCGTCCGGGATTCGGATGGGCCGCGGATTCGGCATCCAGAGCGCCTTCCAGCGACTGGATGAACCCGGCCTTGACTGTGACATCGGGATGAGGCAGACCGGCCGGCGGCATTTGTCCGGTCTTGATTTTGCGGAGCACGCGTTCCAGCAATTCGCCTTTATCCGCGACACCGGCCGGGTCCAGGCCTTGCAACGTCACGTCAGCCGTCTTCAACTTATTGTTGTGGCAGCCGACGCAGTACTTCTGGAGCAGCGCCCCGTCCTGCGCATCCGCGAGGCAGACTGTGATCCCGATAGACACAACTAGGGATAGGTAACGCATGACGTCCACCTTGATGGTACGTCAAAAAGGCTGCGAAATCCAAGGGGAGTCCTGAGTGGACTACGATTACCCGTAAGGGAGAGGTTGCGCGGTTGTATATACCGATCCGTATATACGATACTTGAACTGTGGCAACCCGTTTCGAATGGGACGTCAAGAAGGAACGAGTGAATCGCGCCAAGCACGGCGTTTCATTCGAGACCGCGAAGGAAGTCTTCGAAGATCCCGACCTAATCACGCGTCAGGATCGCGAGGTCGACGGCGAACGGCGCTGGCAGACAATCGGCTATGCCAAGGGAGCCCTGACAGTCGCGCATACCGCGGTGGAACTGGGGCCGGACGAGGTGATCCGCATCATATCGGCGCGACGCGCCACGCCAGGAGAAAGAAAGCTCTATGAAAAAGAAGAACTCGACTGAAGCGGGGAGGAAGAAGCCCATTGACACCAGCGACATTCCTGACCTGGGAAACACTACGGGATGGGTCCGCGGACTGATGTACCGCCCTGTGTTGCAGCCAATCTCGATCCGCCTGCCTGCGCCCGACATCGCGGCGGCACAGAAATTGGCGCGGAAGAAGGGGATTCCGTACCAGACCTACATCAAGACGCTGCTTCACGATGCGCTGGAGCGAGAACTTAGCGCTTCCTCGCGCTGATTCCTTACTTAACGACCGGCGTGTTTCGAGGAGCGTCAACGGGCTTACCCTCCGCGCCCGAAACAGAACCTATCACCAGTTGCGAGTTCCACAACCCCAGGGGGCCGAAACTGGCCTCGTCAGCGTGATCGAAGCGCCCACCTAACGTCGCGAAGACGCGGCCCCCCGTATGGAGCAGAAGTTCATCGAGAGCCTTGTACTGTTCGCCACGAAACAGCGAAACGGAGGGTAGGCCGGGATGCTCAGCCTCGCACTGGCGCCGGCGAGGGGATGCCGGTTCTGCGGTTTCTAGCCAGATGCGGGCGGAGCAACTCTCGTCAGTTAGGACGCCTCCTTCCAGGTTAGCGGCGACCGCCGCATATACCAGGACAATTTTTCCGTTGAATCGAGCTGGTTCTTTCACCAACTCGCACAGGGGTGTCAGGACAAGAGAGAAACGTCTGGGCCGCTTCCCATCGCGACATTCAATCTAACCGTACCAACGTCGACATTGCCTCCTTCTGCTCGCTGGAGTCCAGGAAGGATCTTTCTCGAAACTCCGAGCGCCTCAAACCTCAGCTCGTACGCTCGCGCCGTAGCGACCGGCAATATGAATTTTCCCTTGGACTCGGTCAAGGTCCAGGCCACGACCTCGCCTGGAAGCGAAGTGGCCGTTATCGACGCACTCGGGATCGACGCACCAGCTGGGTCTGTTAGCCGCCCTTCGATCCGTACGATGTTGGTCGGTGCATTGGCCTTTTCCTGGCCAAACGTTCGCGTCGGCAGCAACTCCAAAATACAAACTAAGGTCACTCGACGGGCCAGCCACATGCTATGAATATGCTACACCCTACTTCTCCACCGCCACCTTCGCCCGCAGATTCGCCACACCCGCCGTGTACCTCTCGTCAGTCACGGTGAACGCTACGGCGTCCTCCAGCCAATCGTGAGCCGTCCCGTCCGGATCGTGCGATGCGATGGTCAATGTATAAGGATGCGGACACAGGTCGCACAAGAAGGAAAAGGTCAGCGTCACGGTATCGCCGGCCGCGCGGGGGCCAATTTTCACACTTTCCAACTCCGTGTTTGTGCCGTAGACTTCAAACCCGATCTGCGTGCGGATCAGAATGCCGATCACCGGGTCCTGCACCGCTTCGTGAAACCGGATACTGGCTTTGATGCTCACCATCTCGCCGCTTTTCCAGACGATGGTCGGCTTGCCGTCGCTCCCCAGCGTTTCGAGCGAGATCACTTCCGCGCGCCCGTCGCCCCTTCGATACGACGGAGCGAGGCGCGGAGAAATCGTTTCGCCCCATGCGCGGATTTTCTCCGAAACCGCGCGCCGGTACTTGCGCAGCGTCTCCCGCGGGTCGCCCTTGGCCGCCAGGTAGCCAGCTTCCAGCCACCACACTTCGTCGCACAATGTTGCGAGCAGGCGGTCTTCGTGCGACGCCAACAAGATCGTCGAGCCCGCGCGCCGCAGCCGGTCGAGCGCGGTCAGCGTTCGCGCCCGCACCAGCGCGTCCTGTGTCGCCAGCGCCTGATCGAGCGCGATCACCGCAGACGGCGCCAGATTCAACGTTTCTCCCAGCGCGACGAAACGCCTCGCCGGCGGAGCCACGATCTCTCCTTCAACAGGCTGTAAAGTTCCGCAGGCCAGCTTCAGCAATTCCGTCACGCCGGAACTTTTTTCACCGATGACTCCGATAATCGCTCCCGACGGTGCAACCGCCCGGAACCCCGTCAGGGGAGGCGCCGAAACATTCTTGAACTCAATGGACATTCAGAAACAGCATACAGGTTTCTGCACGCCCGTCACTTCCCGCCCAGCGGATGGGTGGCCAGCATCGAATAGTCCTCGCAGGTATTTGGACCGATAGAGTTTCCCGATGCTTTCACGCCCGGGCCCATACCGATGCATCGCGATTTCATCTTGTGACCGGAAATTTTGTTCCCCCGGATGACATTACCGCGCACCGCCTCCATGCGTACCACGCCTCTGCTCAAATAAATACCGCTTTCGAGCATCTCCGGCTCATCCTTTTTATAGATGCACGGGAAATCCTTTGCACTCTCATTGCACCCAACCGTATTCAAGTGCAAAAAAGAATTGTCCGTGACCTTGTGCCCGCTGCCCATCAGAAACAGGCCTCCGAACCTGGCTCCGTCGATGATGTTGCCGCGGATTTCGATATTTTGCGAATGCATGTTCGGATCGGTGTTGTTCATCACGATGCCGAAATGTCCGAATGGATAAGTGGCCGGCGTACCGCGGTTCACGCAGGTATTTTCAATGATTGACCCGTCGTGAAATCCATCCAGGTCGATGCATTTTCCATCGACCTCCTCAAACTTGTTCCGGGCGTAGATGGAATGGTCGACGTTGCCCGCCGTATCCATGGCCACCGGCGTCCCCAGATTTTCCACGTCCACCGCTTCCGGCGGATACCCGATGTGGCTGCCGGTGTTGTCCTCCACGCGAACTTTGGTGGCCGCGCCCACTTCCAGCGCGTCGCGCCCGATGTCGTCGAACCTGTTGCTGGAAAACGATCCATCGTGCAGTATCGGCGAGGTGTATAGCGAATGCGTCCACAAAGCGTTCCCACGAATGCGACGGAACCGCGAATCTTTCACTTCAAAATCGGAGGAGCCCTCTTCGATCACGATGCCACCGGTGGTATTGTTGCGGCCCTTGGCGTTGCGCGTGCCCGAATCCTCCACCAGCACGCCCGCGATCCTGATTCCGGAGGAGCGGCTCGCGACGATCGCGAAGCACGGAATCGCCCCGAACCGGACCTGGGAAATTTCCACGTCCTCGACGCGATCCAGCAGGATGCCGTTGTTGGAATAGAAGATCCGGAACGCGTTTTCGGGCGGCGCCATTTCTCTCGGCTGATCGAACGTCGGGCGATTCCCGTCAATCGAAAAATCGCGAAACTGAATCCGGCGCGCGCCCTCCGCCACAAAGACGGCTCGTCCTTTGAATTGATCGGACACTTTAAAAATCGTTCCAGCGCCGACAATCTCCAGATCGTGCGCATTCGGAGCGAGCTGGAGTTCCGCGGAAACTTCGATCACGGCCGCCGGCAGGTGAATCACGCCGGTCGACTGCGAGGCGAGCAGCGCCCGCAGACGCGATTCCTCCGTCCCCCGGCAACCGGCAAGAACGATGATTGTGAGAAGCAGCGTCCGAAGCGTGCAGTTTGGCACTAATTTGCCGGCTTTTTGAGCCATTCTCCGACCCATTCCAGGAACTGCCCATACCACAACACGCTGTTTTGCGGTTTCGAGATCCAGTGCCCTTCATCGGGAAACAGGACGATCTTCGACGGCACTTTCTGCATCTGAAGCGCCGTGAACAATTGCATCCCCTGCCCCACTGGTACCCTATAATCGATTTCGCCGTGCAGCACCAGGGTCGGCGTTTTGAAATTTTGCGCGAAGAAACTGGGCGACCACTTCGCGTACATATCCGGGTTATCCCATGGCATGCCGTTGAACTCCCACTTGGGGAACCACAGTTCCTCGGTCTCGCTGGCCATGCTGCGCAGATCGTAAACTCCGGAATGCGAGATCAGCGCTTTAAATCGATTGGTATGCCCCAGAATCCAGTCGATCATGTAGCCGCCGAACGACCCTCCCGCCGCCGCCATCCGCTCGGGATCCACATAGGGCAGTTTTTCGACATGATCGGCCACCGCCATGATGTCGTCGTAAACCTTGCCGCCCCAATCGCCATTGATATCGTCGATAAACTTCTGCCCGTAGCCGGTCGAGCCGCGAGGGTTCGGCATCACCACCAGGTATCCGGCCGACGCGAACACCTGCGGGTTCCAGCGGTAGCTCCACGTTTCGCCCCAGGCGCCTTGCGGACCGCCGTGAATCAGAAACAGCACCGGGTATTGTTTCATGGGCGAAAAATCGGGCGGCTTCACGATGAACGTCTGAATGCGCGTCTTGTCTTCGCCGCTGTCGACCCACATTTCTTCCAGCGGACGGACCGTCGAGTTCGCCAGCGCGGCATCGTTGAAATGCGTGAGCGCGACGCCCGTGCCGGCGCCAGCCGTGGCTTTGAAAATCTCCACCGGCTTCGACCCGCTCTGCTGCGTGTAAATCATCGTGTCGCCGTCGGCGGTGAACTGCACATCGTCGAGCGTCGACGCGCCGGAGATGATGCTGCGCAAGCCTCCCCCGGAAATAGAAATCATTTGCAGGCCGGTGCGGCCGCGGTCCTCAGAGGTGAATACCAGCCGCTCGGAATCCGGCAGCCAGGTCATGCCTTCCACCCAGCGGTCCAATCCTTCCGAAAGATTCGCGGTCTTTCCGGTGGCGCGGTCGAGCACCATCAGACGCCAGCGGTCGCTCTCATATCCGGCCCGCGCCTGCGAACGGAACGCGAGCAATTTTCCATTGGGCGAATAAAGGGGCGAGTTGTCGGCACCCAAACCGATGGTGATTTTGTGCATTTCGCCGCCGGCGATAGGAACGGTATAGATATCAGAGTTGGTGCTGATGGCGGGATCGGGGTCGGCGTTCATGGTGAACGCGACCTCCAATGAATCGGGCGAGATCGCGTAATCGTCCGGGCCACCGAGCGAAAACGGAGGAACATCGTGCGGACCGGGCGTCAGGTCCCTGGCGTTCGATCCGTCGGCATCGACGACGAGAAGGTGCTGGCGGCGCTTGGTTTCATAGGCGGTCCAGTGGCGGTAAAGAAGAGAAGTATAAATGCGGGCTTTGACCTTGCTCCTGGCCTCGGCGTCGATCTTGTCCTTATTGCAGCGGTCATCGGCTCCGCATTCGGGGTAGACGCTGGATTGGAAGACGATTTTCTTTCCATCCGGCGAGACGAGCAAGCCGCCGGCTTCGGTAGAGAGACGAGTGATCTGGCGCGCGTTCCTGCCGTCAGCGTCCATCGCCCAGATCTGCGAGGATCCGGCGCGGTCGGAAATGAAGTAAATCTGCCTGGAATCCGGCGACCAGCGCGGGCGTTCGTTATCGGTGCCGTCTCCCGTCAACTGGAGGGGCGAGCCGCCGAATAATGGAACCACGTAAATCTGCTTCGGCTTGATGTTGTTTTCGATATCGACCGTCTGAACGGTGAACGCGATCTGTTTGCCGTTGGGAGAAAGCGAGGGCTCGCCGATGCGCGACAGGCCGAGCATCATTTGCACGTCAAACGTCTGGCGCTGCGCCGACAGGGCGCCAATGGTCCATAAAAACAGTACCAACCGCATGGACTTCTATTTTAGCGGACCGCCCTCTTCTCGATGCGAGGGTCGGGCGCGAACCACATCAGGGCGACAGCGATATAGAGGGCGATGGCGATCCACGCGTGAACAAACGATAAGGGGATGGCCACGATGAACATCGACAGGGAGAGCTTGCCTTTGACATCTTTTCCCAAGGCGGTCCGCAGGGGCGAATCCGGATTGCACGCGATCAGGCTCTGTTGCAGGATGATGTAACCGATCGCGGCCATCGAGAGAATGACGCCGTAACAGGCGGTGGGAAGAGGCGCAAAATGCGTGTCGTCCATCCAGTGAATGACGAACGGCACCAGGGACAGCCAGAACAGCAGAAACAGATTCGCCCACAACACGCGGCCGTTGACGCGCTCCGACACCTGCAGCATGTGGTGGTGGTTATTCCAGAAAATGCCCACGTTGGCATAGCTCAGCGCGTAGGCGAGCAGCGCCGGAACGGAGGAGCGCAGCGCTTCCATATCGGCGCCGGCGGGCGGTTTCATCTCCAGCACCATGATGGTGATGATGACCGCCAGAACCCCGTCGCTGAATGCTTCGAGCCGTCCTTTTTCCATGTTCGCTTCTGATCACTTTAACAGGAGCTAGAATCATAAGAACCCATGAGGATCTCAATTCTTCCGTTCACCATCGCCGCCTGCCTCTGCGCGCAGGATGCATCGAAACTCGCCGACGACCCAACGGTGAAGGCGGCCCTGGACGCGGCCAAGCGCAACGAGTCGCACTTTATCGATGAGCAAGCCCGCTTCTGCCAGATTCCCGCTCCTCCCTATAAAGAGGAGGCTCGGGGCAGGGAATTCGAGCGGCTGTTTAAAGGTCTGGGCCTGGAAAACGTCCGCATCGACAAAGCGGGCAACGTGATCGGAGTGCGGCCCGGCGCCTCGGCGCATCCGAACCTGGTCTTCGCGGCGCATCTGGACACCGTGTTTCCGCCGGAGACCGACGTGAAGGTGACCCGCCAGGGCACCGTGCTGAAAGGGCCGGGGATTGGCGACGATTGTCGCGGACTGGCGGTCATGCTCGGCGTGATTCAGGCGTTGAAGGACGCGAACGTGAAGACGCCTGGAACAATCACGTTTGTCGCCGACACTGGTGAGGAGGGCCTCGGCGATTTACGCGGCACCAAGAATCTGTTCAACGACAGCCTGAAGGGACAAATCGACAAATTCATTTCGGTGGACGGCACAGGCCTCAGCCTCACCAACATCGGCGTGGGCAGCTATCGCTACCGCGTGACGTTCAAGGGGCCCGGAGGCCACAGCTTCGGTGCCTTCGGCATGGCGAATCCCATTCAGGCGATGGGACGGGCGATCGCGAAGATCGACGCCTTTGAAGTGCCCACCACTCCGAAAACGACGTTCAACGTCGGGCGCGTGGGCGGTGGCACTTCCGTCAATGCGATTCCGTTCGAGGCGTGGATGGAGGTCGACATGCGTTCCTCCGACAAAGCGTCGCTCGAAGCGGTGCACGCGAAGTTCAAGAAGGCGGTTGACGAGGCGGTCGAGGAAGAGAATAAGCGCTGGAACGGACGCGGTCCGGTTTCGGCCACGCCCGAACTGGTGGGCTATCGCCCGGCCGGCAGCACCTCGGCCGACTCCGCGATCGTGATTACGGCCCTGGCCGTGTCGAAGATTTTCGGACATACAGGAAGGCTGGGCGAAGGCTCGACCGATTCGAATGTGCCGATGAATCTCTCGATTCCCGCGATCACCATCGGCGGAGGCGGGCAAGGGACCGGAGCGCACGCACTGAACGAAGCATTCGACACCAAGGATTCGTATCTAGGGACGCAGAGGGCGTTGTTGCTCGCCGTCGCCCTTGCGAGGTAGCTCTATGAGAGGCTTAATTGGACTGATTGTGATTTCAGGCGCATTCGCGCAGACCCCGGCCGCCAAGTCCGCGCCGCCGCCGATGATCTCGGTCAAAGACGAGGCGTGGGGCTATATCGCCGCGGCGCTGGCCGAAAAAAATCCCGACACGCGATTGCAGGCGGTGCAGTCGATGGGATTGATCGGCGTGCATGAGCCGTATATCTCCACGCTGGCGGGGATGCTGAACGACAAGGACGTGGCGGTGCGCGTGGCCACGGTGCAAAGTCTGGTGGACATCAAGAATAAGAACACGGTCCCGGCGTTGAAGAAGGCGCTTGCCGATCTTGTACCCGAAGTCAGCTTCGCCGCCGCAAAGGCGCTCTACGCGTTGAAGGACCCGGATGGCGAAGAGGCGCTGATGTTCATCTTAAGCCGCGAACTGAAGACATCCTCCGGCTTCATCACCAAGCAAATGCGCGATTCGTTGCGCATGCTGCAAACACCGAAGCCTCTGATGATGTTCGCGTTTAAGACCGGAATCGGGTTCGCGCCGGTGCCGGGACTGGGCGAGGGAATTTCGTCCCTCCAGGGGATTCTCGCCGATCCAGGCATGTCCGGCCGCGCGGCGACGGCCCTGCTGCTGGCCTCCGATAAAGACCCTCGCGTGCAGGCGGCGCTGATCGACGCGTTGCAGGACAAAGAAGGATCGGTGCGAGCGGCCGCCTGCCACGCGCTGGCGCTGCGCAACGACCGGAAACTGGAATCTTACTTGATTCCGATGCTCGAAGACAAGAAGCCAGCCGTGAGAATGCGCGCGGCGGCGGGATGTCTGCGACTGGAGTCGCTACCGGCGCCGGTGAAGAGGCCGGCAGCGAAGAGCGCGGCGCCGAAGGCCGCGGCAAAGAAGTAAGATACAGCGTCGGTTTATACGTCCGCCAGACAGGCGGGTGGATAACTTCCGGATACCGCGTGATACGCCCGGAGCGCGGTCCCACACTTCCTCGATTCGGGACTGTTGTCCCGAAAGGGGTCCTTTGTGCAAGGCGCGAGCAGGAAGCGCTGAACTGCGCGCCTTGCACTTCGCACGTATGTGAAACAGGGGTGCTCCGGACAGACCGAAGTGTGGGCCGCCCAAGCGGACGAAGGCATCAGCTGAAGGTTTTCACGGCTCGCTCGAGGGCCGGGAATGCCTTCTGGAGATCGCCGGCGACCATGACCGGTTTACACTCAACGCTCGCGTTTAGCGCCAGAAACCATGGCTCGACGATTTCGGCGAGTTGCGAAGCATCCTCCATGTTTACGATCAGGATAGCCGTCCGCATTCCGTCATCTTGCAGGAAGTAGGCCGCTTCAGGCTTCTGCTCTTCGAGTATCAGCTGGATCGATTGGAACCTGTCCTTCTTTGCCGCGGCGTTGCCGGCCTCGACTGGAATTGAGATCTTTAGAAAGAATCGCATCGTGTTTTCTCCTTTTTTCTCGGGTCGTGCTAGTGTAGACACCGGGGTCTGTGGAAGCCGGGCGTTTACCGACTGCTCAGTTCCCATCCTCGGGCCCGTTTGCTATTGATATAGACACCATGGCCTCCAGAAACTGGGCGCTCGCTCAAAAGGTGGCATAAGAAAGTGAGGCTATGGCGATTCCAGCGATAGACGACCTGATCTCAACGGCGCGGGCCGGGGACGGAAATGCGTTCCAAGAGCTTACCGAGCCGCACCGACGAGAGCTACAGGTACACTGCTACCGCATGTTAGGTTCCCTCAAGGATGCCGAAGACACTCTGCAGGAGACGCTGCTGGCGCTTGGCGAGGCCTTGGTGAGTTCCAGGAACGAGCTTCGCTCCGCACCTGGCTCTATCGGATCGCCACCCACCGGTGCCTCAATGCCCGCCGCTCGGCCAGCCGAAGGTCCGCCAAGGAGTGGGACGTTCCCGGACTTGTACCACCGGAGCCTACCAGGCTCGGCGAGGTTGCATGGCTGGAGCCTTTTCCCGACTCCCTTTTCGAGGGTGCGATCGATGTGCCGCTTGGCCCGGAGGCCCGCTACCAGCAGGCCGAATCCATCTCCCTCGCCTTCGTAACCGCCCTTCAGGTTTTGCCGCCCCGTCAGCTCGCCGTCCTCATTTTGCGCGACGTACTCGGATTCCATGCGGACGAGGTGGCCGACATGCTGGACTCTACCGTCCAATCGGTCAACAGCGCGCTCAAGAGGGCGCGGGCGAGCATCGCGCGCCAGCGGCCGCCCGCGGATCGCGAACCGCCTCCCGCCCCTGGTTCGGCCTCCGAGAATGCGATGGTGGCGAAATTCGTCAGCGCGTGGGAGTCCGCCGATCTCGATCGGATAGTGGCCCTTCTGACGGGCGACGTCTTCATGTCGATGCCACCGGTGCCCGTCGAATACCAGGGCCGGGAGGTCGTGGCCCGCTTCTGTGCCAGCCTCTTCGATGCGGGCCCGAGGTTCGACCTCGTGCCGACGCGCGCCAACGGTCAGCCCGCGTTCGGAGTCTACTTGCGCGCCCCCGATGGCACGCGTTTCGGTGTCGGCCTCTACGTCATTGCCCTGACCGGCGACCGCATCAGCGCCCTGATCCGCTTCGAAAGCAGCGTGCTCCCGTGGTTCGGACTACCGCCATCGCTCCCGAGCCGATAGCCTGCTTTCTCGTAAAAACCATTTCCTTGCCGTTTTGCTTGGTGTTCGGGGAACCGTCGTCCGCGCTCCGAGCGGATTGTCGGCTATTCGGGAGTTCGCGTCGGCGGAGGGTTGGCATGCTCACTCCAATTCGCTGCGCGACCACTCGGGAACGCCTCCGGCCCGGCTGGCGACCAGAGCCCCGAGGCGATTCGCAAAAGCCCCGATTTTCGAGAGAGACCGACCTCCGTTGAGGCCGTGAAGAAACGCCGCCGCGAACGCATCGCCTGCGCCAACAGCGTCGGCCACGGTTACCGGAACGGCACCGACTTCCACATACTCGCCGCCCTTGAAAATGGCGCAGCCGCGGTCGCCGTGCGTGACGCAGACGGCTTCCCAATCGAATCGCGAAGCGTAATCGCGGCAGAATGCTTCGATGGAGGTGTGCGAGGTTCCGACCATCTGTTGGACGCAATCGAGTTCGTCGTCATTCAGCTTCACGACGTCTGCGAGCGTTAGCAGTTCCATCACTAAAGGCGCATCGTAGGAATTCTTTCGCAGATTGATGTCGTAAAAACGGCGCGCGCCGGGATACTGCCGAAGCAGATCGTGGAGCAGCGCGAGCATGCGCGGCTCCATCAACTGAAGTGTCCCGTGATAAATCCAATCGGGATCGGCGGGCAGCGCCGGCAGCGCCGCGAAATCGTACGCAGCCGGGCGATGTAACACGTACGAAGGCTGCCCCTGACCGTCCACTGTGACCGAAACCGTCCCCGTCGGAGCGTCTTTCACCGTGCGGATGAACTTCGTCGAGAGGCCCAGTCGCGATGCCGTTTCGAGCGCGCGGCGGCCGCGATCGTCATCGCCGACAGCGCTTACGAACGCTACATCGTGGCCGAGGCGCGAAAGCTGGACGGAAAAATTAAACGTCGCGCCGCCCAGGAGTTCTCTATCGCCGATCAGATCCCACAGAATCTCGCCGAGGCTCGCCAATTGCACCGTCTATGAAGATACTATGAACGTGATGCGCTTGCTCTATATAAAGGTGATCCTCGCCGTTCTTGCCGTGGCCACGCTGCACGCGGCCATTAAAATCGAAAAACTGTTCGGGCCGGAGACGCCCACGGGGCGCTATAAGCATCCGGCGGCGATCACAGAACTCGCGAACGGCGACTATTATCTGGCGTGGTACGGAGGCGATGGCGAATACGATCCGGGCACTGCCGTGTGGGGCTCCAGGCTCGCGGCAGGCAAATGGTCGAAGCCTGTGAAGCTGGCGCAGGATCCGTTTTATTCGGTGGGCAATCCGGTGATCTGGCAGGCTCCGGATGGGTCGGTGTGGTTGTGGTACGTGATCCGTCCGGGGGCGACGTGGTCCACTTCGCGCATCGCAATGAAGATTTCGAAAGACGGCGCGAAGACCTGGTCCGACGCATCGGTGCTGTCGTTTAAAGAAGGAACCATGGTGCGCGGCAAGCCCATCGTGCTCGCAAACGGCGACTATCTGCTACCGGTGTGGAAGGAAACCGGAGCCGATACGGAAGTGGTGGGCGCGGACACAGCCTCCTATTTTCTGCGCTACGATCCGCGCGCGAAAAAATGGTCGGAGAGCAGCCGGATTCACGCGCGGTTAGGCGCCCTGCAACCGGCCGTCGTGCAGATCGACAAAAACAATTTGATCGCGTTCTGCCGTCGCGGGGGTGGGTACGGCCCGCAAACCGAAGGCTACATCGTCCGCAGCGAATCGCACGACGGAGGCGCGACATGGTCGCCAGGCGCAGAAACGGCGTTCCCCAATCCGAACGCGGCGATCGATTTACTGAAGCTGGCGAACGGCCACGTGCTGCTGGTCTACAACGACAACATGCACGACCGCACGCCTTTGACCGTCGCGATCTCCACCGATAACGGGAAAACGTTTCTCACTCGCATGAACATCGCGACGGGCGATCACGACTACGCATATCCCTACGCGATCCAGGCCCGCGATGGCAAAATCCACATCGTGTTCACGTCCGACAAGCGGTCGATCGTGAATCAGGCAATCTTCGGCGAAAGCGATATTCAGTGACCTACCAAAAACTCTTGCAAGCCGTGTGGCGTACGCACTCGTGCGTGCCGCGTCGAGACTCGTCTCGACGCATGTGTGCGCTTATCGAACAAACGCCTCCTGCAAGCCCCCGTCGACCTGCACAGTTTGCCCGGTAATCTTCGCGGAGCGATCCGACAACAGGAAGTACGCCGTCTCCGCCTGATCCTCCGGCGTGATGGCAGCCTTGGTCAGCGTGCGCTGCGCGTAGTAATTCGCAAGCTTGTCGCGCAACACTTCATCGGAATCGGACTCGTTGAAGCCAATCGCGTACTTCACCAGCGACGCGATCACGCGATCGCGCGGGAACATGGTCGATCCGGCAACCACCGTCGCCGGAGCCAGCGCGTTGACGCGCACCAGCGGCGACAATTCGACCGCCAGTCCGCGCACCAGATGATTGGCGGCGGCCTTCGAAGCGTCGTATGCCAACGAACCTTTCTTCGCGACCACTGCGTTGACGCTGGTGGTGATCACCAGGCTGCCGCGCAATCCCTGCCGTACGAACACGTGCCGAGCTTCGTCGCCCACCAGATAGCCGCCCATGACGTTGACGTCGAAGGTCAGCTTCCATTGATCGTCCGTGATGTGGCCGGCGCGATCCGGCGCGACGTACACGCCCGCCGTGACCACGATGTTGTCAACGCCACCGTAGGCCAGCACCGCCTGCTTCAGCATCTCGCGAACGCTGGCGCGATCCGTGACGTTGACCGCGACTCCGATCGCCGGCCCGCATCCGGATATGCCGGTGCCCGCGACCCCGATGCCGACGCCATAAATCTTCGTCAGTTCCTTCGCCGTTGCGTCGGCGGCGTTCCTGTCCAGGTCGGCACAGACCACGTGCGCGCCCTCCTTCGCCACGCGATGCGCCACCGCGCGACCGATGCCGTTGCCCGCGCCGACCACGATGACCACGTTGCGCGCCAGTTCCTTTTCCGGAGGCATGCGCTTCAGCTTGGCTTCTTCGAGCAGCCAGTATTCGATGTCGAACGCTTCCTGCTGAGGGAGCGCGATGTATTCGTCGATGGCCTCTGCTCCGCGCATCACTTCAACCGCGCAATTGTAAAATTCGGCCGTGACGCGCGATTCGCTTTTGTCCTTGCCGAAGGCGATCATGCCCACGCCGGGGATCAGAATCACGGTCGGATTCGGATCGCGCATCGTGGGCGAATTGGCGTGTTTCGAGCGTCCGTAGTACGCCACGTAATCCTTGCGATACTGCTCCAGACCCGCCGTCAGTTTTGCTTTGAGAGCCTCGAGATGCTCCTTCTGCGGATTCCAATCTATATACAGAGGCTTGATTTTCGTGCGCAGGAAGTGATCCGGGCAGGACGTTCCCAGTTCCGCCAGACGCGGCGCGTCGTGACTGTCGACGAATCGCAGAATGGTCGGATCGGACTGGATGGTCGCAATGAATCGCTTCTTCTGCGAAACTTGTCCGCGCAGCCAGGGCAGCAGTTCGAACAATAGTTCGTCGCGCCCGGCATCGGCGATGGCATCGTATTTCTTGCCGCCGAAGGTCTTCTCGCCCTTGTCGCGCGCTTCGATGTAGTCGGCCGCTTTTTCGATCAGATTCAGCGTCAGGTCGTAACATTCTTTATCGTCATCGGCCCAGTTGATTAGGCCGTGCTGGCCCAGGATGACGCCTTTGCCCTTTTGCTCGGCTTTGGCGATCCGCTCCAATTCCAGTCCAAGCTCGAAACCGGGGCGCAGCCATGGCGTCCAGGTGATCTCATCGCCAAAAATTTCCTGCGTCAGTTCCTTCGAACGCTTGGACGCCGCGACCGCAATCACGGAATTCGGATGCATGTGATCGACGAATTTCTGCGGCACGAAGGAGTGAAGAGTGGTATCGATCGACGAGGCGCGCGGATTCAGATTGAACGTGCAATGCGTGAACAGCCCCACCATCATGTCTTCATGAGGCGTTTTCGGGCCCTTCTCGGAACCCGCGGCGTAGATCGACTGCAACGCCAGCAACTTATCTTGATAGAGCGAGGAAAAATTTTCGAGCTTGCTGGTGCGCAGGTCGCCGCCCGACCCCTTCACCCACAGCACCTCGACCTCGGCGCCGGTTAGCGGATCTTTTTCCATCAGCTTCGAAGAGGTATTGCCGCCGCCGGTATTGGTGATGCGTTGATCGGAGCCGAGCAGATTGGAGCGGTAGACGAGCCGCTCAGCCGGTGATAGGGAATTGGCCTTCTGGTCGTCCCAGAGGTGGTTGACATGTTTCATGGGTTTCTTTCAGGATAGCAACGTTAGCGATATTCGAAGAATTTGAATCGTATCAAGCCCGGTTACGGCTGGGGCGAAGCGGCCGTGATCCAGCTCGATTCCAGGCCGGTCCGAATCAGGTAAGGAAGAGAGACGCTGCGGAATATGAACGAAGCGGAGCGGTCTTCCAACCCGCGCAGCGTGCCCAGTTCGACGCGTGTCTGCAACTTCCCTCGCCCCTTCTGCTGTTGGAACGTCGCGCCGGTATTGGGCGTCGCGGTGAGGCGCACGGCAGTCCCGGCTATGCTCACCGTCTCCAGCTTGAGTTCCAGCGAGATGGAATTTACATCACCGTAAAATTCGCGCAAGCGCACGATGCGGGCGCTGACCGCGGCTCCCACAGGAACCAATACCTTCGAGCCCTCCTGAATCGGCGTGATCAGCTTCGCTTTCACCCGATCGCCGGCAGCCGAACTCGCCGTGTCGAGCCCGTGCGTCAACGCCACGCTGAAGTGGAGACCCGCCGGGATCGCGACGGCGCGCCGCCCGGGACCGCTCGGCTCCCCGGCATGAGCATCGGGCGGCGCATCGTAAGAAATTTTCGACTCACCCAAAAATTCTTGACAGTTTGAAAACGTCGTCCGATTCTCCGATTCGCCTCCGCTGAGGTTCAGGATTTTCAGAACGGATGCGCTCGGCAGTAGAAAATCAGTGCCCTTCAGTCGCACCTGCGCATAGTCGAGCGCGGTGGTCGCATAACAAGCTCCGGTTTCTGGCGGCAACTGGCTGGTCGAGACCTCGAGGCGCACCAGGTCGGCGGTTTTGGGATCCACCAGAAACGTACCGTCCCAGGCAGTCGTCACGCGACGAATCCCCTGGCCGAAGGTATAGCGACTTTTTTCGTATGGGATCTGGAAGCCGAACTCGGACAGCGTGCGGCCGTCCCGCGTCAGGTCGCCGTCGTAGGTGAAGCTGGCGTCCTCGGTCCGAAAAATCGCCGTTAGAAATGACGCGTAAGCACCGGTGGAGACCGCTCCCTCCTTCACCAGATCGAGTAATTCGCGGTCCTCGAACCGGCTCTCTCCTACCCACGAATACATCTCGCCCGAGGCCGCCATCGCGACGTCAAGCCGCAACCGGTCCGAAGTCATCAAGTGCATCCGGCGCTTGGGCTCTCCTTCATCGCAGGCGCTGCCGCGATCCGCGCCGTCGGCCTGGTAACGAAAGCGGTCGACGGTTTCCGTGCACATATATCGCGGCAGACGGTTGATGGAGTCGGAAACCTTGGCCTGGACGCGGCGGAGCAGTTCCATGGGGTCCGGCTGGGCGTGCAACGCGGTCGCGGTACCGAGCGCCAGCAGGAATCGGGCCACATATCAACTCCAGTCTACTTTGAGCCTGGCTTAAGATTGAAGGGATGCGACTCATGCTGGCGGTCAGCGGCGCCGCCTTGGCGGCCTCGCAATTAGCCGCGCAGGACCAGCCCTGGCACTCCCTGTTCGACGGCTCGACCTCGAAAGGTTGGGAGGACGTCACCGGCAAGCCTTTTCCCACCCATTCCTGGACCATCGAGGACGGTTGCCTGAAAGCGCTCGTGCGCACCGATGGCTTCGAGGACATCCGCACCGTCGAAACATTCAAATCGTTCGAACTCCAGTTCGAATGGAAGCTGGCCAAACTCGGCAACTCCGGCGTGAAATATCTGATCCAGAAAACGGACGACTGGACCAACAAAGAAGGCCGGCAAGCGCGCGCCCGAGGGCTGGAATATCAACTGGTGGATCTCGATTCGCCCGACGCCTCCGATCCCACGCGCATCACCGGAGCGCTGTACTCGCTGCTCGCCCCGGCCAACGCCAACTGGAAAATAGGAGTCTTCAACGAGTCCCGCATCACCGTCCGCGGCGATCACGTCGAGCACTGGCTGAACGGCGTCCGCGTGCTGAGCTTCGAGACGACGAACGCCGCCATTCAAACCGCGCTGCGAAAAATGTTACCGAAGGACGCCACGCCCGAAACGCCTCTGGCGACGGAAAGTCCGATCAGCCTACAAAACCATTCGTCGGAAACGTGGTTCCGGAATATCAAGATTCGGGCCCTGCCGTAAACGTCCCTCCCGGTGGCGGATCCCAGCACTAACGAGCGGGGTTATGACCCCGTGGTGCGTAAGCCCGGGGATGCATACCATGGCCCGCGCGGAAACGGCGGAGCGTCGGCGGCCAGCAGGGTGGCGATGAACACAATCGAGGAAACATCAACTCGCAGTTCCTTCTTTGAACAACCGAATGCCGCCCTTCAGCGCGTTGGCGTTTTCTCCAAGCCGCGCCCCCGGCGGCAGATCCTTCAGAAGTTTCGCGTTGCCTCCGCCCAGCACGACGTAGTCGGCCTGGAATGCCGCCTTGAACTTCGCCACGACATCGAACACATGCCGCGCCCAGCGTTTCTTGCCCAGCCGCTCCAACCCGCGCAGGCCGATATAGTCCTCATACGTTCGACCTTTTTTATAGGGCAGGTGCGCCAGCTCCGTCGGTTCCACAACCCCGTCGACGATCAACGCCGACCCCAGCCCCGTTCCGAGGCCGAGGAACAGCATCCGGCCGCCCTCATAACTTCCCAGCGCCTGCATCGCCGCGTCGTTCACCAGCTTGACGGGCTTGCCGAAGGCTTTTCGAAAATCGAAGCCGACCCAGCCCACGCCAAGATTGTGCGGCTCGGCCACCGGTTGTCCGTGCAGCACCGGGCCCGGATAACCGATCGCGACCGCGTCGTACTTCCAATCGGCCGTGGCTTTCTTGACCGCCGCGACCATCGTCGTCGGCGTCATGGTCGGGCCGGACTCGATCTTGACCAGGTCCTTGTGGTCTGAGGATCCGACCTTCACGTGCGTCCCTCCGACATCCAGCACCAGAACTTTTTTAGCGGCCATATTTCTCCTCAATCGCCTTGATTTTTTCGAGGCGCCGCACGTGCCGCGCTTCGCCGGAGAATTTCGCGGCGACAAAGGCGTTGACCAGTTCCTGCGCCATCGCCTCGCCGATGACGCGTCCACCCAGCACCAGCATGTTCATGTTGTCGTGTTCCACGCCCTGATGCGCCGAGTAGGTGTCGTGGCACAGGCCCGCGCGGATGCCGGGAATCTTATTGGCCGCCACCGACGCGCCCACGCCGCTGCCGCACAGCAGGATCGCCTTGTCGCAGCCGCCGTCGAGAATCACCCTGGCCAGCGCTTCGGCGAAATCGGGATAGTCGTCAGGATGGGTGCTGTCGTAGGCGCCCAGATCCTGCACCACGTGGCCCTCCGCGGCGAGAAAACCCTTGATGTGTTCTTTGAGCTCGAATCCGGCATGATCGCCGGCGATGGAGATACGCATTTCACCTGTATAATAACGCCAATTATGCGATTTATCCTGCTTCTCGCCCTCGCGGCGTTTTCCGTCGCGCAAAGTTCGATCGATGGGGTTGCGGAAAGAGCCCGCAAAACCTTCGACGTTCCCGGCCTCGCCGTCGCCGTCGTCAAGGACGGGCAGGTAGTTGTCGCCAAGGGCTTCGGTGTGCGCAAACTGGGCGAAGCCGCGCCCGTGACCGCCAACACCCTGTTCGGCATCGCATCGAACACGAAAGCCTTCACCGCGGCATCGCTGGCCATGCTGGTCGACGAAGGGAAAATCCATTGGACCGACCGCGTGATCGATTATCTGCCCTCTTTCCAGATGGCCGATCCCTATGTCACGCGCGAGATGCGGGTGAAGGATCTGCTGGTCCATCGCAGCGGCCTGGCGCTGGGCGCGGGTGACTTGATGTTCTTCCCGGCGTCGGATTTATCGAGCGACGAAATCGTGAAGCGCCTGCGCTACGTGCCCCTTGAAACCAGTTTTCGCAGCGTCTACGCCTACGATAACGTCCTTTACCTGGTGGCTGGAAAATTGATCGAAGCGGTCAGCGGCAAGCCCTGGAACACGTTCATCAAGGAACGGATTTTTTCTCCGCTCGGCATGTCGGCCAGCAAAACCAGCATCCGCGACATCCAGGCGGGCGACGATTTCGCCACAGCGCACACCCATGTCGACGGCGTTCTGGCGTCGATCCGGCCGGACGTTCTCGACAACAACGCCCCGGCGGGCGCGATTCAATCGAGCGTCGCGGAAATGTCGAAATGGGTCGCGATGCAGTTGAACGCAGGCCAGATCCCGGGAGGCAAACGGCTGTTCAGCGCCGCGCAATCGAAGGAAATGTGGTCCGAGGTCACGCCGATTCCGATCGGCAATCTTCCGCCGGAGCTGGCCGCGTTCAAAACTAATTTTTCCGCCTACGCCCTGGGCTGGGGCTTGCGCGATTATCGCGGCTACAAAATCGTGTCGCACACCGGCGGCCTGTCCGGCATGGTCTCGCAGGTGATGCTGGTGCCGGAACTGAAGCTGGGCGTGATCGTCCTGACCAATCGGGACGCGGGCGGAGCGTTTTCGTCCATCACCATGTCGATTCTCGACGAGTATATGAAGGCGCCAACAACCGATTGGGTCGCGGGGTTCGACAGCGCGGCGAAGAGCCGCGAGAAGAGCGCGGCGGAGGTCATGAAAAAGGCCAGTGGGACTCGCGACACGACCTCCGAGCCGTCCCTTCCCGAAAAAGCTTACGCCGGTCGCTATCGCGATCCATGGTATGGCGACGTCACTATTAAGCAGGAGGGCGGCAAGCTGATCATGCGCTTCACCCACTCGCCCGACCTGACCGGGGAGTTGGAGCACTGGCAATTCGACACGTTCATCGCGCGCTGGAGAAATCGCGCCCTGGACGCGGATGCCTACGTGTCGTTCTCGCTGAAGCCCGACGGATCCGTGGATCAAATCAAGATGGCCGCCGTGTCCCCGTTAACCGATTTCAGCTTCGATTTCCACCACCTGATGCTGAAACCGGTAAACGCCGACGCCGCGGCGTATGATTAAAGAAGGCGTGAGTAAGCTGGAAACCATCGTCGAAGATCTGAAGACGCTGCCACCGGACCGCCTGGACAGCGCGGCAGACTATATCCACCGTCTCAAAACAATCAGCGGTGCCGAAAGGAATGCCATTTTTGAGCGCACGGCGGGGTCCCTGACGCTTGAAGAAGGCGATCGACTCGCGCGGAACATCGAAGAGGGTTGCGAACAAATCGATGAACGCAAATGGTAGCGTCCTGCTGGACACAATCATCGTCGTCGACCATCTGCGCGGCAAGTCCCCATCAATTGTTGAACACTTCAAGGAAACCACCCCTATATTTGCCGGTGATTGCTCTGGGAGAGCTCTCTATGGAGCCTATAAGTCCACGTTCACACCAAGGAGCCTCTCGCAAATCGAGGACTTTGGCCGGGTCTGCGCGATTCTCGGAATCGACGCCCGAACAGCCGGATATTACGGGCAAATCAACTCGGACCTGGGGCGGGTGGGGACGCTGATTCCACAGAACGACATATGGATTGCTGCAATCGCCCTGCAACACAGCCTTCCCTTGGCCACCCGTGACCAGCACTTCTCGTTTGTGCCAGGCTTGACACTGCTGGACTGGTAATTTGCGCAACGTCTGGTCATGCTAAACTAACTTCCTAATTGATCGCCCTTCCCCGTCAGAAGCGGCCGACCTCAAGTTTGGTGGGGATTCTCGATGGCGGGTACAGTAACGCAGAGCGCACTTCCGGCTCCGTTTCAGGATTACGGGCTCGATGAAGCGTATGACGAGATGATCGCGCCCGACGGCACTGCCCGTCCGCAGTACGAACATCTGTATCAGGCTCTGCGAGAACTCCCGGCCAGCGAATTCCGCCGACGCCAGCAGATTTCCGACCTCTCTTTCCTCCACCAGGGCATCACCTTCACCGTCTACGGGCGCAAGGAAGGCACCGAAAAAATCTTCCCCAACGACCTGCTGCCGCGCATCATCACTAACGAAGAATGGATCCGCATCGAGAAAGGACTCGCCCAGCGGATCACCGCGCTGAATCTGTTCCTCAAGGACCTCTATCACGAAGGCCGCATCCTGAACGACGGCGTGGTGCCGCGCGAACTCGTTTACAGCTGCAAACATTTTCGACGCCAGATGCGCGGCCTTTATGTCCGCAAGGACGCCTATGTCACCGTCGCCGGAACCGACCTGATCCGCATGCCCTCGGGCGAATTCGTGGTGCTCGAAGACAATCTGCGCGTCCCCTCCGGCGTCAGTTACATGCTGGTCAGCCGCCAGGTCATGAAGCGCATTTTCCCCGACCTCTTCCGCCAGTGCGGCGTCCAGGGTATCGAACACTACAGCCAGGCCCTGCTTGCCACCCTGCGCGCGCTTGCCCCGCAGGGCTGTAACGAGCCGACCATCGTTCTGCTCACGCCGGGCGTTTATAACTCCGCCTATTTCGAGCACGCGTTCCTCGCCCGCCAGATGGGCATCGAACTGGTCGAAGGCCGCGATCTCGTTGCCCACGATAATTTCATCTACATGCGCACCACCGAAGGCCTGCGCCGCGTCGATGTGATTTACCGCCGCATCGACGACGATTTTATCGACCCTCTGGCCTTCCGTCAGGATTCCTCGCTGGGCGCGCCCGGCCTGTTTAACGCCTATCGCGCCGGCAACGTGAGCCTCGCCAACGCGCTGGGAACCGGGGTCGCCGACGACAAAGCCGTCTACGCCTACGTGCCTGCCATCATCAAATACTATCTGGGCGAGGATCCGGTGTTGAACAATGTCGAGACGTTTCTCATGTCGGATCCCGTGCAGCGCCACCACGTGCTGGAACAGATTGAAAAATACGTGGTCAAAGCGGTGGGTGAATCGGGCGGTTACGGCATGCTGATCGGCCCGCAGAGCACGGCCGAGCAGCGCGACGAATTCCGGCGCCGCGTTGAGGAGGATCCGCGCAATTATATCGCCCAGCCCACCATCAGTCTGTCGCGCGCCCCCTGCATCATCGACGGAAAAGTGCAGCCCCGCCACGTCGATCTTCGTCCGTATATTTTGTACGGCGAGAAGACCACCATCGTGCCAGGCGGCCTGACCCGCGTCGCGTTGAAAAAAGGATCGCTGGTCGTAAATTCGTCGCAGGGCGGCGGCAGTAAGGACACTTGGGTGCTTCACTAAATGCTCTCCCGCGTTGCTGAAAGTCTCTATTGGATGAGCCGCTACCTGGAGCGCGCCGAACACACCGCGCGCGTCATCAAGGTCCAGTTGAACCTCATGCTGGAGCGCGAAACAGAGGATGACGACCGGCACTGGAAGCGCACGCTAAAATCGCTGGGGATCGAGATGACGGACGTTAAGGAGGGTGAGGCGCAGGCGACGGCGAAGTCGCTGATTTATTCCACCGCCAGCCGCTCCTCGATCATCTCCTGCATCATGGCGGCGCGCGAAAACTCGCGCCAGGTGCGCGAGCAGATTTCTTCCGAAATGTGGGAGCAGTTGAACCGCATGTTCATTGAAGTCAGCCGCTCCGGAGCGGACGAAGCGTCCGACGTCAGCGATTTCCTCCAAGCCATCAAGGACGGCGCGCACACCTTTCAGGGCATCACCGATTCCACCATGACCCACGGCGAAGGCTGGCAATTCATTCAAGCCGGTCGGTCCCTGGAGCGCGCCTCGTCGCTGGCCACGCTGATCGGAGTTCATTTCCGCGAATTTTACGGTAAGAATGCCGAGCCCGAACCGCTCGAATGGATCGGCCTGCTACGTTCCTGCACCGCGTTCGAAGCATATTGCAAGGCCTACACCGCCGATCTGCGGCCGGACCGCATCGCCGAATTTCTGGTGTTGAACGCCAGCTTCCCGCACTCCATCCGTTTTTCAGCCGACGCCTTGGAGACGGCGATGAAGCAGATCGGCGCCGAAGTATCCAGCCGCCGGTCGGCGCGCGTGGAGCGCATTGCCGGGCGCATGCAGGCGACTCTGGCCTTCGGACAAATCGACGAAATCATGACCGGCGGCTTGCAGGCGTATCTTGAAACCGTGCTCCGCCAGTGCTCCCAGGCCCACGGCGCGCTTTATCAGACCTACATCGCGTACCCGATCGAGGCCGCGCTTGCGTAACCCCCGGCCATGTTCGTTTCTCGCGCTCCCTAGCCCCATGCGTCAGAGTCTGTGTGAAATCCGCGATGCTGACCGCACCCGCTGGTCGCGGCTCTCTTCCGAGCCTTGGGGATTCATCAAGGTAAACAGAGCCGCGACTAGCAGGAGCGGTCCAGGTCGACCTTTCACGCAGACTCGTCAGCTTTGGGCCATCTGTGTGGCGAGCGAAAACCCCCAGCTGACGCATGGGGCTGGTCCTTCGCTCGTTGCGCACCGTGGCTTTTAAATTATGTTCTATTCCATCCGCCATCTCACCCAGTTCCGCTACGATTCCCCGGTCAGCGAAAGCCTGATGGAGGCGCGCATGCAACCGCGCACCGAAGGCCCGCAGCGATGCCTGTCCTTCCAGCTCTCGGTCGACCCGCGCGCGATGGTTTATCAGTATCGCGACTACCTGGGCAACAGCGTCCATCATTTTGATGTGCCGGGCAAGCATATTCAACTGCGCATCGTGGCCGAAGCGCTGGTCGAAGTGCAGGTTGGCCCGGAGTTACCCAAGCGCCTGGGCGCCGACGCCTGGACGCAGCTCGACGCGCTGGTAGCGACCGGCGATTATTGGGAAATGATGATGCCCAGCCAGTTCGCGCAGCCCACAGAAGGCCTGCTGGAACTGGCCGATGAGCTCTGCGTCGTGCGCCGCGACGATCCCCTGAGCCTGTTGCGCGAATTGAACGAGAGCATGTTCAACTGGTTCGACTATGTGCCCAAGGCGACGCATGTCGATTCGCCTATCGACCACGCCATCGAAACGCGCCGCGGCGTCTGCCAGGACTTTGCGCACATCATGACCACGCTGGTGCGCCATGTGAAGATTCCATGCCGTTACGTCAGTGGCTATCTCTACCCCCGCGCCCTGCATCCGGACCGTTCGTCGGAAGGCGCGACCCATGCCTGGGTGGAAGCCTTGCTGCCCGGCATGGGCTGGGTCGGCTTCGATCCGACCAATAACCTGCTGGCCGGCGAAAGGCACATCCGAACCGCCATCGGCCGAGACTACGCGGACGTCCCTCCCACCCGTGGCATTTTTAAAGGCAAAGCCGCCAGCGAATTGAAAGTAGCGGTTCGTGTAGCCCCGTCCGACGCCCCGCCGCCTCCCGAAGCCGAGCTGAGCGCTCCGCCCCAATGGGAGCCCGCCTCCGAAGTCGAACAGATCGACGTCCAGCAGCAACAACAACAGCAGCAATAAAATTCCCTCCCCTCGAACCGATAAGGGAAAGGGGCGAAGCGGAGATGCGCTCCACGTGCATGAGAGCGCTGCGACACAAACCTTTGATTTTGCCGGGAGTCATCCTCTGGGTTATTGCGGCCGGATTTGGATTCCTGAAACTGGCGCGATTTGAAAACGCTCCCGGCGAAGCCACCGCCGCGCCTGCACAATGGCCCCAATCGAGCGAAATTCGCCGCGACGCAAGCCGTCCCACACTGGTCATAATCCTGCATCCCCAGTGCGCCTGCTCCCGCGCCGCAGTGGGCGAACTGGCGATCATCATGTCTCAGGCGGAAGGGCGAGCCGATGCCCATGCGCTCTTCTTCCGGCCGGCCGGAGTTGGGAAAGAGTGGGTGCAAAACGACCTCTGGGGCGACGCCTCGTCGATTCCCGGCGTCCATGTCCGCATCGATGACCAGGGAAAAGAGGCGCGCCTCTTTCACGCGACCGCTTCCGGCGCGGTCGTGCTCTACGACCGGGACGGCCGCCTGATCTTCGAAGGCGGCATCACGCCCTCCCGGTCGCATTCCGGCGATAACGCCGGCCGCAGCGCAATCGTCGCCCTTCTGGACGGCGGCCGCCCGGAACGCAGCCGGACCTTCGTCTTCGGCTGCTCCCTCCTCGATTCGCGAACGTTGGCAGGTGACTCGAAATGAGCCCCTCCATCAGTCGCCGCGCCGAAGAAGTGTACCGCCAGTACCTGTTCGGCATCGCCGTTGGAACCGACCGGCAATTCCTGTGGCTGATGTTGTTTCAATGGCTGGCCATGGTCGTGGCCGCGCTCTGGATTTCGCCCAAGCTCTGGTCCGGCTCCGAAAGCCACATCCATATACACGTCTGGGCCGCCATCTTCCTGGGCGGCGCCGTCACCCTGCCTCCCGTCGCGCTGATCCTTCTTGCGCCCGGACGCGCCGTCACCCGCTACACCATCGCCGTCTGCCAGATGCTGACCTCCGCACTGCTGGTTCACGTCACCGGCGGACGCATCGAAACTCATTTCCACATCTTCGGATCGCTGGCGTTCCTGGCCTTCTATCGCGACTGGCGCGTGCTGATACCCGCCAGCATCGTCGTCGCCGCGGATCACTGGTTCCGCGGCGTCTATTACCCTCAGTCTATCTATGGCGTGCTCACCGCCAGCCCCTGGCGATGGGTGGAGCACGCCGGCTGGGTGGTGTTCGAAGACATCTTCCTCATCGCTTCCTGCATGCGCAGCCTGCGCGATATCCGCAACTCGGCCGAACGCCAGGCGCTGCTCGAATCGACCAATGAGCGCATCGAACTCGCCGTCGAGCAGCGTACCGCCCAGCTTCAGGCCAGCAAACAGGACCTGCGCTTGGCCAAAGAAGCGGCGGAAGCCGCCAGCCGCACCAAGAGCGAGTTCCTGGCCAACATGAGCCACGAAATCCGCACTCCCATGAACGACATGATGGGCATGGTGAACCTGGTGCTCGAAACCTCGCTCGACGAGGAACAGCGGGAGCATCTCCAAACCGCGCATGAATCGACCCAGGCGCTGATGACCGTGCTCAACGACGTGCTCGATTTTTCGAAGATTGAAGCCGGGCGGATGAAGCTGGATCTCGTGCCGTTTTCGCTCGCCCGCTGCATCTCGGGCGTCGAGCGGACGCTGCTTCCGCTCACCATCGGAAAGATGCTTCTCCTCACGTACGAAATTCCCGACGACATCCCGGACAACCTGATCGGGGATCCCATTCGCCTGCGCCAGATTTTGCTGAACCTGATCACCAATTCCATCAAGTTCACTGAAGTCGGCGGCGTGAAAGTCGCCGTGTCCGTCGACGGCGTCGTCCTGCACTTCAGCGTGCAAGATACCGGCATCGGCATCGAGCCTTCCAAGCAGGCGACTATCTTCGACGCCTTCGAGCAGGCCGACGGGTCCACCACCCGCCAGTACGGAGGCACCGGCCTGGGCTTGACCATCTGCGCGCGCCTCGTCGCTTTGATGAACGGCCGCATCTGGGTGGAGAGCGAACCGGGACGCGGCAGTATCTTCCACTTCACCGCGCCCTTCGCCCTCGCCTCAGAGGCGCCACCCAGCGCGGCCACCCCCTGCGAGCAGCACGATCAACCCCTCGACATCCTGCTCGCCGAAGACAACCCCGTCAATCAGAGGCTCGCCCTGCGCTTGCTCGAGCGCCGCGGCCATCGCGTCACCCTGGCCGGAAACGGGCAGGACGCGGTCGAACTCGCGCGCACCCGGCGTTTTGACATCGTCCTGATGGATGTGCAAATGCCGCTCATGGACGGCCTCGAAGCTGCCCGCCAGCTCCGCGCGTTCGACCGGTCCATCCCGATTCTCGCCATGACCGCCCATGCCATGGACGGCGACCGCGAACGCTGCCTTGCCGCCGGAATGAACGCCTACACCTCCAAGCCCATCCGCCCCGAGGAACTGTTCGCGGCCATTCACGCACTGATCGGAGCTAAGCTGGAGGCATGATCGCCAGCCCGCCCCTGCGGAAAGGACTCCCTTTCATCGGAGTGCTGCCGCAGTTTCGTAAAAACCCTCCCTTATTTCTCGAAACCACCGCCCGCGACCATGGTGAACTCGTCCATTTCCGCCTTGGCCCGCAGGATATCTACCTGGTCAGCAATCCCGATTGGATCAAGGACATTCTGGTCACCCATCAGGCCAATTTCACCAAGAGCCGCTTTCTGGAACGCGCTAAAGTTCTGCTCGGCGAAGGCCTGCTCACCAGCGAAGGCGAATTTCATCGCCGCCAGCGCCGCCTGGTCCAACCGGCCTTTCATCGTGACCGCCTCCTGGGTTACGCCTCGGCCATGGTCGAGACCACCGCGCAGACACGAGAGCACTGGACCAACGGCGCACAGCTCGACATGTCGCGCGAAATGATGCGACTGACCTTAGGTGTGGTTGCGAAAACGCTGTTCAGCGCCGACGTCACGTCCGACGCCGACGAGATCGGCAACGCGCTGACCCAGGTCATGGTCCTCTTCGACATGGTGCTGATGCCTTTTTCCGAATGGATCGAAAAACTTCCCCTTCCCTCCATCCGCCGTTTTGAGAAAGCGCGCGATTTTCTGGATAAAACCATCTACGCGATTATCGCTGAGCGCCGTGGCAGTAAAGAGGACAAAGGGGACCTGCTCTCCATGCTGCTTTTGGCGCAAGACGAAGACGGCGGAACCGGCATGAGTGACAAGCAGATTCGCGACGAAGCTCTCACGTTGTTCCTCGCCGGACACGAAACCACCGCCAACGCTCTGATGTGGGCGTGGTATCTGCTCTCCGAAAACCCGTCCGCCGCGCCAAAGTTCTTCGACGAGATAGACAGCGTGCTCCAGGGCCGCCTGCCCACCTTCGACGACCTTCCGCGCCTCAAATACACCGAAGGCGTGTTCGCCGAATCCATGCGCCTCTATCCGCCCGCCTGGGTCATCGGCCGCCGCGCCATCGCCGATTACTCGATCGCCCCATACACCATCCCCGCGAAATCGATACTAATGCTGAGCCCCTGGGTCGTCCAGCGCGACCCTCGCTGGTTCTCCGAACCCGCCCAGTTCCGACCCGAGCGCTGGTCCGAGCCCGACACGCGACCAAAGTTCTCCTACTTCCCCTTCGGCGGAGGCATGCGCGTCTGCATCGGCGAACGCTTCGCGTGGATGGAAGGCGTTCTCCTGCTGGCCACCGTGGCCCAACAATGGAAATTCAAATTGGTGCCGGGCCATCCGGTCGCAACCGCCGCGCTGATCACTTTACGGGCGAAGCACGGGATGAAGATGGTCGCCGAACGAAGGACTGCGAATTCTCTCGCGATGTCGCCGTCGTCGTCCACGCAATCTCACCCAGTCCCAGCGTAAGAACCGCCGGATCGGCCGCGTCGTCGAAGACCAGCGCCACGCCTACCGCGTCGGCCCTGCGCCTCCACCATTCGAACCCCGCGAAGAGGACGGCGATGGTAAGGTAAAAAGGAATCAGCCGCACCGGCCGTTTCACCATCCACGATTCCAGGTTGGCCATGGAAAAGGCGTACAGCAAAAATCCAACCCAGTAACCCACCCACAGAATCGTCACGTTCGCTTTTCCCGGCGGATAGGAACAGGTGAACGGAATTTTCTTGAACTCCATGGTCAGCGCCTCGATCAACAGGGCTGAAATCGTCACGCTGAACGCCAGGTGCGCCACGGCCGCGCCTGGAGGCCACCAGAGGAAGTAAAACGGCGTCAGCGCCAGGAACAGAGGAAGCACGCCGAACCAGAGCATCGCCGTCCGCGTCCCGTTCAATGCCGGTTTCTGCCGGTCCGTATCGCTGACGCGAAACAGCCAGTTCGCCGGCAGTTCCGCGGGAATCGTGAAGATGAACCGCATCCCGCTCAGCACAAAAAACCCGACCACCAGCGGCAGGGACAGCCACTGATCTCGATTCTTCACCGCCGGCATCACCTGCACCGCCAGCGCGAATCCGACTCCGGCATAGGCCGCGAGGAAAATACGATGCTTCGCGCTGCGCGCCATCGTCTTGCCGATGAACGCCACCGTCCCGCGCTCCACCGGATCCGGTGCAACCCTGTCGGCGATCCGTCCGATACGTTCATGCATGACTGTCCTGGTCGAATCGCCGCCCTCGGTCGATTCCAAAGTCCGGCGCACATGCCGGCGATACGCCACCGTGTACGACAACCCGGCAACCAGGGCCACCAGTCCCAATGCGATCTCCGCGCGGTGGGCCAGCGCGAGTAAGACCGCGTCGCGCGTCCCGATCAACGCTTCATTCAATCCCAGGAACCACAGCGGCGGAAATGCGTACAGCACCCACGAATTCCGCTCCTTCATCTCCGCCACGGTAGCCGCGATGTGCGGCAGCACGCAGAACAGCCACAACAGCACGAACACCATGGCGCCCTGCACGTAGGCCGACACCTTACGAAGCCACCGGACGCTCAACACGTTCAGCAGCACGCCCTCCAGCGCGACGAGAAGCAGAAATGCAAACGCGCTGGAAGCGAGGATGGAGATCCCGTGCGCCGCGATCGCGCCCAACAATCCCCGCGCCGGCCCTCGATAGGAAACCGCGGGAAACGTCACCACCGAGACCAGATTCACCGATGCCGTGAACGCCAGCAGGAACAGCGCCAGCGCTCCCACCTTCGCCAGGAAGATGGTCCGCGAATGGATGGGCAAAACCATGAGCGTCGCATAATCGCGACGGTCGGGAAACAGCGCGTCCCATTCGAGCACCGTCACCGCACCCATCACCAGCATCGAAAACGAAAGATACAAAGTCCGGTCCGACCAGAGCATCGGATTGCGAACCGCATCCGGGCTCGCGGCAAGCCCCAGGTAGGTCGTATACCGCAGGCACGGAAGAATAATCCCCGGCGAAGACAGCAGCGCCAGCATCTTGGTCACCGTCACCTGAATCTCGGTGTTCCGGGCGACGAATTCGTTGTCGAAAAATCGTCCGAAGAAATGCCGAACGAGCGCCGCAAGCTGACTACCCATTTGCGCTGCCCGTGGCGCACGCACTCGTGCGTGCCGCGTCGACACTCGTGTCGATGCCTGCCTCATGCGCTCTTCATCACGTCGACAATCGAATTCGCGGTTGTCTCCGTGTCCTGCTCCAGCACCAGTTCGGAAAAAATATCTTCGAGCGACGGCAGATTCATCAGCGTCCGCAAGCCCTCCACCGAATCGTTGGCCGCCACGCGTCCCTTGCGTAAGATCATGACGTGAGTGCAGACCCTTTCCACCACTTCCAGCACGTGCGAGCTATAAAGGATGATCTTCCCTTCGCGGGCCAGCGATTTTATGAGGTCGCGAAAGACCAGGCCGGTGGTCACGTCGAGGCCGGACATCGGCTCGTCAAACACCAGGATGTCGGGATTATGCAGCAGCGCCCCTGAAATCAGCACTTTTTGCCGCATGCCTTTCGAATAGGAACCGATGGGCGAATGGCGCGCGGCGCCCAGCCCGAAAAGTTGCAGCAGGTCGTCGATTTTGCGGTCCAGCGATTTTTTTGCGAGTCCGCGCAGCCTGCCCACCAGTTGCAGATACTCGCGCCCCGTCAGATGCGGATACAAATGCGCTTGCTCCGGCACATATCCCAACCGCCGCTTGTATTCGATCAACTGCGATTGAATACTGCGCCCGTCGAACAGCACTTCGCCGCGGGTGGGTTCCAGCAGGGCCGTGATCATGTTGACCGTGGTGCTTTTGCCGGACCCGTTCGGGCCAAGGTAGCCCAGCACTTCGTAAGGTTTTACCGTAAAGCTGACGTCGTCGACGGCCGTGGTGGTGGTGTACCGCTTGGTCAACGCGCGAGCTTCGAGCATGGCTTATAGACTCCTGCGGCCGGAAATTTGTTCCCTTGGCGGGCCATTAGTTTGATGAGAGGAATGTAAGGGGTGGGATCTCGCAGGCGAGCCATCGCAGGAGATTTCCTCGGGCCGGCGGGAGATGGAACGGTGAAACTTGGGCGCCGACGAACACGGATGAGCGCCGATCTAGAAGCACAGCAAGCCGCCGGGGAATCTGGCTTACACTGGTGGCGTGAGTGGGCAGGCAACCGTCGTGTACGCTGACATCTTAGGGTTTTCGGACCTTGTTATGTCGATGCCGGAAAACATCGACGGACTCGACGGCTTTTTCTACTCTGCCAAGTCGCTGGCGGAGCTCTGGGACGAATTCGAGGGCGAGAGGGCTCCCGATCTACTAACACAAAGGTTCGCAGCGTTCCACCGTGCTCTCGACATTCGCATTTCTGAGCTGGTCAATGCCGACCCTTTGCAATCCATTGTATTTTCCGACTCAGCCTTCGTGATCTTTCGGGATCTGAACACGGCGATCTATTTTGCACAGGCCCTCATGCGGAATATGATCTCGCTTCGCGTCCCCGTTCGCGTGGGGATCGGGCGTGGTACGTATCGAGGATTGCGGCTGACGACCGACATTTCAGACGAAGTCCGGAGGCACAGTTCGCAGTTCCTCGGAACCGGCGTGATCCGGGCTCATCAGGCCGAGGCATGTGGATTGAAGGGACTTCGTATTTTCGTCCACCCAGATTCCGAGATGAAAGAGGATTGGCCCGGAGACCTGTGTGTGGTGACGGACGGTTCAGCGCAGAGGAGTTCGCCGCCCGTCGTCAATGAGCTCAACTACCTCTGGCACGATCCTGACTTCACTCCCATAGCAGGCGGCGCACAGACTGCAGACGAAGCGAACGACGACTTCGTCTCAGCTGTGATTGGAATGATGGAGCTGGCACCAGACCACGCATTTCAATATCAGCAAACATTGGCCGCAATCACGAGAATGCGCGCAGCATACAGGAATCGTGGTCAGCGAGAATCTCTGCGCCATTAGCTTGCTGGGTACGCCTCGCCCTGCGGCGGACACGGGAACCGACCACACGATTCGGAGTCTCCACCGAGAGGGCTATTCTGGCTGCTGGCTCCTGGCTACTTCTCTAGATTCACCAACCCCACCAACTCCAGCGGATAATTCCTTTCCCGCCACGCGTCGAAGCCGCCTTCGAGCGGTCGCACGCGGGTGATGCCGTACTTCTTGAGTTGCAGCGCCGCACGGGCGCTGGTGGCTTCGTTTGGTCAAGTGCAGTAGAGAATCACGTCGCGGTCGCGCGGGATCTCGTCATGCCTCGTTTCCAGTTCCTTGCGGTCGAACCACAGCGCGCCGGGAATTTTCGCGCCGTCGGAGGCAACCTCCTCGGCCGTGCGCAAGTCGAGAATGAATACCTCCAGAAGCTGATCCTTCAACTCCTCGGGCTGTATGCGGGCCACGCGCAGGCTGCGGATGAACTTCCGCCGTTGATAATACTTCCAGCCGACCCAAATCGCCAGCGCGGCGCTCAGCACCACAATCAACCATCCGCCGAGCCTGCCTGCGTACGCCGCGACGTCTTCCAACTGCGCGCGAAACACGTGTCCAAGGAGCAGGAACGCGCCGGCCCAGAGGAATCCACCCAGTCCGTCGGCGCCGATGAATTTCCACCAAGGCATGCGCGACAACCCCGCCATCGGCGGAGCTACCGTGCTCAGGCCGGGGACGAATTTCGCGATCACCAACGCCCATCCACCCAGCCTTTTGAACCAGTAGCGGGTCGAAGAGACGCAGGAATCGGGCTCCAGAGAAATGCGGCACAGCCATTTCAAAACGGGCGATCCTTTTCTGCGCCCGAGGCCGTACCACGCGCCGTCCGCGGCCAGGCACGCGACGACGGACAACGCCAGCGCGCCCGGCCAGGAGTATTTCTCCGTGCCGATCAGCGCCCCCATCGCCAGCAGCACCGGCGCCGACGGAAGAGGCGCGCCGAGTTGCTCCGCCAGCACGGCCGCGAACAGCAGCGGATACCCGTGCCGGAGGAGAAACTCCATCGACTGATGCATTTATCGTTTACGCCTGACGCGTGAATTCGGTGTCGATGGTGATATGCACCTCGTCGCTGATCGCGAGGCCACCGGCTTCGAGAACGGCGTTATACTTCAGCCCGAAATCGCTGCGCAAAATCGTGGCCTTCGCCGACGCACCGCGGCGATAAAGGCCGAACGGGTCCTTCATCTCAGGCGTCACTTCATCGACATTCAGGTCAATGGTCTTCGTCACGCCGTGAAGGGTCAGGTCTCCCACCACTTCGTAGCTGTCATCGCCCGACTTCACCACTTCTTTCGACACGAAGGTAATGGTGGGAAACTTTTCCACGTCGAAAAAGTCGGGACTCTTCAAGTGCGCGTCGCGCTGCGGCTCACGCGTACTGATGCTGGCCACATCGACAGTCACATTGATGCTGGACCCGGAAGGGTTCTCATCGTCAATGGTGATGGTGCCCGAAACCTTGTCGAAGTCGCCCTTTACGTTCGAGATCATCAGGTGGCGGACCTTGAACTGGGCGTGGGTGTGTGCGGTGTCAATTTGATAGGTGCTCATATTTACTCCACTATGGATGCAATTAACCTCTGTCTGGATTCATCACAGCGATATATCCTAAATTCCGGTAAAGCTGCTTATAATCGAGGCCGCAGCCGACCACGAAGCGGTCCGGGATCTCAAAACAGCGAAAATCCACCGGAACCGGCACGATCCGGCGCACCGTGCGGTCGAGGAGGGTGCAAATCGCGATCGAGCGCGGCGAGCGTCCAGCCAGCGTCTGCAGCAGATAGCGCGTGGTGAGGCCTGTATCGACGATGTCTTCGATCAGGAGCACGTCTTCGTCCTGAATGGGCTCGTCCAGATCCTTGGCGATGCGCACCATGCCGGCGGTGTCTCCACCGAAACTCGAAATGGCCAGGAAATCGATCTTCACCGGGATGTCGATGGCGCGGGCCAGCGCGGTGAGGAAAAACACCGAGCCTTTCAACACGCCGACCAGTTTCAGGTCGCGCCCCTTGAATTTAGCGCTGATTTCGGCAGCCACTTCTTTGATCCGCGCGTTCACCTGCTCCTCGGTGAACAGGATGCGATCAATGGGCATACTTAAAGACCAGGTCCTGCAAATCCTTTTGATAGAAGATTTGAATGTTGACGTGGGGATAGATCGCGCGCAACAGCTTTATTTTGCGATTTTTCCTGGTCACCAGAGCTTGTTTCATGGTGGTCAGTTCGACATACAGATCGAGTTCCGGCAAATAAAAATCCGGTGTGAAGGCCTCCATCGCCTTGCCGTCTTTGTCCCACTGTAGCGGGAAACTGCGGGGCTCGTACTCCCATTCGATGCGATAAAAATCCAGCAGGTTGGCGAAGATCTGCTCGCTCGGATGGCCGAACGTCACGCGTTTCAAATTCGCCTGGCCGGCCGGCACGATGCCGTGTTGTGCCAGTTGCAGGCGCGTCTGGAATTGCATTTGCGCCTCGGCCGCACCCGAAAGCAGCCCGTGCTCCACGAGTTTACGGGCGCAAACGGCGGCGCGCAAAATTTCGGCCGCCTGTGGCGCGTCCATGAATTCCATGTTCAAGACGACGTCGAACGACTTCACGATTCTGCCGAATCGCGACTTGCGCTGCCGCTTGGCTTCCTGGTCGAGGTCGGCCAGCAGCTTGAGTGCGGCGGGACGTTCCAGGCGCTGATCGATCATCACATTGCCCGCGCGGCGTGCTTCCGGCGCGACAATGCCGGCGCGCAGCAGCATCGGCAGGGCGTTCAACAAGGACTCCGCTCCGGCGATCGCGATCACCAGGTGGTGCTCGGTCGCCATGCGCGTCAAGATCGACGCCGCGGCCGGTTTCCAGGCTTTTTCAGGGACCGGTGTTTGCCCGAACTCTTCGGTTATCCACTGCGCCAGACGCGCTTCGGTGACCAATTCGAATTGCAATAATTGCGCGGCGGCGTGCGCGACCTCTTCCCATCGCGACGCCGGGTCGCCTGAAATTGTCACCAGTGCCATCAGCTACAATCGAGCATAACTAATCTGTATGCGGACGGTGCTCGGTGTAGATATCGGGGGTACAAAAATCGCGGCCGGTTTGGTGGATAGGAAAGCACAGGTTTCGCGCGTGCACTCGGTTCCCACGCTGGCGAATGAGGGGTATAGCGTTTCCATCCGGCAAGTGTGGGGCGCGATTGAAAAGAGCCTCACGAGCGACGTGACGGCCATCGGGATTTGCGCGCCAGGACCTTTGAACCCGAAGACCGGAGTGGTCTTGAATCCTCCGAATCTGCCGGGGTGGAACAATGTCCAATTGCGGGAGATGGCGCAGGCGCGGTTCGGATTACGGGTGCGCGTGGAAAACGACTGCAACGCGGCGGGCCTTGCTGAAGCGCGGTTCGGAGCGGCGCAGGGATTGAGCAGCGTGTTCTACGCGGCGATCGGAACGGGTATCGGGTCCGGGATTATTCTCGACGGGAAAATTTATCACGGCAAGAACGGCGCCGCTGCGGAGGGCGGGCATGTTTCGATCGACTACCGGAGCGAGACGGTTTGCCGCTGCGGGTCTATCGGATGCATCGAAGCGTTGGCCTCGGGGCATGTGCTGGAGCGCATGGGCGAGTATAGCCTCAACAACTTGGCCGTTCAACTGGGGGCGTGGCTGGGGAGCGTGGTGAGCCTGCTCGATCCGGATATCATCGTAATCGGTGGAGGAGTGGCGCAGATCGGCGAGCCTCTATTTGAGAGGCTGCGGGAGATTGTTCCCAAACGGACAGTGAATCCTCACGCCAGCCAGTTGCCGATTGTTCCGGCGAAATTCGGCGCGGAGGCGGGCGTCGTGGGCGCGGCCGCGGTGGTGATGACGCACTAGTGGCGTCCTGATAAGCTCCTGGCGGAGCACTTTTCGCTCTCCGGCCCGCGTTGTAACCCGCACAGAATCAGTTTTTGCGTGTTAAACTCGCCAAAATCGGCGCGCCGGACGAGCCTCCGCCGACCCGCTATGGCCGAAATCTCGGAAATCGCGTTTAAACGCGTTCCAGGGGCCAGGAAACGGAAATCGGGAGCGCGGGCGAAAAGGCTCCCCGGGCTCAAGCCAGGGGTGATCACGACGCACGTCCGGGCGGGACCGTCAGCCAGATCGTCGGTTATCTCCGCGACAAGACACTAGATGCCCCCTCCATTACTGTCGGGGCTCGGTGGTGGAGTCAAGGCGCGCCTGCCTTTCCGAGATGCGGGCACTAAACTATTTTTGCTCCGGCGGCGGAGGCAGAGGGAGGTCGGACATGAAGGTATCCTCGACCGCCTTCCAGGTTCCGTCAGCCAGCTTCTTGTAAACAGTGAGGTACTTTCCTTCGTCCTCGAACTTGTTACCGCGCTGGTCGGAAAAACTCATTTTATAGGGACCTTGGGTGAAGCCCATGTCGCCGGATTTCGAAACCTCCACGCGGGTGGGCATGAAGGTCAGCGAAAAGTTAGGATCGCTCAGGAGTGGCTTCATGGATTCCTTGATCGCGGGCTTGCCGGTGAAGATGGGCGCGTTCGGCATCAGCACCGAGGCGTCGTCGGTATAGTAAGCGACAAATGCATCGGCGTCTTTGGTGGCCGCGGTTTTCACCCAGGCCACTTCCATATCCTTGATCGCCTTGACGTCCGCGTCGTGCGTGTCCGGAGCTTTCGTCTCCATGCACGCGGTCAGGCACAACATCGAGCAAACGGCTACCAGTCTCATTGAAATCCACCTTTGGGTTTATAGCCCGGACGAACTTGCACTCGATATTTCCTGCCCACGTCGGACAGCACTTCCACCGTCAGCTTGCGGAATCCCTCGTTAGGATTCGGCTGCGGGTAATACGTGATTGTATACGAGTTGCCCAGGTCCTCGCGAATATTTTCAAACGCCTCGACCTGCTTCTGCCAGGTTTTCGCGAAGTACGATTTGCCTCCGGTGCGCGTGGACATGCGTCGGAATACGCTGGAGGAAATGGGATCCTTATTCACTTCGTTGGTGGAAATGACGTAGATGGGGATGCCTTCGTCCTCGGCCACGGTGGAAACGTCATTGGGCGCCACCATGCTGGAATCGTCGGGGCCATTGGAGAAGACAATGACCACTTTGCGGCCAGGAACCTTCGCGGCGTCGCGGAGGGTCAGCAGGAGAGCGTTGTAAAGCGCCGACGAATCCCCGGCGACGGCTTTGCGCAGGCCGAAGATCGCGTCACTGCGTTCTTTCGTTAAGGGCGCGGCGCGAGAGAGGTTGCGGCTATACGTGTATATGGCGACAGAATCGGCCCGGTCCAGGCCGCGAACGAAATCGGCAATCGCGTCGGAGGCGTAAACAAAACCCCGGTACATATAATTGCTGGTGTCAAATAATACGAACACGTTCGTGCCGACGAAGGCGTCGGAGCGGCCTTCCGCCACGCCCGCTTCTGTAATGGGGATGGGTTTGAGGGCGCCTTCGGGAGTGATTTCGACCGGAGGCTTGCTGCCTTCGGCGAACGTAACGAACTTCTGCGGGATGCCGTCCTCCAGGACGCGAAAATCCTTCGGCTTGAGTCCGTTAATGTAGTGGCCCTTATTGTCGGTGACCTGGAAGCTGAGCACCACCATGTCGACCTTGACCTTGAAAATCGGGTGGTCCTGTGCCGCGAGCAGCGAAACCACGGTGAAGACAACGGCGGCCTTAAGAAATTTTGATTGGCGGATCAAACGGGTTCCTCCTCCGGGAATATTCGTCTCGGTGTCTGTCCGCTCCCTGACGGTCGCGGTTCCCATCGGTGGCACAAGGAACCGCCATGCGTGAGCATGCGGTCAGACAGGCGGGATGGAGTGAAAACTTCATTCGTTGTCCGCCGCCACTCCCGATTGTTTGCGGGCCTTCTGGCGGACGTCGTCGCCTACCAGGCGCAGGCTGCGCAACAGGGCGGGCCAGTCCTCTAAATGGGTCGCGAAAATCTGCTCCACCGTCTGTTCGGTCCAGGCGGGGATCAATACGTTGAGCTGCGCGGGGCGTGCGTGAACTTCGTCGGCCAGCGCGGCATAGTAAAGAATATTCGATTCCCAGCTCTCCGCCAGAATGCGGCTGGAGTATCCCATCAATGTCGGGAACGTGCGTAGATTCAGCAGCTCGGGTTGATAGGAGTTGGCGAGCGTCGGCTTGGGCGTTCCGAAAGCATGAGAGATGGCGCGTGCGCTGACCTGATCCGGAGCTTGGGCGGCCAGGGCGCGGATGTTGCCGGCCAGCGCCGAATCGCGATCGACGGCCGACATTTCGGTGGCCAGCAGATACATTTCCGAAGGCACGATGTTTTCGACAGCCGTCTTCACATCGCCCGAGGCCAGCAGACGCTCCATTTTTTTAATGCGGGCCGGCGGCGCGTAACGCTCCAGAACGGCCAGGACCTGTGCGCAGCGATCCGGGCTCAGCGCGCTCTCGGCAAGCAGCGTTTCAGCGTAGGCCATGTTCACGCCCACCCAATGGAGTTGCAGAGGCGTTACGTCCCACCAGCGGGGAATGACCGCGCTCAAAATCATCTGCGGGACCAGGTCGCCCCAAATGAGCGCCTGTTCGCGCGACGGAATCAGGAAGTTTTGTTCGGCCTCAGCCAGCGCGTAAGGCAGCGAAGCAAGCGATCCCACCAGCCGTCCTCCGGCATTGGCAGGCCACCCCGTACCGAACATCTCAGTCGATTTCCAGGTCTGGCCCGCGCCCTGAATACCAATGAAATCGTGATTCCGCACGAACAGCGGATTCGTATGGAGAATCTGCGCGCCGGGCGGAGCGTAGTGAATATAGTTGTAGCCCACCAGCGTATCGCGCAGAAAGGGCGCAAGCGTCCCGCGCAGTTCCCGCAGCTTGTTGGGATCGGCAGCGGCTTTTTCGATCGCCTGGCGAAGATTCAGCTTGCGCTGCGCGTCGATGTGCTTTTCGGTGTAGTAGCCGAAGGCAAGCGAATTTCTCTCGGCGTTGGTAAAGGTGCTGCGCGGCAGCTGAATATCGGAAATGCGCGAGGCGAGCTTTCCGGCCAGCGCGGTGTTGAGCTTTTCACCTTTGGTAACGCTTTCCAGGTTATCGGCCAGGTCGAACAGCGTGGAGAGGGAAACCAGCCGCTGAGCCTCGAACACGCGGATCATCTCCTCGGCCAGTTGCTGGCGGGCGTCGGACGACTCCGTCGATCCGGTCCCGGCCAGCAGATCCATCATCCGGTCCTGCGGGGAAACGCCCTTGGGCGAGGCCGTTGCTTCGAACAATACCTTAACGCCGTTTCGTCCGCCGTCGAAGATCTCGCGCTCGCCCTGGATTTTCTGGAACGGTTCGAGAATCCGCGCGAGAGCCTGGTCCGACTGCGCGGAAGGAATGCTGCCCTGCCTCACGAAAATCTGCCACAGCCCGGCGAGAGCTTGCAAGGTCCCGGCGGCATCGGCGCGGACTGCCTGATCGCCGACTTTATTTATGGCGTGAATGGCGTCGATATAAGCAAGAATCGTTTTACCGGTAACCGCCGGGGCTTCGGAAAATAATGGATACTGCGCGTGGAACAGATGATATTCGCGGGCCAGCCGGTCGACGGTGTTCGGGTCAAGAGGGGTGACCCGATTGCGCTCGACGTCGCTCAAGGCCATGAAGATTTTGAGCGGCTCATTCTCCACCGCCTTGCGGGACAGGCCGAACAGGGCTTCCAGGACGTCGTCGGCATCCTTCCAGTTCGGTGCTGCCTTGCTCAACTTGGCGTCGTACTTGCCCTGCGGATGGTTGACGAACAGCGCCTTCCACACGTCCAGATTGCCGGGGATATGCGGCTTCCCGTCCTTTTCCATGCGCAGGCGCGTGGTCAGCAACAGCATGTCGGTGTTGCCCCGGAACACGGGGCGCGCCGGGCCGGGACTGGTGACCCGCCCGCGAATCGCCGTGTAGAACCGCTTCATGCGCTCCGGATCGCAGAGGTAATCCTTCACCGGCCCGTTGATGCGAGCGAGAGCGTCAAAATAGCTGGCCAGCCAGCCATCGTCGCGGGCGACCAGCTTTTCGATGAACGCCGCGCCGTTGGAGGGCTGGGCGCCGGCCAGTTCGCCCCACATTTTTTCGGAGCGCGAGCCGCCCGGCACGACGGCTTTGCCGCCGCGTATCTGGAACATGCCTCCATAAAAATCCAGCACATGCGAATAAATTTTCAAACGAGGCGCGGGAAGCGCCGCTCGCAAATCGGCAGCCGTTTCCGGATCGAGCTTGGCCAGCCCCAGATACAGGCGGCACAGCGAGGGATCGGAGAGAAAAAAGTCGATGAAATCACCGCTGGTTTTCTCCTTGGCGGAGCGCCAGTAATCCACCGTATAGAGCACTGGAACTCGCGCCGGGTGATAATCGAGCTCGAAGGGCCGGTTGGTGCGAAGCGATTGTTCCAGCTGTGCCAGAGGAAACCCGGAGTCGATGGTGAGAAAGGCTCGGGTCGCGTTGACGGTTTCGAGCACCACGTCCGATCCGCAGCCGCCGCGCATGCGGTAGCCAAGGATGCGCAGGATGTCGCCGGTTTCCGTCGACTCGCAGGTCGCGATGCGGATGACCTTTTTTTCACCGCCCAGGCGGTCGAGCTCGTGAGCCTGGGAAAGGTAGCGGACCACCAGCTTCAGGTACTCTGTCTGTTCCAGCGTTTCGTTCGAACTGGTGGCCTGGTAGCCGTTGGTGACGACATTGCGCGCCAGGGCGGTCAACAGGTCCTCCGGACGCAGGTCCGGCGAAAGGGCGGCCATGCGGGCGAAGGAGCGCAAGGGGCCAGGGATTTCGATGACCGCGTCCTTGGGCGATTCCGCCGCGACATCCGAGGGCAGGGAAATACCGGAACCGCCGGCGGCGCGATAGGCGTCCAGGTGCTTCGAGGCGGCGCCGCGGTCGCCGGCCAGGAGGTCGAGAATGGTCAGGCGGCGCAGGGCCGCGACGCGTTCGGGAGCATTCTTGGCCGCCGGTCCCAGGGCCTCCTCCAGGCGGACGTAAATAGCGCGGGCGGAAGGGTCGCGATGGCGGTCGAGAAACTCGGCGTATGCACGCAAAGCCGCGACGTCATGGGGAGCCGCGTCGAGCGCCTTCTGCAAACGGGCGCGCGCTTCCTGGGCGTCGCCCTTGCTTTCCAGTTGCCAGGTCTCACCGGCAAAATCCTGGGCGGAAATCCCCACTCCCGCAAGGCAAAATACCATTCCAACAAGAGAGAACCGCATCGCTACAGTCTCCTTCACCCGATACGCCCGGGCAGATGCCGGACGGTTATGGAATTCTATCACTGAAGATCACCACTTGGGCAAAACACGGCCCGCGGGGGAATCTTTTTACAGGAATCCCACAACTCGATGCGGCGGAGTAACGTTTTCGCACTCACCTCGCCGTGGAGCCGCGGGTATTGAAAACCCGGTAGCGACGTGGCGTACGCACTCTTCGAAAACACCGCAGATCTTGTGGGGCACCGGCCCGCCGCCGGCCACGGGGCAAAGAGCCGCCTGGTAGGCGGCTGCGGGCTGGTAGCCCGCCCCACAGCATCGGGCTCGTGCACGGCGACACTCCTCTCGACGCCGCGCCGGAATGACGATGTATGATTGAGGTCGGGCCAGGTCTTGCCCCTTCTCCCGTCATGAAAAACTCACTTATTTTCCTTGCGGCGCTGCCCCTGGCTGCTGCCGCTCCTCCCAGGATTGCTGTTATTGGATTGCTTCATTCCCACGTCTGGAGCCAGCTTCCGAACATGGTGAAAGGCGACGTGGTCACACTGGTGGGCGTCGCCGAAGAGCATCCGGAGCTGGTGGCGGAGGCCAAAAAGGCCGGCGTCGCCGACAACCTGATTTATTCCGACTACAACAAAATGCTGGACACGGTGAAGCCGGACTTCGTCTGGGCTTTTGTCGAGAATAACCGGCATCTGGAAATCGTGAAAGCCTGCGCGGCGCGCAAGATCTCGGTGATTTTCGAAAAGCCGCTGGCCTCGACCGCCAAGGACGCGGCGGCGATTCGCGACATCGCGACGAAGAACGGTATCTACGTGATGACCAATTACCAGATGGCATGGTGGGCGTCGAATTACACAGCCCGCAAGCTGGCCGATTCCGGGGGATTGGGCAAAGTCTACCGGTTGCGGGGCGTGGTGGGGCATGGCGGCCCTGGCTCCGAAGGTCCGCGCAGTTCTTTCTTTTTCGCCTGGCTGACCGATCCGGTGAAAAACGGCGCCGGAGCGCTGATGGATTTCCAATGCTACAACGCGCTCTGGAGCCTGTGGTACATGGGCAAGCCGCAGACGGTGTACGCTCGCGTCGACCACATGCAGCCGGAGCGATTCCCCAAAGTCGAGGACAATTCGACGATGGTGCTTGGTTATAAGGACGGCACTGGGATTTTCGAAGGAAGCTGGGACCTGCCGCGGAGTTTCCAGGACCTGGAGGTGTTGGGGCGCACGGCCAGCATGACCATGGTCAACAACAAGGTCGAGGTGCGCAAGAGCGGCCGCGGCGCGACGAACGAATCGATAAAGATCGATCCGTTGCCCAAGGAACGGTCCAGTCCTTTGGCATACATGGCGAACGCTGTGCAGACCCATACCGCGCCGGAAGGCCTGGTGGCGCTCGATATAAACGTCCAGGTGGTGGAGATTATCGACGCCGCGAAGATGAGCATTAAGACCGGCAAAGCGGTGACCTTAAAGTAAAATTCAGGTTTTCCTGCTAAGCTTGATCTAGGGTCGTCGCCTTATTTTATGATGGTCCGGATCAAACTGCAGCAGGGCCGTCCGATTCAGCGGAAGGTCGGAAAGAACCGCCTGGTGGCATCCGCCATAGGCACACTCCTGATGCCGGCAGTGCTGATGGCCTACGTGCTCGGGATTTGGAGGCTCGCCTCAGACCTGGGGATGGCGGGACAATTCACCATCACGGGACTGTTTTCCCACTGGCAGGTATGGATCGCGCTGGCGGCGCTGCTGCACATCGGTTCGGCATCGCTGAATCGTTACGGACGCGGCGGGACGCTCAAAGGTCCTCGATTGCTGCACCTCCGGCAGCCTCCAGAAGGAAATTCCGAAATACCCCCGAAAAAAGTCCGGCTTCGCTAGCCCCATGGGTCGCAGTGTGTGCAAATCGGCTTGGACCGCTCCTGCAGGTCGCGGCTCTGCTTCGAGCCTTGGGGATTCATCAAAATAAACGGAGCCGCGACCAGCAGGAGCGGTCAGCACCGCGGTTTTCATTATTTACCCCTCCGGCTTACCGGTAGACCATCTGAATCAGCGCTTGAATGTAGCCGAACGCGAACGCGAACGCCTGCTTGCCGCTGTCGTCCCCGTCGATTTTCGGGACGTGATCCGGCATGAGCATACCGTCGTATCCGACTTCTTTGTAGGTGCGAATGGCCCGAATCATATCCACGTCGCCGTCGTCCGGGAAAGTCTCCCGAAAATTCAAAAATCCACCTTTAATGTTGCGAAAATGCACATTAAAAATCTTCTTCCGCTGCCCGAAATAGCGGATAACGTCGTGAATTTCCTCGTTCGGATTCTTGAGCATCTCAGAGACGGTGCCCTGGCAGAAATTCAAGCCGTGATACGGGCTCTCCTTGATGGCGATGAATTTCTTCAGCCCGTCGACGCTGCCCAGAACGCGATGCACGCCGCGAAACCCCTGGTCCCGCGGCATGCCCGGATCGTGAGGATGACATGCCATCCTTACTTTTAACTCTTCGGCAACCGGGATGATTCTTTCAAGAAAATATGTGATTCGCTCCCACGCCTGCTCGTCGCTGACGGGGCCCGCTTCGGTGAGCGGCGGATCCTGCCTGGCATCGGCATAGACGAACGTGCTGAGCTTCGCCCCCCCGCGGCCGGTGGTGGTTCCGCTGCGGACCACGCCCAGGATGCTCATGTTGTATTTCAGCTCCGGGATGCCGGCGCGGACGGCGTTGCGCATGATCTGCTGGATATTGTCGATTTCAAGGTCGCGCTCCGGACTCTTCCCGAGCATGATATTCGGATTTTCGCTCTTCGTAATATAGGCCGAACTGAGCGGCAGAGGGACCGCTTCGAGCGTGATGCCATGCGATTCGACGCGCTCGCGCAGTTTGGTGAGTCCTTCCACGCTCCACGCCGCGTCGAATTTCGCCGATGGCAGCGTGCTGCAAATGTGATTCACGCCAAGCGCTGCCATGATCTTCAGGACCTCGTCGCTGGAGTTGTGCTGGGTGCCGCACTTCATGCGGCCCGCTGAAGTGGGCGCAGACTTGGCGGCTTGCGGCGCGGCAGCGAGCGGAGCCAGCGCGGCAGTTTCAAGGAATCTGCGTCGATTCATTCATACCTCCATGCCCTAAAGTGAAGTGGGATTGAACCATCGTAATCCACGGAAGCGGGCAAAGTCCGTGTCGGTGGAAACCAACTCCGCACCATGTTCGATAGCCAAGGCGGCGAGATGAGCGTCAGTGGTGAGGTCCCCGGCTGTGCCCCCTTCTTCGATCAGGCGGAACAGAATGTCGCCATGATCCTCGCCGGGCGAGATTATTTCAACATTGGGGACTTCCAGCCAGCTACGCACGCGTTCTATCGCGTCGTGAGGGAACATCGGACGCTCAATGATTCGCCGTTGAGTGCTGATTCGAATAAAGCCAAGAATCGTCACCCACGGCATGCCGACCGGCTGGGCCTGGGCCAGGGTTCGTTCCCACCACTCTCTGGCGGCGGCATGCTGCTTTGCGTCCTTGTTGTAGGCATAAACAAGGACGTTGACGTCGGGAATGATCACCGGTTCATCTTCCTCACGTACTCCTCCGCGTCGAGTTGGTCCAGGAGTTGGCCCAGTTTGTTCTGATCGATGCCCGGCTTGAAGCCGAACGAATGGGGGATCACCTTGAACGGAACTCTCTTTTTCTGTTTCGCCACGGTCTTGAAACCGGAGCGCAGAGTTTGATTCACCGTCTCCTTCAGAGTAAGCTTCTCCTCAGCCATACGTTTCTTGAGCTTCATGGCGACATCCGGGTCGAGGGTCAATGTTGTGCGCATCTCGACATCAGTTTATCATTGACCAATGATGTTTTCGCATCTTCTGCTCGCCGCCACGTTAGTGCAAGACACGCCCACCGAACGCGAAGCGGCTCACGACGTGATCCGCGAGATGGGGGACCTGGAAAAGTCGCTGGACGTGCCGTCGCTGGTCGCAAAGTTGTCGGCACCCAATCCCGCCCGCGAACAGGCCGCGGCGCGCGCTCGCGAATTAATGGAAAAAGAGCTCCTCGCGATGGCCGACGACATCACCAGGCATCCGGAAATCGGATTCGTGGAGACGCGCTCCATCGCGATCCTCACTGCGTATCTGAAGAAGCATGGATTTGAAATTACTCCCGGCGTCGGGGATCTGAAAACGGCGTTTGTCGCTCGATACAAAGGCAGCCACGATCATCCTGCGCTGGGAGTGATCGTCGAATACGACGCGCTTCGCGGCACGAAGGGAGCGTTTCACGGCGACCAGCACAGCGCGCAGGGCCCCGTGGGACTAGCTGCGGCCGTGGCGATCGCGGAACTGATGGAGGAGACGCACGCGCCCGGATCGATCACCGTATTCGGCACGCCGGGCGAAGAAATGATGCCTCCGGTGGCCAAGACGCAGATGTTCGAAGCGGGCGTATTTAAAGGGATCGACGTCATCGTCCGCAGTCACTCCAGCACAGGGACACAGAGGCCCGCGCCGGGCTTCGGGTCCTGCTGCCTGAATATCGACGGCGTGAAATATACATTCAGCGGCGCACCCTCGCACCAGATGATGCCCTGGAACGGCCGCAATGCGCTCGAAGCCGTGATTCATCTGTTCGAAAATATCGACGGCGTGCGGGCCAGCATCCGCCCGGAGGCGCGCATTCAGGGGATCATCACCGAAGGCGGCGCGGCTCCGAACGTCGTCCCGGATCGCACGCAGGCGGATTTCTACATCCGCTATCCTGACGAGGTTTACCTGGAACAGGTGCGCGAGTTCACCGATAACGCGGCGCGCGCGGCAGCCCTGGCGACGGGCACCAAAGTCAAAATCGACACCTACGGCAGAATGCGCGACGGCGTCTCCTCGGCAACGCTGGCCGAACTCGCGTTCGTGTACCTGAAGCACTACGGAGCGACAAAAATTGAGGAAGCGCCGGGCAAACCGCAGGGCTTCGACGAGACCGGCAGCGTCTCGAGCGCGGTCCCAGGCATCGGCTTCAGCGCCTTCACCAGCACCGGGTCGTATCATACGTATGAAATGGAGGCCGACGCCCTGACCGAGATCGGCCACAAAGGATTCGTCGCGGACGCGCAGGCAATGACCGCGCTCCTCTACGATTTTCTGACCCGCCCGGATTATCGCGCCGCAGTGCAGAAGGAATTCGACGGCATCCGGGTGCTGTTCGATGAGTATCGGGAATCGCTGAAGAAGGTCTACGGGAAACCAACGGTCCCGGAGCCGAAGTAGTGCTCAGCAGACGAACTTTTCTGCAACTGGCCGCCGGTGCGCCGGCGCTGCTGGGGCAAGCGCCGCGCCGGCCGAATGTAGTGATCGTGGTGGCCGATGAGTGGCGCGCGCAGGCCACCGGCTATGGCGGAGATCGCAATGTGCGCACTCCGGTGCTCGATGGCCTGGCCGCCGAAAGCGTCAATTTTGAAACCGCGGTTTCGGGTTGTCCCGTGTGCTGCCCGTTTCGCGCCAGCCTGATGACGGGGCAGTATCCGCTCACCAACGGCGTCTTCATCAACGATGTGGAACTGAAGCCGAACGGCCCCACGCTCGCCGAGACGTTCCGCACCGCCGGATACGCGACCGGCTTCATCGGCAAATGGCACCTTTACGGCAGCCCCGACGGCAAGTATGGACGGAGGCTCGCCTACATCCCTCCCGAGAAGCGCTTCGGCTTCGACTATTGGAAGGCCTGCGAATGCACGCACGAGTACAACCACTCGCTCTATTACGATGGGAACGATCCAACGCCGAAATACTGGCCTGGCTACGACGCATTCGCGCAAACAGACGACGCTTGCGCTTTCATCGAAAATCACAAGGACCCGTTCTTCCTGATGCTGTCGCTTGGCCCGCCGCATTTCCCGTACGCGACCGCGCCGGACCGCTACCAGGAGATGTATCGCGACACGAACATTCAACTGCGCCCAAACGTGCCTGCCGATAAGAAGCAGCAGGCAACCGATATTCTGCGCGGGTATTACGCGCACATGGCCGACGTCGACGATTGCCTCGGCCGGATTTTGCGCACGCTCGAAAAAACCGGCGTCGCCAACGACACCATCGTCGTGTTCACATCGGACCACGGCGACATGATGTATTCGCAGGGGCTGACCACGAAGCTCTATCCATGGGACGAATCCATCCGCGTCCCGCTGCTGATCCGCCATCCGAGAAAGCTCGGACGCAAGGCGCGGCGCATCCGCTCGCCGATCAATTCGCCCGACCTGATGCCGACACTGCTGGGCCTCGCCGGGCTCGCGATCCCCGATTCCGTGGAAGGGACAGATTTCTTCCGCGCCCCGGCGCCCGCGGCGTTCATCAATCTTCCGGTCCCGATCACGGAGGCGAGGCGCTACGGCTTCGCCGAGTATCGCGGCCTGCGCACGGAGCGTTACACCTACGTCCGGTCCATCAAAGGTCAGTGGCTGCTGTACGATAACCGCCGCGATCCGTTCCAGATGCACAACCTCTGCGGCAAGGATAAGGAACTGCAATCGCGGCTAGACCGGGATCTCGACGCAGTTCTGCGGAAGCGGAAAGACGACTTCCTCCCGGCGGCGGAATATGTGAAGCGCGCAGGAGTCGGGCATTACCAGGAAGTCAACGTGCCCGTGGGTCGCCACCCGAGCCCGTGGGGCGATTGGAATTCTACGCTGCCGCCGGCGTGAGGATTAGTCGCTCAGCTCTCCTCTGTACCTCTTTAGCCAACGTCCGGCGTGCGCCGAGTCGATGAGGTCCTGGACCGTAATCTCGATTTCAGGACCGCGGAATGGCAGTCCCTGGAAAATCCCTTCTGGAGCGAAATGGTGATGCCAGTGTTGCCACAACCGGGCGAGATCAACAGAGAACGTCTGGCCGAAGGCCTCGAAGAACTCGACAGCGTCGTCTCCATCCATCCCGAGATCCTGCATCAGGCGGGTACTGAGAGTTAACCGGTCAGGTCTCGTTCCAGTCTCGCTGGCGGTGAAATCAAATATCCGATCCGCGTCAGTGCCCATTAGCCGCCGAAGTCCTACTTCGCGGAAAGCGTTATAGTTTTCCCCGTGCGCGCCGATTCTCGCGCGGCAGTCAGGATCTCCGTCACAATCATGTTGTTCTCGAGCGACGACAATCCCGACGGCTTGCGGCGCCCGCGCACCACGGCTATTAAGTAGGACACCGAATCGCGCTCGTCTGGAGCGATCTCCGGAAGCGTGCGCGATTCTTCCTGCTGACCGGGCAGGCGCACCTTTAGAGTGTTTCCGCCGATAGCGTCGGCATAGCCGCGCTGCGCGTAGACATCGAAATCCTTGCGCGAAAATGGCCAGTTCCAGGAGCCCTCAATGATGCCCTGCGCCTTCGGATACTCCACCAGCACGGTTGCTTCATCGTCGACCCGCGGATAAATTTCCGGCTTGATCTGCTGCGTCATGGCGGTGACGCGCAACGGCCGCTGGTTGTCCATCATCCAGGTCATCAGGTTCGCGCCGTAACATCCGAAGTCGAACAAAGCACCGGCGCCGTTCTTCACCGGATCGCTGAGCCACGCGAAAAATTCCGGTCCGACGTGGATTTCCTGCGGCCCCTGATGGCCGTCCATCGCGACCATCTTGCGGATGTCGCCTATCGCTTTCTGGTCCTTAATGATGTTGTGCATCTCGGCGTGGCTGCGATACCAGGTGGTTTCGTAATTCACAATTACCGGGATGCCGCTGCGCGCCGCGGCCTTTTCGATCACGCTGGCGTGCTCCATGCTGACCGCGAGAGGCTTTTCCATCATCACCGGAATTTTGCGCTCCGAGCAGGCTTCCACCACCACCGGATGGTCGAACGTACTGGTGAAGGTTGCCACAGCTTCCGGCTTCACTTTGTCCAGCATCGCGCCCAGGCTGGTAAAAAAGAGCGCGCCGTCAAAATGGTATTTATCCTGATACTTCTTATGCAGAGAAACATCGGGGTCGAACACGCCCACGATTTCCACGTCCTTGCGCCGTTCGAGCGCGCGAAAGAAGCCATCGACGTGGCCGTGGGCGAGGCCGGCGATGGCCACGCGAAGAGGTTTTTCGTCTTGCCCAAAGACAAGTGACGCGCACAACAGGAATCCAAGAAGGAATTTCATTTTATTTTCGTTTTCCGATAGCGAACAGAGTTTGCGACGTCCGCAGGAAAAGTTGTCCGTCGGAGACCGCAATGGTACTCAAACAATAATCGTTGACAGAGTTTTCCGCGAGAATTTCGAACTGCGGACCGGCTTTCAGCACGGTTGTGAGGCCGTCCTCATTGGTGATGTAAATTTTCCCGTCGGCCAGAATCGGCGAACCGGAATACGTTCCCGGCTTCATGCGCTGGCCGCCGTAAATCTCCTCGCCGGTCTTCGCGTTCAGGCAAAAGACAATTCCGCGATCGTTGACCGAGTAAAAATATTTCCCATCGGTCACGGGTGTAGGAACGTCGGGCCCTTTGTCGAACTTCCACAGGAGGTTGCTCGCTGTAATGTCGCCCTTGCCGCCGACCTTGAACGTCTGCAACGGCCGCTCCCGCGTAGGCGCGTATACGATCCCGTCGAAAAACGTGGCCGACGCGATGGTCCGATAGTCCTGGTGATTTTGCGGATTGAACCCGGTAACGCGCCAGATCTCCTCGCCGGTTTTCAGATCGTGACCCGTAACCACATCGCCGCCGAGCACAATCAGTTGCATCCCTTCGCTGGTTTTCGCGATCACCGGCGTCGAATAGGAATCGTGCGACTCGCGGACAGCTTCGGTGTGGCGCTCGATCCGCCACAGCGTCTTGCCGGTCTTCTTATCGAGGCGCAGGATGTAACTCGCCTCCTCCGTTTTCATGCCGTGGATCACCTGCGCGTAGAGCGAATCTTCGTACAGCACGGGGCTGGACGCGTAGCCCCAGTTGAGGCCGAACTTGCCGTATTCCTTCTGAATGTCGCGCCCCCAGACTTCATTCCCCGCGAAATCGAAGCCTTTCAAAATCCCAGTGCCGGTAAGCACCCAAACGTTTTTACCATCGGTCACAGGCGAGGGCGAGGACATGTTCTGCTTCCTCTCCTTATGATCGCCATCGCCCAGCAGTTTCTTCCACTCCACCTTCGGTCCCTTGCGGTCGACGCTCCAGAGGTACAGGTTGCCTCCTTCAGCCACGTTCATGAAAATGTGGTCTTCCCAGATGATCGGCGTCGAACCACTCCAGGCGGGCAGCGGTAGTTTCCAGGCGATGTTCTCCTCCGTCGTCCAGTGAACGGGGAGATCCTTTTCGGCGCTGACGCTATTGGCCGCGGGTCCGCGCCATTGAGGCCAGTTCTCAGCAAAGGCGGCGGCGAAAAAAAATAGAAGAAGAGCCGGGATCGCTGCGAGCTTCATATTCTGAAAGGATACTACTCCGCGTGCAACGTTTCGAGCAGAGGCGCCCGCGCGACCATTCGCACGGCGATCAGCGACGCTGCCATCCCCGCCACAGGCACCGCCAGCAACAAAAGCGCGAGCGACGGATTTGGCAGATGCCCCCCGCGCTGGAGAAATGCGGGAAGAATCGCGACCAGCGCCGAGACCGCTCCAATCACCGTTCCCGCGATCAGCAGGTACGCGTTTTCCGCGATGACCATGGTGCGCAGATGCTCCGGCCGGTAGCCGACAGCGCGCAGCAGCGCCAGTTCTTTCCGCCGTTCCATGACGTTGCGAAGCAATACCGCGCCCAGGCCCAGCGTGCCCAGCAGCAGACCTAATCCCCCGAGAGCCTGAAAGGTCGACAGGTACGTATTTTCCACGCGATGGTAAGCCGCGAGGCGTTCCGGCGTCGAAACCGCGTCGAATCCGTAATCGGAAAGAGCGTCATCCAGAGGCGCCGCAATGGATGGCGGGCCGTCGATCAGGAAATAACGGAAACCCTGTTCATCGGGAAAGGCATGGGTGAAATTCTTCTCTGAAACGATGAGTTCGCTCTGAAAAATGCTGTCGTCGAGCGCGGCGACCAACTTCACCTTGACTCCACCGGCGTCGAAAACATCGCCGACCTTGTGATGCAGCACGTAGGTGATGGAATTCGCGTCGGCAATCGCCGGAATCGCCCCGTCCTGCGCATCGGCATCGAGCAGCAGCCACGGATTTTCCGACTTGGCGATGGTCTCGGTGAACGAAAACCGGTTCAAGTCCAGAAACGCGCGGCTCGCTCCGAGCACACGCGGAGTGCGCGGCTCATAAAGGTTCAGGCAACTCGCGTCCTCGCCGGGGCGCAGCCGGAACGCGAAAACCTTCGCGTCCTTCATCGCGCTGAGATTCAAATTGTCACGGCCGGCGGGCGTGTTCAGGTCCCAGAAAATCGGCAACTCGGATTCGGCGGCGAACGGAAATCCACCGGTGCCGGAATGCGGATCGGAGACCGCAACCGGCGGCCGCCGGAAAGCATCGAGCGCGACCACCAGAAACACCGCGGAGGAAATCAGCGCGATCACCAGCACGCTGCGTCCGGGCCGGTAGCTGGCGTTGCGCACGCCAAGCTTCACGACGCTCGAGACCATTCCATTGACTCCGCGCAGCCGCGCCCACTCGAAGAAAATCGCCCCGATCAGCAACAGCGTGCCCGCGCCGAAAAACGCTCCGGCATCGGGGATCGAATGCGAGAATGCCGCGCCCACCAGGGCCATCGCGAGCACAATCGAAACCGCCGCGACGATCCGCAGCCACCGCGTACCATGCTTCGGGTTTTCCACCTTGGCGCGATTCCCCGAAAGAAGTTCCCTCGGCGAACTGCCCTTCAGACTACGCAACGTCGCGAGCACGCAGAGCAGCGCGATCACGACGCCCGCGATTCCGCCTCCCGCGAGCGAATCGGCAGACACGTGCAGCTTCAGCAGGCCGGTGCCCACTGCTCCACGCCACCACGTTTTCAAACCGTAGAGCAGAAACGCGGCGTAGGCGATCGCTCCGATGGATCCAACGATGACACCGGCAATCGACAAAACAAAACCTTCGTTAACGAACAACCACCGGATTTTCGACGCCGGGAATCCGACAGCGCGCAACGTTCCGATCTCCCGCAACCGCTGCCCGATCCCCAATTGGAAAAACAGACCTGTTAACAGCAGCGCGGAAACGACCAGAAAAAAGCTGAAATAAGTGAAATATTCGCCGAAATCAGTCGACCCCTCCGCCTGTTTCAGCGCCTGCGCGCGCGGCTCGACGATCGCCATGCCCAGCGCCTGTGGATCGATCAGCGCCCTGAGCTCCCGCGCGAACGCCTCTGAATCCGAACCCGGCACGCGAACCGACGTCACCTTGCCGAATCGCGATCCCCACAACTTCTGCGCCGTCGCCAGCGAAACGAACGCCTTGGGTGCGGTGCGATATGTTTTCCAATACTCCTCATCACGCGGCCGGATTTGTTTGAGGTCAACCGGAAACGGTGGATCCCAGTCGCTAATGCTCTGCGCCTCCGTGATCCCGGGATATTCGGGCGTCAGATCGCGGTCGACCGCGATTCCGGACATCGGTAAGATCTTCGTCAGCTTGAATTGCGCGCCGCGGGTGACGAGACTGCCGGAGGACTCCCAATAATAGTAGTCCAGCGCCACGTCGTCGCCCAGTTTCGCGTTCAGGTCCTTCGCCGCCCAATCGTCCAGCGAGATTCCATCTTCATTCCCAATTCCCGTGACGATCGAATACGGCACTTCGCGATCCCCAATGCGAATCGCGTTGGCGACGTAACTGAAGATGGGCTGTGCGTTCGCCCCGGCAGCCTGTTTCACAGTGGCGACCAATGCATCGCTCATCACAGCGCTGCTCGTCTCGACGGATAGCGCTTCGGGCAGCGCGCGGATCTTAATGCCGAGGTCGTCGAGCGTGACTTCGTCCTTGGGAAATTGCGCCGACGGCAGCAGCAAAGTGTTGATGCGTGCCGGCTGCGCCAGATCCCTCTGTAATCGTCGCAACGGCACGTAAATCGCCGAAACATCCCCCTGCGACGGTTGCAGGGCGAACTCAGGACCATCCGTCGACGCCGTTAGGCGCAGCGTCCGCCCCGAATCCTCCTTGCGTCCCTGCAATGATTCACGCGGAATCGCCGACGGTTTTTCCACCCTCAGGAGAATCGAATCGCCCGCCTGCGCGCCCAGAGCGCGCGCCAGCGCCGGACTCAATTGCGCCTCACTCCCCGATGGCGGCTGCTGCGCATATCCATTGAATACGAAAAACCGGCCATCGACACCGTAAACCGCGACTTTATATTCGCGACGGCCGTCCGTCTCATGCGTGACGACGCCTTGCATCGCGATCAGCGGTGCCGCACCTGGCGCTTCGGCCGCAAGCTGCTCGCGAAAAAACTGCGCGCTGGTGACGACGGCTTGCGTTTTTCCCAATCGCGATAGAACCAGATCGCGAAGACTGGCCCGCACGGAATCGCCGACAAGCAGCGCGCCGGAGAGCACCGCGACCGCCGTAGCGACGCCCAAAATCACGGCGAGATTCGTGCGCCAGTAATAAGCAAGGCTTCGGCGCACAAGCCTCATTTCGCGACCAGTTGGCCTTCGACCAACTCGTAAGCTTTTGGCAACCGCCCTGCCAACTCCGCGCTGTGCGTAACGACGATAAGAATTGTCTTCGACGCGCGATTCATTTCGATCAACAGGTCCGCCACCTGCGTCGCCGTGTGCCGGTCCAGATTGCCCGTCGGTTCGTCGCACAGCAGCATCTTCGGCCCGCGAATCATCGCCCGCGCGATCGACACACGCTGCTTTTCGCCCCCCGACAACTCGGCGGGGCGATGATCGAGACGATGCGACAGGCCGACCTGATCGAGCAACTGCTTCGCTCTCTGTTCGACCTCGGCGTCGTGAGTCCCCACCATGGTTGGGATGAGCACGTTTTCGAGCACGGTGCATTGCGGCAGCAGGCAGTGGTCCTGAAACACGAAGCCGACTTCCTGGTTGCGAAACGCGGAGACGTCTTTATCGGAAAGTGTGAACGGATTTCGTCCATCAAGCGTGACCTCGCCCGAAGTGGGCGGCTCCAGCGCGCCGAGGATATAGAGCAGAGTGCTTTTCCCCGTGCCCGAGGGGCCGATGATGGAAATCGCATCGCCGGATTCCAGCGACAGCGTCACTCCGTTCAGAATCGATAGAGGGCCGCGCGGCGTTTCGTAGGATTTGGAAAGATTCTTAGCTTCGAGCAATTCAGGCATCCTGCAACACGGTGGATTTTTGGCGCGCGAAAATCTCGATGGTGCGTTCAGCCATGGCCTCGACACGATAATGTTCGCGCACGCCGGAGTAAGCGCGGAGGCTCAGGCGATCGCGCCATTCCCGATGGCGAAGAATTTTTAGAAGCCCATCGGCAAGGGCCTGCGGGTTCTCCGGCTCCACCAAAATCCCGCCGCCGGTTTTGCGGATGATTTCAGGAAACGCACCATGATTGGGCTGAACCACGGGCACGCCCGCGGCCATCGCTTCCAGGACAAACATCCCTTTCGGATCGGCGTAAACAGTGGGCGTCGAGAGTGCGTCCAGGCTTTCGAGAAACGCGATTTTCCGCACACGATCGACCGCGCCGTGGTACTTGAATTCGATGCCCCACTCGCGCAGCTGTTTTTCGATGCCCTCCAGGTATGCGCGCTGCTCGGGCGCAATGTAGCCGGCCGCTTCGAGCGTGCAATCGAACCCGGCGTCGCGCACCAGCTTGTAAGCGTCGGCGAGAATGTGCAGACCTTTTTCCGGCGCGATTCGAGCAAAGTATCCGATGCGCGGTTTTTCGTTGGAGGAGGACGGTCCTGAGCGATAGCCGTCGGTCGAGACGCCCAGCGGAGCGATCTCCATTTTGCGATCGGGAATGCCCAGGTAGCGGCACATAAACTCGGCGTAATATTCACTGACCGCTAAAAAACAATCGACGTGCGGAATGTTTTGCCGAATCAGATCCAGGGCGCGGGTTTTGTAGGGCTCCTGTAGCCCCTCAAGGAAAAGATCCTCGCCTTGCAACGTGCAGCACACGGGCGCTTGCAACGACTTCTTCAGCGGCGCGGCGAGACCGATGAGCAGCGTGTACGGCAGATTGACAACATCGGGCCGCGGCTCCGATTCGAGCCAAGTGAGCAGCTTCTGCAATTCCTTTTTAAGATGCCCCCGCTCCAGGTCCAGCATCGAAGCCGTCATTTCGCCCAGAAAATGAGGGTCCACCGGAATCGTGCTTTTGGCGGCCATTTTCAGCGCCGCTTTGGAATCCCACAGTTTATCGAGCAGCCAAGGTGTTTTCCGGAACAACGCGTAGTTCTGTTCGAGGTAGACGCTGATGCCTCCGAAGAAAATTTTCTCGCTCGACACGTTCGCCTCGTCGGTCAGCGTCGGAGTGTAAAGAGGCAGCAGTGTGACGTCGTGCCCCAGTTTCATCAACGCCGCGGCGAGCGAATTGTCGCGCAGGCATGTTCCGCAATACATACCCGCTGCGCCGGCGGTGAGTTGAAGAATCCGCACTTTTCACCCAGAATATCAGACCGCGCGATACGCTTCGTCCAGCACTTCGACCACGTGCGACACTCGCTGGCCGTGCCCATGGCGCTCCACTCCGGCGCGCAGTTGCAGCATGCAGCCGGGGTTGGCGGTAACGATCCGCGCGGCGCCCGTCGAATTGGCCGACCGCATTTTCTTGTCGAGCAGCGCCAGCGCCATCTCCGTGTGAACGACGTTATAAATCCCCGCGCTGCCGCAACACAGATCGGACATCGCCATTTCTTTCAACGTGAGCCCGGGCACCTGCTTCAGCAGTTCCCGCGGAGCCGACCGCACGCGCTGGCCATGTGCAAGGTGGCAGGAATCCTGATAGGTGACGACTTCCCGAACCTCGCCCATCCGCGAGTTCAGGCCGATCGAAGCGAGAAATTCCGTGACGTCCTTCATCAATCCGACAAACTGGCGCGCGCGTTCGGCGTACGCCGGGTCATGTTCCAACAGTTCGTCGTATTCCTTCAGAGTGGAGCCGCACCCGGCGGCGTTGGTCAGAATCGCGTCGAATCCGGCGCTGGCCAAAGCGTCGACGTTCTTCCGCGCCAGTTCGCGAGCCGAATCGCGCAGGCCCGCGTGCACATGCAGAGCGCCGCAGCAGGTCTGGCCGCCGTGAATCGTCACCTCGCAGCCGTTGGCTTGTAGCACCCGCACGGTTGCCTCGTTCAACCGCGCGAAGCAGATGTTCGCGATGCAGCCCGAAAGCAACACGACGCGATATTTTCGCTCGCCCTGAGCCGGAAATACGCGGCCCATGTTGCGAAAAAACGTCGGCGTTTCGACCGATGGCGCGAGCGACTCCACATCGGCGAAGCCGTTGAACATTTTCAAAATTCCGGATCCGCGCACCAGCCGCTGGATGCCGCAGCGCTGGTAAATCCACAATCCCGCGCCCGCCAGGCGCAGCAGAGTTCTGCTCGGCAGCAGCCAATCGAAAACAATTGTTCGCGTGATACGGGCGAGCGGCGGTCGAGACGTACGCTGCTCGATATCGGCCCGCGCGGCTTCAATCAGGCGGCCGTATTTCACGCCCGAAGGACACGCCGTTTCGCAGCCGCGGCAGGCCAGGCACAGGTCGATGTGTTCCCGGTATGCGTCGGTCACAGGTGCCCCATTCGCCACCTGCACCATCTGATAAATGCGCCCGCGCGGCGAATCCATCTCGACGCCCAATTCGCGATACGTAGGGCATGCGTTCAGGCACAGCCCGCAGTGAACGCACTTGTCGAGATCTTCGCGCCGGGGCGCGTCAGATACGGCCCCGCGCGGGGGCGCCTTAAATTCGGCCATGAAGGCGCCCCCGGTTGAGCAGCCGCTCAGGATCGAACATTTCTTTCACTTTTGTCATGGTCGCAAAATCGCTCGCCAGCGGCGTCTCCGGCGCGTCCTTCGAATAGTGCGCATATATAATTCCGGACCCGGCGCGCGCGATGAACGGCACGTCGAGCTTCTCCGCGACATCGCGCATTCCGGATAAAGGCATGGACATCGGAACAATGCTGCCGCCAGGATTCGCCTCTAAGAAACGTCGCGGAAATTCGCAGATCGCGTCCCACGCGGCGTCATCTTCGATTCGAGCCTGCGGCAACTCGCGCGTATACCGGTCGAGCACCGCGTGATTCCCTCCGGCGCGGATCAACATTCGAAATCCGCGCGGCCAGTTCACGATATCGATCGCGGAAGGCTGCAGAACGCCCTTCAAAATGCGGTCGCGTTCGGCGAACGCTTCCGCGGCGGTCGCAAACTCCATCGCAAATGTTCGCGACGCCACAGGACTGGGAAACACTTTAAAATTGACCGTCGCGATCGCCGCCAGAGTTCCAAATGACCCGATCATTAGCTTCGCCATGTCGAGCCCGGCGACGTTTTTCACCACCATGCCTCCGCTCGAAATCAGTTTCCCTTCGAGCGTCGCGAACGTCATTCCAATCACCATATCGCGTGCGGTGCCGTAAAGACGGCGACGCGGACCGCTCAGATTCGCGGCCAGCACGCCGCCAATGGTCGACTCGTTCAGCCAGGGAGGATCGAGCGGCAGCATCTGATGGTTCTCGGCGAGGATGCGCGTCAATTCGGAAAACGGCATGCCCGCTTCGACGCTGAGAGTCAGATCGCGAGGCTCATACTGGAGCAGGCGATTTAAAGATGACGTCGAGATGATTACATCCGCCGCCGCGGGCGGCCCTGCCAGGCAGTCTTTCGAAGAATTGCCGCCCAGGCGAATCGTGCGATGCCCGCAAGCCGCCTCGCGCAGCATCGCGGCCAGCTGTTCAGGATTTTCGGGTCGAAGCATTGTTCGTGGAAGCGCCTATTAACATTCTCACTTCTCCGGCAGTCAGCGCCCGGTGTTTCCCGATTTCCAGGCCCGCGATCGCGATGGGCCCGATCTGCGTGCGAACCAGCTTGAGCACCTTGGCATCGAGAGCTTCCACCATCCTGCGCACCTGCCGGTTACGGCCCTCGGTGATCGTAATTTCAAAAAACGTGTAGCGCGCCGAGTCGCGAACGCGCTTCACTAACGCCGGACGCGTGGGGCCATCGGCGAGTTCGACGCCCGATCGCAGCCGGTCCAGTTGCTCATCGGAAAGCCGCAGCGACGACTTCACCAGGTACGTCTTCGGTACCTTCGATTCCGGACTCATGATGTAGTTCGCGAAGTCCGTATCGTTCGTCATGATCAGCAGCCCCGTGGTGTCCTGATCCAGACGCCCGACGGGAAATATCCACTCGCCGGCGCCTGGTAGCAGATCGTAAACGGTCTTGCGTCCCTCCGGGTCTTTATAGGTGGTCAGGTACCCTTTCGGCTTGTATAACAAAACATACTGCTTCTCGCGCGCAACCAAAGGACGGCCGTCCAGCGTCACCCGGTCGCGCTTCACATCCACCCACAGATCGGGCGACTGAATAATTTTCCCGTTCACCGCAACGCGGCCCGCCCCGATCCACTTCCGCGCGTCCGTTCGCGAGCCGATCCCCGCTTTCGACAGGACGCGATCCAGGGTCTTTACGACGGAGTTGTGTTTCGGCGCAGCCACTTCTTATGATCGTACAGCGTGATTGAGTGCGTTCCTAATTTTTCCGAAGGCCGCAATGAGGGCGTCGTGCGCTCGATCGTCCAGGCGATCGGCAGCGCGCCCGGCGTCCTGGTGCTCGGCTGGGAGATGGATGGCGATCACAATCGCAGCGTGGTGACCTTCGCCGGCGAGCCCGAAGCCGTCGCCGAAGGCGCGATTCGCGGCGTGGGCCGCGCGGCGGAGCTGATCGACATCAGCCATCATGAAGGCGTGCACCCGCGCGTCGGTGCGGCGGATGTGATTCCGTTCGTGCCTCTGGACGGAGGCACGATGGAGCAATGCGTCGATGCCGCGCATCTGGCAGGCGGCGAAATTTGGAATCGCTTCCGCGTGCCGGTTTATTATTACGAATCGGCCGCTCTCATCGAAGGACGCAAGCGGCTGGAGCGCGTCCGCAGACCGGGCTTCGACGCCTTGCCGCCCGATGCCGGCAACGTCGCGGCCCATCCCACCGCTGGCGCAGCCGTTGTCGGGGCGCGCGGATTTCTGATCGCCTACAACATCAATCTCGCGACCAGAGAGGTTGCGGTCGCAAAAGGGATTGCCAGAACAATTCGCGAATCGTCGGGCGGCTTCCCGTTCGTCAAAGCCATCGGCCTGCCGCTGGCTTCGCGTAATTGCGCGCAGGTCTCGATGAACTTCGTCAATTTCTCGGAAACGCCGTTCGATGAAGTTTGGGATACGGTTGCCCGCGAAGCCGCGACGCTCGGTGCGAGCATCGCGTCCAGCCAGTTGATCGGCTTCATTCCGCAGCGAGCCTACGAGCAGGCGCCAGCCTTCTTTAAGCGCGCCGAAAACTTCGACCAATCGCGAGTTTTAGAGAATCGAATCGCGCAGTTGTTAAAATGAATCCAGTGCTAGTTACCATAGAGCCCAAGGCTCCGAGGCCGAATTGGTTGCGCGCCCCGGCGCCCGTCGGCGAACATTATCGCGAGCTAAAACACCTTGTCGAGTCGCTGAAATTGCATACCGTGTGCGAAAGCGCGGCCTGTCCGAACATCGGCGATTGCTGGAACCGCGGGACCGCCACGTTCATGATCCTGGGCAACGTGTGCACCCGCCGCTGCGGATTTTGCGCGGTGCAGAAAGGCGCGCCTCTGCCTGTCGATTACGATGAGCCTCGACGCGTGGCCGAGGCCTGCGCGGCGCTCGGCCTGAAATTCGCGGTGATCACCAGCGTCAATCGCGACGATCGCAAGGACGGCGGCGCGGAGTTGTTCGCGCTGGTCATTAAAGCAATCCGCGAGAGAGTGCCGGGCTGCGGCGTCGAGGTCCTGGTCCCGGATTTTCAGGGCTCCCATGCGGCAATGGAAATCGTCATCAATGCTGCGCCCGAAATTCTGAATCACAATACGGAAACCGTGCCCAGGCTCTACCGGCAGGTCCGCCTCGGCGCTCGGTATGAGCGGTCGCTGGACATGCTGGCGCATGTGAAACGAGTAAAGCCGGAGACGCCCACCAAATCCGGATTGATGCTCGGACTGGGGGAGACCATCGATGAAGTGCTCGCCGTTATGCGCGATTTGCGCGAGAGCAAGGTGGATATTCTCACCTTGGGCCAGTACCTGCGGCCATCGCCCAAGCATCTGCCGATCATTCGCTACGTGACCATGGACGAGTTCGCGGAACTGAAACGGCGCGGCTGCGAAATGGGTTTCCGCCACGTTGAAAGCGGACCTCTGGTCCGCAGTTCGTACCACGCCGCGGATGCGGTGGCATGATCCAGACCATCACGCTGCCCGTTCCCTGGGATCTGAAATCGGTCAACGTTCATCTCGTCGAACTGGACGAAGGATTCATGCTGATCGATTCCGGCGTCGCGACGAAAGAGTGTTTTCATGTCCTCGAATCGGCGCTCCTGGAACGAGGCGTAAAGTGGACCGATATCCGCACGCTGTTGTTGACCCACTATCATCCGGACCACATCGGGCTGTCGTGGAAAATCCTCGAACTTTCCGGCGCCGCACTCGCGATGCATCGCGCCGACGTCGCGTATCTGGATGAATTGGCGCAGGTGAACGGCGTGCCCTGGTATGCCGACGCCATGCGCATGGGCGGCGTTCCTGCCGAACTCGCCCAAGGAATGGCAGGCGCGCTGCGCGGCAACCGTCCGGCGTTTCGCACGCATCATCCGGCGCTGACCCTTGAAGGCGGAGAGAGGATCGCGATTCGCGGCGGCATGTTCGAAGTCATCTGGACGCCCGGACACGCCCCCGGCCACGTGTGCCTTTATTGGCCGGAACAGCGGACGTTGATCTCCGGCGATCACGTGCTCCAAAAAATCACCCCCAACATCTCCTGGCATCCGGAACAGGACATGCTGGCCACCTTCCTCCAGTCGCTCCAATTGCTGCTGCCTTATGAAGTCGACATGGTGCTCCCTTCGCACGGGACAAAATTTGAAGGCCACCGGGCGGTGATTACCTCCATCGCCGGGCATCATGAGGAGCGCTGCGAGGCAATTCTTAAGCACATTACGCACCAGCCGATGACGGCGCATGAACTGGTGCTGGTCCTATGGAAGCGCACCCTGTCGGCGTTTCATCACAACTTTGCGGTGTTCGAAATCATGGCTCATCTGGAATATATGTCCCGGCGAGGACAACTGGCCGCGGAAACCCGTGCCGGCGGCGCAGTGGCCTGGACGCCCAAACCCAATTGAACTTTTCGCCCTCGATCGTCGTATTCTAAAGCGGAGAAATCCCACATGCTGACGTTTCTGCTTTGGTGCATTCTGTTTGTGGCGTGCTGGCCGCTGGCCATCGCGGCTCTTGTCCTTTATCCCCTGGTGTGGCTCATTCTTCTGCCGTTCCGCATCGTCGGAATCGCGGTGGGAGGAGCGCTGCACCTGGTCTGGTCGATCGTGATGCTGCCGTTTTTCGTGGTCCGCCGCTTGGGCCGCGTTTAGAGCAGTTTCGCAGATAATGTGCTCCGGGCGGGGCCGCCAATTTTGGCGGCCCCACAGGTGGTCTACAAAAACAAAGAAATCGGCCTAGCTTCTCTTTGTGGTCTGTACGCCGGCTTCAGCCGCGGGCGTCAGCCTGGGGTTATTTCGACGTTCATGACTTCTGCGTCCACCGCGTGACGTGGCGGATGCCCACGGCGTGCCGCGTCGACACTCGTGTCGATGCTTGACCTAGGCCGTCTGCGTCATCTCCTCCACCACCCGCCCATCGAACAGGTGGATACTGCGGTCCGCGCACCGCGCATAGCGAGGATCGTGCGTCACCATGCAAATGGTCGCTCCACCGCGATGCAGTTCGCGCATCAGGTCCATCACCTGCTCGCCGTTTGCCGAATCCAGGTTCCCGGTCGGCTCATCCGCCAGCAGGATCGACGGATCGCCCGCCAGCGCCCTCGCCACCGCGACCCTCTGCTGCTGGCCACCCGATAATTGCGACGGATAGTGCTTCACCCGGTGCCCCATGCCGACCCGCTCCAGCGCCGCGTGAACCTTCTGCTTGCGCTCCGAACCGGGCATGCCGCGATACGTCAGCGGCAGCTCGACATTTTCATACACCGTCAGATCGCCAATTAAATTAAAGGCCTGGAAAATGAAGCCGATTTCGCGATTCCGGATGCGCGCCCTCTCGCTCAGCTTCAGCCCCTGCACCGATTTTCCGTTCAGCGTATACGATCCGCCACTGGGCGAATCGAGCAACCCCAAAATCGCCAGCAGCGTCGATTTTCCGCAGCCCGAAGGCCCGGAAATCGAAACATATTCGCCCTGCTTCACATCCAAATGGATGCTCAACAGCGCGTGCGTTTCCATGTCGTCGGTGATAAACATCTTCGACACGTCTTCCAGGCGAATCAACGTCCGGCGTTCTGGTTCAGTCATAAATAATTACCTCGCTGCTAAGATTTCCTCAAAAAACTTCATGGCGCGCGGATCTTTCGACCGCCCCAGCCAGCGCACCGCTTCCTGCTTAATCTGCGCCGAAATCTGCGGTTTACGCGCCAACTCGATCAGTGCCGGAGCGCCGTCCCGATGCCGTGCGATGGCGGAAAGGGCGCTGTTGGCAAGCTGCCACGGGGCGCCCTTCCCTGTTTTGCTGTCAAGGTTCGGGGGGACGAACGACGAGAGCAGCAATGCGCTTTGCGACCCGTCGACGCCAGTCAGCCAGTGCAGCGGCAGATCGCCCGCGTCGAACGTGCAATCGGTTGCGTATGTTCGAATCTTCTCCACTTGCCCAGCCGCGACACGATAGAGCACCACGAACTCGCGCCCGCCTTCCAGCGCCACCGTCCCGCACATCGAACGCTCGCCCGCCACCTGCGGCACCGAATATCCGATCCAGGCCGGATCCCCTGACGAGGAGACCAGCGTGCGAAACTCCGTCTCCAGCGACCCGTTCACCGCCCGCGTATCGAGCTTCGCGTTCTCCGTCTTGGGCTGCGCGAACAAGGACGCCGTCAGCGCAGCCAGCATGAGCACTCTCACTTGAGCAGCTCCGCCAGATAGTCGAGCGCTTCCTTCGATTTCATCTGGCTCAACCTGCGCACCGCATCCCGCTTCAATTCCGGATCGCTTTCTTTTCGCGCGCACTCGATCAGCTGTTTCACCGCTCCCTGATTGGCCAGCGAATTGAGAATCTCCCGTTTGATGTTCTTGTCGGATTCAGACCCGTAGATCGCGACCAGGCTCGGCACCGACTGATCGTCGTGAAGATTTCCGAGCTGCCGGATCGCTTCGCTCCGCAACTCGACATTCTGCTCGCTCCTGGCGATCCCCGCCAGATGCTCGAAGTCCCGCGACATTTCAAAACTCCGCAGCACCGCGCGCTTCACGGTCAAATCGCTGGAGGACTTGTAAACGTCGGCCAGTAGCTGCCGGCTCTCGGATGAACGGAACGTCCCCAGATACTGCACCGCGATCAGCTGAAGATCGGGATTGGACGCGCCCTTCGCATAAAGGCCCACGATTTCGTGCGCCTTGTCCGTCCGGCTCTGCGCCAGCACGAACAGCGCCCGCTCCTTCAGCTTCGGCGACATCTTTGGATTGTTCAGCAGCCCTTCGAGCAAAGGCACCGCGCGGTCGGCGTCGGAATTCATCAACGCGTTGATCGCGTACAGCCGTAAATCCTCGTCCGCCTGGTTCTCCGGCGACACCGGCTGCCCTTTGGCCTGCTGCACTTCGGCTTGCAGAGCCTTCGCGTCGTTCACCCAGCCGCTTTGCGGAAACTGCTTCGCCAACTGGGCCAGCGCGGCCAGCGCCTCATCCCGCTTGCCGAGCTTGTTCAGCGCGTACGCCTTCCAGTAATACGCACCGTCGGCGCGCGAGGACGGATTTTTGGAATCAATTACTTTGTCGAAAACCTCAATCGCCTTCTCGTAGTTGTGATTGTCGAGCGCCTGTTTGCCCGATTCGTAGGAGCCCGAGAAATAAAAAGTCTTATTGCGCCCCTGCCCCATGGGCATCGGCGCCGGCATCGGAGGCATGGGAGGCATCGGAGCCTTTGGCGCGATGTCCTGCGCCAGTTCCAGACTCATCCGCACCTGCGCCAGCTTATCGCCCAGGCCCGACGAAATCTCGTCCTCCACCATCCGGATGGCGTCCTGCGCCATCTTCTGCGACATCTCCATGCTCTGCCCCGCGGTCGCTTCCTTGATCTGCTCCGTCAGCGCCTGCCGCGCCTGCGCGGCCTTCTCGCGAGCCAGATCCATCTGCGCGCGCACGTCGTCCGCCGATTGCGCCCAGACAGCCGAAATGGCACAGGCAGCCATGATGGTAATTACTTGAGTTCTACGAATTGGTTTCATGCTTTGTTCCCTTTTTTCCCGTTACAGACTATTTGTGTTTCCAGATGATTGCTCCGCCCTCGACCCGAAGACTCTCACCTTGAAAAGAATGCCCCGATCCTCAATCTGCCGCCGCAATTCCTCCAACTGCCGTGCCGATACTTCCGCCGGGCTGTGCGCGATCTCCAGCAGGACTCTTTCCAAGTCATCAAGGAGCCCCGCCGTCGCCACATCCCCGTTTCTCGCCGCCGTCTGCCGATACAGCCGGTTCGATTCCAGCAGATCCTCAGCCGTCTCCTGCTCGTACGAAATATCCAGCTTGCCGGCCGCCGGCGCGCCCGCGTTGGCCAGTTCCACCAACACCATCTGGCTGCGCTCCAGATGATCCCCCACCGCCACCAGCAGCACCCTCTCGCGGACGCCATTATCGGCCATTTGCACCGGGGCACTCTTATGCCAACCGAGCCCGGCGAAAAACGCTCCGAGGACCAGCATTGCCATCGCCGCCGCCGCGAACATCGGCCGCCAGCCCCACGTCAGCCAGCGCGACCTCTTCTCCATCCTCTTGTCATGCTTCTGAAGCGCCGCCCAGACGCGACTCTCATAATCCGGCGCGCGCTCCGGCACCGGAAAGCTGTCCACCGAGTTCAGCACTCGCTGCAACGCCTGATACTGCGCGCGGCACGCCTCGCATTGCGCGACGTGCTCCTCGATTTCGGCGCCCTCGCCGTAGTAGTACAGAACAAATTGCTCTTCTGTCGGATGCTTCATTTATGTCACCAATGGTTCCAATGCGCGGCGCAGTTTCTGAACCGCGCGGAAAATGCTATGTTTCGTCGCGTTGCCCGATAGCCCCAGCGACGACCCGATTTCTTCAATCGACTGCCCCTCGAAATGCCTCAGCACGAACGCCGTCCGCTCCTGCTGGCTCAACCGGCCCAAAGTCGCAGCCACCGTGCGCTGCACTTCGTCGCCGAACAGCAGCCTGTCCGGACCAGGCGTATCGCTGGCGATTCCGTGTATCGCGTTCCCCGCCTCTTCACCCGGCGCCGCCGATTCCTCCAGCGCCGTCTGCGGATGCCTCTTCCGCGACCGCACCAGATCAAGCGAATAATTCGAAGCGATTCGGTACAGCCAGGTCCCAAAGCTCGCCCGCGCCTCGTAGCGATGCAACTGCTTATAAGCCCGCAGGAACGTTTCTTGCACCACGTCCTCGGCGTCCTGTTCGTTTCCCGTCATGCGATATGCCAGCCGGAAGACACTGCGGCTGTGGCGATCCACCAGCGCGCGGTAAGCATCCCCGTCGCCGGCCTTCACTCGCGCCACGGCGACGCTGTCCGAATCTTCCATTCACCCTTTAGACTGCAATAGCTGGCGGCGGTTAGCCAGTCATTTCGAAGGCGCGATGCTCCCGGCCCTGTCCACTCCCTGACGGTCGCGGTTCGATGGAACCGCCATGCGTGAGCATGCGGACATTCCTATCGGAGGAGACAAACTCATTTACATGTGAGCCAAACTGCCCAACCCCGGTCCGATCAACCTGTTACAATAAATGGGCCTTTGAAAATGCTCAACAGCTTATTTCGATACAGAGCGCACGATTGCCTCTGCGGGTATTCTTGATCAGCGGTTCCTGGCGAATTCCTCTTCTCGTGAAAGCGTTCTCCTAGAATAAAGTTTGACTGCCCTTCTCCCGCGCAAACGCGCCGCTGGCGGTCAACGGAAGGATTTTCTTTGAACATCGTCAATTTGCGCTCCGCTGCGGCGGCCGTGCCCACCGGGATGCGCGTGCACCTGGTGAACCCCAGCGACATCTCCTTCGGGACCGCCGTCATCACCCCTCGCTGGCTCTACGTGCTGGCCTCCGCGACGCCTAAAGCCTTCGGCGACGCCGTCATCTGCGACGAAACTCTGGAACTGCTCAATCCCCTGAGCGTGAACAAGGGCGACGTCGTTGGCATTGGCATTCATACCGGCAACGCCCTGCGCGGATACGAAGTGGGCAAGCTCGCCCGCGATCGCGGCGCCTGGGTCATCTTCGGAGGCATCCACGCCAGCCTCTTCCCCGAGGAGGCCATCGAACGCGGCGGCGCCCATGCCGTGGTCAAAGGCGACGGCGACGTCATCTGGGCCGAAGCCTTGAACGACTGCGTCATCGGCAACCCCCGCCAGATCTACGACGGAGGACGCATCGAGCCCGACCAGTTCCTGCCCGCCCGCTGGGACCTGATGCCCGACAACGCCTACATGTGGGCCTCGGTCCAGACCATTCGCGGCTGCGCCAAGCACTGCTCTTTCTGCTCCGTCTGGCGCACCGACGGCCAAAAGCCCCGCCAGCGCGCCTCCGATGGAGTAATTCAGGAGATCGTGGAACTTCGCAGAAAAGGTTTTCGCTTCATCGCCCTCGCCGACGATAATTTTTATCCCGTCACCATCACCGACCTGAAACTCGCCCGCCAGCAAGGCAACGCCGCGCGCATCGCCGAACTCGAATCCATCCGCGCCGAACGCTTCGTCCTCATGTCCCGTCTCGCTGAACTCCCCAAGGACATGGTCTTCTACACGCAGATCACCATGGAAGCAGCCGAGGATATCGACTTTCTCAAAGCCATGAACAAGGCCCGCATCCGCGGCGCGCTCGTCGGTGTCGAAGCCGTCACCGCCGAGGGCCTGAAGTCGGTCTTCAAGGACTTCAACTACTCCGGCGACGGCCTGGTCAAACAACTGCAAACCTTCCGCGAACACGGCGTCCACGTCCTTGGCTCCTTCATCTTCGGCCTGCCCACCGATAAGCCCGATACCTTCGACGCCACCGCCGCGCTGGCCAAAAAAGCCGGCGTGACCTTCGCCCAGTTCGTCATGATGACGCCTTTCCCCGGCACCGTCGATTTCATTCGCTGGGAAAAAAATCAGGAAGCTGACCCGGAAATGGTCGGCGGGGTTCCCCTCACCCGCTACTGGCTCATTCCCATGGCCGACCGCCCTAAAATGTTCACCCCGCATCCGCTGATGAGCGCCGACGAAATCCGCGCCCGCACGCAGGGCGTTTGGGACACGTTCTATAGCCTCCGCTCCATCTGGACCCGCTCCAACTGCGTCAAATCCCTGAAAGCCCGCGTCGCCTTCGTGCTGATCTCGAAACTGTACCGCCAGATGTACGCCAAAACCGGCATCTCCACCGATAGCGCGCGCAAAAAGAAAGCCAACCACCTCGCCCGCTGGATCGCCAAACCCTGCCGCAAACTCTTCCAGGCCAAACCCATGCCCGAACTAATGGCCCCGCGGTAAGTCTATTTACCAAATTCACATGCCGCGCCGACGTGGCGCACGCACTCGTGCGTGCCGCGTCGAGACTCGTCTCGACGCCCGTGCCCGTGCGATCCTCTTAAGAAGTGCGCCTCCGCCCCTACGAATATCTTCTAGCCGCCTACTTCACCTACGTAGCCGCCATCGCCCCGTTTTTCATCTCCGACCCCACCCGCCGCTGGCTCCCCTCCCTGATCGCCGCCATCGTCATCGCAATCCTCCTTGCCCTCTCCCGCCGCGACTCCCAAGTCCGCGACTGGATTCCCCTCGCCTACACCCTCACCGCCTTCCGCGAAATGAACCTGTTCACCCCCTCCGTCCGCGACCATCACCTCGAGAATTCCTGGATCGGCTACGACCGCCGGCTGCTCGACACCGGCCATCTCCGCGCCGCCATCGAAAGCCTCGGCCCTCTCATCCCTTCCTACCTCGAAATCTGCTACGTCCTGGTCTACGCTGTTGCGCCGATTTCCCTCCTCATCCTGATCCTCAACCACCGCCGCGACCGGCTGCCCACCTTCTGGTTCGCCTATCTGGCCGGAACTCTCGCCTCCTACGCGCTTTTCCCCTACTTCCCTTCCGATCCTCCGCGAGCCGTCTTCGCGGGCTCCGACCTGCCCCACATCGTGACCATTTTTCGCCGCTTCAATCTGGCGATTCTCGGCCAATACGGCATCCATTCGAGCGTCTTCCCCAGCGCCCACGTCTCCTCCGCCTTCGCCTGCGCCTGGGGACTTTTTATTACCATGCCGGACCGCAGGCGTTACTCAGCCGCCGTCGCCCTTTTCGCCTTCTCCGTCGCCATCGCGACCATCTACGGCCGTTACCACTTCGCCGTCGACGCGCTAGCCGGCTTCGCCATCAGCTTCTTCGCGTTCACGCCGATGGTGGGGTGGGGCCATGCCATGCCGAACGCTACGCCCTCTGGCCTTCCGCGGTAGCCTCTTCGAGCACTCTTAACCTCGCGTCGAACTCCTCCGCCTCAATCATCCTCCGTTGGCTCTCGATAATCCTGGCCACGCTTTCGCCTTCTTGCGGGCTCATTTCCCCCTCCGCCACCGCCTTTATCAGCCCACAAATCGCCTCCCTCAGGTTCGCCGCCGTCTCCAACTTCGGTACCGGAAAACGGCTGTTTTGGGCCTTCGCCACCGGAATCAGCCGTTCCATGCACAATTTCATCGCGGTCGGATCCGCTTTTAGCGCCTCTTTTTTAACCGTGCGGATGATCGCAAACCCTCCTCTCTCCAGCGCTTCCTGAAACGCCGTCGCCCGGTTGCGGCTCCCCATCGGCCGCCCTCGTCCCATCTGATTGCCCGCTTCAAATCGCCCTTTCATATAGAGATACGCGTCCCATCGGAACGCCCTCCGCCATTAAAAATGCAATGATGCTTCATATGATTTCCCCGTGGTTAATTTCTCATGCGCAACCCGGGACCGGCATCGCCCCAATCCAGGAAGTCCTTCATTTGAGAAGGAATCGCGACCGTTATTTCACCGTTATTTTAACGGCGCCCCTGTCACCCCAGCCAATGTGGGGCGGGCCATCGGCCCGCGGCCGACCACGGGGAGGTCCTTCGCATAGCCGTCGCCGACCGTGTATTCTAACCCTAATATGAAGTTCTTCCTGCTCCCCTTGCTCCCTCTGCTGCTCTCGGCCGCCGACAGCAAACCCGAACCAGTCAAAGTTCAAAAAGCGAACTACGAACTGGCCCAACGCTGGACCGCCGCGAAAATCGGCAAGCTGGTTTTCGATACCCAGGTCACCCCCCACTGGCTCGAAGGCGATAGATTCTGGTACAGCTTCGAAACCAGCCGCGGCCGTCACTTCCTGCTAGTCGATCCAGTGAAGAAGACGAAATCCCCCATCTTCGACGTCTCCAAAATGGCCGCGATGCTCACCCTCATCACCCGCACGCCCTATGACGCCCAGCACCTGCCCATCCGCACCATCAAGTTCGTCAAGAACGATACCGTCGTTCAGTTCGACATTCAAGTCGAAAAGGACGCCGACATCAATGGCACCCAGAAAATCATCGGCGGCGAGCAGGAAGGCGACATGCGGGAAACCACCACAGCCGTCAATCAGGAAGCCGTCCCCCAAGGCCGGGGAGGCCGCGGAGGCCCCGCGCCCAACCCCCGCATGCGGACTCTCTACTTCGAATACGAACTCGCCAGCGGCAAACTCACTCTGCCGCCCGAGTTCACTCCCGAGCCCCGGAAACCCGCCTGGGCCTCCATGTCCCCCGATGAAAAGATTATCGTCTTCGCCCGCAAAAACAACCTGTACATGATGGACGCCGCCAACTACGCGCTGGCCCTGAAAAAGTCCGACGATCCGGCGATTAAGGAAACCCAGCTCACCACCGATGGCGAAGAGTTCTTCGGCTACGCCCGCCGCATTAATGGAGCCGAGCGGGATCAGGAACAGCAGCAGAATCAGGACAACGGAACTACCGCGGCGCGCGATAAAACCGGCCGCGTCCCACCCGTCATGATCGCCTGGTCCAAGGATTCGAAGAAGTTCTCCGTGGTCCGCCGCGATGAACGCAAGGTCGCCGATCTGTGGGTCATCCATACCCTGGCCAACCCTCGCCCTACGCTCGAAACCTACAAGTACGCCATGCCCGGCGACGTCAACGTCCCGCAGCCCCACATGGAAGTCTTCGATATCGCTGCGAAGTCACGCAAGGAAATGAAGATCGACAAATTCAGGGATCAGTTCGCCAGAATTCTGACTTCGCCCATCACCGCCCGCCAGCGCGAGCGTCAGCGCACCGACCCCACCTGGCTGGCCGACACTTCCGACAAACTGTACTTCGAACGCCAAAGCCGCGATCTGCACAAACTCGATATCTGCGTCGCCAACCCGGAAACAGGCGAAGTCACAACACTTATTGAAGACCGCATGAACACTTATATCGAGACCAAGCCTCTGCGCCTCATCAATAACGGCGAAGAAATGCTCTACTGGTCCGAACGCGACGGATGGGGCCACTGGTATCTCTACGATGGCAAAGGTACTCTCAAGAACCAGATCACTTCGGGCGAGTTTGTTACCGAAGCTATCGATAATATCGACGAGAAAGCCAGGGTAATCACGTTCACCGCCGAAGGCCGCGAACCCGGTGAGAACCCGTACTTCACCCACGCCTATAGTACGAAGCTGGACGGCACGGGCATCAAGTTATTAGATACCGGCGATTTTTCGCACGCCATCGCGGTCGCCGACGATGGTAAATACTTCGTCGATAACTCCTCGCGAGTCAACACCGCTCCCCATTCCGTCCTCTACGATCATTCTGGCGTCATGACCATGGACCTGGAAACGACAGACGTCTCCGCTTTAGTCGAAGGCGGATTCAAAATGCCCGAGCCTTTCTCGGTAAAAGCCGACGATGGTCTGACTGATCTTTACGGCGTGATGTATAAACCCTTCGACTTCGATCCCAACAAGAAGTATCCGATCATCGCTTATGTCTACCCAGGCCCGCAGACCGAGAGCGTAACGCAAACCTTCTCGCCCCGAGGCGGCGGCGCGGCCAACATCGGCCTGGCTCAACTTGGCTTCATCGTCATCGAGGTGGGCAATCGCGGTGGCAATCCGCATCGCTCCAAGTGGTATCACACCTTTGGCTATGGTAACCTTCGCGACTACGGCTTAGCCGACAAGAAAGCCGCCATCGAGCAACTCGCCCGTCGCTACTCTTTCATCGATATCGAGAGAGTCGGCATCACCGGCCATTCCGGCGGAGGCTTCATGTCCGCCGCCGCCATGCTTCAATATCCCGACTTCTTCAAAGTAGCCGTCAGTGAATCCGGTAACCATGAAAATAACGTGTATAACCAGACCTGGAGCGAGAAGCATCACGGCATCAAAGAAGTAGTCAACGAGAAAGACGGCTCGGTTAAGTTTGAATACAACATTGAGAAGAATTCGGAAATAGCCAAGAACTTAAAAGGCCATTTGATGTTAACTACCGGTGATATGGATGATAACGTCCACATGGCAAACACCATGCGCCTCGCCGACGCGCTAATTAAAGCCAACAAACGCTTCGACCAGTTCATCCTCCCCGGCCAGCGCCATAGCTACGCAGCGGAAGCCAACTACTTCTTCTGGGTAAGAGCGGACTATTTCTGTAGATTCCTGCTCGGCGACTGGGATCAGCGCGTAGATATGACGGAGATGGACCGCGAAGCCTCGCCTAGGCCTCCCACCGGCCGTCGCGGAGCAGCCGACGATCCAAATCCATGAAATACCGCCCGGCCCCGTTGCTCGCCGAGTACACTCACAGCAGTAGCGATCGGATCGGCCTCCAGCCCTCGGCGCGCCACCACCGTGACCGCGATCGACGACGTCAAACCGAGCCCTGTCCTCGGATCGATGATGTGCGAATACCGAACGCCTCCGATGAGCCTAGTCTGTTCGGTATCGCCGGAAGTAGAGATCGCGGCGTTGCGCAGCAGAATTTCTCCGCCCGCAGGCTCCAATTTAATCTTCCATCCACGAGTCCCCGGAGGAGCATCGCCAGCGACAATGTCTCCACTCACCGCAATCAGCGCCCGCCTCACTCCAAGCCCCCGCAAAGTGTTCAGCGCCTCGTCCCCCGCATAGCCTTTGGCGATGGCTCCCAAATCAAGCTGCATCCCGGCCAATTTCAACTCCGCCGTCCGATATTTTTTGTTCAACACCAGATTCTGCCATCCGACCCGAGCCATCGTCTCCGCATCGGGAGTCTTTCCAAGTCTCCACAAATGCGTCACCGGTCCGATCGTGATATCGAAGGCCCCGTCCGTAATCTTGGAAAGTCTCAGCGAGGCCTCCAGCACACGAAAAAGGTCTTCGCTAACTTTTACCGCCTGATCGTGAGTCCGGCAAAGTGTGTTCAGTTCACTATCCGGCTTATAGTCGGAGAGCTTCTCGTCCAATTCCGCAATGCGACGGAACGCCGCTTTCATCGGCGAGGCATCGCTGGCGTAGATCGTGATTCGGACCAGCGTGCCCATGTGCGGTTCGACCCCTTCAAACCGCTCGGCACGCAGGATGCAAGCCAAAAAGAAAAAGCTAGTTATCCTTCTCAACGCCGCTGTTCCAATACTTGTACATCTCTTCCGCGCTGGGAAGTTTCAAAGGCCGCACCAGCCGGAAACCCAAGCCCTGCGCATCGGTTTCATACCATATGCTCTTCGGCAGCTGCGGGTCCTGCTCCTTCCAACTCGGATCGGAAGCGACGCGGGCGCTGCACGTCAACTGTTCCGCCTTATCCTGCCACGAACCTCCGCGAACGCTGTGCGGATATGGCTTTGTTGCCTGATTCCACGGATTCGACGCGGGTGAATGGGCGTAGTAATCGGCCGAGTATTGATCGAGCGTCCACTCCATCACGTTGCCAAGCATATCGTACAGACCCCAGGGATTCGGAAGCTTCGTGCCGACCTTCTGATATTTCCCGCCGCTATTGGCTGCGAAATACGCGTATTTCCCTAACTCCTTCACACCGGTCGTCGTGCCGGCGCGGCAGGCATATTCCCACTCGGCCTCGGTCGGCAAGCGGTAAAACTGGCCGGTCTTCTGGCTCAGCCACTCCGCGTACTTATTCGCCGCGTGTTGGGTCATGCTGATGGCCGGGAAGCCTTCGATTCCCATGCCGAAGGACATCTCGACATACGGCCTCGTCGGCCGGGTCACCGCATCGACACCTTCGTCTTTGGCGAACATGAACTGGCGATACAGGTCCCAAGTGGTTTCGTATTTGTCCATCCAGAACGCGTCAATATGCACCTTGTGCGGAGGAGCTTCATCCTTGTGATTGGTCGAGCCCATGACGAAGTCCCCTTCCGGAATCAGGACCATATTGCTTGCCGGCGGCGCTTTATTGGCGACGATCCTGTCATGCAGGCGGTTCACCAAGGCGCGCTCGTCCAGAGGGGGCCGCGTCCCGTCCAGTACGAGACCGGAAGGCCATTTCGCGCCTTCACGAATCCAGTCGCGAATCGCGTCGCGCTGATCCTTCGAAAGTGGCGGCCCGCCCGGAGGCATTTTCCCTGATTCGACGCTCAGGTAAAGAGGACTTTTTTCGGGAGCGCCAGCAACCACCACCCGCGAAGTTGAAATATTCGTGGTCAGCCGGACACCGCCCAGAGTCTTCGCGCCGCCGTGGCATGGCAGGCATTGCTGAGTTAAGACTGGAGCAATTTCCTGCTCGAAATTAACTCCGGCCATGAGGAACAAGAACGGTAAAAACATCTAGTACAGTTTATTCACACCCGGCCGAGGCACAGGAGGCACCGGCATGGAGCCGTTCCAATCGAGTTTCTCCGGGAATATCCGCTCCTGTGAATTGAGCGCCTGTTCCCAGGTCACTTCGCGGCCGGTGTAGGCCGACATGCGGCCCATCAGGGCCAGCAGCGTGCTGGTGGCCATGCGTTCGCCGTTGTTGATTGGCTGGCCTTTGCGGATCGATTGGAACATCATGTCGTGCTCGTATTGATACATGTCGTACTTCTGGCCTTCAAAGGTCCAATCCTTCTGGCCGCTGATCTTCGGCATGGGCGAGCGGCCGATGGTGCAGGAACCCTTGGTGCCCAGAATGTAATCCGCGTTCTCGTTCCAGCAATTCTCGATCTGGCGCGAGGCGACGGTGGCCCGCACACCGTTCGGATAAAGATAATTCACTTCGAAATGATCGAAGATGTTGCCGCCTTCGGCCGGAATCTGGCGGCCGCCGATGGCCACGCAACTCACTGGTGGTTTATCGCCCTGGGACCATGCCACCTTATCGACGCTGTGCACGGCCTGCTCGACGATGCTGTCGCCGCAGAGCCACTGGAAGTTGTACCAGTTCTTGATCTGCCATTCGACGTCACTCATGCCGGCGGGGCGAGTGCTGGCCGGGGGCATGGGCTTCACGGGACTGGTGTAATACGTCGCGTAATAAGCCACGATGTCGCCGATGGCGCCCGCTTGGATCTGGTCGAACGTCGCGACGATATAGTTGCTGTAGCGCCAGCAGAAGCCGGAGACCAGGGCAAGATTTTTCTGTTTCGCGAGCTTCGCGGTTTCGAGCACGTCGCGCACGCCGAAAGCATCCACGGCAATGGGCTTTTCGCAGAATACGTGCTTGCCGGCGTCGATACAGGCGCGCAGATGCATTGGGCGGAAGCCGGGAGGGGTGGTGAGAATCACAACATCCACTCCGCTGTCGATGACTTTTTGATATGCGTCCAGGCCGAGGAACACGTTCTTCGGTTCGACCTTCACCTTGGCGCCGTTGATTTTGGTAAGCTGCTCCAGGCTGGTGTCAACCCGTTCCTGGGAAACGTCTGCGACGGCGGTCAATTCCGCGTAATCGTCCGCCTTCATGGCTTGTGAGGCCGCGCCCGTTCCGCGTCCTCCGCATCCGACCAGGCCGATTTTGATGGCGTTGGTGGCCTGCCCGCGCACGATCGCCGGGAAACCGGCGGCGAGGGCCGCTCCGGTGGTCTTTAGGAAGTTACGACGGTTCTCTTGCTCCATTTTGTTAGTGTAGTGGGTTGGAAGCTGAAATGAAAACACACACTGCCGTAGTGGAGCCGCCGACACAGGCCTCTATGTAGGCTACATCCTGGGGTTTCGTGGAGCCCAACCGCCAGGTTGCAACGTGGGCGAGGATGGAGAGCCGATCCACGTTTATCCGCATGCTGACGCATGGCGGTTCCGTTTTGCGGCTGCGTTGGGAGTGCGGCGATCAGCCTTTGTCCCTTGGGATCGGGCAGATTACTGATCGTCGGGATCGGTTGCTTTTCTTCGGTCGTGGAGGAAGAAATTCGCCGTCTTCGGCGCGTTGATGGTTCGATACCGGCGCGGCGGTTGCGCGAGTTGGAAGAACGGCGTCAGATCGGTGGTCGCGCGGGCATCGGCGAAATTGAGCGTTCCTTCGGTGATGCCGAAATTATGCTGGACGAACCGCAGGATGCTGCCGAAATCGTGGCGCTGGTTGTCGATGTAGCCCAAGGGCGTGTACGCCGAGACGACGATCAATGGAACGCGAAAGCCGTACTGGTAATCGCCGCCCGGTTTGGCGAGGATGGTTGGGGGTTCATGATCGTACCAACCTCCCCAGTCGTCCCAGACAATGAAAATTGCGGTGTTTTTCCAGTAGCCGGTGCTGCTGTCGCAGCCGGAACTGTTGCCGATGGCGTTGACGATCGCGGTGACCCAGGAAGGCCCGCCGCCGTCGTTCACGTTGGCGTGATCCGAGTTCTGGCCGGTGGGAATCACCCAGCTGACGGACCGGAGGTTGCAAGCGGCAATATCCTTCAACACGTTCGAAGGCGTCAGGTCCACATTTTGCGCCCAGATCGGTCCGGCGCACTTTCCGCCGGGCCCGGTGGATCCGCAGATGTGCTGAATCGCGTCCGGGGCGCTCCAGATGGAGCCTTCGCTGGGAGTGTAATAGCGCCAGGTGAACGATGACGGAAGAATGTCGCCCATGGTCTGGTGCTCGAAGCAGGGATAGATTTTTCGATTTTCTCCCCCGGTTGGATTGATGACTTCGACGGTGGTCGTGGAGGGAGCGGTGCATCCGGCCACTCCGTCGGCGGCGCCTTCGGCGGTGGTCGACATATTTTCAGAAGCGAAGATACCGGCGGCATCGTCGGCGGCGCTGGGCGCGGACGTTCCTCCGAACAGGAACTGATGGGCCGGGAAGCTGGGGCCCTGGTTGGTCTGGAACATGTAGTTCGCCCAGCCAAATTGAGTCGCCAACGTAATGTAGGGAGTGACGACATTTTTCGAGTTGTCGACGAACTTGAACTGGGGCTTCACGACGCCGGCGCAGGTGCCGGAGCAGAGGATGTCGCCGGCGCCGTCCATTTTGCAGATGGCGCTTGAATTCGCGTCGCACATGGAAACGAACGCCGTGTGGGCGTGGCTGAGATCGTACTTATTGGCCAGCGCGACGGGCGCGGGCTGCGTGACGCCGGCTGACGCGTTCTTGTCGAGCCAGTTTCTGGTCTGGATGTTGTATTGAGAAGCGTTGGGCGTGGTGCTGCACCGCTCGACCGCTCCGCGGGGGGTGGCGCAGAGGCCGTAGAACAGATTGTCGGGTGTGCGGTTTTCCTGAACGATGACCACGATGTGCTGGAAACTGGAGATCTGGGCGTGGGCCAACAGGGCTCCGGTGCATAATAAGATCGCGAGCTTTGCCCTTAGCGTCATGCCTTTACAAACTCGTTGCCGGGCTTATAGTTTCGGCGGTAGTTTTAACGCAAAAAGGGCGGCTCGCGGAAATCGCGAACCGCCCCCACGTCAAAAGCCGCCTGCGCTATTGCAACGGAGGCGCGGGAGGAACCGTCGCCAGCAGGTGTGTCCAGCCGGATTGGAACTGCGCCGGATACAGGCTGCGGATCTCCAGGGATCCGGCAATCAGTTGCGGAAGTTCAGGCTCTTCGGCGCCCGCACCGAAATTGCGGATCGCGCCGATGGCCACATCTCCGCTGGCGCCATTGTAGAACATAATGTTCTGGTTGTCGGCGGCGATGGCGGTGTAGCCTTTGGCAATGGTCGCGACCGTGGCCAAACGGGTGCTTATGACGCCGCTTGCCAGGACGTCCACCATCACTTCCAGGCCCGAGGCGGAGTTGTAGAACAGAACGCCATTATTCGTGTTGACAATGTGCGTCCAGCCAGTGGAGAGGCCGTCCGGATAGGACGAATGCTGAACGAAATTCACCTTCACGATGGTACCGAAGCCCGTGCCGGCCGATACGTAGCTCCAGTCGCCGACCGCGGCGCTGCCGTTGAAGGCGTTGTAGAACAGCAGCCCGTTGGGCGTATCCACAATGTTGGTCCAGCCGGTGGCGAAGGTGGTCCAGCCGTTGTACTGATGGAACTGGCCGTTTTGGAAATTCCCCACGATGGCGTTGCCGGTACGCTGGCTATAGAAGAACCAGTAACCTTTGTGGTAAACGACGCTGCTCCATCCTTTGCTGAAGGTTGCGCCGAGATTGTCCAGCAACTGATATGTGCCGTCGCCGTAGACTTCGCCCAGCGCCAGGGCTCCGGACACACTGTTGTAGAACAGCACTCCCGCGCCGCCGGGGACCACATTCGTCCACGCTCCGAAAGCACCGGGGTAGCCTTTCTGTTGATTGAAAGCGGCCGTTGGATCGTCCACATACCCGGTTACGGCCGATCCGCTGCTCTCGCTATAGATCAGGATATTTTCGCGCGTGACGATCGGCGTGGGGACAGGCGCGTGCCACGAGACTTCCAGCGCGTCTCCTCCATTGATGATGTTGCCGACCTGGATCTGAACTCTGCGGCCCCCGCCGTCGAGCCAGGAGAGCGTATAGGGCATCAGCGTGTTGGGGGGCCAAGCGGTCCCGCCGCCCGGCTTGAAGTTGGGCGCGCCGACCATGTAGACCGGCCACATGGTGGCGCCGGGCGAGGAATAATCGCTCACGCCGGTCATGTCCGCGACCAGGTCCTCGCCGACGGCGACATTGGTCTGGACATGCCACAGCACCAGGCCGGAGGGGGGCGGCGTCTGATCCGCTCCGTAGCCGCCGACGTTGGCGTCGTAACCGCGGCCGTTGGGCCTGGTGGCCGACCGGAATTCGAGGAGCCAATATTCGAGAAAGCCCTTCGCCGGACTGTAAAGGATGACGGAGCTACCGACGGCGATTTGCGCGGCGTTGATGGTGGCGCTGCCGTCAGCGTCCAGCGAATAGATGGCGGGCATCGTCCAGCCGAGCAACATCTTGTGCCAAGGGTCGAGATGGAAGCGGCGGCGGTCGTCGAGGATGTCGGCGGTCGGAGACGTTTGGAAAATGGTGGCGGACATCAGCGAGTATTCATAGTTTTCCCCGGCTGAGCCATATAGATCGATGGTGCCGAGCTGATGCGCCAGCTCGTGGGTATAGGTCATCTGGCTGGCGCGATCGCCGGCGTTGATGACGGTCGGGCAGACGTTCGAATTCTGCCCGTCCGGAACCCAGCACTGCGGGTTGGGATTGCGATTCGCGCCCCCGGCGGGTTGGGGAAGACCGATGTTGTCGATGATCATCACGGTGAGTTCGTCCTTGGTGATGGTGCCGTCGCCGTTGGCGTCGAAAGCATCGAAGTTGAAGCCGGCGCTGGCCAGCAGTTGGAGGCCGATATGGAGGCGCTTCGAGCTTTTATTGGTGGGGCTGTCCGGATCCCAGTCCGCTCCGGGAACGTTGAAAGGGCCGTACACACCGGCGCCGGCGGGCACCCATCGGAACAGGCCGCCGGACATTTCAGCGTACTGGGCGTTGATGCTGTTGACCGGATTGTCAAAGAACAACTGCTGATAGTAACTCGCGTTATAGGCCAACGGCGGCGCGACGGCGATGCCCGCGGCGGGCGCGCTGTCATACTGCATCAGCACGATCGCCAGAGGATGAGTGCCGCGGGCGGGGGTTCCATTGACAGTCAGTTTCCCGAAGCCGAAATCGGCTGGGGCTTGGGCGGACAGACACGACGCAAGAATCGCCGTCGTCATCATCAAGCCGAGCTTTGGTGTGTTCATATTTTCTCCATTCATGCCCAGTCCCGCGATGAACGGAGAGATACAGGATCACGAAATATTAATTGAGCCGGTTAGGTTGGCGGCTGCGCGTATCGCGGCCTGTCAGGGGTATCGAACGAAACAGTCAGTACGAGACGTGAAAAGCCTGCCCTAAGGCAGGCTGCAGCCAAAATTGGCCGCCCTACAAGGGCGATTTGGTTTCGACAGTCTGCTAATAACTTAGAATGCGGTCGGCTTCCTGGAGGATATTCTCTACCTGGGGCAGAATTTCATTTTCGAGCTGCGGGTGATACCCAACCCAAGTGTCGAGCGCGGCTACCCGGCCGATGGGGGCGTCGAGGGAACTGAAGAGTTCGCTGGCGATGCGGGCGGAAATTTCCGCGCCGTATCCGAACGACAGGCAATCCTCGTGAACGATCAGCACGCGGCTGGTTTTCTCGACCGAAGCGCGGATCGAATCCCAATCGTACGGGGCGAGCGTGCGGAGGTCGATCACCTCGATGGTGGTGCCGGGGTTGCTTTCCTCCAGTTGCACGGCGGCCTGCATCGATTTCTGGACCAGGGCTCCGTAGGTGACGATGGTCAGATTGGCGCCGGTTTTGGCGATTTTTGCCTTGCCGAATGGGATCGTGTAATCGGGCCCGGGATGCGGAGAGCGGTTGTAGGGCTCGCGATAGAGGCGCTTATGTTCGAGGAACAGCACCGGGTCGTCGCAGCGGATGGCGGTGCGCAGCAGGCCACAGGCATCGAGGGCGTTCGAGGGGAACACGACGCGCAGGCCGGGGATGTGCGTGAAGATCGATTCGCCGGACTGGCTGTGATAAATCGCGCCACCGTTCAAATACCCGCCGGTGGCGACGCGAATCACAACCGGGGCGGAGAAGGCGTTATTGGAGCGCCAGCGCAGCGTGGCGAGCTCGTCGCGAATCTGCATCATCGCGGGCCAGATATAGTCGAAGAACTGGATCTCGACGACGGGTTTCATGCCGCGGGTCGCCATGCCGATGGCGCGGCCGACGATGCCCGCTTCGGCGATCGGCGTATTGAAGCAGCGCGCCGAACCGAAGGCGATTTGCAGGCCTTGCGTGGCTTTAAAAACGCCACCCTTTCCCTTCACGAGAGGCAGGCTCGATTCGCGGCTGCAATCGGCGACATCTTCGCCGAAAACAACCATGAGGGCGTTGCGGCGCATTTCCTCATGCATGGTGAGGTTGATCTCGTCGACCATGGTGCGCGGCTCGCCCGACAGTTTCGGCGCGGATTCAAATTCCGATGACGTCGGGTCGATGCGCTCCGAATAGAGGTAGCGCAGGGCGGAGCCGGGGGCAGGCGGCGCGGCCTTAAGGACACGCTCGGTGACTTCTTGAACCTCGAGATCCACTTCGTGGGTGAGCAGTTCCAGGCCGTGGCGATCGAGGACGCCTTCCGCGATTAAGCGCTCAGGGAAGGTCACGATGGGATCGCGGCGGGCTTCGTCGGCACGCTCGGCGGCGGTTTTATAGAGTTTTTCGTCGTCGGAAAGAGAGTGCGAATAGGGACGGGTGCAGGTGGCGCGGACGAAGACTGGAGACTGTTCGCGGCGGCAAAAGGCAACCGCTTCGACCATGGTGGCGTAGGAAGCGTCGAAATCGGTGCCGTCGCAGTTGAATATTTTTAGATTGGGAAAACCGCTGACGACTTTCGAGAGGTCCCCGCCGGGGGTTTGTCTTTCGACAGGCGTGGAGATGGCGAAGCCGTTATCCTCGACCAGAAAAACGACGGCGAGTTTTTCGATGCAGGCGATGTTCATCGCTTCCCAGAATTCGCCTTCGCTGGTGGCTCCGTCGCCGGTGGTGACCAGGGTGACGGCGTCCGATTGCGGATCGAGCAGGCGATTGGCATGCGCGCAGCCGACGGATTGGACGAACTGCGTACCGGTGGGCGACGAGCCGGTGACGATGTTCAAGCGCGTCGATCCCCAATGAGACGGCATCTGGCGGCCGCCCGAGGCAGGATCGGCGCCTGCGCCGACCGATTGTTCCAACATTGCTTCAGAGGTGACGCCGAGGGCGAGGCTCAATGCGCGGTCACGATAATAGGTGTAGAACCAGTCGTGGCCAGGGCGAAATGCGAGGCCGGCGGCGGCGCCGATGGCTTCGTGACCCGCCCCGCTGATCTGGAAATAAATCTTGTTCTGGCGTTTGAGCAGAATCTCCCGGTCGTCGAGGCGGCGGGAGAGATACATGATGCGAAACGCCTGGAGCCGTTGGTCGCGCCCGAGCCGGGTGGGGAGTGCGCTAAGGTCCGCTTCTACTGTTGTGCTGGTAAGCATGGCCGATCTTAGTTTACAACCTTGGGGGTGTTTGCACCACAGCACACGGGCATCGACACGAGTGTCGACGCGGCACGCCGGGGGCGTGCGCCACAAGGGCTAACGGAGAGACAGGTGGGCGACGGTTTCCAGGTGATAGGTCTGGGGGAACAGGTCGACCAGGGTGAGCTTGTCTATCTTATAACCGGTGAGCGCGGCGACGTCGCGGGCTAGCGTGGCGGGGTCGCAGGAGACGATGGTCAGCCTGGGCGGCTTCAGGCGCTCCAGATGAGATACGACAGTCTTGCCAAGGCCGGCGCGGGGCGGATCGGCGACGACGAAATCGGGGGGCGCGGTGACACGGGCGAGATGATCTTCGACGCGGCCTTGCAGGTGCTGAATCACCAGACCCGCATTTTGGGCATTCACTTCGAGGTCGCGCGCGGCGGTGACGCCGGACTCCACGGCGGCGACTTTTTGAAATTTGCGGGCGAGCGGGAGAGCAAACAGGCCGACGCCGGAGTAGAGGTCGAGCGCGGTTTGTCCGGAGGCATCGCCGATGGCCGCTTCGACCAGTTGATCGATTAAGAAGCGATTGACCTGGAAAAAAGATCGCGGGCTGACGCGGAATTTGCCGAAAGTGGTCGCGTATTCAAGGGCAACGGTCGACTGGCACCATTCGTAAAACGTCTTCGCCACCGGGCGGTCCGTTTCGAGGATGTTGACCTGGACGTTTGTCTCGTCGGTGAACAGTTCGATGGAGTGGACGAAATTCGGGAAGCGGCGGTCGGGCATGCGGGCGCGCATTTCGGCTAAAGCCTGGTTGAGGCGCGGCGAGGAAATGGGGCACTCACCGTCGACGGGAATCAGGTCGTGCGAGCCGGACGCGAAGTAGCCGATTTTTCCGTCGGCGATTTGAAACTGGGCGCGATTTCGGTAGCCGAGGGCGGGTCCGCTGACGGCGGAGATTTCGCCTTCCCACTTGATTTTCCCGACGCGTCGCAGTTGCTCGCGCAGGATTTCCACCTTTTGCGCCAGCTGAAATTCGTAGGGCGCGTGCTGATAGTGGCAGCCGCCGCAGCGCGTGAACAGAGGGCAGGGAGGCGCGACACGCTCCGGCGCGGACTGCTGGATCGCGACGAGATCGGCGTGCATGTCGCCGTCCTTGACCTGGATCTCGACCGTTTCGCCGGGCAGGACGAACGGGACGAAGACCACACGGCCTTCGATGCGGGCCATGGCGTCGCCGCCATAAACCCACTTGTCCACCTTGACCGCGTTCATCGCTTCGCTCCTCCGCTTGCATCGCTTCCTTTTACGAAAAAAGCCAGCATCGACACGAGTGTCGACGCGGCACGCCTGGGGGCGTGCGCCACACTGCTTACCTCACCGCTCATTTGACCGCTCAATTCGTTTAGGATGGAGGTTTCCCCCAAATATAATGAGACCACGCGTATTATCTGGCATTCAGCCAACCGGCAGCCCGCACATCGGAAATTACCTTGGCGCGCTGAAGAACTGGGCCAAGATCCAGTACGACTACGATAGCATCTACTGCATCGTCGACCTGCACGCGATCACGGTTTATCAGGAGCCGGTGGAGCTGCGGGCGAAGATCGAAGAGCTGGCGGGGATGCTTCTCGCCATCGGCATCGACCCGACGCATTCGTCGCTGATCGTGCAATCGTCGGTGGCGGGGCACGCGGAACTGGCCTGGATGCTGACCTGCGTCACGCCCGTCGGCTGGCTGGAGCGGATGACGCAGTTCAAGGCCAAGACGGCTGCACAAGAGACCATCAGCGACGGGTTATTGCAGTATCCGGTGCTGATGGCCGCCGACATTTTGATTTACCAGGCGGCGATTGTGCCCGTCGGCGACGATCAATCGCAACATCTGGAACTGACGCGCGATATCGCGCAACGGTTCAATTCGCTTTACGGCGATACGTTCACGGTTCCCGAGACGCGTCTGCCGGCGGTGGGCGCGCGCATCATGGGGCTGGACGATCCGGAAAAGAAGATGAGCAAATCGGCGGCGGGCAGCGGGCACGCGGTCAGCCTGCTGGATCCTCCCGAAGTGATCCGCAAAAAGATGATGCGCGCGACTACCGATTCCAATCCGGCGGTGGATATTGAGACGGCCGGTCCGGGCGTTCGCAATCTGCTCGCGATCTTCCAGGCATTCACCGAATGTACGGATGACGCGCTGCGCTCGCAGTTCAGCGGCATGCGCTACGGCGATTTGAAAAAGACGGTGGCGGAGGCGGTGATCGCGTCGCTCGAACCGATTCAGAAGCGCTATCGGGATATCGTTGCGGAGAAGGGCTACATCGCGAGGGTGCTCGAAGACGGAGCGGAGAAGGTCAGGCCGATCGCGAACGATACGGTGCACAAGACGAAGCTCGCGATGGGCTTGTACACGCCTTGAAAATTTCGGCTTATTGGCACCTGCTGCGTGGCAACCGAAACCTGCGCCTGCTATGGACGGCGCAGATCGTCAGCGAAATGGGCGACTGGTTCTATTCGGTCGCGATTTTCAGTTTCCTTCTTGAATTGACCGGTAGTGCGCAGATGGTCGCGCTGGCGTTCCTGATGCAGGTGCTGCCGCAGGTGTTCATGGCGCCGATGGCGGGCGTGATCAACGACCGCATCAGCCGTCGCAAAGTCATGATTTTTGCGGATTGCGCCCGGGCGGGAATCGTGTTGTCAATGATCCTGGTGCGGACTCGCGGCATGCTGCCGCTCTTGTACGTCCTATTATTCCTGGAAACGGTTTGCTGGGCGCTGTTCGAGCCGGGCAGCCGCGCGGTGATCCCGAATATCACCGAAGACGATGAGATTCCAGTGGCCAACGCACTATCTTCGGCAACGTGGTCGATGAACTTCACGCTGGGCGCGGGCCTGGGCGGACTGGTGCTGGTGACGTTGGGGCGCGAGACGGTGTTCGTGGTCGACTCACTGTCGTTTGTCGCGTCGGCGCTGCTGATTCGCGCCATGAGATTCGCCGAGCCGCACGCCGACTTGAACCCTCTGCGCGCGCGGGATCTGATGGATTTTTCGCCCATCGCCGAGGGGATCCGCTACGTGCGGCGTGATCGAAAGCTGCTGGCTACCATATTCGTGAAAGGAGGGGTCGGACTGGCGGGCTCGAACTGGGTGATTCTGCCGGTGCTGGGCGAGCGCGTGTTTCGCGTGCAGGTCCACGGGATGAACGCGGCGAAGGCCGGAGCGCTGGGCATGAGCATTTTGCTGGCATCGCGCGGCGTCGGTGCGATTGTGGGGTCGATTCTGGGCGGGAATGTCGCGGGCACGGATCGCTCCCGGCTGCGGTGGACGATTCTGGCCGGTTTCGCGATGATCGGCGTGGGCTACGTCGCGCTGGGCGCCGCGGGATCGCTGTTCTTGGCGGCGCTGGCTCTGGTGGTGGCGCACGCTGGCGGATCGGCCTGCTGGACGGCGTCCAGCACACTGCTGCAAATGCAGACCGAGGACCGGTTTCGCGGGCGGGTGTTCTCGGCGGAGTTTGCGTTCAGCATGCTGACGCTGTCGATTTCGAGCTACACCGCCGGGCGCGTCGTCGACTGGGGAGTGGATGTGCGGAGCGTCGCGGTGGCGACGGGGGTTGTTATGTTGGTGCCGGTTGGCGCTTGGCTGGTCGCGGGGAGGGCGTGGCGGGAGTAGCTCGTGCATCGAGACGAGTCTCGACGCGGCACGCCGGGGGCGTGCGCCACACGGGCGATTGGGTGTCTGCACGCATGCTCGCGCATGGCGGTTCAACGGAACCGCGACCGTCAGGAAGCGGACAGATTACTAGTTCTTTTTCTCCAGCGAGGCGGGCTTGACGTTGCCGCAGTCGGAACTGACCCACTTTGCGGAGATGGTGATTTTCATGTCCATATTACGGCCGTTCGCCCCCATGTGCATGGTCACCAGTCCGTTCACGTGCTCGGAATCCTTCGCCTCCACCGTAGCAGTGCCGGTGCCGCTGTTGCCGTTCATATTGCACTCCATTTTCACTTCCTGCTTGCTGCCGGTGGAGGTGACGATGGTCTGGGTGCAGGATTTATTACTCTCGCTGGTGAACGGGCGCAGGTCTTTATCCAGGCGGCAGGACTGGGTCGTGGTGCCGGCGGGCTTGTTCGCGGTCATGGCCTCAATGCGAGCCCTCTGTTCCGGTGGCATCCTGGCGAGCGCCTCCGGCGGAATGGACGGCATGCCGCTGCGTTCCTGGACAGTGGTGGTTTCCCACAGACCCGGCTTCAAATTAAGCGGTGTGAGGTCGTCGGCGAGGGAAGCGCCGGCGGCGAGGATCACTACGGCCAGAACATTTTTCGTCATCAGTGTCCTTAGCATGCCATGAGCCTAATTTGATTGTAAATAGGCAAGATGCTATGATTAGCACTTAGATGGCAAACACAGTTTCTTCCCTGAAGCGTGTGCGTATCACCGAGGGGCGAACGGAAGTCAACCGCATTCGCAGATCACGGTTGCGCCACCAGATTCGTTCTCTCCGACGCCTGCTCGAAGCCAAGGACGCGAAAGCGGCCACGGCGATCGTGCCGGTGACGTTCTCCCTGATTGACCGTTCCGCTAAGTGGGGCATCATTAAGAAGAACACGGCGGCGCGGTATAAGAGCCGTATTACGCTGCGGCTTCGTAAAATCGCTACTGTTTAGTCAACGCGACAATCATTTCTTCCATCACGATGCGGTCGTCTGGACGCGCATCGCGAAGGGAGCGGTCTGCCTCGAATAATCGCACCAGGGCGTGTTCCAGGCGCAATTTGGGAAACGCGGTAACGGTCTGCTCGATCTGGCGGGCGCGTTCGGGCCACATTCTGGCCCCGATTTGATTGAAGTGCGACTGAATCTGTCCCGCGCTCCGCAATCCCGCCTCGCGCGCGACCAGCGCCATCCGGAATTGAGTGCCCAGGAACGTCAACGCCAGCGGCATGTACTCGCCTTCGCGGGCTAGCGTATCGAGGATTTCGAGGGCCCGCGTGCGGTCTCCACGGCCGAGCGCGGCGACCAACGCGAACACCGTCGTCTGCTGAGCGTCGGGGACCAGTTCCGCAATGTCCTCCGCTGTGACCTTGCGCGTGGTGCCGGCGTAGAGGGACAGTTTTTCGATTTCGACCGCGATGCGCGATGCGTCGCCTCCGGTGGCTTCCAGCAGCAGGGCAAGCTCGCCCAAGCCAAGGTGTAGGCTCGCCTTCTTGGCCAGGGATTGCGCCAGCGCGCGCGCTTCCGAGGGGTCGAAGGGGCGAAACTCCACCTGCGCGGGAACCACGGAATAATATTTTTGGACGCGTTCGATACGGGCTTTATCTTCGCCCTCAAAATCGTAGCGGCTCGATTCGATGACGATCACGGTTCCGGGCGTCGGGTCTTTCAGATAAGCGGCCAGTTCCGCTGCATCACCGGATTCTTCCTCCTCTTTTCCACGGCCTCTCGGGAGCGCGGCTTCGGCGCCGGCGGTCCAGATGACGCGTTTGGAGGCGAACAAGGACATAGAGCGGGCGTCGTCCAGCACCGAGGCGAGACGGATCTCGTCCAGATCGTGACGCGTCAGGCCCTCCGGATCGTCGAGAGCGGCATCGAGCAAGGCGCGGCGGCAGCGCTCGCGCTGATACGCTTCCGGGCCGAGGAACAGGTACGCGGGCGCTGGTCCGTTTTTTTTCAGACGATCGAGAAATTGGTCGGGGGTCATGGTTACTTACATCCCCTCCATAACTGTCGGGGTTCCACTTGGCCGATGGAACCCCGACAGTAATGGAGGGGATTCAGAATTTTTCCAGGATCGCGCTGACGACCTGGCGCGATACCTGCACCGCGACGCGGTTCAGGCCGGCGTCGCTCTCTTCAAAATAGGCGATCGGGTCGACGCTGATTTCGTAGCGCTCGCGGGCGTCGAAATTCGGGTTGCTGTAGAGCACTTTTCCTGTCGCGCGCTCGGTGAATGTGATGGTGAGTATTACGTGGATGTCGGCGGCGGTGGCGCGGCCCGTTATCGGATCAACGGTCGTCTGACTCGCCAGGTAGTTGTTCACGGTGCCGCGGAGAATCGCATCGCAGGTGTTGAGGTCGGAACTGATGTGATACTTCGTGCGGGCGATGAACTCGCGGGCGATCGCTTCCGGCAGACGGTCGGTCAATTTATAGCGCGACGTTACATTTTTAAACGCCGGGACGCAGACGGTCTGAATGGTTTTCGGCATCAGATCGGCATGGCCGGCGGTGTGATAACCGCAGCTGGCCATCGCCAGCGCCGCGACGAGAACAAGAATCCTCACACCCACTCCTTCATCACGGCGACGGCGTTTTCGGCGGACAATCGAAAATTATCAGCCGCCATCCAGAACCAGCAGGCGCGCGCCTGATTCGGATCGACGCTGATTGCGCCCACGCTGAGCCCGTTTTGTCCGGCGACGCCGATGTTGGTTGGCGGCTCGTCCGTACGCACGTCGATGCCATTGCCGTCGAGGGCCCGGTTCAGCGCTTCGACACCGGGGTTCTCTTCGAACTCGACCCAGGCCGAAAAGCTGTGGCCGTGAAACACGGGCGCCTGAATGACGCGCACCGACGGCATCGGGATGGCGTCCCAGGCGGCCAGCAGCGAGGCGAGGTGTTTTTCCACGCGCTGTTCGATTCCTTCGAGAGGCTCGGTTGCCTCCTCGCCATAACGAGCCAGCATCGCGAAGGCGAGCTGCGTGTCAAACACGTCGGTCTTCAGTTTTTGGAACGAGAGCACCGCGACGTTCTGCTGCTGCAGTTCGTCGAGACCTTTTTGGCCGCGCTCACTGGCCGGCTCGAAGACGTGAATGATGGACCGCCGCACGGGCGCGCATTCGGAGAGACGGGTTAAGAACATCGCGATGGCGATGGCCGCCGGATGCGCGATGACCTGGACCGCGCCCAGATTTTTCAGCGGAGCTTTTTCGGCAAACGGCGCGCGAAGCCGAGCGTTCGGTTGTTCTTCGAGGGCCGCGGTCAGGTCGACCAGCACGGTATTTTTCGATGCGATTTTGAGAGCCTTGCGGCTGGACGCGGGAGTTCCGGCGAGGAAAGCTACCCGCGCGCCCTCAAAACTGGCGGCGGCCAGAGGGACCATCACCACCGGCTCTTCGTCACTTTCGTCGTCATGGGAAGCCAGGGTCTCGGCGATGCCGGAAATCAGCTCCACGCGCGGCGCGGGTTTCGTCTCGGCCAGCACTTCGCGCAGTTCGCGAGCAAGCAGCGTATCTCCACCGACAACAGCGACCAGAGGTCGCACCAAAAAAGGTTCAGCCAACTTGATGCTCCGGTTCGGGCGGTGGTGGCTTCATTCTGCGCCGGGCGACGCCGCCGATGCGAATTACAATGCCACTCAGCATGTAGGTGACGGACATGGCGAGTAGCGCGGGCTGCGGGAATCGCCAGACTAGAAAAATCGCCGCGGCCAGAGGAATGATGGTCAGAGGGGAGCGGGGGCGCGTGAGGCTGAGGTCCTTGAAACTTGGGTAGCGCCAGGTGCTCACCATGAGGAAAGACAGCAGCGCCAGCAAAGCCAACCAAAGGGCGGACCAGGTCCAGACGCGCAACGGCTGACCATCGCACGCGTAGACGATACTGGCAACTACGGCTGCGCCCGACGGGATCGCCAGGCCGACGAAATATTTTCGATCCGGACGGCCGGGGTTTTTCGGCATCGGATTTTTTTGGATGTTGAATCGCGCCAGACGCATCGAGCCGCAAAGCAGAAAGATGAACGAGAAGAAATATCCGGCGCTGTTCAAATGCTCGAAATATTTTGGATCCAGATCGGCGATGGGCTGGACGAACTGCACTCCCCACATGAACGCCAGCGCGGCGGGGGCAATGCCGAAGGCGATGACGTCGGCGAGCGAATCCATCTCACGGCCGAAATCGCTGACGGTGTTGGTCATGCGCGCGATGCGGCCGTCGAGGCCATCGAGAAACACGGCCAGTCCGATGGCCAGCGCGGCTTTTACGAAGTGCTGGTTGGCCACGGGCGAGCCTTGCTCGATCTGCATGGCGCCCTGAAAGGTTTCGATCAGCGCGTAGAATCCGAAAAAGACGTTGCCCGCGGTGAACAGGGTCGGCAGCGCGTAGGCGGCGCGACGCGGACGGCGTTCGGGAGACTTGGGATCGACCAGGCGCTCTCGCAGATTCACGATGTTTTCCTCGCAATCACGCTCGAACCGGCGGACACGCGCTGGCCGACGCGCACGGTGACTTCCCAATCCAGGTCCAGCTGGATGTCGACGCGGGAGCCGAATTTGATCAGGCCGACGCGCTCGCCGGCGGCAACCGTGTCGCCGGTTTTTTTATAACAAATGATGCGGCGGGCGATCAATCCGGCGATTTGCTTGAACTGAACGCGCCCCAGCGGGCCTTCGACGGTGATGGCGTTCTGTTCGTTGGAATGGCTGGCGGCTTCCTTGCTCGCGACCAGGAACTGGCCTTCCCGATAGTGGATGTCCGTAATGCGGCCGGGGATGGGCGTGCGATTCACGTGCACGTCGAACACATTCAGAAAGATGCTGATGCGCTGGCCGCCGTTTTCCGGCTTCACGACGACGACTTTTCCGTCGGCGGGGGACACGGCGACGGGTCCGTCGGGAATTTTACGGTTTGGATCGCGGAAGAAATACAGGCAAAACGCCGCCAGGATATAGAAAGGCAGCGCAAAATACCAGTTCGTGAGATATGTCACGGCACCGGCGCCGGCAAGGAGCGCGGCCGAGTAATAGTAACCGTAGATGACCAAGCAATTCTATTGTCGCACTACCAAACGGAGCCGCCTAAAAGGGCGGCTGCCGGCTGAATAGGCGGCCCCACACAAACTCTACGGGTGCTGGATATCGTGGACCACGACGATGATTGCGTTGATTACGATCTGTACGCCGACGCACATCAGGATGAAGGCCGAGAGGCGCAGCATGACTACGGTTCCGGTGGCGCCGAGAAATTGAATCAGGCGGGCGGCGAAACGGAAACTGAGGTACACGGTGAACGCCACCGCGGCCAAGCCCACCAGGCTGGCCAGCGCTCTCTGCCAGAGAACCACGCCGGGCTCCTTGAGACTCGCGCCGATGGTGATCGCCGCCGAAATGGTTCCGGGGCCGACCGTGAGCGGAAACGTGATCGGATAAAACGCGCGCGACACCACCTTTTTCACGTCGGTAACGGCAGGACCCATTTTCTCCTCGGCATTCAGGAGTTTGTATCCGCTGGCGGCGACGAGGAGGCCTCCGCCGATTCTGACGGAGGTCAGGGAGACGCCGAAAAAATCCAGCACGTAGGACCCGATGAAGGTCGCCGCGACGACCAGAAAGAAACTATTGAGCCCAATCTGGCGCGCCATTTTGCAGCGCGCCGCTTCGGAGATACCAAGCGTCACGGAATGAAAGATGGCCGCGGATCCGGCGGGATTGATCAAGGGCAGAAGGGTCGCCATCACCAACACGGCGATCCGGACCAGAATTCCGAACTGTTCGGCCATCCTTCTACTTTACGGGAGCTACCCCTGCGATGGCGGAAACTTCTTGAACATATCCTCGACGGCTTTTTCGAGCTTCTTCTCGTTCTTGTCCGGTTTCGTGGAAAGCGTATCGGTCGACATCCCGCGCCAAATCAGCTTTTTCGAAGAGCCGTCGAAAACGTCAACCACCAGCGTTCCGACCGGTGTGTTTTCCACCGTTGTAGTGGCATCGCCAAACCCGCGCCAGCGCCAGCCGCCCCCGAAGCCGTTGTAATAGGTTTCCAGCGTCTGTTCGTTGTGCGTGCGGCCGAATGCGGAAATCGTGGCGTTTCCGCCGGACTCCACCTTGCTCCATCCTTTCGCCGCGAGTTGGGCATCGACATCCTGGGTGATGCGTCCCGTCCACAGATCGTCAGTCCCCTTCGCGCTAAGCCACGAGTAGGTCTTATACCGGCTGAAGTCCGCCCCGTGATCGTAATCGATCTTGACGCTCGCCAGCAGTAGACACACCCCCGCAAACATGGGTATCAGCAATCGTATTGCTTGTCGTTTCATATTTTTTCATCCTTCTTTCCGCCGCCGAAACCGTATCGCGGCTTGTTGGTTTGAGCACGCAGTCACCGCTGCTGTTACATCGGCAAATCTTTCCAGGGCAGCGGCAAAATGTTCCGGATTCCAACCCAGCCGCCAAAGGCAAATCGAGGAAGACGCGTACGGCCAGGAGACTGCAAAGCAATTCGTACGGCCGGGCTCAGTTGGCCCGGCTTAAACCTGAAATAGGAGTCAATTGTCATGAATACAGACCAAATGAGTGGCAAGTGGAAACAGATGAAGGGCGCTGCCAAGCAGCAGTGGGGCAAGCTTACCGACGACGATCTCGAAGTGATTGCCGGAAAGCGCGAAAGCCTGGTCGGCAAGCTGCAGGAGCGCTACGGCATGGCCAAGGAAGACGCGCAGACGAAGGCCGATGAATGGTTGAAGTCGTACAAACTGGCCAATGAGGAAGCCGTCGCCGGCGATCGCCACGAGAATGCCCATCACGCTGCCGGTAAACGGTAGCCGATTCAGCGGGGACGGAGACCCTCCGTCCTCGCTGTCCATGAGGATGATACTCTTTGCTCATCGCTCATGACTCACGAAAATCTGCAAGCGGCCGCGCATCAGGAAATGCTCGGCAATGGCTTTCATCCCGATTTTTCTCCTCAAGTGGTAACACAGATCGCCGCGATCCGCGCCGCCGTGCCGGTTGCGCCCGGGCCGGCGGTAAAGGATATGCGCAATCTGTTGTGGTCGTCGATCGATAACGATTCATCGCGCGATCTGGATCAAATCGAATATGCGGAAAAGCAGCCGGACGGTACGACACGGGTGCTGGTCGGGATCGCAGACGTCGATGGGTCGGTGCCGAAGGGCTCGCCAATCGATCTGCATGCGGCTGACGAATGCGTCTCGGTCTACACGGGAGTCGAAACGTTTCCCATGTTGCCCGAGGAACTGTCGACCGGGCTCACATCTTTGAACGAAGACGCGGAGCGGGCTTCGGTGATCATCGACCTGTCGGTCACTGCCGACGGCGTGATTCAATCCGGGCAGGCGTATCGCGGGCTGGTGAAGAATCGCGCGCAGTTGACGTATAGTCGCGTCGGGGCCTGGCTGGAAGGGAAGGGCGAAGCTCCGCCGAAGGTAGCGGCATCCGCTGAATTGCAGGAGCAGTTGAAGATTCAGGATGACGTTGCGCAGCGCATGAGGGCGGCGAGATTCAAGAGCGGCGCGCTGGCCATCGACTCGATCGAAACGACGCCGATCATGCTCAACGGGCAGGTCACCGGCCTCGAAACGATGCTGAAGAATCGCGCGACGGAGCTGATCGAAGATTTCATGATCGCCGCGAACGAAGTGATCGCGCGATTGCTTACTTCAAGCGGCGTGGCGTCGATGCGAAGAGTGGTGAAGACACCGGAGCGCTGGCCTCGCATCGTGGAGCTGGCGGCGACGATGGGTGAAAAGCTTCCGGCGACGCCCGACTCTTCGGCACTAAACAATTTCATTCTGAAGCGCAAGAATGTCGACCCGGTGCATGCGCCCGATCTTTCCCTCACCATTGTGAAGCTGATGGGGCCTGGCGAATACGTGGTGGAGAGGCCGGGCGACCCCCCGCAGGGGCACTTCGGATTAGCGGTGCATGATTACACGCACGCCACCGCGCCGAACCGGCGCTTCGCGGATCTGGTCACACAGAGGTTGATCAAATGGGGGGAGGAATCGTACACCGCGGCCGAGCTCGACGTGATCGCGCGCAACTGCACGCTGCGCGAAGACACGGCGAGGAAGGTGGAGCGCATCATGAAAAAGCGCATCGCCGCGGTAGCGCTGAGCAATCGCATTGGGGAAGTGTTTAAGGGCGTAGTGACAGGCGTGACGCCGAAGGGGACGTTCGTTCGCATCGTCGATCCGCCGGCGGAAGGTCGGGTGGTGAGCGGGGAGCAGGGACTGGACGTCGGGGATCAGGTGCGGGTGAAATTGCTGGAGACGGATGTGCAAAAAGGATTTATAGATTTCGGGCGCACCAGCTGATTTGGAATCGGCCGATGCGCCCGAGCGCCTACACTCTCCGCGTGGTGTGGGCGATGAGGGAGACAAGGAACAACACCAGGAACACGACGAACAAGATCTTGGCGATTCCGGCCGCAGCTACCGCGATGCCGGTAAAGCCCAGGATCGCCGCAAGCAGCGCGACGATAAAGAAAGTTACTGCCCAGTTCAACATACTAGAACTCCTTTCCAGAATCTAACGCCGATTGTAAGGCAGGTCGGTTGCCATTCAGGAAAGGTATTGTATGCAACGTTTTCACCAGGCAAGGAGCGAAGAAACTACTGGAATCTGCGCAAATTTCGCAGGCACGCCATAATGTTGAGTTGACGTATAAATTGACGCTGGAATACGACGGCTCGAAGTTTTCGGGCTGGCAGATACAGAACAACGCGCGCACGGTGCAAGGAGAATTGCAACGCGTCGCCGACGAATTGTTCGGCGTGGCGGTGGATGTGCAGGGCGCGGGCCGTACCGATGCGGGCGTGCATGCGCTTGGCCAGGTGGCTCACATAAAGGTTCGCGAGGCGAAGCGGAAATATACGCCGGCGCACCTGATGCTGGAGTTGAACGAGAAGCTGCCGTCGTCGATCGCGGTGGTGGAGTGCGAGACGGCGCCACAGACGTTTCATGCGCGGCACGGCGCCTCTTCGCGGACGTATTTTTATCAGATCTCGATTCGCAAGGCGGCGTTATCGAAAAAATTCGCGTGGTGGATTAAGGAACCGCTGGATGTAAAGGCGATGCAGGCAGCAGCGGAGTTGATCGCCGGTCGCCACAACTTCGTCCGCTTCTGCGCACCCGATCCTTCGCGGCCGGGCGAGCCGACTACGGTGGTGGTGAATTCGGCGGAAGTGGGCATCGACGGACATATGGTGGTGTTCCGCATCGAGGCGTCGCACTTTTTATGGAAGATGGTCCGCAGGCTGACCGGAACGCTGGTAAAAGTTGGGCTCGGCGAGATTACGCTCGACCAGTTTACGAGCCTGCTGGCGGGGAAGAAGGACGCGAAGAGGGACGTCGCATCATGGACGGCGCCGTCGGCGGGGTTGTTTCTGGAGACCGTAAATTACTAAAGCACCGTCGGCATCAACACCAACTCCGGGACCGCTGCGCGTGGCGGCAGTTTGACGACGAACAGCACGGCCTCCGCTACGTCGTCCGATTGCAGGGCCTTGGCCAGCATCTCCGGCGGAGGTTTGACCGGGCGCTTTTCAAGGATTTCCGTGTCGACGAGACCGGGACAAACGACGCACGTGCGGATATTGTTTTCCTTCTCCTCCACGCGAATCGCGTGCGACAACCCGATCATCCCTCGCTTTGACGCCTGATACGCCGCGCCGGAAATGTCGGGCACGATTCCCGAGATCGACGCGATGTAAATCAGGTGCCCGCTCTTGCGCTCGCGCATCGCAGGCAGGACGGCGCGGGTGGCGTAATAGGCTCCGTTGAGGTTCACACCGATCACTTCGTCCCAGGTTTTGGTCGTGAGCTTCGGCAGCCAGCGGTCCAAGGTATTGGTGCCGCTCGCGTAGACCAGGATGTCGATTCTTTCAAACTGAGCTACGGTGCGCGCCGCGAGGTCCTCCATCGAAACAGGGTCCGCCGCGTCGGCGACGGAAATGCCGATATCGATATTTTCCTCGGCCAGTTCTTTTTGCAGATCTTCCAAACGATCGCGGCGCCGGGCGGCCGCCATGACCGTCGCCCCATCGCGCGCCAGGTGCACGGCAATCGCGCGGCCGATTCCGCTGGACGCGCCCACGACGAGCGCGGTCTGATTTTTTAAGGAGACAGGCATTACCGATCCAGTATCGCAAACGCGAACAGCGTGTCTCCCGCGCCGGCGATCAGATATTGCTTGCCTTCGAGCATGAACATCATCGGGCCGTTGCTCAAATTGGAGCCGAGGCGGAAATGCCACAGAATTTTCCCGGTGGCCGGATCGTAGCCGATCAGGTTGCCCGCCGCATCGCCGGTGAACAACAGTTTTCCTGCGGTGGTGAGGATTCCCGCGCCGCCGAGGCCGCCCGCCGCGGCGCCGGGATACTCGTGACTCCAGCGAATTCTCCCGGTCTGATAATCGATCGCTTCGAGCGCCGCCTGGGACATCAAGGTGCGTCCCGACCCTCCGTAGCCTTCGGGCTTTTCGTCGGTATCGGTGAGATAGGTGACGCTGTAACCCTTGGTTGCGTTCACGTAGAAGAGGCCTGTGTCGGGATCGAAGCTCGGCGGGGGCCAGTTGGTGCCGCCTCCACCGGGGATATTGATCAAAGAACCGGCGACCTTCGGCTCCTTCGCCTCATCCGGCATCGGCTGTCCTTTGTCGTCGACGCCCTTCGACCAGTTCACGCCGACGAAGCCCTGCGACACGAGGTTCTTTCCATTCGTGCGGTCGAGCACGAAAAAGTATCCGTTGCGGGCTGCCTGCGCCAGCAGTTTGCGAGGCTGGCCGTTAAGCGGCGCGTCGAACAGCACCGGCGTTTCGACGTTATCCCAATCGTGTGTATCGTGCGGCGACGCCTGAAAATACCAGACCAGTTTTCCGGTATCGGGATTCAGCGCGACGATCGAACACGTGTAGAGATTCGCGCCCTTGCGGCTCTGGCCGGCGTAGACCGGGTTCGGATTGCCCGTGCCCCAATAAAGCAGGTTCAACTCGGGATCGTAAGTACCGGGAAGCCATGTCATGCCTCCGCCGTGCGCCATGGAATCCTTGCTCGGCCACGTTTCCGCGCCGGGCTCGCCCGGTTTGGGCTCCGAATTCCAGCGCCATTGCAAGTCGCCGGTTTCCGGATCGCGCGACTCCAGATAGCCGGGCACGTCCATAGCATCGCCCCCGACGCCGATGATCACGTGTTTGCCGATCACCAGCGCCGCGGTGGTGGTGAAGTATTGCAATTTTTCGTCGGCGACCTTTTTGCGCCACCGCTCCTTGCCGTCCTTGGCGCTGAGGGAAATGAACCAGCCGTCGGGCGCCATGAAGTACAGCCAGTTGCCGTACATCCCGACGCCGCGATTGCCGACGAGATGGCCGCCCTGGTCCTTCCACGCGTAGTGCCACAACTCGTCCCCGGTGCGCGCGTCCACGGCCCAGACGTGATCCGGAATAGTGAAGTAAAGGACGCCGTTGACTTCGAGCGGCGTCGATTTGATTTGCGCGTTGCCGACGCCGCGCTGGGCGCCGACGTTTACTCGATACATCCATTCGAGCTTCAGCGATCCGATGTTCGAAGAATTGATTTGCGTCAGGGCGCTGTAACGCTTGCCGGAAAAATCGCCGTTGTAGGTCGGCCAATCCTGCGCCATGGCCAGAGTCGCTACGAGAATTAGGAATTTCATTTGAGCGTCACCAGATACGCCAGAATGTTGTGCATGTCGTCGTCGGAATATTTGACGAGAAGCTCGCGATGGCCCTTGAGCGGGTCGGGAATGTCGACCTTCACGCGATCGCGCGGGTAGGAATGATACACGCCCTCGGCGTCGTAGAGCGAAACGTCGAAATCGTCGATGCGCTTCAATGTCCCAGCGATCGTCTGACCGGAAGACAGGGTAACCGTCACTTTCGTTTGCCTCGCTCCGCGGCCGCGGCCGGCCGCAGGCCACAAAAGCGCGGCTTGCAGATCGACCGGTTCGAACTTCGCCGCGACATGCGCCAGATCGCTGGCGTGGCAGGTTCTGCAATTGGCGTTGAAATAAGCTTCACCGGCCTTCGCGTCGCCGATGACGATGTTCTGCACCTTATATAAGCCGCGGTTCGCGGCCAGTTCGACGCGCATGTGAAGAAACTGCGCGATGTCGGCGGCCTGCGCCGCGGTCATGGCTGGAAACGCGGGCATCCCGCGATCGGCGCGACCCTGCAAAATCAGAGGTGCGAGGAGATCGCCCTTTTCGTCGTGCAGCACCAGAGCGGAGCGGACCAGGTCCGGCCCCTCCGCGCCATTGGCCTTCGCGCCGTGGCAGAAGGCGCAGTTGGGCGTGTACAATTTTTCACCGCGCTCCGCCGCCACCGGATCGGGAGGTGTGCCGAGTCCCAAAAATTCCCTCGTTCCCTGTCCTCCCCTTTGAGCGAGGGCGCTGATCGCGAACACTGCGAAAAGGATGAATCTGTTCACGCGATCCATATTAGTACAATGAGTCACGATGAAACTCTATGGGTGCTTTATTGCGCTGGCCTGCGCCCTTGCGGCGCAGCCGGTGTCGTCCTATCGCTACACGGTCAAGGGCGACGAGAAGGCGATCGAGATCACCAACGTCAACTATCAATTTACAGCGGCGAATCTGGTGTTGCGGATGACGACGAACTCCAAAGAGGTGATCGGCGACATCGGGAAGGAGGCGACCACCACTACGGAAGCGTGGAAACTCGGCGTCGATATGAAGACGAAGCCCATTTACGCAGTGACTGTTACAGGCGGCGAAGTCCGCATCGTCGACGAAAATTTGTTCGTCGTTTCGCGAGGCCTGGAAGAAGTGGACTGGTGGTCGGTTTATAGAGTGGCGAATGGCGCGCACCTATTCGATACTTACGTGGCCCTGGTGAAGTTTTCCACCAGCCGCGACACGGTGACTATGCGCTACGCGGGGCTGGAAGTGCCGGAGGACAATCATAAGGACGCGCGACTGCGGGAGCCTCACGTGGTCGCAGTGCTCAGCTACGCATCGGACGAAAAGCTGATTCGCGAAGCCCTCATCACCTGCGACGATCCAAAGCAGGCGGCGCTGCTGCGGTCCTTCGCCGACGAAACGCGCACGCTGGTTGATAACGGCGGCAAGTCGCTACGATTGACGTTCACCCAGAATTACCCGTCGCCGCTGGCGCCGGTCACGGTGACGATTCCGATTGCCGGGGACGATCTGGATCTGGCGCATGCGACACTTCCGCCTAAGGTGCATGTCGCGGCATGGAAACGGTAATCCCCTCCATTACGAGTCTCTGTGAAAACTCCAGAGCGGTTAGCACCGGAGTATTCATACAGGCTTTTACCGATTCTCCAGCGCCATCACCGCATAGGCCGTCGCTGCATCACTCATGAACTTTCCGGCGTCCGATGCCGGATCGCGCTGCTTGTTGAGCGAGGTCGCGGGCCACAGACCCGTCTCTTTATCCTGATTCTGCGCGAGCCACGCGAGGCCCTTTTTCAACTGGGCGCTCGTACGGGCCACGCCTGCTTGCTCCAGGACGAACGATACCAGACCGGTGCCATAGCCATCGCTGACCGCGGGCAGGGCGGTTGAGTCGCGACGCTTCCAGGTGGAGAGAACAAGCGACGACGCGCTCCATCCTCCATCCGCCTGCTGCTTCGAGAGCAACTCGTCGACAATTGCTTTCTGCTGATCCTTCGTCAGCAAGCCCGGCAACTTCGCCGACGCCCATAGCAATACGGTGCGATTCAGCAGCGATTGCGCGGCTTGCTCGCTCTGCAAATATCCGCTCAACAGTTTTACCTGGTCCTGAACCGTCGCCTGATATTGCTTGGGCGCGCTGCCCACCGCAATGGCCCCCAGCGTCGCGCCCCAATACTGCGAATCGTCGGCCTCCCATGGCTCGTTGTGAAAATTCAGCCAGGTGAAAGCGCCGGTCTTTACTTGCTGGCCCCACATATTATCGAACGCCAGCTTCGTATCGGGCCCGAATTTTGGATCGCTGGCGGCTAAAATCAACGCATTGAGAACCGCTTCCGTGCCGCGCGACTCCGAGGTTTTCGGATCGCCCGGCTTGTCCTTATAAAAAGGCTCGGCTTCGGACCAGATGCGGACGCGCTTGGTGACGTTGGCGAGCAACTGACGCTCGCCGGTGGAAGGCGACTGCTCGGCCAGCGCGGATCGGAGCGAAGGCCTGCCCAGCGCGTACGGCAGCGCCGTATGGCAGGAGATGCAGAAGGTTTCGTGATCGCGCTGTGAGGATTTCCAGCCGACCCACCATTCGGCGCGCTGATCGAGATAGGCGGCTGCGCCCTTCGGGCTCCAGGAACTTCCTTCGTCACTGGCCGCCAATAGCGGGATGGCGAGAATCGCGAGAGCAATGATCGTTCTCATCCCGCTATTGTAGCCGAGGTGGCGCGAGCTTTAGCTTGCGGCATCGGCTTCAGCCGATGTCCGGAGACTCCGGCTAAAGCCGACGCTGCAGAGGCGTTAATTGGGCATCAAAACCGAATCGACCACGTGGATCACGCCATTGGACTGAAAAACGTTCGCTTGCGTCAGGGTCGACATGCCGCCTTTCTCATCCTTCAGCACGATCATGCCGTTCTGCATCATCGCCCAGAGCTTGCCGCCGCTCACGGTTTTCAGTTCCGCCGTGCCGTGGCCTTCCTTGATCATCTTCTTGAGTTCGGCCGCGCCGACGCGACCCGCCACCACGTGATAGGTGAGGATCTTGACGAGCGTGTCCTTATTTTCCGGCTTCAGGAGCGTATCGACGGTGCCCGCGGGCAGTTTCGCGAAGGCGGCGTTGGTGGGCGCGAACACCGTGAACGGCCCGGGGCCTTCCAGCGTTTCCACCAATCCCGCGGCCTTTACGGCGGCGACCAGCGTGGTATGGTCGGCTGAGTTTACGGCGTTTTCGATGATGTTCTTGTTGGGATACATCTCCTTGCCGCCGACCATCGGGTTCTTTGCTGCGAAAGCGACCGACGTAGCGGCCAGTGCGAGTACAAAAAATGTTTTCATGATTGAATTTCCCTTTCACTCACTCATACGTCAGCCGATGCGGTACCGGATTGGACCGTGTCACGAATGTTATTCTTGTGCTACGGGTGGAATTTAAAACCGCCCGCCCTGGTAATGGCGTAATCAAAGACAGAACATGCACATCCCCGACGGATATCTGAGTCCCTCCACCTGCGCGACGCTGTATGCGGGCTCGACACCCTTCTGGTATATGTCGCTTCAGAAAATGAAGCGGCGGTTGAACACACAGGCGGTCCCTCTGTTGTCGGTGTTCGCGGCGTTTTCTTTCGTCATTATGATGTTCAACCTGCCTTTGCCGGGTGGGACGACAGGACATGCGGTGGGTGTCGGAATCGCGGCGATTGTGCTGGGGCCATGGGGATCGATTCTGGCGATTTCCGTGGCTCTGGTGATCCAGGCGATTTTTTTTGGCGACGGAGGCATCACCGCCATCGGCGCAAACTGTTTCAACATGGCGATCGCCGGGTCGCTGGTCGCGTATGCTGTCTACCGGCTCATTGCGGGAACAGCGGCGATTGAATCGCCCCGGCGAGTGGTGGCAGCGGCCATCGCCGGTTATAGCGCGATCAACGTGTCGGCGTTCTTTGCCGCGATCGAATTCGGCCTGCAGCCGATGCTGTTTCACGATGCGTCCGGTACGCCCCTTTACGCGCCTTATCCTTTGCGCATCGCTGTGCCCGCGATGATGATCGGGCATCTGACCGTCGCTGGGCTAGCCGAGATGGTCGTCTCCGCCGGAGTGGTCGCGTATCTGCAACGCGCCGAGCCGGCCTTGTTGAAAGCCACCGCGCCGGGCGCCAGCATCGCCGGCGAAGCTATCGGATGGAGGAGTACCCGACCGCTCTGGATCGCGCTCGCATTATTGCTGGTCCTGACGCCTCTGGGCATCCTGGCCGCGGGGGCCGCTTGGGGCGAATGGGCGCCGGAAGATTTTTCCACGCCGGCGGCGCGCCAGCAGATCGCGGCTTCTTCAGCGAATCAGGCTCCGCCCGCGCATGCTCCGGCGGGATTGCAAAAGCTGGCGACGGTCTGGACCGCGCCGATGCCTCGCTACGCGCCTCCGATTTTGAAGAGCGCACAGTTCGGCTACATTCTTTCGGCGATGGCTGGCACGGGGCTGATCGTGCTCGCCTTCCTGGGCGGAGCGTGGATTTTCTCGAAGGGACGCGCATGACGTTTGTCGAGCGCACCATCGGCAGCTTGTCGAAGGGTCTCAACTTCGCCACGCTGGCCGACGATTCGGCGCGGTCCCAGACCGGTGTTTTGCAGCGCGCCGATCCGCGCATCAAAGTTGTCGGGATGCTGGCAATGATCGTTTCGGTCGCGGTCTCCCACAATCTGTTGACGATCGCCTGCGTGTTTCTGGTTGCCGTATTGCTGGCGATCGCGTCGCGAGTTTCGCTTGTCGATCTGGCGCGCTGGGTTTGGATGCCGGTGCTGCTGTTCACCGGATGCATCGCGCTGCCGGCCGTTTTCATAACGCCGGGCGCGACTCTCTATGGCCCTGCTACCACGCAGGGCGTTCGCACCGCGGGCTTCCTGCTGCTGCGCGCCGAGACCTGCGTCAGTTTGTCCACGCTGCTGGTGCTGACCACGCGCTGGGCGCATATTCTGAAAGCTCTGCGCGTGCTGCGGATGCCGGTGGTGTTCGTTGTGATCCTGGGCATGACGTACCGCTATCTTTTTGTGATGCTCGAAACGGCGCTCGACATGTTCGAATCGCGAAAGAGCCGCACGGTAGGCACGTTGGACGCTCCCGACAAGCGCCGCCTGGCGACCGCGACCGTCGGCGTGCTGCTCAGCAAGAGCTATCAACTCAGTTCGGACGTGCATCTCGCCATGCAATCCCGAGGCTTTCGGGGCGAGGTTTATCTGCTCGACGATTTCCAGATGCACCGCGCCGACTGGGGATGGATGCTGCTGTTTTTCGCGGTCGCCGCGATGGTCGTCTGGGTGGGGCGCTGATGTTTCGAGTGGAGAACGTTACGTTTCGTTATGGCTCGGTGGTCGCGCTGGACAACGTCTCGCTCGAAATTCAGCAAGGCAAGCGCAGCGCGCTGCTGGGCGCGAACGGTTCTGGAAAATCGACGCTGCTGCGGATGCTGGACGGCCTGTGTTTCCCCGATTCTGGAAAGATTTCGTTTCGTGGCGAGAATATCGACGAGGCCGGCTTGGAGGATGACAACTTCGCGATGACCTTCCGCCGCCGCGTGGGGCTGGTGTTTCAGAACCCCGATGTGCAGCTCTTTAATCCGACCGTTTTTGACGAGGTCGCGTTCGGGCCTTTGCAAATGCGCTGGCCGAAGGCGAAAATTCGAGAGCGCGTGCAGGCCACTCTTGAAACGCTGGAGATCACGCATCTGAAGGACCGTCCGCCGCACCGGCTCTCGGGCGGGGAAAAGAAACGGGTCGCGATCGCGTCGGTGCTGGTGCTCGATCCCGAGGTGTTGCTGCTGGACGAACCCACCGCGGCGCTCGACCCGCGCAGCCAGAGCCAGATTATCGATTTGTTGATCGGCTGGGGTGATAAAACAAAGACCGACGGCAAGAAAACCGTGATCACCGCTACGCACGACCTGGGCCTGGTGGAAGACATCGCCGACGATTGTTTTCTGATGCAATCGGGCAAACTGGTCGCTCACGGCGCGCCCTCCAGCATTCTGGAAGATGAAGCGTTACTGCGCGGCAGTAATCTGATTCACGAACATCGCCACGCTCACCCGACGCTGGGAATTCACACGCATCCGCATACTCATCGGACCTGATGAATTTCGCCCAACCAATAATTCAGATCCTGCACAAATACCGTCGCGGTGATGTGATCGCCGGCGTGTAGTTTGTCGAACTCGCTTTGATCCTTGACCGGATATTCCATGGTCATCGCCTCCATCCAGCCTTCAATCTTCTGGCCGCTGATTTTTGCGATGTGCCCTTTTGGGTCGACGGAAACGACGACGCCATCGAGCTTGTATTTTTCTATAGGCGCGTTCGGGGCCGGCTTCGCGGCCTTCTGCTTGCACGCGCACAGCGCGAAGGCAAGCAGTAATATAGAAAGGAATTTATGCACCATCTCCCTTTATTATTGCTGACCTGCGCCGTGGTGTTCGCGCAGGCGCCGGTGATTTTCGACACCGATATGGGCAACGATATCGACGACGCGCTGGCGCTGGCTTTACTGCACGCACTGGAGACTCGCGGCGAATGCCGGATTATCGCCGTTACGATCACGAAAGACAATCCGTGGGCCGCGCCGTACATCGACATTGTCAATGCGTTTTATGGGCGGTCGGACATTCCCATCGGGATGGTGAAGGGCAGCGGCGTCACTCCCGAGGACAGTCCGATGATCCGCGTCCCGGCCCAGCGTGGGTATCCGCACAAATTGAAAAGCGGCGCCGACGCTCCGGACGCGATCGCGGTGCTCACGCAGGCGCTTGCTTCGCAGCCGGATCACAGCGTGGTCATCGTGCAAGTTGGATTCTCGACCAATCTGGCGCGGCTCCTTGACGGTTCGGGAGAGATTGTCGCACGCAAAGTAAAACTGCTGGTGATCATGGCCGGCGATTTCGCCAGGCCCAACCCTGAGTTCAACATTAAGATGGATATTCCATCGGCGCAGAAACTGCTGCGGGACTGGCCGACGCCGATCGTTGCCAGCGGCTTTGAAATCGGCGACTCGATGCTGTTTCCGGCGTCGAGCATCACGCGCGATTTTTCGGCCAACAACCCGGTCGCCGACGCCTATAAGAACTACAAGAAGTTTCCATACGACCGTCCGACGTGGGACCTCACCGCGGCGCTGTATGCGATCCGGCCTGACGACGGATATTTTTCTTTGTCGGAGCCGGGGACGATCCATGCGGATAAAACCGGAGTCACGACGTTCCTCCCGTCTGCCGGCGGAAAGCATCGCTATCTGGTGATGAAGGATGCGCAGAGAGCGCGGACGCTCGAAGCGATGATTCTGCTCAGCAGTGAGAGACAATAATCGCATGCGACCTGGATTCCACAGCGTTACTCCCTACCTGATTGCGCGCGGCGCCTCGGCGGCGATTGAGTTTTACAAACAGGCGTTTGGCGCTACCGAACTGATACGCGTGCCGGCGCCGGACGGGCAACTGATGCACTCGGAATTGCAGATCGGAGATTCGCACATCATGATGGCGGACGAGCATCCGGACATGGGATATGTGAGCCCGCTTACGCTCGGCAAATCTCCGGTCGGCTTCATGCTGTACGTGGATGACGCGGACGCGACGTACGCGCAGGCCATCGCGGCGGGCGCTAAATCCATCGGGGCGATGGCGGACAGGGAATACGGACGTTCGGGCATTGTGGAGGATCCGTTCGGTTACCAGTGGTACGTGACGACGTTCAAGGGGTAGGACGAGCGTCGAGATAAGTCTCGACGCGGCACGCACGAGTGCGTGCGCCACGTCACGGCATCGCTATTTTGTTTTATCCACTACTACCGCGCCTGCCTTCATCACCCAGCGGACGTTGTTGATCGCGGCGCCGATGTTGTCGAGCGGATTGCCTTCGATGGCGGCGATGTCGGCGAAATAGCCGGGCTTCAGACGGCCCAGGCGATCGCTCGCGCCAAGCAGATCGGCTGCATCGACGGTCGCGGTCTTCAACGCCTGCTCCGGCGTCATACCTGCTTTGACGAACCAGGCCAGTTCGTGGGTGTTTTCGCCGAACATGGTGTACACTGCGTCCGATCCCATGGCGAAGCGCACGCCGGCGCGAAATGCTTTCTTTGCCGTTTCCAGATTGCGGGCGATGAAATCGTTTAGAGGGCCGGTGGCGCCCGGCGGATAGCGGAGCATTTGCGCGTTATCGACGTAAAAGCGATTGTGGTCGATGGTCGGGACGTAGAAAATTTTCTTGCGAGCCATTTCGGCGATGGTTTCATCGTCCATGTCGGTGGCGTGCTCGACGGAATCGGCTCCGGCGTGGACGGCGTCGCGCGCGCCTCTCGGGCCATAGGTGTGAATCGCGATGCGCTTGCCCAGCGCGTGAGAGGCGTCGACGGCAGCTTTCATCTCTTCGTAGGTGAACGTCTCGTCGCCGGTGACGTCCTGTCCGGAACCGGTTGAACCGTACATCTTGATGACGTCAGCGCCGGCGCCGATCTGCTGGCGGACGACCTTCATCACTTCCACCGGGCCGTCGGCCGTGCCGGGACCGCCTCCGCGGCCGCCGCGCGTGATGAACAGGCCGTAGCCGGAGACGTACATGCGGGGACCGGGCATCATCCCGGCGTTGATCAGGTCGCGCATGGCGATGTCGGCGTAATCGCTGGCGCCCAGGTTGCGGACGGTGGTGACTCCGGTTTCGAGTGTCTTTTTCGCATTCGATTGCGAAAGATAAACGGTCGCCGCGCCCCGGCCAGCCTGAGTGAGACGGTTCGCATCGAGCGTGTAGGTCAGGTGCGTATGGACGTCGATCATGCCGGGGATGGCGGTGTACTTCGTCATGTCAACGGCCTCTCCATCACGCGGGCCGACGCTTTTGATGCGGTCTTTTTCGACGACGATGACGGCGTTGGTCAGCACTTTTCCGCCGTCCCAGACGCGACCGAAGCGATAGGCCTGGGCGTGGACGGCACCGGCCAACGTCAGGGAAAGAAAGAGGGTTTTAACCATCGATCTATTCTAGCGGGCGGCCTCGGCTTATACTACTGGCGTGGTGGAACCAAATTTCGTCATCGTCCGAGGCACCGATCCCCTCACCATCCTGACGGAGGCCTTTCCTGAAGCGAAGGACTTGGTGGAGGATGCAGATTTCGGTTCCTATTACGTTTACGCCAGATTCGCCGAGTTTCTCGCATCGCGAGCTGACGACGAACATCGATGGTCCCGCGCATACAGCTTTTTCGAGACCCTCGCGAACCGGAATTCAACGCTCCGGGATCTATTAGCGGACGTATTGGAAAGTATGTGCGCCGATGTCGCCATTGCCAGCAAAATCAGAGAGAACGCGGGGCCGGCGACACTGACCCTTCTTGGGAAGATGGAATGATCAGCCCGAGTAGGGCGGGCTATTGAGCTTGCAGCCTGCGTCCCGCAGGCTTGTTCGTTCGTGGAAACGCGAGTCGCCCTGAGGTCGGCTGCAGGCTCGATAGCCCGCCCTACCAAAACGCCCAACCCCCTAGCGGCGATCCATTCTGTCCGCCCATTGCAGATAGCGAAGGAACCCGTGGCGCTCCCGCCACGTGATGCGAAAAAAATCGCTCGTGGTGATGCCGTCGGCGTGGACGCCGAGGTAGGTTTCGATGCGCCAGCGGAGATATGGGCTACGCCACGGACGCAGGCGGTATCCTTTCGAAAGCCGCCAGCCGATCCGCAGCATTACTTAGCTTTGCTCACTTGTCTCCGGGTCCCGATTTGCCGGGCTTGGGCGGCGCGGGACTGGCGTAGTATCCGTTGCGCACGCGCACCGTCGGATTGCCGGGAGCCTTCACCGTCACCTTGATGGCGCGGAACGAGCCGTCGAGCGCGGTGTTGGTGGGCGAGTAAGCCAAGATGTACTGGTTGCGAATTTCGTGCGCGATTTGCGGCGTGATGCTCTCCACCTCGCCCAGCGTCTTCGGATAATAGGAGAGCCCGCCGGACGCGATCGCCAGTTCGTTGAGAGCGCGCTTGGCGGCGCGGCCTTCGCGCGGCTCCTCGTCGTTCAGCAAGCCGATGGAGTAGATCAGCACTTCGCTTTGCCGGGCCTTGCGCACCAACTGCTCCAGCGTTTCGTTGCTGGTGTTGTCGTTGCCGTCGGTGATGACGAGCAGGACCTTTTTCGTTTTCTTGCCCTCCGCCTTGGCGTAGTCGATGGACATGCTGATGGCATCACGCATGGCGGTGCCGCCGCGGGTATCGATTTTATCCAGCACCTGCTCCAGCTTCTTGATGTTGCTGGTGAACGGCGCGTCGAGGTACGCCACGTCGTTAAAATCGACGATGAACACCTCGTCCTGCGGATTGGACGCCTTGATCAGTTCCAGAGCGGCGGCGGCTACCTTGGGACGCTTCTCGCGCATGCTGCCGCTGTTATCGATAATGATGCCCATCGACACCGGCACGTCTTCGCGGTTGAAAATCTTCAGCGTCTGTTCGACGTTGTTTTCGAAAACATGGAAGGACGACTGCGGGATGTTGGTCACCATCTTGCCGTTTTTATCGACCACGCTGACGTAAAGGGGCACAAGCTGCGTATCGAGCTTGAAGGTCGCGGAGTCGTCCTGAACGGGAGGCGGCGTTTGCGCCACGGCGAGAGCCGTAATAAGAACCGCAAAAAATAGGTTACTGCGTAGGCGCATAATATCCAGTTCGGAACGCTGGCTTCAACGGCGGCAATCCTACCGTCTTTACCAGCTTAACCTGCACCCGCCGGTATTTGCCATCCTTCACTAGATTTTTGGGAGTGTAACCCAGAACGTATTGATTCCGCAACTCGAGGCCGATCTTGGCGGCGACGTCCGGCAGTTCGGCCAGATTGTCGACCGCGAAATCCTTGCCGCCGGTCTGTTCGGAGAGTTCGCGCAGCATGCCCGGACCACCCATTTCCTCCGGCGTGCGGCCGCGCGAAGCCATGGGCTCATAAATGCCGATGGCATAGACCTGCACGTCGGATTCGCGGACGGCGTTACGAACTTCGCTCTCCGTGTAGCGGCTGGAGTTGTCGCCTCCGTCGGAAATAATCAGGATCGCCTTGCGCGGATTGCGAGCCTTCTTCATATGATTCATCGCCATGTAGACGCCGTCCAGCAGCGCGGTGCGGCCTTTGGCCTGGGTGAACGTGAGGCGGTTCTGAATTTCTTCCGTATCGGGCGTCATGCTGACCACCAGTTCCGGACGGTCGTTAAAACAGACCAGGAAAAACTCGTCCTCCGGGTTCGCGGTTTTCATAAACTGCGTGACGGCCTGCCGTGATTTCATGAGCTTGGCGCCCATGCTGCCGCTGGTATCGAACACAATGCCGACCGAGAGCGGCGCGTCTTCACTTGAAAACTGCGTGACTACCTGCTCGATTTTGTCCTCGAAAACCTTGAAATTTTCCTTGTCCAGGCCAGTAACGAAACGGCTCATCGGATCGGTGACGGCGACTGGGATCAGCACCATCGTCGTATCGACGCGAATGTTGGCCTTGCGGTCAATCGATGTTTCCGCTGCTGGCGCCGCTGCGGCGGCCTTTACGCGCGGCTTAATATCGATGGGTGACTGCGCGAGGGCAGCCGCAAAAATCGTTACGAGTCCGAGCGTTGGAGCGGAACGCATCGAATCCTCCAGGAATCTGCCAACAGTATACCAGCGGCTTGTGCCGATTGGACCAAGGCGAGATGTAAAATCATTGCGAACGGTTGAGGCGGTTACCGCCGCTGTCCCATTTGTGATGGACGGACAAGAAACTATGCGGATGATTTTAGAGTGGCCCATTGGATGAAGAGCCCTCCAAGAAAAAATAGTGGAGTCGAAACCGGACCTGTGTCGCTAGCGCCGCGAAGAAGCGACCAGCGAATGTAGGGCGGGCTACCAGCCCGCCCTACAATTCACGCTGATGCTACCAACTCCGCCCGGGACTTGCTAGAATCGAGTGTGCCGCTCCGCATTCTTGGCGTAATCCCCGCCCGGTACGCCTCCTCCAGATTCCCAGGGAAAGCCCTCGTCTCTATCGGCGGAAAGTCCATGCTACAGCACGTCTGGGAAAGGGCCTCGCAGGCGCGATACCTGACCAGCGTGACCATCGCCACCGACGACGACCGCATTCGCGCGGAGGCGGAAAAATTTCACGCTCGCGTGGTGATGACGCGCGACGACCACCCTTCGGGCACCGATCGCGTCGCCGAAGTGGCGTCGGCGTCGAACGCGGACGTGATCGTCAACATTCAAGGCGATGAGCCACTGATCGATCCGGTGGCGATCGATACCGCCGTGCTCGGGCTGATGGAGGACGACGAGGTTCCGATGGGCACTCTCAAGAAGCGCATCGAGCGTCCCGAAGAGATTACGAACCCGAATGTGGTGAAGGTGGTCACCGATCTTTCGGGCAACGCTATTTATTTTTCGCGCGCGGCGATTCCGCATGTGCGGACAGACGGCGAGATGCCGGTTTGTTTCAAACATATCGGGTTGTATGTGTACCGGCGCGATTTCCTGCTAAGTTATTCGGATCTGCCGGTGGGGCCGCTCGAACAGGCGGAGAGGCTGGAGCAGTTACGGGCGCTCGAAAACGGATTCAAGATCCGGGTTGTCGAAACGGAGTATGAGTCGCTTGGCGTGGACACGCCGGAGGACTGGGAGAGGGTTTCGGGGTTGTTCGAAAAAATGATGGTGACCGATTAACATGGCCAAATACATTTTTGTGACCGGTGGCGTGGTTTCCTCGCTTGGAAAAGGGATCGCGGCGGCGAGCATCGGCTGCCTGCTCGAAAGCCGCGGCCTGAAAGTCACCTTGCAGAAGTTCGATCCGTATCTGAACGTGGATCCGGGGACGATGAGCCCGTTTCAGCATGGCGAAGTGTTCGTCACCGACGACGGCGCGGAGACGGATCTCGATCTGGGTCACTACGAACGGTTCACGCACGCGCCTCTGACGCAGGCCAACAACCTGACCAGCGGGCGCATCTACGAGCAGATCATTTCGCGCGAACGGCGCGGGGATTACCTGGGCAAGACGGTGCAGGTCATTCCGCACGTGACGAATGAGATTAAAAGCGCTGTAAAGCGCGTTTCCACTGCCGCCGACGGGTCGGCAATTGATGTGGTGATTGTCGAGATTGGCGGAACTGTCGGCGATATCGAATCGCTGCCGTTTTTGGAAGCGATTCGCCAGTTGCGGCACGAACTGGGACGCGAAAATACTCTGTTCGTGCATGTGACGCTGGTGCCTTGGATCGCGGCGGCGCAGGAACTGAAAACCAAGCCGACGCAGCATAGCGTGAAGGAATTGCGCGCCATCGGTATTCAGCCGGATATTCTTTTGTGCCGCAGCGAACGAGAACTGCCGGACGACATGAAGGAGAAGATCGCGCTGTTCTGCGACGTCGATGTGGAGGCGGTCGGAACGGCGGTCGATGTGGCCAGCGTGTACGAATGCCCGATCGTTTTCGCCGAACAGGGCGTGGACGAGATCGCTCTGCGGCTGCTCGATCTGGACGACAAGGTTGGTCCGCGCGACATGACGCGCTGGACGCAAATGGTGGGACGGCTGAATCACCCGAAGCATCAGGTTTCTATTGGGCTGGTGGGGAAATACGTCGAGTACGAGGATTCCTACAAGAGCCTGAAAGAGGCGCTGCTGCACGGAGGCCTGGCGCATGAGACGAAGGTCAACATTACGTGGATCGAATCGGAACGGCTGACCTGGCCCGATGCGATCGCCACACTCGAACCGTTCGACGGGATTTTAGTGCCGGGCGGCTTTGGCAGGCGAGGCGTCGAGGGGATGCTGTGCGCCATTCGATACGCCCGGGAGTGCAAAGTGCCGTATTTCGGTATCTGCCTGGGCATGCAGACCATGGTCATCGAGTACGCGAGGAACGTTTGCGGCCTCGCGAACGCCAATTCGACCGAGTTCGATCCGGCGACCAGCAATCGCGTCATTTATAAGTTGCGCGAGCTGAAAGGCATCGACGAACTGGGCGGGACGATGCGGCTGGGCGCTTACACCTGCAATTTGCAGGAAGGTAGTTTCGCCCGGGCGGCTTATGGCGTAGCGCAGATCAGCGAGAGGCATCGTCATCGCTACGAATTTAATCGCGAATTCGAGGCGGTGTTGAAGCAGCACGGGCTGAAGCTGACGGGCGAGACGCCGGACGGGGTGTACGTCGAGATCTGCGAGTTGGAGGATCACCCGTGGTATCTGGGATGCCAGTTCCATCCGGAGTTTAAGTCGAAGCCGATGGAGCCGCATCCTTTGTTCAGCTCGTTTGTGAAGGCGGCGCTCGACCAGCAGACCAGGAAGATGCAGAAGGAAATCGTCAACGTTGGCGCGAGTCACATCACGGCTTAGCGCTATCCCCTCCATGACTGTCGGGGTTCCACAGCCCGGCATGGAACCCCGACAGTGATGGAGGGGATGTTGAAATTCGGTGAGAGACTCGCGCTGATTGCCGGGCCTTGCGTGATTGAGAGCGAGGAGCACGTTCACTTTCTGGCGCAGGAAATCAAGAAAGCGGTCGGGGATTTTGTCTTTAAGGCCTCGTTCGACAAGGCGAACCGGTCCAGCCTCACTGCCTATCGCGGGCCTGGACTGAAAGAAGGGCTGCGCATCCTGAAGAGCGTGCGCGATGCGGGATTTCCGGTGTTGACCGATATTCACGAACCTGCGCAGGCGGCTCTGGCGGCGGAATCGGTGGATATTTTACAGATTCCGGCGTTCTTGTGCCGGCAGACGGATTTGCTGGTCGAAGCCGGGCGGACGGGGAAAATCGTCAACATCAAGAAAGGGCAGTTCGTATCGCCTCAGGATATCCGGCACGCGGCGGAGAAGGTCGCGTCGACGGGGAATGACAAAATTTTGCTGACGGAGCGCGGGGCGACGTTCGGGTATAACAATCTGGTCGTCGATATGCGGGCGATTCCGATTATGCGAGGGTTCGGGTATCCGGTGGTGTTCGACGCGACGCACAGTGTGCAGCTTCCGGGCGCGGCAGGAAGCGGATCGGGAGGGCAGCCGCAGTTCATCGAACCTCTTGCCAGCGCGGCGGTGGCGGCCGGGGCGGACGCAGTGTTCATGGAAGTGCACGAGGCTCCGGAGAGGGCGTTATCGGATGGTGCGAACGCACTTCGGCTGGACGTTCTCGGCGCGCTGTGGGCAAAGCTGTTGCGGATTCGCGAAGCAGTATCCCCTCCATAACTGTCGGGGTTCCTTGGGCAATGGAACCCAAACAGTCATGGAGGGGATTGTAAACAAAACACCAGATTCATTGGAGGCCTCCTCCCTTTTGGTAACCCAGACGGGCCTGGGGCGCTGTCTCGCACGCTGCTCTCGCCTGATCGTTTTGCGTCGGTCGATGAAGGTGGCCTAGGATTTCCACGCTCCGGCGGGCTGGACGCCGATCGGTGCGCCAACCTCTCGATTGAAGTGTAGTGCGGGAAATTTCGGGCCTGGACGGATGAAAACGGTAAAGTGTTGATGCTCGGAGGAATATATCCTGTCCTCTCAACCTGCACACTTTCGCGTCCGGCTGCGTCTAAGATGTTGATATGCGGAAAAACCGTCGTGGATTCTCGCTCATTGAGTTGCTGATCGTCATTGCCATCATCCTGATTATTGCGGCGATTGCCGTGCCCAAGATGAACAAGCAGATCATGGCTGCGCATGAAATGGCGGCGATTCGCATGATCGGCACCATCCATCAGGGCGAAACGCAGTATTATTCGCAGTTTGGCAAATATGCCCAGAATCTGATTGAACTGGGGCCTCCGGCTAGCGGCGCGGCGGGACCGGCTGCGGCTGATATTATTCCGAAGAATCTGGCCGACGGGAAGGCCAGCGGATTTATTTTCACGGTGGTCGGGTCGCCGACCGGGTATTCGGTGACGGCGGTGCCGGAGGCGTTCGGAAGCTCCGGCGGCAGGACTTTTTTCTCCGACCAGACGCTGGTGATCCGCAATAACTATACGGCGGAGCCGGCGACGGTGGCGAGTCCGGAAATCAGGTAGTTTTCGCGTCTGCCCGCATACTCTCCAGATTGTTTTTTTGGCAGCGCATGGCGCTGCCCCACAACACAATTTCAATAACTTTGGATACCTCTGTGGCGCAGGGCCATGCCCTGCGAGATTATTAGGAAGCAGCCGCGCGGGTTTGCGCGGCTTTTTCCCGCAGCCAGTTGGCGGAGTCTTTTTTCTTCAATTGATCGAGCAGCGTGGAGCGGTATTCCATGTTGGTGGCCAGTTCCGCGGCGCGCTCCGGTCCGCAGGTTTCCCAGGCCTTGGCGGCCTTCTCGAGTTCCAGCAGGGCATCGCGAAAACGGCCTGAATATTCCTCGACGTGGGCCAGCAGTTCGCAGGCGACGGCCAGGCGGGCGCCTTTTTTGCGCTTGAACGTGCCGATGCACATGGATAGCAGCTCGCGGGCCCGGGAATAATTTCCCCAGTCGATGTACAGCCCGGCGACGCCGAACTGCATTTCGGCAAGCTCTTCCTGGTCGCCGCCGACGATGCGGTCTTTCAATTCCAGCGCGCGTTCATAAAGACAAGCGGCGGATTCGATGTCGCCGGTCTCCTCGTGCGAACCGGCCAGGTTGTGCAGGTCGCGCACGGCTTCCGGGGAATTCGCGCCATGCTCGCGTTCGTGGATGCGCAGGGCGCGGCGCAGGCAGCGTTGGGCGTCTTCCTGACGGCCGGAGGCGCGGTAAAGAATGCCGGTCTCAGTAAGGACGCCAGCGGTTTCCACGTGATCCTCGCCGTAGGCTTGTTCGAACAGCCCGATGGCTTTTTCGAGCGCGGGAATCCCGTCTTCTCCTTGAAGATGACGCACCATGCCCAGGCGCTGGACGCGGCGCGCCATGCGGATGGGATCGGGATGGGGCATGGCGGCCTCGATTTTCACGCCCTCTTCGATGAGGCATTCCATAGCCGCGAAATCGCCGCGGTCGTGAAAGACTTCGGCCAGCGCGTCCAGGCACTGGACGTAGCCGGCGGGATTGGAAATGCGTGCGGTCAGTTCGAGGGCGGAGCGAATGGTGGCCTCAGCGTCATCGAGCCTGGAAATGCCCTGTTTCCTTTGCGCCTCCGCCAATTGCAACTGAAGACGGATGCGGGTGGTGGGGGAACTGCCGCGTTCGCCGCACTCCTCAACGGCCTCCAGCAAGCAGGTCTCGGCTTCGGCGAAATTGCGCGCCTTGAGTTGCCGGTCGCCTTCTACGCGATTGAATTCACGGTCTTTTTGCCACTGCTGGACCTGAGGCGCGGCCCAAGCGACGAACTTCGCGGAAGCCTTGAGCTTGAGCCACAGTTCAAGCATGGAGTTACTCATTTTGACAATCGACGGACTAGGGCCCGACCTTTAGAGCCTAAGGGGAAGCATCGAAGACTTAGAAAATTAACTAGGTAATAAGGTTGGCGTATGAGAGGGACAAAAGGCCTACAGTTGGGTAGCCGATTGGCAAAGAAAAGTGGCTTTCGTAGCGCGACTTCGGTTAGAGTAGCGTGTTAGGACAGCGAAGGAACTAATACATGACGGGGACTACACGACTGCTACTTACGATGACGGCCCTTGCCGGTTTCGGGTTACAGGGGCAGGATTTAACGGCCGTTTCCGGGGCAAACTGCACTTTTAAGCAGAATCCGGCCAAATTTCAAGGGCAGACGCAGAGGGCAATCAAGGCCATTGTAGATCAGCTTTCGGCGCTGGACAAGTCTCGCAAAGCAATGAACATAAAGTCGTTAGCGGACCCGGCTACGATACCGCACTCGAATTTCATCGACGATCAGATTTTTCCGGCTATGTCATCAGCTGGCATTCAATCCGCGCCGATTTCGAGTGACGAGGAATTTTTCCGCAGGATCAATCTGGATCTGGTTGGCAGGATTCCGGCTCCGGCCGATATTCTGGCGTTTGAGGCGGATACAACGCCCAACAAGCGCGCCATCCTGATCGACACGCTGCTTTCCTCGAGCGCGTTCGTCGACAAGTGGACCATGTGGCTGGGCGATATTTTTCAGAACAATGCCTCGGCGGTGGCGATCACCCGGAATGTCAATGGGAGGAACGCGTTTTACCAATACATCTATAACGCGGTTGCCGGAAACAAGTCGTTCAAGGAAATGGCTTATGAGATCGTCACCGCGACGGGGAACAACTACGATTCTCAGAGCGCGGCCGGCTTCGTTCTGAACGGCTACGCGCCAGGAGGTCCGAATCAGGACACCTACGACATGACGCTGGTGAAAACGGCGCAGGCGTTTCTGGGTCTGGATCATTACGATTGCCTGTTGTGCCACGACGGGCGAGGTCACCTGGATCAATTGACGTTGTGGGGCGGGCAAACCACGAGGTCCCAGGCCGAGGAGATGGCGGCGTTTTTCTCGCGCATCAACCGGCCCGGTTATACGTATCCCACTGGCACTCCGACGGCGACCCAGCAAGCCGATTTTTACTACCAAAGCTACATCGTCAGCGACAACACGACCGGCACCTACGGGCTGCCGACAACTTACGGGAATCGTCCGAACCGGCCTCTGATCGGGACGTTGACGGCCGCTCCGCCGACGTACCGGACCGGGCAGACGCCTGGTTCGGCGGCCTGGCGCGCGCAGTTTGCGACGCTGATGGTGAACGATCCGATGTTCTCCACCAACTGGGCCAATCGCATTTGGAAGGTGATGTTCAACCTGGGGCAGGTGGATACAGAGGATAAGCTCGATCCGCTGCGCCTGGATCCGAACAATCCACCGCCGCAGCCATGGGGGTTTCAGGCATTCAATCCGGTGCTGCTGAGCCAGCTTGCCGACACGTTCGTGCGGTCGAATTACGATTTGCGAAATATGCTGCGGTTCATTGCGAATTCGTCGGCGTACCAGTTGAGTTCGGAGTATCCGGGAGGGACTTGGTCGGACAATAACGCCGGGCTGTTCGCGCGCCACTATCCGCGTCGCCTGATGGGCGAAGAGGTTCACGACGCGATTGCGACGGCGACGGGCGTGTGGGCCAAGTACACGCCGCGAGGGTTCTCGAATACGGTGCTGTACGCCATGCAGATGCCCGACACGTCGGAGCCTTCGAGCAACACTAACAACGCGAATACGTTCATGAACTATTTCCTGCGCGGCAATCGCGATAACGTTCCGCGCGATACATCGCCTACCATTCTGCAGTCGGGCGCGCTCATGAATGATACTTTCATGAACACCAAATTCCATATGACGCAGTCGCCGGTGTTGCAGGCGATCGCGAAGCTGACCACTCCGGCGGCGCAGGTGCAGCAGTTGTATCTGACCTATCTGGGCAGGCTGCCCAGCGCGGCGGAGAACACGGCGGCGGTGGCGTACCTGAGCGCGGGAACCTCGACCACGGCGAAAAACGCCGCGATGGAGGATCTGGCGTGGTCGCTGATCAACAAGCTGGAATTTGTATTCAGTTACTAGGAGAACCCACATGAAAGATCAATTCGGCAACGACGTCAACCGGCCGGTGGGACTCCGATTCTGGAAACGCCCGGTCACCAATCGCAGGATGTTTTTCCGCCATGCGGCATCGGCCGTGGGCGGCTACATGCTGCTGCCGTCGCTTCAACAGAAGGCGAAGGCGCAATCGGCGATGACGCCGGTGGGCACGGCGAAGAACGTCATTTTTGTATTAATGACGGGCGCGCCGGCGCACATCGATACATTTGATTTAAAGGTCGGCCCGTGGACGCCCTCGTTTATGGCGCCGAATACTTACAACGGCATGGCATTTCCGCAAGGGCTGATGCCGAACCTGGCCAACACCATCGGGGATATCGCGCTGGTGCGCTCGATTCGCGCCCATGCGACGGCGCATTCGCTGGCGCAGACCTGGGTGCAGATCGGGCGCAACCCGATTCAGGGGTTAAATACGATCGCGCCGCATATCGGATCGGTGGTGTCGCTGGAGTTGGGCGATCCGAACGCGACCTTGCCTCCGTTCATTTCACTGAACGCGGCGAGCGGACCGGGGAACGGATTCCTGCCACCGTCCGACGCGCCATTCTACGTCAGCCCCGGCGGAGGCGGCCTGTCGAACACCACGCATCCGGACGGGCAACCGGCGTATAACCGCCGCTACGGCCTGATGACGCAACTGGACGCGGACATGATCGCGAATGAGCCGCTGGGCGACGGTCCGGCGGAGTTGGAAGTATTTCGCTCGAAGGCCAACGCGATGATGTACAACCCGGCCATCAGCACGATTTTCACATTCGACCAGCCAACGAAGAATACGTACGGCAACAACAGTTTCGGAAACGCATGCATCACGGCGCGCAACCTGCTGCGGGCCAACAACGGCGCGCGCTTCATCCAGATCAGCTTCGGAAGCTGGGACCATCACGGCAATATTTACTCGCCGAACACCAATTTGCAATTGATGTCGAAGCAGTTCGACGCTGGAATTGCCGCGCTGATTCAGGACTTGAAAAACGACGGCACGTTCGCCAATACCATGATTGTGGCGTTCGGCGAATTCGGTCGGACAGTTGGCGCTTTAAACCAGAACGCCGGGCGCGACCATCACGTGCAGCAATCGGCCATGTTCGCGGGCGCGCAGATCCAGGGCGGCCGCGCCATTGGCGTGACCAACCCGGCGGGCGACGACGTGACCGATCCGGGCTGGTCGCAGGAGCGGTACATCTGGCCGGAGGACATCGAGGCGACGATCTACTCCGCGCTGGGGATCGATTGGACCAAGGTGATCCACGGGCCGAACCTGGGGGTCGGGTTCTTCTACGTCCCGCAGTTGGACCCGATTCAATATTATCCGGTCAATGAGCTGTGGGGGAGTTGATATCCTTCTGTTAGGATGTCAGACGTCAAAGTTCGAAAAAGGCAGGTCCCGATCCCGACTCGGATCCGCACGCGGCCGGGGATCGCGGACGGCGATGTTCTCGACATGAAGGTCCGCTCCAATTGCGTGGTGTTGACGCGGAAGGCGGCAATCGGCTATTCGCAGTTCCCGAACGCCGACGACGAATATACGCCAGTGCAGCGAAAAATCGTGGATGCGGCATGTCAAAATGGGGCGCACGCTCGGCCTGTTTGACACGGCGGAAGAGTTGATCGCCTCGATGCGACGCGAAGGCAAGAAGCTGCCCTCCAACAAGAAGAAGGCAAACAGCTGATGCGGTAGACGTTTTTAGCAGGCTGTTGCAGCTAGTGCTGTGACCGCGTGATTAACTGGTTTCACCCTGACAGCTGAATCTGCCAACAGATCAGACGCGGCCGACGGCGGCCTGACCCAGCGCCAGCCCGCCATCGTTCGGCGGGACTTTGCGGTGCGTCAGAATTTCAAATTCCCGCGGCGTGAGCGCCTCCGTAACCAGCTTTAGCAGCATCGTATTTTGAAACACTCCTCCGCTCAGTCCGACGGTATTGATCCCGGTCCCTTCACGAGCCGCCTCGCAACAGCGCAAGACAAGATCGGCAACCGCGTGGTGAAACGACGCGGCGATTTCCGCTCGCGGGATGTTGCGACACACGTCTTCGAGCGCGGACTTGAATAATGGTGCGGGGTCGAAGACGCCGTTTTCGATTGCGAAGCGATAGCCGCGGTCGATCGTCACCCCTTCGCACATCGCTTCCATCTCGATCGCTGCCTGCGCCTCATAGGAAACCGTCTCGCGCACGCCGATCAGCGCCGCGAACGCGTCGAACAGACGGCCCATGCTGCTGGTGGGGACGCAGTTCATTCCGGTTTCGAGTTGGCGCCGCAGGATTCTCAGCTCGACGGGAGAAAGGCCTAACTCGCATTCGAGATTGGCCGACCACAGATGCGCCAGCGCCATGCGCAGAGGGCGCTTGATGCTGGCGTCCCCGCCGGCGAGCGGGACATATTTCAGGTGCATGAGGCGATCGAACCCGTCAAAGCCGCCACAAAGGATTTCACCGCCCCAGATGGCTCCGTCGGTTCCGTAGCCTGTGCCGTCGAAAATCACGCCGATGGCGCGGCCATCGAGACCGTGTTCAGCCATCACCGCCGCCAGGTGCGCGTGATGATGTTGGACGCGAACGAGAGGTAGTTTTTTTTCGGCCGCATAACCGGCGGCCCAGCGCGATGAGAGGTAATTCGGATGCAGATCGCAGATCAGGCGTTCCGGCTCGGCGCGAAAGAGAGAACAAAAGTGCTCGAAGGCATGCTCGAATGCGGCCAGCGTCTCCAGATTTTCCATGTCGCCAATGTGCTGGCTCATGTAGGCGTTGTCGTCGCGCGTGAGGCAGAAGGTCGACTTCAGTTCACCGCCTACGGCGAGTACCGAAGGACCGGGACGGGTGAGTTTCACCGGCATCGGACTATAGCCGCGAGAGCGGCGGATGGGCAACTCGCGCGTTTCGAAGACGCGGGTGACGGAGTCGTCGCACACGACGTGGATGTCGCGGTTGTGCAGGAGAAACGCGTCGGCCATCGTCGCCAGGCGCGCGAGAGCTTCGTCGTTATCTTTGACGATGGGCTCATCGCTGAAATTTCCGGACGTCATGACAAGAGGCTTTTCGCCGAGCAGCAAATGATGGACGGGTGTATAAGGCAGCAGGAACCCAAGGTATTTATTGCCGGGCGCGAGGGCCGGCGAAAGCTCGGGATTGTCGCGCGAGCGCAGCAGAACGATGGGGCGTTCCTTAGCGGTGAGAAGATGCGCTTCGTCGCCGGAGATGTGGGCGTAGCGCTGCACGCAATGGAGATCCCGAGCCATCAGCGCGAATGGTTTCGCGCTGCGGTCTTTTCGATCGCGTAGCGCGCGGACGGCGAGGTCGTTAGTGGCGTCGCAGGCCAGGTGGAATCCACCGATCCCTTTGATCGCTACGATGTGGCCGTCGCGCAGGGCGTCGATGGCCGCCTGAATTGCCGCGTCGCGGGTCAGGGAATCAAACGACACTTGCGGGCCGCAAACGGGACACGCATTCGGCTGCGCATGAAACCGGCGATTGGCCGGGTCGTGATATTCAGCTTCGCAGGCGGCGCACATGGGGAACGCGCGCATAGTCGTGAACGGACGGTCATACGGGATGTCCTGAATAATGGTGAAACGCGGGCCACAGTTGGTGCAGTTGATGAACGGATAGCGGAAACGGCGGTCGGCGGGGTCGAACATTTCGCGCAGGCAATCGACGCAGACGGCAATATCGGGGGAGATGGGCGTGCTCGCCTGGGGCTGGGCCTGACTGTCGACGATCACAAACGCGAGTTCCTGCTTCGCGTCCATATCTTCGATCGCGATCGAATCGATCATCGCCAAGGGCGGCGGTGAATTGCGAAGGTCGTCGATAAAGGCGCCCACGGCCTCGCCCTGAATTTCGATGATGACGCCGCTGCTGGTATTTCCCACCGTCCCGGTGAGGCGATGGCGCGCCGCCAGCGAATAGACGAAGGGACGGAAGCCGACGCCCTGCACGATCCCGGTTACAAGAATGCGTTGCCGAACCAAGATCTTAGTGTATCCAGTAGTCCATCCGCCGCCGCCGCGTGATACGCTGATGGCCGTAGGAGGCAGTTATGTGCTTAGCGATTCCCGGTCAGGTTACCGAAATTCACGAGGACAACGGCATCATGATGGGCAAAGTGAATTTCGGGGGCATCACGAAGAACGTCTGCCTCGCTTATGTGCCCGAAATCGCCGTGGGAGATTACACGATCGTCCACGTGGGATTCGCGCTCAATCGCATTGACGAGGAATCCGCGCGCGCCACTCTGAAAATGTTCGAGGAGCTCGGCGTCCTCAATGAGGAACTGGAGGTGCCCGATGAAGTACATGAATGAATTTCGCGACGGCGCCACGGCGCAGCGGCTAGCGCAGGAAATCCGGCAAATCACCACCCGGCCGTGGGCCATCATGGAGGTTTGCGGCGGCCAGACGCACTCCATTATCCGCAACGGGATCGACCAGCTGCTGCCCGAAGAAATCGAACTGATTCACGGCCCCGGTTGCCCGGTATGCGTCACGCCTCTGGAGTTGATCGACAAGGCGCTGGCCATCGCGTCCCTGCCCGGCGTGATGTTCTGCTCCTTCGGCGACATGCTGCGCGTGCCTGGAAGCACAAAAGATCTGTTCAAAGTGAAGAGCGAGGGCGGCGATATTCGCGTTGTCTATTCGCCCCTGGACGCGGTCACGTTGGCGCAGAAAAACCCTGAAAAACAGGTGGTTTTCTTCGGTATCGGATTTGAGACCACTGCGCCGGCCAACGCGATGGCCGTGCATCTGGCGAAGAAACTGGGCCTCAGGAATTTTTCGATGCTGGTTTCACACGTGCTGGTGCCGCCGGCGCTCGAAGCGATCATGACGTCGCCCATTAGCCGGGTACAGGCGTTTCTGGCCGCCGGACACGTGTGCAGCGTGATGGGTTACTGGCAGTATCCGCCCATCGTCGAGCGTTTCCACGTGCCTATCGTGATCACCGGCTTCGAACCTCTGGATGTACTGCAGGGAATCCGCCAGACCGTCGTGCAACTGGAGGCTGGCGAGGCATCTGTCGAAAACGCCTACGCGCGCGTATGCAGCTTTGAGGGCAATAAGACCGCGCAGAAGATGCTGGAAGAAGTTTTTGAGGTTACCGATCGCGCCTGGCGCGGCGTCGGAACGATTCCGAAGAGCGGCTGGCGACTGAGCCCCGCCTATCGCGACTTCGACGCGGAGTACCGGTTCGAAGTATCGGGCATTGAGACCAAGGAATCGCCTTTATGCCGTGCTGGCGAGGTGCTGCAAGGCGCACTGAAGCCCAACCAGTGCGAGGCATTCGGGAAGCAGTGCACGCCCAGAAATCCTCTCGGAGCGACGATGGTTTCGGCCGAAGGAGCCTGCGCGGCTTACTATAACTACGGCCGGTTCGTGACTCTTGAGAAAGCGCAGCAGCCGGTTCACGCGTAATGGAATTCACCAACTGGTCCTGTCCGCTTCCGCTACTGGATTATCCGAACATTGTCATCGGCCATGGCGGCGGGGGCAAACTCTCTGCCGAACTGATCGAGCACTTGTTCCTGCCCGCGTTCCGCAACGATGTTCTGGAAAATCTCGGCGATTCGTCGGTGCTGAATGTTCCCGCCGGAAGGCTCGCGTTTTCCACCGATTCGTTCGTCGTAAAGCCGTTGTTTTTCCCCGGCGGGAGCATTGGCGACCTGGCAGTGAACGGAACGGTCAACGATCTGGCGATGAGCGGCGCGCGTCCTCTGTTTCTGAGCGCCGGATTCATCATTGAAGAGGGTTTTTCCATGTCGTCGCTAGCGCAGGTCGTGCAGCGCATGGCGCAGGCGGCAGAAAAAGCCGGAGTGCTGGTGGTTACCGGTGACACCAAGGTCGTCGAAAAAGGCCACGGCGACGGATGCTATATCAACACGGCGGGCATCGGAGTGATGCCGGACGGTTTGCATATCGGTCCAACGCGCGCGCAACCGGGCGATGCGGTGATTGTGAGCGGATCCATCGGCGACCATGGCATGGCGATCATGAGTGTGCGCGAGTCGCTGGAATTCGAAACTACAATTGAGAGCGACTGCGCCGCGCTCAACACTCTGGTGGATGCGATGCTTGGCGTCAGCCGCGACATTCATGTTTTGCGCGATCCGACGCGCGGAGGCGTTGCGTCTTCCCTCAACGAAATCGCGGGGCAATCGCGAGTCGGGATCATGATTGACGAGACGAAGATCCCTGTGAAGTCGGACGTCCACTCGGCGTGCGAGCTGCTGGGGCTTGACCCAATCTATGTCGCGAACGAAGGGAAGTTGATCGCGATCGTGGCCGGGCATGCGGCGGATGCGGTGCTCGCTTGCATGCGGACGCATCCGCTGGGGGTGGAAGCGGCCATTATCGGGACGGTGACCGCGAAGCATCCGGGGATGCTGGTCGCGAAAACCGGAATCGGCGGGACGCGAGTGATCCCGATGCAGATTGGTGAGCAGTTGCCGAGAATTTGCTGAACGATGACTGCGGTGATCATCCTTGCGTTGCAGCTGGTTGGTTCTCCTCAAGGCGGAACGCGGACGGCTCTCCGCTTCGAGGATTTTCGCGTTCCGACGCCCATCCCTGAACGGAAGGACATCGCAACCATCGCGTCTCCCGATGATTGGCGGGAGACGACGGACCACATAAAACAACGGATCCGTGACGCGGCAAAAGATGGCCCAGGTTTCGCCGGCCATTACGCGGTCGTGAAGTGGACTTGCGGTTCGAATTGTGCTGGCATGGCCATCACCGACGTTCTGACAGGCGCGGTTTACGAAACGCCTTTCATGTTGGTGACCGGCGGCGTGTACGTTCCGCCGAATGAAGTGATTTCGTACAGACTCGACAGCAGCTTGCTTATTATTAAGGGCAGCGTTGAGACGCCAGCCACGGAAAGTAACGGGCCGTGGGGAACGTTTTACTACCGATGGAACGGACGACGTCTGGTGCTCATCCGCTCGGTGCGTGGACCTCGCTTCATGGCCCCAAATTCGAAATAGTCAGGCGCGCGGACTTCCGATCAACTCGACCAGATACCTGACGCAATCGTTCAGAGCTTTCACTGGCACAAATTCGCCGGATTTGTGCGCGACCGTCATGTCGCCGGGGCCGAACACGATTACTTCCGACGTCAGCACGCTCAGATGGGCGGCTTCCGTGCCGAACGAAACCGTGGTGGCGCTGCGGCCACTGATCGATTCCATTGTCGTGACGAGATGCTTCGTCGCGGATGGAGCGAACGCCGGGTCGAGCCGTTTCACATCGAACGTCGCGTCCACGCGTAAACCAGCCAGCGCTTCGCGAATCAATTCCGCTGCCCAATCGCCAGGCTGACCGGGGACTGGCCGCCACTCGACGGTGATCCGGCATTCGCCGGCCACGATGTTCTTCGCTGTGCCACCGTGGATCAGACCGACGTTGAGCGTCGTAAAGGGCGGATCGAAGGCTCGATTCTTTCGCGCCTCCAGTTTCTTAGCGACTCGTTCCAGTGCCGTCACCACGCGCGCGGCGTCATAAATCGCAGATCGGCCATGCGCCGGGAACGCGCTATGCGCTTCCTTGCCGCGCACGACAATTTCCGCCAGTGCATAGCCTTTCCCGGCACACACCGGGCGCAGGCCGGTGGGTTCGCCGATCACCATTCGCTTGGCGCGGAGGACTTTTTTCCGCGCCAGGAATTTCGCCCCGACGCAGCCCACCTCTTCGTCGGCAGTCAGCACGATCGCCAGCGATTTTGCGACATCCACTTCGGCTACCGCGGCCAGCACGCACGCCAGAAATCCTTTCACGTCGCAACTGCCGCGACCGTACAATTTTCCGCCGCGAATCGCGGGATGCACGGCTTCGGCCCACGCAGGATCGTAGGGAACCGTATCGGTGTGGCAGACGAACGCCAGTTCGACAACACCCGGTTTCGTCGTCGCAACGAGGTTGATTTTCTCCACGCCCGCCGGATCGCGGTAGGGATACAGCTTGATTTTCCATCCCGCCAGACGCTGCCTCGCGTACTCGATTACCGGTGCGTTCGACATCGGCGACACCGACGGGATCGCGACCAGGTCGAGCAGAATATCGGTCACTTCCATAAATTGCGCTGCACCTCGGTGAACTCGCGGACGATTTCTTCCTGCAATGGATGCCGGCCGTCGCTCACTACCAGTTCGCCCGCTACGCACACGTCGCGAATCGCGGTTTTTTCGAGGGAGAATACAACGTGCGCCAGCAGCGCCTCGCGACTCGCTCCGGCGACCGAACAGTCGTTCAAATCGATGGTGAAAAAGTCGGCCGCGCGGCCGGCTTCGAGCGCGCCGCCCGGCGATCCCAAGCTTCGCGCGCCGGATTCGGTCGCGCTTTCGAACAGGCGCGACGTCTCTACCAGCGACCTTTCAAGCTTGTTCATGCGCAGGTGATACTCCAGTTCGCGCGCGTCCTCTAAAATATCGATCTGCACATTGCTGTCCGAGCCGAAACCGATCCGCGCGCCTGCCGCGAGCAATTTGTCCGCCGGCACCGCTCCATCACCGAGATTTCTTTCCGACGTCGGACATGCGCACACTGTTGAATTTCCCAGCATCCGCGCTTCTTCGTCCGTGATGTGGATCGCATGCACCGCCGTGAACCCTTCGCCGAGGACACCATTATCGTGCAATAACTCCACGGGCCTCCGCCCGTACTCCCCGATCGACGCATCGACTTCCGCGGGTTGTTCGGAAACGTGCATATGCAGAGGCACGCCGCGCGTCCGCGCATACTCCGCAACCGTTTTCACGTAATGAATCGGAACCGCGCGGACGCTGTGCGGGGCGACTCCGACATGCGCACCTTCCGCGATCATCGTATCCGTGTCGGCGAGAAACCTGTCCACATCCGGCGTCAAAAACCGAGCCTGGCCTGGGTTCGGATCTTGCTGCCAGCCCGCGCGCACGTATGCCGTCCGCAGCAGGGTCAGCCGCAGCCCAACTTCTTTCGCCGCCCGCAGAATCCCACGCGCGACATCCAGATCCTGATGGACGTAATGAAACTCGCCCACCGAAGTGATGCCGCTGAGCGCCATTTCGAGAAACGCCATCCGAGCCACGCGATAAATATCCTCCGGCGACATCGCGTTGGCGGCGTGATACATGCTCTCGCGCCAGGTCCAGAAGGTGTCTCGCTGGGCGGAAGTGCGGTGCTCCGTGCGTCCGCGGATGGCGCGCTGGAAAGTGTGCGAGTGCACGTTGACCAGTCCCGGCAGCATGGCGCGACCGGGTAGCTTCCTCGCGCTTTTCAGATGTTCTTTGTCGCGAGAGAATCCGGCAATCATGCCGCGATCGTCCACGATCATCGCCAAGCCGGATTCAAACGCCGGGCCCGTGTAGACCAAATCCGCAAGCCATGAAGTCATCGCTACAATCAGAATAGTGTTTCGGCTCACAGGTGCGCTGCTGCTCGCTACCTTCTCCGCTCTCGGCCAGCGAACTGTCGTGATCGCGTACGGAGACATGCGTTTCACAGATCCGACCGAGACGAAGGCCACGAATCCCAAGGTCCGCCGATGGCTGGTGGATAAAGTGGCGCTGGAGAAACCGGCGGCGATTATCGTCAGCGGAGATATTCCTTACGTCGGCGAGCGCGCCGCGGATTACGCGCAGTTTCATGCTGAGACTGCGGCGTGGCGAACGGACAGCATACCGATCTTCCCCGCCCTTGGCAATCATGAAATCCGCGGCGATCTGAAGACGTGCCTCGAAAACTGGTGGACCGAATTCCCGCAGCTTCGCGACAAGCGCTGGTATATGTCCGAAATCGGCGCAAAGATCGTTGTTCTGAACCTGGACAGCTCGTCGCCGCTGACGCTCGGCAGTGAGCAGATCAAGTGGGTGGAGCAGCAACTGGTGAATCTAAAAAAACCGGTGCGATTCGTGTTCTTCAATCTGCACCATCCGCCGGTGGCCGATATTGAAACGGGCGACGGCGCGAGCCACAATCCGCGGCCCAACGAAATCGCGCTGGCCGATTATTTGAAGACCGCGCCGCAGAGCAAGCGGGTCCGCTTTATCGTCAACGCCGGCCACATCCACAATTACGAACGTTTTTTTCGCGACGGTACGGTTTATCTCGTCTCGGGCGGTGGTGGGGCCGCCCCGGTCCCTGTCACCCGCACCGATAGCGACCTCTATAAGGGCAACGAATACCCGAATTATCACTACCTGAAATTCGTATTGCGCGGGAAGCGCCTGAATGCCGAGATGATCCGCGTCGCCGATCCCGAGGCCGACAAGCCGAGGTGGGAAGTGAAGGACCGTTTTGAGATTTCGCCGCCGAAGTAGGCGATCCCCAGGCTTACGCCAGGGGTTATAACCCCGTCCCGTAAGGGCGGGGAGTGCTGCCTTCGCGCGCCCATCGTCTCCGGTATCCCTCCACCGCGTTCAAGGCCCGGCTGGCGTACGCCTTGAAGTCGGCAATGGCTCGATTTGGGCACTCGATTCCATCCACTACGCAGTGCACATGAGTGCTCCGCACGTGCGCCGCTAGAAGTTGCCAACCGCGTGTAACGCAGACCTCCCGAATGGCCCGCAGCACCGTGAACGAAGACGGCATGTCGAGCGAATATGGAGCGTGCAGCATGCGTGCTCGCGCATAACGCTCCAAAGCGGCTGACGTCTCGCCATAGCCGCCCCGATGATCGCCACGGGTCCGGTCGACCAACCCGAGCGCACTTGGCAGGTGCGTGCCATCGCAACAAAAGATGAGAAGGTAGGTCAATCAATATAGTGCGGTCGGAACATCAGCCCTCTCAATGGAAGTCCCCGCACTGACGTGCGGGGTTGTAGCCCCCGGGGATGCTAAAATCCGAGACGATGAGCAACCCCGCGGTTTTCCCGCCCAGCAGCGAGTTTATTCAAAACGCCAACGTCCAGGGCATTGACGGTTATCGCGACCTCTACCGCCAAGCCGAGCAGGATCCGGAGCAATTCTGGGCCGATATCGCGTCCAACGAAATTCACTGGTTTGAGAAATGGTCGAAGGTGCTGGACTGGCAGGCTCCTTTCGCGAAGTGGTTTGTCGGCGCGAAGACCAACGTCGCGTACAACTGTGTCGACCGCCATTGCCTGACGCATCGCAAGAACAAGGTCGCGATTTTGTGGGAAGGCGAGCCGGGCGACCAGCGCTTCATCACTTACCAGGAATTGCACAGGCTGGTCTCGCGCTTCGCCAGCGTGCTGAAGGCTCGTGGATATAAGGCGGGCGACCGCGCGGTTATTTATATGCCGATGGTGCCGGAGTTGCCCATCGCGATGTTGGCCTGCGCACGGCTCGGGATTACGCATAGCGTGGTGTTTGGAGGATTTTCGGGAGAAGCGTTGAAGGCCCGGATTCAGGACCTGGGAGCGACCATCGTCATCACCGCGGATGGCGGTTTTCGGCGCGGCAAGGAAGTGAAGCTGAAGCCCGCGGTCGACGAGGCTCTGCCCGATTGCCCCGACGTTCGCGATGTGATCGTTTACCGGCGTACGGGTTCGGATACCGCGATGCAAGAAGGACGCGACCACTGGTGGCACGTGCTCGACGAAGGCGCGAGCGAGCATTGTCCGGCGGTTCCGCTCGATAGTGAGCATCCTCTCTACGTGCTTTATACGTCCGGCACCACGGGCAAGCCGAAGGGGATTTTACACACCACCGGGGGCTACCTCACGCAGACCACGGCCAGCATGAAGTGGGTGTTCGATCTGCATGATAGCGATACATACTGGTGCTCGGCCGATATCGGCTGGGTCACCGGCCACAGCTACATCGTTTACGGCCCGCTTTCGGCGGGCGCGACCACGGTGATGTATGAAGGCGCGCTCGATTATCCGAACTTCGACCGGTGGTGGCGCATCGTCGAAAAGTATCGCGTCAATATTTTTTACACCTCGCCGACGGCGATTCGCGCGCTGGTGCGACAGGGCGAGCACTGGCCCGACGGGCGGGATCTGTCGAGCCTGCGCCTGCTCGGCTCGGTCGGCGAGCCGATCAATCCCGCGGCGTGGGAATGGTTCCATCGCGTGATCGGCAAAGGCCGCTGCCCGATCGTCGATACGTGGTGGCAGACCGAAACCGGGTCCATCATGATCGCTCCCATGCCCGGCGCGGTGCCTTTGAAGCCTGGATCAGGAACGCTTCCGATGCCTGGAATCATTGCCGATATTGTCGATCTGAAGGGCAGCCCTGTCCCGACCGGTCACGAAGGGTATCTCATTATTCGAAAACCGTGGCCGAGCATGATTCGCAACATCTGGGGCGATCCGCAGCGTTACGAGGATCAGTATTGGGGCAAAATGCCCGGCATTTATTTCACCGGCGACGCCGCACGGCGCGATGAGGACGGATATTACTGGGTGCTGGGCAGAGTCGACGACGTGATGAATGTCAGTGGCCACCGGCTGAGCACGATGGAGGTCGAGTCGGCGCTGGTGCATCATCCGGCGGTAGCGGAAGCCGCGGTGGTGGGCAAGCCTCACGAGATTACCGGGCAAGCGGTGTGTTGCTTCGTGACGCTCAAAAAAGGCGACTGGGATCACGAGGCGCTGGGCAAGGAACTGCGGCAGTGGGTGGCGCATGAAATCGGGAGTTTCGCGCGGCCGGAAGAGATTCGTTTCTCCGACGCGTTGCCCAAGACAAGAAGCGGGAAAATCATGCGCCGGCTGTTGCGGGAGATCGTGACAGGGAACACCGTCAGCGGCGATGTGACCACGCTCGAAGACCTGAGCGTCGTGACAAAGCTCGCGGCGCAGCATGACGAGGATTAATGAGTCGATGCCGGGGACAGGCATCGCGACCAGTGTTACCCTGCCCAGCGCTGGGCAACGATAGGAGTGGGGCGGGCTACCAGCCGGCTCTTTTGGCGAACGACGTGCCAGTCGCCGCCCCGTGGGCGGCTGCGGGCCGGTGGCCCGCCCCACATGGATCCGCGGTGTTTTTTAGGGCGCGTGCGCCACTTCACTGAAAAATGCAAATCCGCCCCGCCACGCTCGCCGATGTCGACGCGATTCTTCATCACCGGCGCACCATGTTTCTGGACATGGGGTATCGCCACGAAGGCGCGCTCGACGCCATGACCGCGCGGTTCCATCCGTGGCTGCGAAGCAAGATGGAGGCGGGCGAGTATCTGGCGTGGCTCGCACTGGCTCCCGATGGGTCGATTGCGGCGGGGCTGGGACTGTGGCTGATGGATTGGCCCCCGCACATGATCGCGGGCGGGCGGTGGCGCGGAAATATTGTGAACGTCTACACCGAACCGGGCTATCGGCGTCAGGGGATGGCGCGGGCATTGATGCAGGTAGCGCTCGACTGGTGCGCGGCCAATGAGGTTGGCGCGGTGATTCTGCATTCGAGCGAGGAAGGCCGCCCGCTCTACGAATCGCTGGGTTTCGCGCCAACCAATGAGATGCGTTTGATCCATTGAAATATTTTGTCGACCTCATTTGGGCGCGATTTGACCGTCCGGCGGCGGTAGCATTGGATTAGATGCATCATGTTGTGATCCTGGGCGGGGGCTTCGGTGGATTGTACGCCGCTCAAGCTTTGCGCCGCGCACCGGTTGAGGTGACGCTGGTCGACCGCCGTAATTTCCATTTATTTCAGCCGCTTTTGTACCAGGTGGCCACCGGGTCCCTGTCTCCCGGTGAAATCGCCGAACCTCTGCGCGCCGTGCTGCGCGATCAGAAAAACGCCCGCGTGCTGATGGCGGACGCGGTCGATCTGGATGCGGAGAATCGCAAGCTGATCTTGTCCGACGGCGAACTGCCATACGACACGCTGATTGCCGCCACCGGCATGAAGAACCATTACTTCGGGCATGACGAGTGGGAAAAGATCGCGCCGGGACTCAAGACCGTGGAAGACGCCACCGCCATTCGCCACAAATTGCTCTACGCGTTTGAGGCGGCCGAGCGCGAGCCGGACCGCGAGCTTCGCCACGAGTGGCTGACGTTCGTGATCGTCGGGGCGGGCCCGACGGGCGTGGAACTGGCGGGCGCGCTGGCCGAAATCGCGCGCGACACGCTGCGCCACGATTTCCGGTCGATCCAGCCCGAGGAATCGAGAATCCTGCTCCTCGATGGCGCGTCGCACGTGCTGTCTTCGTTTGCCGAGAGCCTTTCGAACGACGCCGAGGGGTCGCTGATTCACTTGGGCGTGCGACCGCGCAACGGCGTGTTTGTGACCGCAATCGACGAGCACGGCGTCACGATCGAGACGCCCAGCGGGAAGGAAAGGATTCAGACGCGAACGGTGGTGTGGGCCGCGGGCGTCACTCCCGCCCCGTTCGCGAAAATCCTGGAACGCCGTGCCGGAGCGAAATTGAGCCGGGATGGACGCGTGCTGGTGGACGCCCAATTGACGGTCGGCGGCCATCCCGAGATTTTCGCCATCGGCGACATGGTCTACGTCGAATACAAAGGCAAGCCGATCCCGGGCGTCGCGCCGGCCGCTATCCAGGAAGGGCGCTACGTCGCCCACAGCATCGCCGACCGCTTGACCTATCGCGCGGTCCGGCCGTTCAAATATTTCTACAAGGGAAGCCTGGCGGTGATTGGGCGCAAATCGGGAGTCGTCGAATTCGGGCCGATTCGCATGCACGGCGCGCTGGCATGGCTCGCGTGGCTGTTCATCCACCTGTTGTTTCTGGTGGGATTCGGCAATCGCCTGATCGTATTCATCCGCTGGGGAATCGAATATTTCACCTTCGACCGCGGCTCGCGCATCATTACTCCGGACAGCCGGTTGCCTCAAACCACTCCAATGAACGAAACTGACAAGCGGACATGACTAAAACACTTTCTGCCTTCGTTCTGGTTTCCCTGCTGGCGCACGCCGAGACCAAACTGTTTAATGGGAAGAATATGGATGGCTGGAAGGCCATCGGCCGCGACCAGAGCGCCACGGCGCTGGCCGGCTTCGAAGTAAAGGACGGCATGCTTCAGACCACCACCGGCAAGGGCCTGCTGTGGTTCACCAAGCAGAAAATCGGCAACGCGACCATCAAAGTCGTGTACAAAATGTCGAACGAAAAGGGCAATTCGGGTGTCTTTATCCGCATCCCGATCGAGCCGCAGAACGAGGACGACGCCATCAACAAGGGCATCGAAGTGCAAATCGACAATCGTGACGACGACTGGCACGCCACCGGCGTTCTTTATTCCATGACCAAAGCGATGGCTCGTCCGTACAAAAAGCCGGGCGAATGGAACACCATGGAAATCACGCTCGACGGCCTGCGCACGATCGTCAAGGTGAACGGCGTGCTGGTGACCGATTACGACGGGACGTCGCCGGTGCCGGAGAAGAAGAAATCGTTCGAACCGGATCGGGGACCGCGTCCCGTGGAAGGCTATATCGCGATTCAGCATCACGATGAAAATTGCGTGATCTCGTTCAAAGAGATCAGCGTCACCCCACTAAAGAAATAGGCAGTCAAGTTGCTGAACAATTGAGCATGGCAACCTTTCGTCACATTCTGTTCCCGGTCGACTTTTCCAGCCGCTCGGAGGCCGCGCTTCCGATCGTTATTTCCTGGGCGCAACGTTTTCATGCAAAAGTGACGTTGTTGCATACGATTCAGATTCCCATTACCGCCTACGGGGGCCCGGACGCCTATCCCGTGATTATCGATACCCAGGCGATGGAAGCGAGCGCCATGGACGGGCTGAAAAAAATAGACGTTCCCGCTGCCGAGAGGCTGGTCCAGGTGGGCGATCCGGCGTTCGAAATCATTGATTACGCAAAGGAAAACGGGGTCGACCTGATCATGATGCCCACCCACGGCTACGGGACGTTCCGCAGCCTGCTGCTGGGTTCGGTAACGGCCAAGGTTCTGCACGACGCCCATTGCGCGGTGTGGACCAGCGCGCATGCTGAAAATTCTTCTGGCCGTTCCGATATGCGCACTATTTTGTGCGCGGTAGAGACTGGACCAGGGAGCGTCGATCTGGTTCGCGGGGCGAGCGAGTTGGCCCAATCCTGGCAGGCGAAGTTGCGGCTGGTGCATGCGGTTCCGGTGGACGAAACGCGGCCGGAAAAGTATCTGGATGGGGATTTTGACGCCGCTCTGGTCAGAATGGCGAAAGAGGATATGGCCGATATTCAACAACGCGCGGGAACCAGCCTGGAGACGACGGTGGAACCCGGCGCGGTTTCCGGGGTGGTTCGTGACGCGGTGAAGGAATTCGACGCGGATCTGGTGGTCTCAGGACGCGGAAAGCTCCACGCCACCTTCGGCCGCCTGCGTTCGAATGGTTACGCCATCATCCGCGACTCGCCCTGCCCGGTATTGAGCATTTAAGGCGCGTGAAATGACGCAGAGTTGCGTCGGAAGCAACTTATTCCCGCCGGTTGTGAAATTGTTGTAAATGTTCCCTTGAAAATCAGTCGAAACGAATTTCGTTGCGTATAATCGATACGCTATGACTCGACAAATACTGGCTGCGGCCATGCTCTCCCTGGTTGTTGCGAGTGCGCAAACCGGCACCAACGCGTATATTCAGCACAACCTTGTTTCCGACGTTCCGGGCCTGGCCGACGTCACCGATCCAAATCTGGTCGATCCCTGGGGCATGTCGTTCAGCACCACCAGTCCGTACTGGGTCACCAACCACGGCAAAGGGAACACGACTGTTTACACCAACTCGAATACCGCCACCGGGGTCACGATCTCTTCGACGGTGGTGACCATTCCGCCCGCGGCGGGAGGTTCGTCGCCTTCGCCGGCAACGGGGCAGGTGCAGAACAGCACTACGGGATTTCTGCTGGCCAACGGCACCAAAGCGTCGTTCATCTTTTGCACCGAGGACGGCACCGTTTCGGCCTGGAACGGCGGAACGGTAGCGACCGTAATGATCGATAATTCGGCGGCGGGCGCGGTTTACAAAGGCATGGCGATCGCCACCAATGGCGCGGCTCCAATGTTGTACCTGGCGAATTTCAGCAACGGCACGGTCGACGTTCTGGACACTACGTTTAAGCCGGCGACGGTTGCGGGAGGTTTCGCCGATCCGAACCTGCCGGCCGGTCTTGCCCCATTCAACGTCTGGAACGTGAACGGCCAGTTGTATGTGATGTATGCCAAGCAGGACCCGACCAAGAAACTGGACCAGCCGGGGATCGGCAACGGCGCGGTGGATATTTTCGACTTCAATGGCAATCTGGTGCAAAGGCTGACGTCGGGCGGGCCTTTGAATTCGCCGTGGGGCGTCGCGGTGGTGGGTGGAGCGTGGGGTGCGCTCTCAAACTCGGTCCTGGTGGGCAATTTCGGCGACGGAAAGATCAATTCGTTCGACCCGAAGACGGGCGCCCTCATCGGCACGATGCAGGACCCGACGGGCAAACCGATTTCGATCCAGGGCCTGTGGGCGATCGCGTTCGGCAACGGAGGGAGCGCGGGCGACGTGCGGTATCTCTATTTCACGGCGGGAATTTTTAACGGCACCACGACGCAGCACGGCCTGCTGGGGAGCCTGGCTCCTCCGGCGCAGGTACTCGCGGCAGAGAACGCCGCCAGCGGCGCGACGGGCGCAATCGCTCCCGGCGAGATCCTGGCGCTTGCGGGAATCACGATCGGACCGCGTCCAGCAGTGTCTTCGGCAGTTTCGCCCGTCGGGACATCGCTCGGCGGCACAAACGTGACCATCAACGGCACGGCGGCGCCGATTTTGTACACCCAGGCGGATCAGACCAACGTGATCGTTCCATGGGGCACGACGGGTACGACGGCCAGCATCGTGGTGACGCAGGGAACCACCGTCAGCCAGACGCTAAGCCTGCCTGTAGCGGCGGCTGCGCCTGGGTTGTTTACATCGGGCGGAGCAGCGCTGGCCTGGAATCAAGACGGGACGCTGAATTCGGCGACAAACGCCGCGCCGGCGGGATCGGTGCTGGTTCTGTATGCGACCGGATTGGGGCAAACCGATCCTGCTGGACAGGACGGCTCGAAGTATGGCTCGCTAGTGCTGGCCGAGACGATCGCGCCGGTGACGGCGACGGTGGGTGGCAAGGCGGCGGTGGTGATTTACGCGGGGTCGGCCCCGGGGCAGATCGCCGGGGTGATGCAAGTGGAGGTTGTCGTGCCGACAGGAGCGGGGACGGGAAGCGTGCCGGTGGTGATTACCACCAGCGGCGCGAGTTCGACGGCGGCGCCGGTTTATTTGAAGTAGGATTACGGCCGGGGTTCCATTGCTTTGGCACGGAACCCCGACTTTTGTCTTCCTTTGCGAATCCCCGCCCTAACGGGACGGGGCTATAAAACCCCGCCCCTAATGACCGCTCCCGCGGTCGCGGCTCGTGCCCCCGATTCCACCGGCATCTTCAGTCGCCTTGTAGGGAGGCCAATTTGGCTGCAGCCGCATTTCAGGCGGCTCGGGAGGATTTTGCCCCAGGACTGCAACAGATGAGTAGGCTTCATCGTAGGCGCACTTCTGCCTTCTGCACAAAACCACGTGGGAAGACAACTGCTCTGCTACAAGAGATGCTGCCAATTCACGAGAGGTTTCGATATCAGCGAGGCTTTTTCAGCACGGCAAACAGCGATTGGCCGAATGGCGGATGCATCCAGCTTTCAAGGCGGGAAGAGATAGGGACGACGTAGCGGTCGAAGACCTCGATCTGCGCGGAAGACTGCGCTGTCCGCTTCAGAATATGCGCATTGGCCCACCACCCGAAGAAGCCGAGCGCATTCATGTAACGCGAGGACTTTACGTTGAGCCCCGCCGCCTCGGCCAGTTTCGACATCGACGCGCGCGTGTACCGCCGGTGATGGCCGAGCATTTTGTCGATGGGTCCGTAGAGGCTCGGAAAGGCAGGCACCAGCAGCACGACAATTCCGCCCGGCGCGAGAACCGAGGCCATCCGGCGCAAGGCCTCGCGGTCATCCTCTATGTGTTCGAGAACGTTCAGGCAGACGCAGGAATCGGCGCGGAAGGACTGGAGCCCGGCGAAGGCCGGCGCCATCACATCGCAGGCGAAGGCTTCAAGGTTGGTGCGATCCGGATAGCGCCGCAGGAGGCGATCGATACAGGCGGGCTCGACATCGATGGCGCCGACAGCTTCGCGTGTGGCCAGAAGGAGGCCGGTGAAATTGCCAATGCCACAGCCGATTTCGATGACGCGTTGCCCCAGTTCGCGGATGACCAGGCGATGCTGCCAGGCGAAATAATTCGCCGCCCGGGCCATTCGCTCCTGATCCTCCAGCGTATAGCTACTGAGGGCGGCGCTCATGCCCTATAATATCGATTCCGCCTCGAAAATTCGATGTTCTACTTGTTCCGGCTGTTCTATTCGTTCCTTCCTCTGCACAATCCCATCGGGTTCGGAGCGGCCGACTTTGTCGAGATTTCGCTGGCGTTGACGCTGGCCGGAGGAGCGCTGGCGTGGTCAAAATGGTCGGCCGCGGCGGAGAAACTCGCGTCCCGGACGGCCCTTTGCATGGCTCTCCTCGCCGTGCTGCCGGTGGCGCTGCGCCTGGCAATGCTGCACACCTCGCCGATTCCGACGCCCCTGGGAGCCGACGATTTCAGCTACCTGCTGCTGGGCGATACGCTCGCGCACTTCCGGCTGACGAATTCAGTGCACCCGATGCACAGGTTTTTCGAGACCTTCTTCATTTTGCAGGAGCCGAGCTACAGTTCGATTTATCCTCTGGGCCCGGGGCTCGCTCTGGCCTTCGGGCAGTTGGTTTTCCGCCAGCCCTGGGCGGGCATCGCGATCTCGACGGCTGCCTTCACGGCTCTTTGCTACTGGATGCTCCGCGCCTGGACCAAACCGGGGTGGGCTCTGGCCGGCGGACTATTGGCAGTGATCCAATTCGGTCCGTTCAACCATTGGATGAACACGTATTGGGGAGGCGCACTAGCGGCCGCGGCCGGATGCCTGGTGTTCGGGGCGATGCCGCGCCTTCGAGACCATTGGCGCGCGCGCGACGCGGCGCTGTTGGGAACCGGCCTCGCGATTCATCTACTAACCCGGCCTTTTGAGTCGGTCTTCCTGGCCTTGAGCGTGATCCTGTACTTCGTGCCTTTGATCGCACAGCGACGCCAGATATTGCAGGCCGCATCGGTCGCCGCGCTCGTGGTACTGCCGGCAGTGGGATTGATGCTGCTTCACGATAAGAAGGTCACCGGAAGCTGGACCACGTTGCCCTATGCTCTGTGCCGCTATCAGTACGGAGTGCCGTCGACCTTTACCTTTCAGCCAAACCCGGTTCCGCATAACCAACTGACACGGGAACAGAAGATCTCCTACGATGTCCAGTCTTTCGTGCATGGTCCGGGGATGGACACAATTTCCAGCTTCTTCGAGCGCCTGGCCGGCCGCGTGCGTTTTTACCGCTTCTTTTTTCTGCCGGCCCTCTATCTCGCGCTGCCGGCGTTCTTTTGGAGCTTCCGCGATCCGCGCATGCGCTACGTCTTTTTCACCTTGCTGCTTTTCTTCGTCGGCACCAATGTATATGGGTACTTTTATGCCCACTACGTAGCGGGAGTTACATGCCTGTTTCTATTGGTGACAGTAGTTAGCCTTGAGAACCTAAGCAGGCTGACCATTTCTAAGCATGTTGTCGGCCCTGACGCGGTTCGAGTGATTCTCTTTCTCTGTGGAGCGCACTTCCTGTTTTGGTTCGGCGTTCAACTGGCCAGCAATCAGGATTTCGCGCGAGACCTGGAGCAATACGAAACCTGGGACGAAGTAAACCATGGCGACCTGGATGGAAGACTCGGAGTCAACCGGCAACTGGCACAGTATCCAGGGAAGCAACTGGTGTTTGTTCGCTACTGGCCGAAGCATACCGTAACGGAATGGGTATATAATTCGGCCGATATCGACCGGCAGAGTGTTGTGTTCGCGCGCGACCTGGGCACGGAGGAAGATGAAAAGCTTCTCGCTTACTATCTGGATCGCGCGGCCTGGCTTCTGGAACCGGACGCGCGCCCGCCGAAGCTATCGCCTTATCAGCGAATCGAAGCAAAGCCTCCGCAGGCTTCTGAGGAGCCCAGGCCCGCGGCCACTCCCGCGAAACGCCCGAAGTTACATTTTGAGGAGGTGAAGTGACCCTCCTGAGCACTTTCGATCCGGTCAAGAATCCGATTGGCTTTGGGGCCAGCGATTTTATCGAGCTCACGATTGCGATCCTTTTCGTCGCTTTGGTCCTGACCTGGCGACCGCTTCTTGAGCCGTTCCTCCGACGCTGCTCATCCCAAACGCGCTGGTGCATGGTCGGGCTGGCCGTTTTGCCGGTCGCGTTGCGCCTGGCGCTTCTCGCACATCATCCTGTACCGTCGCCGGATATCTACGATGAGTTCGGACACTTGTTCGTCGCCGATACGCTTCGCCATTTCCGGCTCGCGAATCCGGCCCACGCGCTCTCTCAGTTCTTCCAGACCTTCTTCATTCTCCAGACGCCGACATATAGTTCGATCTATCCCATCGGCCAGGGAATCGTGCTGGCAATCGGCCGCGCGATCTCCGGATACCCATGGGCCGGCGTTTTGCTCTCGACGTCCGCGTTCGCCGCGCTCTGTTATTGGATGCTGCGCGGCTGGACAACGCCGGCCTGGGCTCTGGCGGGAGGCTTTCTCACGGTTATCGAGTTCGGTCCGCTCAATCCCTGGATGAATGGTTACTGGGGAGGGACTCTGGCTGCCGGGGCAGGGTGCCTTGTATTCGGCGCGCTACCGAGACTTACGAAACAGGTCCGAACCAGGGACGCTCTGGCATTGGGTGGAGGACTGGCGATTCATCTCCTGACCCGACCCTATGAATCGATCTTCCTCATTATCGCGGTGTCACTCTTCTTGATCCCGTCTGTGAAGCGAGTGGTTGGCGTCATGCCGGTGATTGCGCTGGCCGTGATTCCGGCGATTGGAATCACGCTTCTGCAGGACAAGAGTGTCACCGGTCTCTGGACTACGCTTCCCTATCAACTAAGTCAGTATCAATACGGCGTCCCCGCGTCTCTCACATTCCAGCCGAATCCAATCCCTCACCGGGATCTGACTCCTCAACAACAGCTTGAGTACAAATCTCAGCTCGCCTTCCGTGAAGGTGAAAAAGACACGCTCAAGACTTATTTGCTTCGCCTCGAGTATAGAGTTCGCTACTATCGCTTCTTTTTCCTGGCTCCGCTATCTCTGGCGATCCCGGCTTTTTGGTTCGCGGCGGCGCGAGAGCCTCGTTATGCCTGGGTTCTACTCACGCTATTCATTTTCGCTTTAGGGATTAACTTCTTTCCCGCGTTTCAACTTCACTACCTTGGCGCGGTAACTTGTTTATTCGTTCTGATGAGTGTCGTGGGGCTGCAACAGATAAGCCGCTGGAGTCCGGAAGCCTCCCGGCTAATCCTGTTTCTCTGCCTGATTCACTTTGCTTTCTGGTATGGGATGCACCTATTTGAAGACGAGCAGATCGCGCCGGCGATGTTCAACTATGAGACTTGGGACTCCATCAACCATCGCAACCCTGAGCGAAGAATCTTCGTAAACGGCAAGCTTGCCGATTTTCCCGGGAAGCTTCTGGTGTTCGTTCGATACTCGCCTCGGCATGTCTTTCAGGACGAGTGGGTGTACAACGAAGCTTCCATCGACTCGGCGCGAATCATCTGGGCGCGGGACCTTGGCTCAGAAGCGAATAAGAAGTTGCAGGCCCTCTATCCAGACCGGGAGGCCTTGCTTCTGGAGCCCGACGTCAGGCCGTTACCACAATTGGGCCCTTATTTTTGATCGAAGAGATCGCTCCATTCGACGCGCTCGCCTTTGAACACGAGCGACGGGCTTGCCTGCACGCTCCGAAGCCCTGTGGCAGAATCGAAAATGCATGAATCCTCGCTCCCGCGAACGATTGTTCTACATCGACAATCTCCGCTGGACCATGATCTTCCTGGTGATCAGCATGCACGCCGCGGATACCTACAGTCCGCTGGGGGGCTGGTATTACACCGACCGTACGCCTCTTTCGCAGCCGGCGTTTTTGTTCTTTGCGGCCTGGCAGATGTACTTGCAATCGTTCTTCATGGGACTGCTGTTTTTCGTCGCCGGATATTTTCTTCCTGCTTCGTTCGATCGCAAAGGCCCGGCTCGTTTCTTGCGGGGCCGTGCTTTTCGATTGGGTCTGCCGGTGCTTTTTTATATGTTTGTGCTGGGTCCCGTCACCGAATACTACGTCGCCCATTCCTGGAATTCCACCAAGCCGACTTCGATGGCCAATGAATGGATCAAGCACATTCGCAACGGAGAATTTCTACAGGAAAACGGACCGCTCTGGTTTTGCCTGGCGCTGTTGATCTTCTCGGCGGCGTACATCTTGGTACCGGGCAAGAAGCGGGCATGGTCCGTGCCTCACACCGCGCAACTGATCGGATTTGCGATGACAATGTCCGCCGCCAGCTTCTTCGTGCGAGCCTTGCGCCCGCCAGCGTTTCTCAACATGCATCTCACAGACTTCCCGCAGTACATCCTGTTGTTCTCCGCGGGCATTGTTGCCGCGCGCGGAGGATGGCTTGCCGAACTTCCGTTTTCATCGGGAGTGTGTTGGCCGGCGGTGGAGCTCCCGGTCGGATTTGCGGTGTGGCTCGCCCTGGTAATGAAGCACGCTCATCTCGGAGGCTGGCACTGGACGGCCGCGGTGTTCTCCACTTGGGAGTCCTTTACGTGCGTGGCGATCTCGATCGGCCTGATCGTCCTCTGTCGCGAAAAATTCAATTCCCAGGGACGGTTCAGCAAATTTCTGTCGGACAACGCGTTTAGCGTCTACGTGTTCCATCCGCCGATTGTGATTCTGGGCGCGCGACTGCTGCATGGCGTTCCCTGGCACCCGATTCTGAAGTTCGCAACGCTGACCGCGATCGCCGTCGTTGTATCGTTTGCGCTGAGCGCGGCCGTATTAAGGGGAATTCCGTTGCTCCGAGTAATACTCTGAGCCTCGGTCAAACGCTACCTGAACCTGGCATGGAGGTCAAACCAGCCGTGGATATTCGCATCCCTTTGCGGGTTATCCCAATAGGACTTGATGTCCACGAGGATCTCCGAGGCGTTTCTCCACTCGCCTGGCGTGTCCTCCCCGAATGGTCCGCTGGAACTCCACGGAAAGGTCCAGTCAATATTGTTTCCTTCCCTGGCCGGTGACGGACATCGCATTTCAGTCACTTTCGCCTGATTTATGAACTTGAATCCCGTGTATCCCAATAACGTAAGCTGATGCAGCATACGCGGCTCGCCGTTCTCCACGGACAGGTACCGCGGGCGGGCGCCGGTAAGCGCCAAACGTTCAAGCACGACAAAATCATATCCCTCAATGTCAATCTTCAGATAGTGCGGCGTGGCGAAGCGGGTGAGCAGTTGCTCGAACGGGATCATCGACACCTCGATAATTTCCTTACACCCATCCCGACTTCCGATCTCCCGATCGAAGGATGACCATTCAGAATAATGGGCGTTGACATAAAACGGAAACACGCCCTCCTTGTCCCCAATTCCCACATTAAGAATGGTCAGATCGCCGGAGGCAATTTCGTTCTGAAAATGCCGCTCGGCATCTCGAACCAGCACAGGGTTCGCCTCGGCGGCGATCACGCGAAAGCCCTTTGCCAGATAGAAGGCGGTATCTTGCCCGATGTGCATGCCAAGATCAAAAATCGTTGGAACCAACTTTTGATGTTACCCCACGGGAGGTAGAATAATCCTGAATGGCGAAATTTCCCGGTGTGGATTACCTGCTGATCGATTCCCAGTTGAACGAGCAGGAGAAGATGGTGCGGCAAACGGCGCGGCAGTTCGTCGATGAGCGGGTGATTCCTCAAATTCGCGATTGCTTCCGCGATGGCCGCTTTCCCAAGGAACTGATCGGTGAAATGGGCAAGCTCGGATTCTTCGGCGCGAACCTGGAGGGCTACGGCTGCGCCGGCATGAGCAACGTCGAATACGGCCTGATCATGCAGGAACTGGAGCGCGGCGATTCCGGCGTGCGCAGCTTCGCCAGCGTGCAGGGCGCGCTCGTCATGTACCCGATTTACACCTATGGCAGCGAGGAACAGAAGCAGAAGTGGCTGCCGAGGCTGCAATCGGGCGAGGCCATCGGGTGCTTCGGCTTGACCGAGCCCGGTTTCGGCTCGAATCCCGCGGGCATGCTGACTAAAGCGCGGCGCGACGGATCGGACTGGGTGCTGAACGGCGAAAAAACGTGGATCACCAACGGTTCGGTTGCCGATGTGGCCATCGTCTGGGCGCGGGCCGAGGACGGCATCCGCGGGTTCCTGGTCGAAAAGGGCACGCCGGGATTTTCGTCGTCGGAGCTGCACGGTAAATTGTCGATGCGAGCGTCGGTGACCGCGAGTCTCGCGTTGAGCGACTGCCGCGTCCCGGAAAGCGCTATGCTGCCCGGCGCGAAAGGCCTGAAGGGTCCCTTGGGCTGCCTGTCGCAGGCGCGCTACGGAATCGGCTGGGGAGTCATCGGCGCGGCGATGGACTGCTACGAAACGGCTCGCTCCTATTCGGTGCTGCGCAAGCAGTTCGACGATAAGCCGATCGCGTCGCATCAACTGGTGCAGGAAAAGCTGGCCGACATGATCACGGAGATCACCAAAGCCCAGTTGCTGGCGCTGCACTGCGGACGTTTAAAGGATGAGGGCAAGATCGAGCCATGGCACATTTCGATGCTGAAGCGGAATAACGCTCGGATCGCTCTCGATTGTGCCCGCCAGGCCAGGGACGTGCTGGGCGGCAACGGCATCATGGACGAGTATCCGATCATGCGCCACCTCTGCAACCTGGAGACGGTGAAGACGTACGAAGGGACGGATCACATTCACACCTTGGTCATCGGCGAAAGGGTGACCGGCGTGGCGGCATATAAATGAGGTAGACTTTATGAAGAGAGCGTCTTTAGGATACCCCACGCGGAATTTCGTATGATTTACCTGCTGACAACGATTCATGTGATTGTGTGCTTGTTCCTGGTGGTTGTGGTGCTGCTGCAAAGCGGCAAAGCGGCCGACCTCGCCGGAGCGTTCGGCGGAATGGGTTCGCAGACGGTTTTTGGCCCCAGAGGGTCGGCGACGGTGCTGTCGAAGGCGACCACCATCGCCGCGGCGCTGTTCATGGTGACGTCGTTATCGCTATCCATCATGGCGACGCGGAGCGGCGGAGCAGTGCCCGCTATCTTCGATAAAAAGCCGACGCCGCAAAAGAATAACGGCCAGGTGCCGGCAGTGGGTTCGACGGTACCGATCCAGGTGACCCCATCGGTGAACGGCGATCAGGGGGCACCGCAGGTGATCCCGATGCCGGTGCAGGCAACGCCGACACTGCCGCCGCAAGGTCAAAAGAAGTAAGAGTTTATCCACCTGCGGAGGTGGCGGAATTGGCAGACGCACTAGCTTGAGGTGCTAGCGCTCGAAAGGGCGTGGGGGTTCAAGTCCCCCTCTCCGCACCAGATATAATACAGCAGTTATAGCCGCTCGGCAACGGGCGGCTTTGCTGTATTTGGGTCATTGTAACCACTTTTGTAATCATCGCTTCGTTTGAACCGTGGCCATGGACGGAATCGCACAGCATTGTGCAAGGGTGAGGATGACGACGAGGACGACTCCGGGGACGACGACCTGGACTAGCAATCGCCCGGCGTTGCTCGCAGAATTGGCGCAAGAAAACGGCTGATGTTACGGACCGTGCCCAGCGATACCGCGCCACTCGTTGCCCACCGCCGGGCGAGCGCATTCGCGCATTTTGCGGAAGGAAGCGCAACGTCGAAGTCGGACACGTTGACGGACACGAGGAGCTTCCGCCGATCCATCCGTCTGCCTCTCCCGTCCATTTTTCAGTGCGGCTCCTTTGTGAAAACTTCGATTCTGGTGAGCCTGTACTTGTCATTGGCGATTTTAAGGTGGGCGTGGGTGTTAACGCTCGCCTGACCTTCCGTTACGGTTCCGGGCGAGAGGTCTTGCAGTTCCACAGTTTGGCTATTCCAGTCATTTCCGTTTTTGTCTAGCAGGGTCAGCGTGACGGACACCTTATCGCACGTACGAGTCGAGGTGTTTCTGAGAGCCACAACGAGTTTGGCCGTGCCCGCGACTTTGGGAACTACTAGCACCCGGGCTCGCATAAATCTGGATGTTGCGAAACGCACAGCCGGTGCAGCCGTTGGCGAACAGAGCCTGCTCATTGCTGCGCATCGCCAGCAGCGCCGTATCGCCCGGCCGGATCTGCGATGAAGCCGTGGCATTGGTAGCCGCGCCCGCATCGACAATGGTGAACGAGTTGCCGGTTACCGGCGTCTGGAAGCTCATGCGGTTGAGCGTGCCAATTCGTTGTCCATTTCGGAAGAAGAAAAGGTAATAGCCGTTCAGCGTGTTCGCCAGTTGCTGAATCCCGCTGAACACCGACGGATTGCGCCATCCTGAGGGCACAGTGAACTGCACCTGCCTTTGCGCCTTATCGACCGAGACCACTTGCACCTGGGTGTACGGCGTTTGTTGGTAGTCGAGCGAGAAATTCTGAAGAGTGACGTTGGACCCCTGCTGGATCTGAATGCCGTTCCGCTGTTCATTGGCGAGGATTAGGTTCGATCCATGAAAGTCGATGGCGACGTTCGCCGGTTGATTTAGGATGACGTGAGCACCATTCGATTGCACCGAAAGAAAGTAATACGTGCCGGGGTTGGCGATAACCGACGGGATTTGGTGCGCGACCGCGTAGGCGACTCCACTGGTCAGTAGCGGACCGGCATCCAACGCCGGCTGATTGGGCGTCATGTTGCTGGACGCGATCCCCATCGCAACCAGGTCCTGAGAAAGGTTGAGCGCGGTTTGCGCCGTCACGCTGCAGATGGGGAGGAGAAGAAAGAAGGCAACGCGCTGCATTTCCTATATTCTAACTGTCCACACTTCCGCCGATTATCTTTCCATACACCGAACGCGCCGATAGCTCGATCCGAATCACCACTCTTGCCGCACGCTTTATGAAAGTGATCGAGGACTCCCAGAGTTTTGTGCGTACTCCGCCTGATGTCCACCATTAACGTCAGCACTGGGAACGAGGCTTTCGATCCAGGCGAGATAAAGCTCGCACTGGCTCGATTTCCTTGGCTGCCCTACCTATCCATATGCCACTGGCAGCGTCTGTAAAGTTCAGATACGCGTAACCAGAAAAGGCTTGGGCAGTATCAAATAGAAAATGTTGCATGATCTCGTGTTCGCATCGCGTGAGTTGCGGAAGCGCCCCGGCTTGGCGGTGACCGCCATCCTTTCCCTCACCCTCGGCATCGGCGCGACCACTGCCGTCTTCAGTGTCATTTACGGTCTGCTGGTAAACCCGTATCCCTACCTCGGCGCCAACCGCATGATCGAACTCTCCGTTCTGAACGAAAATGGCGACCGCCGTGGAGTCGGAATCACCGGTCCCCAACTCAAAGCCCTACAACAGGTAAGCTGCATCGAGAGCGCCGCGGCGAGTTGGGGCACCTGGAACCTCACCACCACGGACGAGGATTTGCCCCAGGATGTTCCGTCAGTCCAGCTCTCGGCCAACGCCGGGATTCACTTCGGCGTCCCCGCGCTTCTGGGGCGCACCCTGCTGCCCTCGGACGCCCCAGACGGCCAAGACCCGCAACCGGTGGTCGTGCTGAACTACTGTTTTTGGCAGCGCCACTTCAATTCCGATCCGGCCGTGATCGGACGCAACCTCCAACTGGTTCACAAAAACTACACGATCGTTGGCGTTCTGCCCTCTCGTTTCACCATCAGTGACGCCGATGTGTATTTGCCGCTCAAGCTCACGAACGATCCCAGCGTCACGTTTCAACCCCGTATCCGATTGCGTCCCGGAGTGACCCACACTGCCGCCAATGCCGAATTGCAGCCGTTGCTCGAACAATTCGCCAAGGAAACGCCCACGCATTTCCCGAAAAAATTTCGCGTACACATTCGCGGTCTGGTCGAGCGTTATATGGAGCGTCTGGGGCCGCCTCTGTATCTACTCCTGGGCGCCGTAGGCCTCCTGCTGATGATCGGTTGCGCCAATGTGTCGATCCTGCTGCTGGCGCGCGGCAGTGCTCGCCAGCACGAACTCGCGGTCCGCAGCGCGATCGGGGCCAGCCGGTGGCGAATCCAGCGCCAGCTTCTGACCGAGGCCCTGGCGCTATCGCTTGCCGGTGCATTTGGAGGCGTCCTGCTGGCCTATCGTGCCGTGCCGGTGCTGGTTCGCCTGCTTCCGGAATTCTCCTTTCCTCATGAAGCCGTGATTCGGGTGAATCTGCCGGTCCTGATATTCTCGGTTGCGATCGCCATCCTCACTGGCGTGCTCTTCGGACTCGCTCCGGCTTTCGAGTTCTCCCGTCCGGACTTGGCCCGGCTCATGCAATCCAGCTCTCGGCGAACCACTGGGGGCGGGCGCGGGAAACGCACGCACAGCATTCTGGTCGCCGGCCAGATCGCTTTGACCTTGTTGCTGCTCACTTCCGCGGCAGCCGCGATGAACGGATTCGTGCGCCTGGTCCGCGCCGATCTCGGACACGATCCGCACAATACGATGTCGGTCGGGATTCCGGTGCATCAAAACTCGCACGTGTCTTGGGAGGACCGCTCCAACTACTTCGTGCAATTGTTAAACCGGGTTTCGGCAATGCCGGAAGTAGTCTCGGCGGGGAATCTCCACTAATGCGACGCCGCCCTCCAACGGCTCGGATATGACGTTTGAGATTTTCGGCCGCCCTTCTGGTCAAAAGGAGCAATTGCGAACCAACTTCGTGAGCCCCGGCTACTTTTCGACTCTACGCATCCCGGTATTACAGGGCCGCCTCTGGGACGATGTGGAAATCGTGCGTGCCGCGCGGCTGGCCGTGATCAACCAGTCCACCGCGCGCCAATATTTTCCTCAGGGCGATGCCATTGGAAAGCAGATCCGGCTTCCCGAACTTAAGAGCGAACCTCCCTTCGCTCAATCAGCCAAGGACAGCAACAGTTGGATGCAGATTATCGGCGTTGTGGCCGACGCGCGCGACGACGGCCTCAGCAGACCCGTCAAGCCCGCGATCTTCGTGCCGTTCACGGCTCATTTGTGGATGTTCACGCAGATTCTGGTCCGCACCCGATCCACGCCTTTGGCGAACCTTAATCGCGTTCGCGCCGCAGTGAAGGCCGTCGATCCCGATCAACAGGTAGTCCGGCAGATCCACGACCTGGAGCAGTGGATTCAGGACGAAGACGAATACGCCTATGGACGCCTGGTCGCGGCGCTGTTCGCGGGTTTCTCCGCACTGGCGCTGGCGCTCGCGGCCATAGGATTGTTCAGCGTCGTCTCCTACGGCGTCGCGCAGCGGACCAATGAATTCGGCATTCGGATGGCGCTGGGCGCAACGCCGAGAGGCGTGCTGCGGCTGGTCTTCGCCTCCACCGCGCGCGACGTCATCGGCGGGGTCCTGGGCGGCGTCCTGCTCAGCATCTTTCTGCGCGGGGTCCTGGCGAAGTGGGCGGAAGGGAGCTCGCAGAATCCGCTCCTTTTCGCAGCTGCGACGCTGCTACTGGTGGCGACCTCGGCCCTGGTAGCTTTCATCCCTGCACGCCGGGCATCCTCAGTCGATCCAATGATCGCATTGCGGTACGAATAGCCACCGTGAACCAGGCGATTCCGGCTCGTACCCTATTAATCTGCGCGCCCGGATTTTATACCGGCTATGGCGTCAAAACCATCCCGAGTGTTCGCGAAGCCATAGAGCAAAAGCGCTGGCAGGAGGCCGACGAGCAGATCCAACGTGTCGGCACGATCCTTAGCAAGGAAGCTGACCTACTTGATGAAGCAACGGCCGCTCTATGCAAATAAGCTGCGCCTGTTGTCGGTCATTAAGGCAGCCTCAGGGCCATCTGGAAAAATGGGGCCTACGCTTCCCACCCTGCCAGGCGGCAACAATGCCAACAGAAGGTTGTTCTAGCTAACGCACGACGGTAACCAAAAGAACTTCCGCTCACAATGTAGGAGCCTGATGGCGGGAGGACCCCAGCGAGCCTGCGGGAGCCAGGTGTGGGTCTCAACCACTCCCGCATTGACGGGCTGTATGAGTGCCAGGCATGTCGATCCCGCCCCTGCGGGTGCGAGAATTCCGGTATGCCGCTTGTCGAGAATTCGCTCCATCGCGCTCTGAGATTTCGTAGGGGCACAACTTCAGCCCCAAAGTTGAGAGTGATCCGAGCCATGATGGAACTCACCGTCTGCGGATAGATTGACCCATGAAAATGAGCGATGAAACACTAACCGATTGAAAATCATGTAGCATTAGTACCGCCCTTCAGTCAGGAGACCTTCCATTATGACGACTCGATTCGTGCAGGCGATCCTTGCCGCCTGCCTGCTGACGCAGGTGTCTCCGCTGTGGGCAAGCACCAATAACGTCAAAGGTATCGATATCGTCGTCAAGAAAAAGCCAGGTGGTGCCCTAGCCGTGAGCACGACTTCCGACGTTGGCGGCCGCATACGCTTCAGCCTCCCCGCCGCCGGCGACTACACCATCGTCGCCTCGCAGATCGTCGCGACCTCGCCCGTGGGCTTGACGCTCAGGGGTAACTTTACTTCCGTCGGCACCGCGGCGGCGGGCGCGCTGGTCTCGGGAGCGAACATGAACGGTGCGTATTTGACGGCCGCTGGTTCTGCCGGAAGCCAGGGGCAAATTTTTTCCGTGGACATCACCACCAGCGGCCCGGTTTCGTTTGCCGGTAATTTCTTCTCGGACTCCGACTTTACCGCCAGCTCCAATCACCTGACGTTCTATTCGGTCCAAGGCGGGCCCTCGCCGCTACCGCAGAATCTCTGGCTCTTCAACAACACCACCGCGGCCTTGAATTACAGCGCCGCGGCTACAAGTTTGGGAACGCCCGTGACGGTGAATCTTCCGCAGCCCAGCGGGAGCATTGACGCGGCCAGGTCCACCGTTATTTCCGTTGCGCCTTCGACGCAAGGCCTGGCAGCCGGGACGTACAGCGCCATCCTGATGCTGACCGGCCAGATGCCCGGCGCCGCTGCTAACGTTCGCGGCACCAGACCGCAAGACGCAAGGGTCAACAACGAGCTGGAGCAGGTTACGGGAATCACGGTCGTGGTTCAAACACCGACCGCGACGAACGGAACCATCGAGGTCGATCACGTCATGTTGACCAGCAATCCAGCGTTCGCCGGGGCGCAGACTCCGATTACGTACACGGTCTACAATCAGGCCGCGACCACGCAGAACTTCACGTTCGCCGTGGATCCGGCCACGGGCGCCGCGACTAGCGCAACGATCACGCCCGGGCAATTCTCACTGGCCTCGGGAGCGAGCCAGGCCGTTCAGGTGACCACCGGGACGTCGCTCGGCTATGTGATCACGGCGGGCAGCGGCGCGGTGACCAGGGTATATAACGTGGCGCTGCCGGGCGCGGGAACCTGCACGCCCGCGATGCTGTCGCCGGTGGTGGATCAGATCTATACCACCGCGACATCCGGATTGCCGAATGTGGTGAGCCTCCAGGCGATCGATAACTGCGGAAACGCGTATTTAAACTTCGCCGCTAGCGTTACCATCAATTACGGAAATCAGACGCAGTTGCTCACGGTGGCGGCCGCGGTGTCCAGCAGGGCGGTCAGCACGACAGGCATCAGCGGCAAACTGGCCGTTTTCCCTACGCCGTGCTTCTTCAACAGTTCCTACGGGACTTCCGGCATGACGGTGACGGTCGCGGTCCAGGCAGCCAATCCCGTTGGAGGAAACTCGCTCACCGGATCGATGACCATGCCGATTAATTACGAGTACAACGGGTCGGCCCCGATTCTCCAGTACGGCCGAGTGCAGGATTCGGCAAGCTTCGAGGCCGTGGCGCTGGCGCCGCTGGAGTTCTTCACGGTGTTCGGCACCTTCACGGGCGTACCCACCACCAGCGCTCAGACGGTACCTCTAGGCACCACGCTGGGTGGCCTCCAGGTATTGGTCGACGGTTCAGCAGTGCCTCTCTACTTCGTGAATGCTTCCCAGGCGAACGCCATCCTCCCCGAAGATTTGCTGCCGGGCACGCACCAGGCCGCGGTGTTCTACAACGGCATCCTTTCCGGCCCCCAAACGTTCATGGTGAGCGATTCCAATCCGTCCGCCTTCGGTTATAACAACACGGCAATTATTGTCAATTCGCAAGGCGCCCTGGTGTCGCCGTCGACTCCTATGAGCGTGGGCGATCATGTGACCATTTATGGCAACGGAACGGGCCTGTCGAGTGTGCCGCTCACGGCCGGCGTCGCCACGCCTTTGGAACTCCTGCCGTCATTGTCACCGGTAACGGTGCTGGTCAATAACCAGCCGCAACAAGTAGACTACGCCGGTTTCACGCCGACCGCCTTCAGTCTGAGTCAGATTAACTTCACGGTCACCAGCACCGCGCCCCCAGCCGCGGCAAGTGTTGTGACCCTACCCATCCAGCTTGTCGAGAACGGGAATATGGGCGCGATCTCGTCGGGCAGCTTCGTTCCATCGAGCACCACCCAGCCCGTCGCGACCATCGTGGTGCAGGAGGTGTATCCGGACGCGAATTACCTCTGGTTTACGGGCCCTTCGTTCTACGTTAACAACCAGCTCATCAACGGCACTACCGGCACACTTTATTTCCTAGCTGGAACCCAGGTCCCGCTGAACGTTCCACCGGATCCGCAGACGCCGAACGGAGGGGTGCAGTATACGTTCACCGGATGGAGCCAGGGGGGAGGCCCGTCCCAGACGTTAACAGTCCCGCCAGGAAACTCCATCTACACTGCCAATTTTCAGGCGAATTATCTGCTCACCATCAATGGCACCGCGACGACGAGCGTTTCGAGCTCCAACGGATATTATGCCGCGGGGACTGCGGTGACGATCAACGGTTCCTGCCCCGGCGGCGCGGCGGCGACGGGGTTGCTAATTGCAAACTCCATCGATTCCCCATATAACGATGGCGGATCGGTCACCTATCCCAACCCCACTACCATCGACATGACGGTTCCACTTGCCGTGACCGTGCAGTGCCCCGCTCCTCCACCTCTTTCGAGCTGCGTCGTGCCCCCCCCAGGCATGATCTCGTGGTATTCGCTGGATGAAACGCTGTCGCCATCCAAGGACATCTCGGCGGGCGGCGGCGGGGCGAACGCGGCATGGATCGGTAACCCGACGCCAGTCGCAGGAAAGGTAGGCGGAGCGCTTTCCTTCACCAGTGGCTCGCAGTTGGCGCAGGCGGTGAATTCGGCAGAGGGCGACATCGGAACTGGAGATATGTCCATCGACGCGTGGGTCAAAACCACCAGTTCCACCGGCTTGCAGCAAATTGTTTCCAAGCCCGGTGGATATTTCCTAGCCATGAACGAAGGCTACCTCACCTTCTTCTACCCTGACCAGCCTAGCGGTGTATGGGAGTGGACAGACCAGGCGTTCGGCCTGGGCGGTCCGACCTTCCTCGCGGATGGCAAGTGGCACCACGTAGCGGTAACCATCGCCCGTACCAGCCTGACCGGTGGCAGCGCCATGTATGTGGACGGCGTGCCGATACTGCTGCTGGACACCAAGAACCAGCCCTGGTCCTGGTCCACGACCACGGCGTTGACGATCGGGGGTGGAGGATTCCCGGGAACCAACCTCGCCGTCGACGAAGTGGAAATTTTTAATCGCGCGCTTTCCGGAGCCGAGGTGGGACAGATCTTCGCCGCAGGATCGTATGGAAAGTGCAAGGCCTCGTCGACGGTGACCGATACGGTCACCACCAATCCGGCGAATCTGAACGTGACCATCGATGGCCACCCGGTGACCGCGCCTCAGCCCGCGGCCTGGGCCCCTGGATCCAGCCACGTGCTGGGAGCGACATCGCCCCAGCTCAACGGTGTAGGCAATACGCAATATACTTTTATGCCGCCCTGGACCTCGACCGTGGGAGCCATCACTTCCAGCGGGGCGGTGGCTTCGGCGCCGAGTACGGCGTCCACTTACACCGCGAATTTCAGCACTGCTTACCAGGTGACGCTGGTGCTGAACGGCTGCGCGGTGGGGCAGACCAACCCCGCCGGCCTCACCCCGACGAATCCCGTTTTCGTGGCGGCGAACGGAACCGTGCAGGTGATTATTTCGGCTGCGGCAAGCTTGCCGAATGTGTTCCAGAACTTCGTCGTGAACCCGCCCACCAATGCGACGTTAGGGGCTGGCATCGTGACGATCAACCCGTTGACCGGGCCCGTCACCATTACGGCGAACTGCACCTTGCCTTCCACCGTGACGGACATCGTCACCACGAATCCGGCCAATCTGAAGGTCACGATTGACGGCGGGAATCAGGTGACCGCTCCGCAGACGGTAAGCTGGACTCCGGCCTCGGCGCATGTCCTGGGAGCGCCTTCGCCGCAACTGAACACGCCCGGAGACACGCAGTATACTCTCAGCACCACATTGCCCTGGACGACGACGGTGGGAAGCATCACTTCCAACGGGGCCGTGACGTCTGCGCCGGCTACCGCGTCCACCTATACGGCGAATTTCAATACCGCATACAAGGTTACGCTGACGTTGAACGGATGTTCGTCGCAGACCAATGTGCCGGGACTCGGACCGGGCACAAGCTCGGCGTTTGTGAGCGCCGGATCGGCGTTACTCGTGAATATCGCACCGCCCACCGGGCAATCCATCACCAGCGCGACGTTAAACGGGACCGCCCAATCGCTCGGCGGCGTGGTGAGCGTCAGCGTGAATCCGGTGAACGGACCGCAGACCATCGTGGCGACCTGCGCGACGCCGCCGAACGTGGTGTTCACGCTGACGTCGCGCACCGGAGGCAATCTGTCGATGGCTGTCGGGAACACGGGCGCTACGACGGCCACCAACGTGAGGATTCTGTCCATCACGAACATCACGCCGTCGACAGTCACCTATGACCCGGTGTTCTTCTCGCTCCCCGTCCTGGTGCCTGGAGGAACGAGTGTTCCTACCGGCGCGAGCGGCGGGTTCAACCTGCTGTTCGAGCTGAACGGATCCACCAGTTTCACCACGTCGTTCAGCTTCCTGATCACGGCAATCGCGGATAATGAAGCACAGTTTACGCAAACGATCACGGTGCCTTAAGGAGTTCACTGTAGCCCTGGGGCGGAACGGCGGTAGCCGGACCAAGCCGACTTGTTGGAACTAATCGCCCTGCTCTGTCAGGCGCAACAGCCACTCCGAGAGAAGTAGCCGTTCGGCATCGGCGAGTACACTCGTTCTTTCGCCCGCTTGCGTCAACTGAGCCCGCAACCGGTTTGCTGTTACGGCAATCATAGGAGTCGAGACGGCTGAAGAGTGAATCATGATGGCGCTCAGCGCATGGTCGCGGGCGGTGCTCGATTGCGAAAGATCACGCTGCTCCGGGATGCTGAACAGGATTATCCTGAGGAGTCCCGCTAGACGGCGGAGCAATAGAAGTAAGATCACAACACCCGGTGAGGGATCGAAGGAGCAAGATGCTGCAGGATCGAACAACCACTATGAAAAAGAAGCGAATTGAAGCGACAGCCAGGGCGGCAAATTCATCCCCAACCACCGAAGCGATGGAGTCGAACTCTCTCTTCAGCCGGCGTGAAATGCTGGGAATAGCCGGTATGGCAGGCGTGATGGATTTGACCGGTACCGCCCCCGATGCTGTTGAGCAGAGTGCGCCAAGACGGCCCCGTATTGCCTGTCTCGTCAGCTATTGGGGTCTTCCGACTTCACATGCGGATTGGATCATAAACAAGCTGTTGGATGGTTATTGGTGGAAGGGCGCCCACACGCCTTCGCGGGTGGACGTGGTGTCCGTTTATGTCCACCAGTTGGATACAAGCCTGCTCGCCCAGAAAGTGTGCAAGGCGAAAAATATTCCCATCTATAAAACAGCAGGCGAAGCCGTCATGCTTGGCGGCAAGGAACTGGCAGTGGATGGTGTTGTCATCGTCGCTGAACACGGGAATTATCCAACCGATCTCAAGGGGCACTGGCTTTTGCCACGTTGGTGGATTTATCAGCAAGTTATCCAAGTTTTCGAGCAGAGCAAACGATCAGTTCCTGTTTTTAACGATAAGCATCTCTCCTACAATTGGGACGACGCCAAATGGATGTTTGACAAATCCCGTGAACTGAACTTTCCCCTGACCGGCGGGTCTTCCATACCGGCCTACTTCCGCAAGCCCGAGATAGAGATGGCGGCTGATACGCCGATCAAGAACTCGATTGTGGTTGGAGGCGCCGCAGATGAGGGAGCCATCTTTCATTGTGTCGACGTGCTTCAGGCGTTTGTAGACCGCCGAAAGGGCGGTGAGACAGGCGTCAGATCGGTGCAGTCCATTCGCGGGTCTGAGACGTGGAAGTGGGTAGAACGTACTCCGTGGGCCGGCAACCTGCTTGAAGCAGTGCGGAAGAATTTTGACCTGAAGCAAGGACATTTCCAGGAAGGACGGAACCCGAACGTCTGCATCGTCAAGTACAACGACGGGACGAATGCGGCGGTGATTTCGGGCGCGGGTGTGGGCTGGACCTACGCCGGTGAAATCGAAGGACAGAAAGACCCGACGATCGTCTCGATGCTTGGCTGGCCCGGGCCTGTCTCGCAGTACCACGCTGCGAACGGACAGGAGCACTGGATTACCGAGATGATGCTGACCGGAAAGGAACCGTTCAATGCGGAGCGGCTACTTCTCTCCACTGGGATTGTGAACCACTACATGGACTCAAACTGGGAGAACGGCCGTTACTCCGCCGTCGGACGCCGCATCGAGACGCCATACATGAACATGGAATATCGCTCGACACACGGGCCGCTCTTCGAAACGGAGCCGCGGCCGCCGAAAACCCCTTACATACGGGGCTTTGAATCATAGGTTGCGCGGAAGCCCCGACTGTATTTGATTCGGGTTGTTTCGGTAGGTTGCGGCGTTTGCCCCCAATTGGTTTTTCGGAAATTTGATAAATCCGTACCGATAAATGTCCTTGTGTCCGCCCTGCGGGCGAATCGTCGGTGACTCGGAGAATGTCCGCCTATTTTGGCGCGCCGTTCGGCCATCAGTCCTATAAGTCGCGATCACCTCAGCCAGCGGACCGACTGCGTCCCGGAATAGGCGGTCGCGGCCCCGCGATCAGACAGAGCTATGCCCGGCGCACCGCATCACGCCGAGGTATGCGGCCCACGGCCCCACCGCCTCCCGATATTGGTGCGCCATGATCCGGGAGAGCTGATGGAGGTGGGTCAGGTCGTGAGCGGCCCAGGTCGCGAGCAACTCCGACAGCGTCACCGGGCCGAGTGCCGGATGGCGGCCCCGCAGGGCAAGGTCTGCGTCCCGCAGACCTTGCGCGTGCAGGTCGGCGAGATTGGCGGCGCGCAACCGAGCAAACTCATCCACCAGCCCGTCCAGGGACTTTCCCTCGCACACCTGGATGTGCCCCATCATGTCGAAGGGTTCAAACGCCCGGCTCTCGCCGTGCTCCAGGATCAGCCTGGCGCGGGGCATCCAATCCGTCTGTTCACCATGGATCAAGTGGCCCACCACATCGTCGACGGTCCATGTTCCCTCGCCCTCATTGCGGTGAGTCCAGGCGTCGGGAAGATCCCGCAGAAGCGCGCTTAGCGCGCCGGGCGTGCGGGAGAGAAAAGAGATGGTGTCGGAGAGGTTGAGTTGGGTCATGATGGCGAGTTGTTTCTGAATGTGATGCCATCGGGGCGGCGTCGGATGCAGTCGCGGTGGCCAGCCGGCCGCGAAATAGCGGACCTTGGCGGACTGCCCAGCTACCCTCGCGTTAAGGGTCATTATCGTCCACGAGTCTTGCTTCGCGGCGCGGGACGGAAACCACCTCGGGGAATGGGGGGAATTGATAACCTGCTCAACGTGACCAGCCGAATCGATGGTAACGATCTGCCAAAATTTAACAACGTCGGTCGAAGGCCGCTGTTCTTCAAGTCGTTCCAAGCGGCGAGCCAGCGTTTTACTGATCATTCGACGTCACAGCCCTCGTTCCAGCTGCTGGAGCCGGCGCTCGGTATCGATCTCGCCGAAGGTGCGTCCGTCGCCTTCCAGCACTGCGCTCTGCCCCGAGTACTCCAGGAAGCGGCGAACGATGCAGTCCGCGTATTCCGGATCAATCTCCATCGGCCGTCCGCGACGCCCGCGGCGCTCGCAGGCGATGAGCGTGGAGCCGGAGCCGCCGAACAGATCCGCGACGATGTCTCCGGTCTTGCTGCTATTCAGTAGCGCGCGCTCAATCAACTCAACCGGTTTTGCCGTAGGATGGATCCTGTTTGCCGTCGGCTTCTTTTCTTCCCACAACGTCGATTGCGTTTTGTCTCCATACCACGGGTCCTTCTGGCCGGCGACGTGACAGTAGAAAAGCGGCTCGTGCCGGAATTTGTATCGGCCGAATCCCCACGCGAACGTGTTCTTTGCCCAGATGATCTGGCACCGGACCGCAAAGCCAGCCGATTCCAGCGCATTCTGAAACTCCCGTTGCCATGATGATGAATGGCAAACGTACAGCGAGGCGCCGGGCTTGACCGCAGTCCGACCCCATCGGACATCCGATCGCCCTTGATCTTCAGTTTCTGTTCGGTGTAGCCTTCGTAATCGACGTTGTAGGGCGGATCGGTGAAAACCAGGTCCGCGACATCGCCGGCCATCAGCCGAGTCACGTCACCGTGATTGGTCGTGTCACCAACCAAGAGCTTGTGCTCGCCCAGAACCCAAAGATCCCCGCCCCTCGATGTTGGAGTCTCGGGCAGTTCCGGGACAGCGTCTTCGTCCGTCAACCCCTCGATTGCATCCTGAACCGACAGCGTTGACGTAAGGGCTTGGCGCCACTCCAATGTTACAGGCTCATCCAGCCGTCGATCCGCCTTGTGCCATCCCACTTCAACGAGTCGAGCCTCTGGCGCACAGGATGGAACGAGCAATCTTTGGCCACTGTTTGGACCGCCAGGCCGGCGACCTCCACGGAGACGTAGATGCCGTGATGCTGCATCCAATCGGCGGTTAGACGGTCCTCATGATCTGTCCAATCGCATTTTGCTCGCCCCCCGACCACGGTGGAGCTTTGAGCGCAACGGTTGCGACGGAAAATTCGTTGAAACCAAGAACGCCATCCCATTCGGGAGTGAGCCGAAGTGCGGTAATGGCGTTGGCCAGTAGTGCACGGGGCGCACCCGTGTCGGTCACCAGAAGGTAAGTGCTCCAGTCCTCAAGTCTGGTTGAGCCAGCCGAGGAGTCAGTAGGAGTTGCAATGGCAGCGGCTTTAATTGCCTCCTCAACGTTGGTCTTGGTCGCTCCCGTCTGGATCCACTCGGTCACGTCGTTTCCAACCGGCACACGACCCACGCGAACTGAGGCAACTTTGCCGATCAAAGAGGCGGCAATATCTCTTGCGTGCTTCTGCCCAGGTTCATCGTTGTCGGGAAAGATCAGAACGTCCTTCCCGGCGAGTTGGCCCGAGTATTCCTCGCGCCACTTGCCGGCGCCCATCGGATTGCGCGTCGCGACAAATCCGAGACCAACCAAAGTTAGTAGATCTTTTTCGCCTTCGACCACAAGAACCACGTCAGCGTCCTTGAGCGTCGGCAGCCTGAAGAGTACTCGGCGCGTGTTGCGGAGATTCCAGATCCATCCACCTCGGCCGTCAGGGCGCCTCTGGCTGAACCCTTTTGGATCCTGGCGAAGGAGCGTGCCGTTCTCATCGTGGTACGGATACGTTGCTACGATGCGCTTCCTGGACTCGCACGCAGGACGACCGGTCACCGCACGAACATCTCTTGCAGCACCATAGAAAATAAAGCAGTTAACCGGGCCGGTCCGCGAGGATCGGCCCGTACGTTTTGGCGACGGCAACGGTTTTTGTTTTGACAGCAATCCGGGCTGGGTGCAGCACTCGGGGCGCGGAGGCACCCATCCTCATCCCGTGAGAATGCCTCCGCTAATCGGGCGATGCAAAACAGGAGGCCGATCCTAGTGGTTGTTCCGGGCACGAAAATGGTTTCGCACGACGCCCTGCGCCACCGTCTGTCCCAGTTGACGTCCAGCTTCCAGCGAATGATAGAAATGGAAGCCCGCATACATGCGCGCCCAGAAAACTTCGTCTATCAGGTCTCGCGTGTCTTCAAACACATGTTGATGCGGGGCGCCGGTGAACGCCACGCTATCGGTGACGACATGTACCTTGGTGGTCCCGAAGAAATCCGCGATCAGCGTGGAAGCCGCACCCGTCAAGCAGCCGTGCGCCGCCGGATACTCGGGATGGTTGGGGTGGTTCCCAGTGGAAGCCAGGCTGGGTCGCCGGTCAGATCGGTATTTCCCCCACCTGCCTGAATCGCCGTAACCGGTCTCCAGAAGCCATATTTGTACTTCCCGTTGAAACAGCCGATCGCCGCGTCGGCCACACCGGTCCAAAGCATGGCCATCATACGCGCCGCGACGGTGGTGCCCATATTATTGTTGGCTACAAGGTAGTTGAACGCCCGCGCGAATTGTTGCCCGGTGTTTTCGGTCCAATAAATCCCGATTTCGGTTTCCGCTGCCGATCGAGCGGTACTGGTGGCTCCTCCGTACGTCCGAGTGAGGTTGTAATCCCTCTCCCATATCTCGCTGCTCAGGCCTTCTGGAGGATCGGGGAGATAGTCGCTCGCGGCCTTCATGGTAAACGGCCGCATCTGACCAAGCCACGGAGTCGCCGCGGCGGCAAAGGCCGGCGGCGTCGGGATCCAGGCCCCGGGGCCCGATCCTGGGGCGTAGGGGACGTTGGCTTCGAGTCCGTCGCCACTGCGGGCGCTGATGACGGCGAGCGCGGCCGCTTCCCCCACGGAGACACCGGCAGTCATGGCATCCGGAGTCGCGGTAATGGCCGTTAGCGACGCCTTGAATTGCGCGTCCAGTGCTGTCTGCTGGGCCGGGAAATAGTTCACCAGAACGCGGTGCGCCGCCGCAACGGCGGCCGCATCAATGGAAGCGCTCGACGGTCCAGCGATCCGGTAATAGAACGGCTCGTATTCGCCGGTAATGGCGTTTACGGCATCGTACATCGCGAGGCTCGAATAGGCTAGCCAAACGGTGGAAGCGCCGGGTGATTTCCCTCCGTTCGCGATTACCGTGGTCGAGCCAATGGCATTCCAATCTGAAACTACATTCCCGGCGTGAAGCCCGCAGGCGAACGCCAGGGGCGCGATAAGGCAAGACTTTGTGAAGTTCATAAATTGTTCTCCTTTACGAAATCTGGGTTGATGATTTCCCCAACCTGAACGCGAGAAACAACCCTCAAAACCGCAACGGGAAATTTTTTTTCTTCCGCGGTATCATTGAATCCACTTAGCCTTGACTTCCCAAGCGTCTGAAACCACACAGCTTCTGCTAGCCTGGGCCGATGGCGATGCCCTGGCGCTAGAGGCGCTGACACCACGCGTCTATCGCGAACTGCGCCGCATGGCCGCGGCCTTCATGAAGAGCGAACGCGAAGGACAAACTCTTCAAGCCACCGCATTGGTCCATGAGGTCTATCTGCGGCTAGTGGACGTTCACAGAGTCCCCTTGCAGGGCAAGGCTCATTTTTTTGCGATTTGCGCTCAGATCATGCGCCGAATTCTGGTGGATGCCGCAAGGAAGCGTGGGACGGTCAAACACGGAGGCGGCCTGGGCCGGGTGGAATTGGGCGACGCTCCCGATTTGAGCTCGCGCAAAGACCATGAACTCATCGCCTTGAACGACGCGCTGGACCTGTTGAAAGAGGGCGATCCCCGCAAGGCGAGAATTGTCGAGCTGCGCTACTTCGGCGGGCTGAGCGTGGCGGAGACTGCCCTGTTGATGAATGTATCGGAGGGGACGGTTACCAGGGACTGGCGCCTGGCGCGGGGATGGCTACTGGCGGAGATTGCTAAGACCTGAGCGGATGGTTCTGGCCTCATACTCGCGCGGGGCAATTTTCGCTCCCCCGGCCCGCGTGGACATTTTCCGGTAACTCGCACAGAATCAGTTTTTTGCATGTCAAACTCGCCAAAATCGGCGCGCCGGACGAGCCTCCGCCGGCCCGCCATAGCGGAAATTTCGGAAATCGCGTTTAAACGCGTTCCAGGGGCCAGGAAACGGAAATCGCGAAAAGGCCTCCGGGTTCACGCGCCGCACGTCTGGGCGGGACCGTCGCGGCTCTCCACTCGAAATAGGCCTCATAGGTCGCCGACGTGTTCTTAGGTGGCGCGAGCTTTAGCTTGCCGCGCCGGCTTTAGCCGGCGTCGTCATCGGCTTAAGCCGATAAAAGGCATTCAAGCCACTAGGGCCGGGCCGGCAAATCGATCAAGACGACCGAGGAGTTCGCGCTCATCCGGTCGAAAACAATCTGTTTGCCGTCCAGACCTATATCGAACGTGCGCATTTCGGCGGGACTGGCAAGTTTCGTCAGGCGTCGCGTCCTCATGGTCTTCAAGTTCAGAAGCCAAAAGTCCTGCCAGGGAGTTCCCGCGGTTCCATCCAAATACACCAGTCCACTGCCATCGGGGAGAAAACGAATCCGCTCTCCATCGCGGTTTGTCCGGACCTCCGGCATCTTAACCGAAGTGCCATCCGGCCGCACGGCGAGAAGTGGCGTCAGCGTAAACACGTTGGGACCGGCGTAGGCGATCAATTTTCCATCCGGCGACCAGACCGGGTTTCGCCCCACTCCGCTGGTCAGTCGGACCGGTGCGCCTCCATCGGTGGGAATTTTGAACAATCCTTCCCCTTTGCCATCTTTGCCGCCGGTAACAATCCAGTTGCCGTCCGGAGACCAATCGGCGGAACCCTCGATGTCGATCTCCGGCGCCAACGCGTTTGATTCGGCGCCGTCCGCTGTGAGCAGGCGTAGCCGGCGCTTTCCCCCTTTGCGGGTGACAATCGCAATCCTGCGGCCATCGGCTGAAACCGCTGGCGGTTGGAGCAGCCCGCCCTCCGACCCCCTCCAGATTTCAGCCGTCTTGCCGTCCTGAAACGCCACAAACCGTCCCCCGCGCCGTGAGACGAGAGATAATACAACGCGCTCCCGCGGATCCGTGGGGTCAATGCCCGCGTCGATGGCAGCGCAAAAGCCTTTACATCACGCTCCCCGGCGACGGTGTCTGAAATCGGAACGGTCCACAGCCCAGCCTTGGGGTTGCCCACCGTCGCCGCAAGCCTGCGCCCATCGGCCGAAGCGGAGAGCGACGTGTAGCTCTCCAATCCCCAGGTGATCCTGCGAGTTCGCTTGTGCGCGATATCGAAGGCCCAAATCCACGGGCCGGAGCCGTCGCTTTCGCGAGCCAGATACAGCATCGTATCCTTCCCCAATCGCGTAGGATCGCGCATATCGCTGTCCTGTTGCGTGAGCCGCTCCGGATTGCCACCGGAGGCGCGAATCCGCCACAGGTCCATGTCCCGTGTGGCGGGCGTTCCATGGATGAAGTAAATCCATTCCCGGCCATCTCCCCAATTGAGAAAATGGTTGTGCAGGTCCGGACGCTCTCTGAAAATCTGGTGTGCGTTGCCGCCGTCGGGATCCGCTACAAAAATCGGGTCGCCCGCATCCAGCGTGTGATAGGCCATGCGGCTGCCATCGGGCGACCAGATCGGGTTGACGACTTTATCCCCCAGGAACACGCGAGGTGTGCCGCCCACCAGCGGTAACATCCGGACTTTCCGTTTCTCCGTCCCGGCGAGCCAAATCTCGGAGCCGTCCCATGAAAAATCCAAACCGCGCAAGGGGGCGCGCTCATCCTCGGATTCCGGAGTCAGTCTAATTGCCTTGCCGGTTCCCACCTGAATGAGCCACGCGCTAAAATACCCATCCCGATCCGACAAAAACGCGACAAACTTCCCATCCGGCGAAATCGCGGCGTCCAACTCCGCTCCCGTATAGTCCGTTAAACGGGTGAACGTCGCGTTGACAAGAGGATTCTCCGGAGCAATTTCGTTGCGTTTGCCGATCCAGGGAATCGCGGCCACCAACGCCAGGATCGCCCCTAATATCGCCCACCACCACCCTGATCCGATTCCCTTCGACTGGGCCGGGCTCGCCGTCGCTTGCATAGGCTTCGCGGCCCATACCAGCTCGTTTCTTAGGTCCACCGCGGACTGCCAGCGGTCTTCCGGAATCTCGCCAAGGCACCTCTCGATAATATGAGCCAGCTTTTCCGGGAGTTGTTGCACAGATGGCGTCTCTCCCGGCGGATGGCGTTTGCCGCTTGCCATCTCATAGAGCGTCAGACCAAGCGCGTAAATATCTGTGCGAGCGTCACACTCCTGACCGCTCCTTTGCTCTGGAGCCATGTAGGCCGGCGTGCCCATCACGATGTGTGAACCCGTGAGGTTCTCGTCCGTGGACGATTTGGCCAGCCCGAAATCCAGGACCTTTACCCCCGCTTTCACCAGCATGATGTTGCCGGGTTTGATGTCCCGGTGCACGATGCCTTTCGCATGAGCGGCACCCAGAGCGTCGGCGATCTGCTGGCCGTACAGAAGCGTCTGCGCCATCGGGAGCTTGCCGCGCTTCAGCCTCGCCGCCAGCGTTTCGCCTTCGAGCAGCTCCATCACCAGATAGTTGTGTCCCACGTCGTACAGGGCACAGATGTGGGGATGATTCAACGATGTGATGGTGCGGGCTTCTCTCTGGAATCGTTCGCCGAACTCCTGCCGGCATGTCTTGATCGCGACGGCTCTGCCCAAGCGGGTATCGATGGCGGAGAATACCTTCGCCCATCCCTCCCGCGCCGATTTGCTGTTTTATTTTGTAAGGCCCAAGTTGCGCTCCGTCCGTCGTGAGAGTTGCCGACTGGAGAAGACTGGCCATGCCCTCCCAGGCAGGATGCTCTAGCGCCGATCCCTCATGCGCGAAGATTGCCTCCAGGCTGGAACGCAACTCGGGGTCGGCGATTTCGAGCCGCACCTTGCGTTCGTCGGGAGACAGGTCCATGACCGCGTCGTAGAGCTCCTCCAGTTGCCGCCAGCGCTCGGGAGTCATTCTGAGTGCTTAATTTTACCCGATAGTCTTGGCGAAAAGGACATTACCGCGCGATGCTTCCAGGATCTGTCTTCTTTCCCAACTCAAATACCGCGCCCACGGCGGCTACCGATGCAGTCTGGCGCGCGAGCCCAGTCAATTGGCGAATCCGGTACAGGGCCTCGATGCCCGTGCAGTGCGCACCCAGCAGGTTCTGAATCCCGAATTCCTTCAACTTGCCCGCGGTCCACTCCAGGCGGTCGTCCCGCAGCTCGTACAGGTGGAAACCGCCGATGGCTGCGACCAACGGTGCCTTCCGCACTTGATCCCGCGCATACTCGATTGTATTCACGACTCCCGCATGACCGCAGCCCGAGAGAATCACTAAGCCCCCGTCGGTGTCGAATACCAGCGACATATCCTCAGGGATGTTGTCCTCTTTCCAGCCGCTCGGGGTCTGCACTTGGTTGCCGCCGATCCAGTTTCGTTCTGGATACTTGCGGGGGACCGGGCCAGTCAGCCAAACGCCAGGGAAGATCTCTACGGGATGGTCGTACTCGACGACACGGCCGCCCAAAGCTTCATATTCCAGACGGCGCTTACCCATCCCTTCGCTCACCTGCCCACTCTCGTCACGCCGCGGATAGAAAATTCCTTTGCCCACGTGGATCGTCGCCAGCGCCTGAGGCTTATTGTCTTCGAGCACCGACTTTCGCAGCGTCAGTAGTCCGCCGGTGTGATCCGGATGATAGTGGCTCAGGATCACATCGGGAATATTCGTCAGGTCGACGTGGAGTTCCTTGGCGTTCTTCAGCACCGTTTCGGGGCGGCCACCAGTGTCGAAGAGAATACGGCGGCCGTCAACATCCACTACCGCCGAAAACCCCCACTCGCCGATGCCCGAACCGGAACTCAGCATCGTGGAGAGCACTTCGATGCGTAGCGACCTGACTCGATGCCGGTCAGCGGTTTGGCCTGGTGCCGAACAGACCATCAGGACGAGAGCCGTCAATAGCTTTTTCATAAACTCCTCTCGCGATTATGACACCACCTCGTTCGTCTTCGGACTAACATGTCGCGCCGATCAGTGCCGCGGCGATTCCAGCTTGCAGATGAGTGTGGCCGAAGAACGGGATATGCGTCTTCAGATGCGGCAACACGCGCGATATCCGCGGGCCTGACAAAGTATGCAGCTTCGTCAAGCGGCGACCCGTATATGCGCTAGTGGAGTGCGTCAGAAATCTTAATCAGTTTGCCGGGTCGTTGTCTGGCCATTGTGGGGCCGCCAATTCTGGCGGCAGCCGCCCTTTCGAGGCGGCTCTCCGATAAGTCCAGCAGCGCCGGCGGGAACGCCGACGCGCCGCCATAATTGGCGGCCCCACCCGGTCGATAGGATAATGATCAAAGTGTGTGACGCACACCAGTAGTACATCGTCCGAAAAGTCCCTTAGTAACAATTTGAAGAAAACACTTCCGAACCGCCATGCGCAGCATGCGAATTCTGCGCAGAATCAAGCAAACCGCATGCTGCGCATGGCGGCTCAGAAGGTCTTGCATTCATTAAGGGACTTCCAGGACGATGTACTGGTGTTCGGTCCGCATTGCAGAATTTCCAGAAAGCCGCTGTCGCGAGGCACGGAGAGGCCGCTGGGCTTTGGTTCAACGCCGCGGGTTCTTCGAGGTATCATTATTGATTCCATTCGCGTCGCCCAGGTTGTAGTCGAGCGGGCACGGCTCGTCACCCGTGCCAGAGCATGGCCGATATTTCAAATGTTAAAAGAGGACATCCAAGGCGTCGCCTGCGATCTCTACCTGGATTTATTGAAACAGTGCCTCACGCGAGCCCTGTTTCCAGAGGCCGCGCGCCCAGCAGCCATGAATCCGCGCTTGAGGCAGCTTCCTTTAGCCGAGGCGCTGTTTTTGTTTCTCAGACGGCTGTTGAATGTTTTCCACTTGGAACTATCGTGGGCTTACGACCCCGCGTTACGCGCAAAAGGTACGGACTGGCCGCTTGAGGGCGTGACCATGATCGGACTTCAGCGGCTTCAGAATCTTCAGGACTGCGCGCTTGATGTCATCCGCAGAGGTATCCCAGGGGATTTTATAGAGACGGGCGTATGGCGCGGAGGCGCGTGTATATTTATGCGCGCGATTCTGAAGTGCGGTGGAGACCACGACCGGTTGGTTTGGGTAGCAGATTCGTTCCAGGGCCTGCCGCCGCCCGACGGACGTTACGCCGAGGATGAGGGAGACAACCACTGGAGGTACTCGGATGTCCTTGCGGTTTCCGCCGATCAGGTCCGGGCGAACTTCGCCCGCTACGGGATGCTCGACGATCGGGTCCGGTTCCTGGAAGGGTGGTTCAAGGATACGCTTCCTTCGGCTCCGATCAAGCAACTCGCGATTTTGCGGCTGGATGGCGACATGTACTCCTCGACTCTGGACGCGTTGGAAAACCTCTATCCGAAACTGTCGTCCGGCGGTTACGCCATTATCGACGACTACCATTCGGTGCCGTCATGCCGGCGTGCCGTGGACGAGTTCCGCCGCTGCAACAAGATCTCCGAACGGATACGGGAAATTGACGGTTCCGGCATATTCTGGAGGAAGAGCTGAGGCCGTGGGGATCGATCTAGAGATTGCTGCCTGTCCGGTTTGCCGCTCCGTGGGAGTGCCAATCTTCGTGCAACGCGACGGGTTCCTCGGAGGCGACACTGAGTTCGGCCAGCGCAACTGTACCCAGTGCGGCGTATATTTCCTCTCACCCAGAGTTCCGGAGCTCGAAATCGGCCGTTTTTATCCTAAGGCCTACGATTGGTATGCGAAGCCTGATGATCCGGCTCTCCTCAGCAGAATCGCGCGGGCTTTAGGGATATCGTTGCGGCGCCGGCGGATCGTGGAGCGCTATGTCAAAGGCGGCAAGCTTCTGGACGTCGGCTGCGGGAGCGGCCGCTTCCTCGCCACTCTCGAAGGAGGGCCATGGGAATGCCACGCAATGGATACCGAATGGAACGACAATCCATTTTTTTCGGGACCGTTCTACAAAGGTTGGTTCGATCGGGAACCTCCGCCTGTCCGCGACCTGGATGCGATCACGCTCTGGCACGTCTTTGAGCACCTGTACCATCCCCAAGCCGCCCTTGACAATGCCGCGACGCTGCTGCGCGAAGGCGGATTCCTGTTCCTTGCGATTCCCGATCTGCGCTGTGTCGACCGCGGGCTCTTCGGCAGATACTGGTGCGGATGGGATCCGCCGCGCCATATTGCCACCTATTCGGCGAAGGCAATGGAGACGCTGCTCGGAAGATCGAACCTGAAGCTGGTAGGCGTCGTGCCGGATGCCTGCTCCGGCGAACTGCTCGCCATCAGTTTGGATTTTATGCTGCGGACGCACGGATTTGGGTCGCGCCTCCGCCAGTCTCTGTTTCTGCGCGCCTTATTATCACCCTTGATGTTCCTGCTCATCCGTTCGGGGTTGGCACCGGCGAAAGTGTATGTCGCCCAAAAGTGAGATCCGGCTATTCGTGATTGTTCCGGTGTTCGGCAACTGGGACGAGACGATGGATTGTCTTCGCGCCCTGGAAGCGCAAACCACCAGACAGTTCGACGTGCTGATTGCCGACGACGGATCGCCGGAGCTTCCGCCGCCCGGTATTCACGGTTTGTCCCTTACCACGTATTTGCGCCATCCTCACCGGGGCTTCGCCGCAAACTGTAACGCGGCCGCACGCGAAGCAATCCGTCGCGGAGCCACGCATCTGCTGTTCCTGAACAACGACACGGCATTCTCCGCGCGGTTTGTGGAGGCGTGGCTGAGTACCATCGCAGCCCTGCCGGAGGCGATTCTGAGCCCCAATATCTACCGGCACGACGAGCCGGCGAAGGTATGGTATTCCGGAGGCAAATTCACCATCTGGGCGGTATTTTTTCGATTACGCCACGAATGGAAGCAACTCACGCAAGTGGAACTCCTGTGCGGATGCGCGCTGCTGATTTCCGCGGTTCATTGGATCGCCCTCGAAGGATTTGACGAAATCTACGGCATGTACTTCGAGGATCTGGACCTGATGGTCCGCGCCAAGCGCAAAGGCCTGGCTGCTTTCGTGGTTCCCGA
>Ga0182030_10000038_pt1 | contig 176411 bp, 150 predicted proteins | sample 812S3MmetaG_FD_121299 | JGI IMG/M metagenome (GOLD analysis project Ga0182030, IMG submission 121299) | Permafrost microbial communities from Stordalen Mire, Sweden - 812S3M metaG (Illumina Assembly) | ecosystem: Environmental > Terrestrial > Soil > Wetlands > Permafrost | place: Sweden...
ATCAGATCGATCAAGGCTTTGCAATTCTCGGGCGGTGCGTCTCCGCGCCAGGCCACGTGCTGGTCCGGCCGGCTCAAGACCAGGCGATGGCGATAGGCATCCGGGATTTCTCCCGAGTCAATATCAAGTAGCGCCAATGGCACGCCGGCATGGCCTGCCGCGGCGAGCAGGCCGGAGGTATCCACCGCTGGGTCGAACCGCAACAGTGTATGGCCCGCAGCCAAGGCGTCGTAGAGCGCACGCCTGCCACGCAGCCAAAAGTGTGGTAGGCGACATCCGGGCACGGTCGATGGCGTATAGTCGTACATGGAATAGGACGGCGCCGGCTCCGCGTCGTAGGCGATAATCGGCGAACGATCGTAGAAGTAGCCATAGTTCAGGCCCGCGCAGGCGAACTGTTGCACGTGCAGTCGGTAGGCATCCTCGCCGATCCGGCGGCGCGCTGCCTCACCCTCGGGCGTGCGGTGCTCCAGATCAGGCGGTACATTGGTGCGCTCGCGAATGGCGCCTTCGGCGAGCTTCATGGCGAAGCGCGAGACCTGCTCGGTGATCGGCTGACGCTCCAGCTCATGCGCGGCAAGAATCCCCTCCGGCGCCCAACCCTTCAGGTGCGCCGCCAACATCCATGACAGATTCATCGCGTCCGCGATGCCCGCGTTCATGCCATAACCGGCGTATGGCACCCAAATGTGTGCAGCGTCGCCACAGATGAAAGCGCGGCCAGCGCGGAAGCGATCCGCAACCAGCCGCCGTCCGATCCAGTCCTCCCTAGCCAGCAGCTGGTACTCGAACTCAGGTCCGACGCCGAGCAGCGTGCGGATGCAGGCGTCCCGGTCGACTGATTCGAAGTCTGCCTCGTGTGGCAGCAGATAGTTGTGGACGAGCCAGGTTTCCCGGCCGTCGATCGCGACCAGGTTCCCCGCGCGCTGCGGGTTGTAGAGATAGCTCATCCATGCGTCAGGTTTTGTGACACGATCGAGCAGATCCGGCGCGCAAATGTAGCTCGATTGCACGCGTTGGATGACTTCATCGCCGATCAGCTTGGCCCCGATCGCACGCCGGACGAGCGATCGGCCGCCCTCGCAGCCGATGAGGTAGGCGGCTCGGACGGTCAATTCGTCACCCGTGTCGAGGTCATGGGCGTGCGCGGTCACGCCCTCGGCATCCTGATCGAATTCGCGAAATTCTGCGCGGTTGATGATCTTGATGCCGCGCGTGGCCGCTGCGTGCATGGCCAGGACGGGCTCCAGAAAGATCTGATTGATTCGGTGTGGGGGTTCCGGCGTCGGCCACCAGCCGTCAGGTCCGGAGGTGTCCGTAAAGCGATCGCGCCGGCAGGGGATATGGATGCGCGTCAGCTCGTAGCCGGTTGCACGAGTCCTCAGCACCACATCGTTCGGATAGTCATCCGGTAGTCCGGCAGCGCGCACCGCGCCGGCGAAGCCCAGCCGGCGGAACGTCTCCATGGTTCGGGACGAGACGTGATTGCACTTGACGCTGGGCGGCTCGCCGGCGCGTCGTCGCTCCATCACGAGACACTCCACTCCCCGTCGTGCCAGGTCCATCGACAGGCAAAGGCCGACCGGGCCGCCACCGATGATCACCACTTCAGCTTGAAAGGACTTGCCCATCCGCCATCACCTTGCCATGCATCGCATGGCGTCCATGCCGCCCACCGCGCAGAAGTCACGATGATCCGTGTTTACATCACCTGACAACCGGACTTAGCATATCAGGGGTCCTGTCATGGCCGAATCGGTGCAGCGTTCGCGAGTGAGACCCTATGAGACTACCGCCCAACGTCAGTGCCACCGACTATGCCAAGGCTCTCGCCGAGTTCGCGCAGGCCATCGGCGGGGAGTGGGTGTTCACAAGCGATGTGGACCTCGACCTCTACCGCGATGCGTTCTCGCCGTTCCTGAACGAGCCCGAGGAGAAGATAGCCTCCGGCGCGCTCGCACCCGTATCGACGGAGCAGGTGCAGCAGATCGTCCGCATCGCCAACAAGTACCGCATACCGCTCTACCCTATTTCGACGGGCAGAAACCTCGGCTACGGCGGCTCGGCGCCCGCGTACTCGGGCAGTGTGGTGCTGGACCTCAAGCGCATGAACCGGATCATCGATGTCAACGAGCAGCACGCGTTCGCACTGGTGGAGCCGGGCGTCAGCTATTTCGACCTGTACCGCCATATCCAGGAGCACAAGCTCAAAGTCTGGATCGACTGCCCGGACCCCGGCTGGGGCAGCGTCATGGGCAATGCACTCGACCGTGGTGGTGGCTACACCAGCGCCAACTATCGCAATCACTTCGACTCGCACTGCGGCATGGAGATCGTTCTGCCAGACGGTGAGTTGCTCCGCACCGGCATGGGGGCGATTCCGAACGCCCAGACCTGGCAGCAGTACAAGTCCGGCTGCGGACCGTGGATTGACGGCATCTTCTCGCAGTCGAACTACGGCATCGTCACCAAGATGGGCTTTTGGCTGATGCCCGAGCCGGAGGCCTATCTGCGCTGTACCGTGAGCGTACCGCGCTACCAGGATCTGATGCCACTGGTTGAGATACTGAACTTCATCGAGAACAGCCGCATCACCTCCGGGTTCCCGGATCTCGAGTCCCCGCTCCTCGGCTACCCTCCGGTCGGCCAGGTACAGCTGTGGAATGAAACCGGGCCGCCGAAAATGAGCGCGGAGCACCTCAAGCTCATGAGCGGCACGAAGTTGGGGTTCTCACCCGATATCGAGGCCTACGGCGCCCGTAGCGGCATCCCCTACTGGCGGCTATGGCTCAGTTTCCATGGTCCCGAGGAGGTCATCCAGGCGCAGTGGCACGCCGCCCAGCGGCATTTCGCACGCATCGCGGGGGCAAAATTCGCCGTGGTCGACCACGTGAAGCTGCCCGTGGACGCGCACCAGGCCACGCAGTACCACGAGCCCGAGTTCGGGGTTCCCTCCCTGCGGGCTTTCTCCATCGGCGCGCGCACTCCCTGGAATCCCACGCCCTCCAAGGGTCACATGTGGTTCTCACCCATCATTCCGCGGACGGGCGAGGCGATTATCGAGGCGAACCGCGTGTTCAGCGAGGCCGCGAAGTCCCTGGGGATGCCCCTGTTCACAACTTTCACGCTGCCGGCCTGTTTTTGGGAGCGATCATTCATCTTCATTCTCGCGACCCCGGTGACCGAGGATCCGAAGACCAACAAGCGCTATCGGGAAGGGTTCAAGAACCTGATCGAGGTCGGCGGAGAGCACGGCTGGGGTGAGTACCGCACGGCACCAGTGTTCCAGAAGTCCGTCATGGATGTGTACTCCTTCAACAACCATGCCCTGCAGCGCTTCCACGCCACGCTGAAGGATGCGATCGACCCGAACGGCATTCTCTCGGCCGGGCGCTATGACATCTGGCCGAAGCATCTGCGCGGGAAGAGCTGATGAGTGCGCGCAAAGTCAGCGGCGCTCTCGCCGCAGCCCTGCTCGTACTCGACGGCGCGTGTGCAGCCGCACAGGCCGACACCGTCGCACCGCGCTACGCGCCCGGACGGGCAGTCTATGAAAAGTGGTGTGCGGCCTGCCACGATCCGGGGATCATCCATCCGGGCACTCACGCGCTGATGACCAAGTACCCGGGCGGCAGCCGTGCCTCCGGTTCCATCACGGCGTGGACCGATCTGCCGGCCACCTATGTCGCATTCATGGTGCGCCACGGCATGTCGGTCATGGCGCCGTTTCGCAAGACCGAAATCAGTGATTCCGAGCTTGCAGCCCTCGCCGCCTATCTGTCGCGCAACACACCCGGCAGCTGAGCGGCCAAGATGAACCAGGATCACCTTGCTGCCGCGGGCGGATCGTCAGCTGCTGATTTCCAACTGATCAATCAGCTGGTAAACGGCTTTTGGACAACGCAGGTCCTGAATGTTGCCGTCCAACTGGGAATCCCTGAGCAGCTGGCAAGCGGACCGAAAACCGCTGCGTCCATCGCGCACGCCGCCCAGGCTCACCCGCCGTCGGTTTTTCGACTACTGCGGGCTTTGCACACGCTGGGCGTATGTCGCGCCGTCGATGGGGAAACTTTCGAGTTGACGGCGGCAGGAAACATACTCCGACCTGATGTCCCGCGCTCACTGCGGGGTCGCGCGCTCTTCTCTGGCGACATGCTATGGCAGCAGTTCGGCGATCTCGCCTACGTCGTAAAGACGGGCAACAAGACGCGTGTCGTCGACACCGGGCCTGAGGCATTCAAGAAGCTCAGCGCTGACCCGGTGCGCGTGGATTCATTTCAAAGGGCGATGGCTGAAGGAAGCCTCCGCGCGGCACGGGATGCCCTCGCGGCGTACGACTTCTCTGCGTTTACGTCAGTGCTCGACCTTGGAGGCGGTTACGGCGCAATGCTGTCCGTGCTGCTGACGGCCCATCCACGGATGACCGGTACAGTGTGTGATCTGGAGTATCTGGCTGAACCTGCGTCGCGCTATCTCCAGGAGGCCGGCGTAGCGGCCCGCGCCAGTTTTGTGCCGGCAGACTTTTTCATTTCGGTGCCGGGGCCCTACGATGCATACGTTCTCAAATTCATTATTCACGATTGGGATGATGAGCTGGCAGTGAAGATTCTGCGCAACATCCACCGCGCCGCAGCGCCGAGCTCGACCGTGATACTCGTGGAGCAGGTCATACCGGAGAAGCTCTCGGCGGCGGCGGCGGACCAGGCCATCATGCGTACGGACCTTACGATGATGACTATCGGCGGTGGCGAGCGGACCGTGGCTGAATATCAGCAGCTGCTGCAACAGGCGCAATGGACTCTCACCAGGGTCGTCCAAATCTCGCCCGAGTTCAGCCTGCTGGAGGCAAAGCTGGCCGAAATCCCCTAAAGCGGATGGTCCGGCATCGACAACGAACGCCACATATGCGCCGACGGACTGTTGTCGAACCCCAAGCCTTCGGCCGGCTGTTTGAAGTGCCGACCGATGATGTCCGTGAACTGCTCCAGCACTGGATTGACGTTCGGCTCGAAGGCATACAAATCGTTGACCGTCACCATGCGCGGCTCCAGGTACCACTTGTGCTTGCGCACCATCTGGTAGGTACGTTCGATGTAGGGCTCCGGTCGATAGTCGGAGCCGTAGATGCGGCGGTAGAGGTCCGGATACTCATAGCCTAGCGTTTTGTCTTCGTAGAATCGCAGCGCCTGGTGGTAGCGGACTGCAAATGCCACTTTCTCGGAAACATATGGCTCGTACATCTGCGCGCTCCACCAGCCGTGGTCCACTTTGATCAGCTCCTGAACGGTGTCGTGCAGCAGACACGCAAGGATGATCTCCTCGGACATGCCATTTTTCATAGCGCGATTGGCGCTTTGCAGACAGTGATTCGACGTGGCGATGAAGCGCAATTTGAAGTAATCGGCGAGCGTGGGTCGCTGCGGCAGCGGCGTAAGCCTGGTGACGTTTCCCTGGCGCGCCACGAACAGGTTGCCCGCACCTTTGCGGGTCGGCCTTGTGTCGATCTGAGCCTCGATCTCGGCTGCCGTGGGAAATTTCGGCGCAGGATTCGTCTGTGCCAGCAGCTGGTGCTCGAGGGCATCGGCCTTGGCCTCATCGCTCATGAGCGCGATGGCGGCCGTACCCCCGAGTGCGTCAAGGAAGGCGCGGCGATCGATTTTCATGGCAGGTACCCCCGATTTCGGTCCGACAGGCGGCCACTGTACTGCTGTGGCACCGGCAAGCCCTAATTTTCGCCGCCCACCCGCATTAATCTACGGTCACCACATTGCGCCGCGCAAGCAGTTGTACGAAGGCATCCGCGCCGCACGGCGGGCTAAACAGGAAGCCTTGTACCTCATCGCAGCCGCGGGCGCGCAGGAATTCCTCCTGTGCGGCGGTCTCCACACCCTCCGCAACGATGTTGACTCCCAGCGCTTTACCGAGGGAAATGATCGCATCCGCGATCGCCTGGTCATCGTGGTTGCCGGGAAGTTCGCGCACGAAGGACCGATCGATTTTCAGGGTATCGATCGGGAACTGCTTCAGCTGCGAGAGCGAAGAATATCCAGTTCCAAAGTCATCGATTGCGAGCCGCACGCCCAGTGATTTGATCACTGCCGCGGTCTGCGCCGCCTGATCAACGCTGTTCATGATCATGCTTTCGGTGATTTCCAGCTCGAGGCAATGCGCCGGCAAACCGCTCTCCTGCAGCGCCGCCGTGATCACCTCCACGAGGGCCGGGTCCTTGAACTGCCGCGGCGACAGGTTGACGGCCATGACGAGTGGCGGAAGACCGAGACGCTGCCAGGCAATGCTCTGAGCACAGGCGGTGCGTAACACCCATTTGCCGATCGGCACGATCAGGCCGGTATCCTCGGCCAAGGGAACGAAAGTGTTCGGGGAAAGAACGCCCAGTTGCGGATTGTTCCAACGCAGCAGCGCTTCGACTCCGCAGATGCGGCCCGTGGATAGCCGGATCTTTGGCTGGTACTCGAGAAACAGCTCGTTGCGCTCGAGCGCATGCACGAGGTGTGTCTCCAAGACGATCCGTTCCACGGACATCGGCGCCACAACTCCCGAATAGAACTGGAAATTGTTCTTGCCTTCATCCTTGGCCAGGTACATGCCCATGTCGGCCTGCTTCATCAAAGTCGGCGCGTCCGTGGCGTCCTCGGGATAGCGCGCGATGCCGATACTGGCCGTGACGCGGCATTCGTAGCTCATGACTCGGACAGGCTTGAGCATGGCCGCGAGGATATTTGCCGCCACGGCCGCCGCCGCGGCCTGGTCTACGACAGGGTCGAGCAGCACGATGAACTCGTCCCCGCCAAAGCGCGCGACGACATCGGAACTGCGCAGGCAGGCGCGCAGACGCTGCGCGACTTGCTTGAGCACCTGGTCACCGGCTGCGTGCCCAAGTGAATCGTTGACAATCTTGAATCGGTCCAGGTCGATGAACAGAACCGCGCATTTATGATTGCGCCGGTGCGCACCCTCCAGCGCGTGCACCAGCAGCTCGACAAAGATCACCCGATTCGGCAGCCCGGTGAGTTCATCGTGCGTGGCCAGGTATTGAATGCGTGCCTCAGCAAGCTTGCGCGGCGTGATGTCCTCGACAATTGCGACGTCATACAGCAGTTTGCCCTCGCCATCGAAGCGCGGCGCAGTGGCAATCTTGACCCAGATGGTCGTTCCATCCTTGCAGATGTAGCGCTTTTCGACCCGCAGCGAATCCAGTTCACCGGCATGCAAGCGTTTGCGATCGACATCCGTGGCATGTACATCCTCGGGATGGGAGATATGCCACACGGTGAGCTGGCTGAGTTCCTCCTGCGTGTAGCCAAGCATGTTGCGCAGCCAGCTGTTGCTCCAGATCACATGGCCATCCGGATCAACGTGTGCGATGCCGACGGCCGCCAGTTCCACGGTGCTGGCGTAGCGCGCTTCGCTCTCGCGCAGCCTGGTCTCGAGGGCACGGCGCTCGGTGATATCGTGAATGGTTCCGACCATGGCGATCGGGTTGCCTTCGTCATCGTCACGGACTTCAACTGACAGCTGCACGATCTTGGGATTGCCACTGCGCGGCAACAGCAGACGCGCCTCGGACACACTGTAGGGACCGAGGATAAGTATTCTTCTGCGTTGCTCCAGGCTGCCGCGATCCTCCGGGTGCACATGCTTCAGGAAGTTCTCGAAGCTCGCCGGGTAAGTGGCGGGGTCCTCTTCGAGCATGTTGAAAAGCTCTTCCGACCACCAGCTCTTGCCGGTGGCGATATCCGCTTCCCAATTGCCGATCCGTGCGAGTCGCTGGGTATCCCGATAGCGAGTCTGGATCAAGCGCAGGGCGGTCTGCGTGACTTTCTGTTCAGTCACATCCTGCAGCGTTCCGTTCACGATCAACGGCCGACCCCCGGCATCGAGCGTAGCTTCCCCACGGGTCTCGATAATGCGCTCGGCGCCATCAGGCAGGGTGATGCGTACTTCAACCGGGTCGACCTTTGCCCCGGTGAATACCTTTTCGCGGGTCCGATCCAGTCGCTTGCGGTCATGGGGACTTACGAGTGCGCGGAAGCGCTCGTAGGGTCGTGCCTCGGCGTCGCGGTCGAGCTGGAGCATGCGGTACAGCTCGTCCGACCACCAATGAGTGTCGTTCACGATGTCCCACGTCCAGCTGCCGATCCGCGCGATTCGTTGCGCCTCGTTGAGGCGGTCTTCGGTCAAGGCCAGATCGCGCAGTGCGGGAAGGTCGCGATCTTCCTGGATCATGCACAGTGTGAGCGGCTGCGGGCCGGCCACAAAGTCGCCCCGCCTCAGGTGCAGGCCCAGGCGCATGCCGTCTTTGCGCACGCCCTGTATCGAGAGGCTCGGCGTGAAGGCAGGCCCGGCGGTACCGCTGAGCCATTGGCTCACCGTCTGACACCCCTGGGCGCGCAGCGCGGCGGGAAAGAAGAACTCCGCGGGCTGATCTATGAATTCCGCCTGGGCATAGCGGAATAGATGAACGACTCGGGCATTCGCAAACCTGATTCGAGCGCCTTGATCGAGCAGGAGTACCGCCAACGGCAGCCGCTCCAACAGCGCGATCGCACCGGCAAGTTCAATTGCCGGTGACGGGAGGGGATCCTGCTCGGACCGGGCTATGTGCATGTTCTTGTCGCATCGATGTCGGGCACCTTCCGTTATCGGTCGGCAGGCACATCCATGAATGAGGCAGCACGCAGACTGTGACGAGGGTCGCATTCGGGACTGGAACTGAGGCTCTGATCGCAGTCCGGCCAGTGAAATCACACTTCCTGCGTGGCGGGCCGATAATCCACGCTATGGACGTTTTGCGAAGTTCCGCCCCCATTGCGAACCCCTCTGCCGCGGATGACGAACCAGGCGCAGCCCTGAAAGACGACCCTGCATTTGCCGCGGTGTCGGACCCGGAACTGGAGCGTTGGATCAGCATCGTGCAACGGCACGCGAATGTGGCTTGTGCGGCGCTGGCCTTGTCCGACGGATCTCACCAAATCATCCGTGTCCTCGGTGCCGCCGCGGGTGGGCCCGTGCGGGTGAGTGAAATTGCCGAGAGCGTGTCCCTGGAGGACTACCTGCTCGGACCGATGACCGATGACCGCAGTGACACCGGGGGAGCATTCGCCGAAGCACGGATCGCCCTGGCCGGAAAAATCATGGGCCGCCTGGCGCTCGCGGATCCTATACCGCGCACCTGGTCGGTCGAGGATCTCGCCGTGCTCGGAGACACGGCGGCGGGCATAGCCACGGAGCTCGAGCGGCGTCTGGCCAAGGCACAGGTCGCACGAGTGCACGATCTGGTCGAATCCCACAACCGCGTACACGACATGATCGGAACCGGAGTTCCTCTGCGTGACGTGCTGGTGGAGGTGTGCCGGATCATCGAGCGGTACGACTCATCGCTCATGCCATCGGTTTTGCTGCGCGATCCCGTATCGAACACACTTCATTCCGGAGTCGGACCGTCTTTGCCAAAGCAGTATCTGGATTCGGTGGATGGTGCGCCGATTGGTCCCAGTGTCGGCACCTGTGGTCCGGCGGCCTGGTTCGGCGAATTCGCCATCTCCGCGGATCTGAGCCAGGATCCGAAATGGGCACCGATCCGCCCGATGGCTGAACTGGCCGGCGTCGCGCACTGCTGGTCGATGCCGATCAAGGACACCACCGGAGAAGTCCTCGGCACGCTCGCCCTGTATGGGCGTCGACCCCGACGCCCCCAGCCGGAGCATGTGGCCTTGCTGCGGGACTGGGCGCGGGTGGTCGGCACAGCGCTGGAGAGAACCCGATCGCTCGATCGTCTGAAGCATGATGCCCGGCATGACAGCCTGACCGGCCTGCCCAACCGGGCGGCGATCTTCGAGAAGCTCGATACCGCGATCCAGCTGGTGCGCGCCGAGGCGCCATTGGCCGTATTGTTCGTGGATCTCGATGGCCTCAAGGCCATGAACGACACCCTCGGACACGACGTTGCCGACGAGATGATTCGGGAAGTTGCTCGCCGCCTGTCGCATAGCGTCAAGGCAACTGATTTCGTCGGCCGCTTTGGCGGCGATGAGTTCATTGTCGTCGCTGAGAGCCTCGGTGACCCCGACGCGGCAGGCAAGCTCGGTGCGCGACTGCTCGATGCGATTGCGCAGCCTCTGCCGGGGCTCGGATCGCGGGTGGTCACAGCCAGTATCGGCATCGCCCTGATCCGAACCAGCGCCATCGATGCACGGGAGGCCATTCGCAGATCCGATTCGGCCATGTACGAGGCCAAGCGGACCGGGCGGGATCGATGCGTATTCGCAGAGGTCGGCGCGTCGGTGCGGGCCGGCCGGCGACTGGAGCTGGTTCGGGCGCTACGGGGAGCCGAGACGCGCGGTGAGATGCACCTGGTCTATCAGCCCGTCATTTCCCTGCCCACCCGACGGGTCATCGGCGTCGAAGCCCTGCTGCGCTGGAACAATCCGACCCTGGGGGAAGTACTGCCGAGCGAGTTCATTCCAATTGCCGAGGACTCAGGGAGCATCCTGCAGATCGGCGCATGGGTACTGTGGGAAAGCTGCCTGGCCCTTTCCGACCTGGCATCAGCCGGTCATCGACTCAGGCTCGGCGTCAATGTCTCGGCACGCCAGCTCTCGCAACCGGACTTCCCGCTATGGGTGCGGCAGACCCTGGCCCACGCCCAATTCAGTGCCGATATGCTCAGCCTGGAGCTCACCGAGACCTCGCTCCTGCGACCGGACAGCATCACCGTGGGTAACGTGCACGCACTGGAAACCATGGGAGTGCGCGTGGCCCTGGATGATTTCGGTACGGGATATTCCTCCCTGACCTGGCTGCGCGATCACCCCTTCGGCGCGATCAAGATCGATCGCAGCTTCATTGCCGGTATTCACGAACAGGAAAGCAGTCGCGCGATCGTGGCGGCTGTCATCCAGATGGCCAAGGACCTCGGCTGCACCGTCACGGCAGAGGGTGTGGAAACCGAGGAGCAGCTGCGCATCCTGGAGAATTTGGGTTGCCATCAGGCGCAGGGCTTCCTGATCGCCCGGCCCAGCAGCATCACCGCGCTGCGGGAGCGATTCGACACGACCGGCCTCACGCTGACGGGTACGTAAAGCAAATTGCCTCGGCCGCGCCTTCGGCCTAGAGTTGTGCGCCTAAACAGGTTCGGCGCAGGATCAAACAATGAATAGCACTGGGGCCATCCGGGCGGCCGCGATGGTGATGGGCCTTACCTGCGCGGCCGGCACTTGGGCGGCGACCCATGGACGGGTGACCGATTTGAATGGCGCACCGCTGGCCCAGGCGATGGTGACGCTCACGAAATCCCCCTCGGCCGCTGGCGCCACGGCCACCACCGTGTTCACGAGCGGCGCAGGGGAATTCAACTTTCCGGCGAACGCACCGCTCGGCACGCTGCGAGTGCGGCTGCTCAATTACCGCCAGATTGGCAACGCGGTCCCGGTCGGCCCCGAGACGCTGATCTTGCTGATGAGCCCTGAGGCGAACCAGGCCGGAACCGCGCCCGCCTCAGCCTATCTCAAGGACCTGAAGGATCCGGCGCATCGGGAGGCGTTGGTCATGGCCTGCGTCGCCTGCCACCAGCTGCCGGCCCCCGAAGTGCGCGCTTACGCCAAGTTGCTGGATGACACGCCCTCAACCCAGTCTGCCGCCGCCCGCGAGCTGGCCTGGACGGCGGTCGTGAAGCAGATGAACTACATCTCCAACGTGGAGTTCGGGCGGGCGGGCAACCTCGTCCCTTCCGGTGACAACGTATATTCGGGCGGCGACCCGGCACCGACCGCCAAGGTGCTCACCGAGGCCTTGCACGGCCCACTGCTCGAGGTACGCGGGTACAGTTACGGCGCACCCTTGATCGTGACGCCCCGCACCATCATTCGCGAGTTCGAGGTCGCCGCACCGAATGCGGTGCGGGAGGCCGTTCCCTTTGAAGGCACGAACTTCCTGTACGCGGCCGATGTGAGCTCCAACCGGCTCTTCCGCATCGACACCCGCTCCGGCGCTGTCAGGGACTATCCGATTCCCGGCAAGGACCTGTGGGGACCCCACACGCTCGTGCCCGGTGCCGATGGCATCTGGGCGAGCCCCTTCTTTCCAGGTGCGCTGATGCGCTTCGACCCGCGATCCGAGCAATGGAAGCTGTGGCGCCTGAACCCGCCCGGCGGGCCGCCGGTCGGGCTGCACGACATTTCATTTGATGCCAATCATGAACTGGTCACCGATCATCAGGGGCGCATCTGGTTTTCCGACATTGTCAACAATGCGGTGGGCTGGCTGGATCCGAAGTCCGGCAAGACCGGCGAGTTCAAGATCCCGCCGGTAGCCGGGCGCAGCGGCGGCGAACAGGTCTACGGGCTGGCCATGAGCCCGGATCGCACGCACGTGTGGTATTGCCAGCTCGGAATCGGCAGCTTCGGCAGTTTCAATACCGAGACCCTCAAGTTCGAGACCCACGTGGAATTCAAAAGTCCCACGGCAGGGCCGCGCCGCATGTCGATGTCGGATGACGGCATTCTATATCTCGCACTGTATGGGGCCGGGCAGCTGGCCGCCTATGACACCAAGGCCGGACGCATGCTCGGCATTTATGATCTGCCCGATCGCGCCAGCGCACCCTACGCGACGACCTGGGACCCGGTGCGACGGGTAGTTTGGATCTCAACCTCGAATGCGGATGTCATTTATCGATTCGACCCGAAAACGCGGGCTCTGGGCGTGCTGCCGTTGCCGCGCGAGCGCGGCTTCCTGCGCATGGTGCATGTCGACCGGCGCAGCGGTGCTTTGGTGACCTCCTACGCCAACATCGTCGAGCACGTGCGCGGACCGCGCATGGCGCTGCTCATTGACCCTGGCGACGATGCGGTGAAAGCCGCCTCCGCCGCCCCCACCGTGCACACGACGCAGGTCGCACAGGCTCCCCGATGAAAAGCGCAAGCTGCTCGCTATTCATTCCGGTATTGCTGTTCGCGTTGCCGGCAGCCGGGTTTGCAGCCGATGCGGGACTGCGACAGGGTCTGTCGCCGCTGGCGGCACGGCAGCACTGCGATGAGTGCCACGCGCTGAAGGAGGCCCGCATCGGGCCGCCCTTTATGGCGGTGGCGGCACGCTACGGCGCCGATGGGGATGCGGCCGTGAATCGCCTGGCCCTGAAAATAATCAACGGCGGCGGGGGCAACTGGGGCACGATTCCGATGGTCCCCAACGAGCGCATCAGCCTGGAAGATGCGCGCGCCATTGCGCGCTGGATCCTCGCGCTGGGCCATAACGGATAGCGCGCACATCCCCTGGTCACGGTCCCGCGAACTCGCGGGCGAGCTCCTGGGTCGCTTGACGCACCGAGTCCTCAAGCGCCGGCGCCACATCGCGCAGCATGAATTGAACTTGATCCTGAGGGTCCAGCTTCGTGTTCGCTCGTAGGGTCGCCAGGTAGAACTCGAGCAACCGGTCCTCGTCCTCGAAGGCGAGGCGCGCCAGCTTGCCGTGTGGAGCTTCGACGATCAATACCACCAAGGGCCGGTTCGATGCCTCAAACTGAGGGACGTTTTCCAGGCCGACGACCTTACGCAGGGCCTCCCGGGAGGCGGGCAGCCTCAGGTCGAACACGGCCGCAATCGTGCGCTGGCCCGCAGCCTCAATGCTCATTGGATCTCCTTGCGGTAGCTGCGCCAGAATACTACGAGTTGCTGCTGGCCGACCCCACTGGAATCATACCAATGCATCGAAGTCTCATCAGCACGATCACGATCTTGATGGTCGCCGGTGGATGTATTCAGGCGCATGCGCAAGAGCCGCCGCCCGTTGCGAATAAGCGCCCCTCGATCGAACAGCGCCTGCGGCTCATCGAAGACAAGGAGGAGATCCGCGAACTGCTGATTGCCTATGGGCGTGATTTCGACAAGCGCGACTTCACCGCGTATGCGAAATTGTTCGCCAGTGACGGCGTTTGGGTAGGCGGCGCGGCGGGCTCGCATGCCTATACCGGACCGAACGCCATTCGCGAGTTTGTGACCAAGACCTACCCCCCGAGCTCGTACCCGGGTTCCTTTCACATCATGTCCAGCATGAGCATCCAGATCAGCGGCGAGAACACCGCGACGGCCTGGTCGCGCTGGTCTTACGTGGTACTCGGCGTGCATGGCGAGCCGGCGCCATTCGCTGCCGGACATTACGAGGACCTGCTGGTGCGCGAGGGCGGCGTATGGAAATTCAAGCGTAGAGAGGTTTTCGCGGAAGCAAAGCAGCCCTGACGCTCACGGCGCCGGTCCCTCGAGAACCCCGCCGACCTTGAGGCGAATCTTGTAGACCGCGTCGCACGCCGCCACGTACAGGGTCGTCCCATCCGCATCGCCGAAGGCCACGTTGGTTGCGCAGATCTGTTTTTTCGGCTCCGCGCCCAGTACCGGCAGATTGATGGTACCCAACAGCCTGCCCGTCGATGCCGTCACGCGCACCAGCCCTGGTCCCGCCCCGCCCGTGGAATAGATATTGCCCCGCAAGTCGGATCGCATGCCATCGCCGATCCCCACTCCCTGCGTGAACAGCGTCCCCTCTGCCAGCGTGTCATCCGGCTTCACCAGGTAGCGCATCATCTTGTTGAACGCGCTCAGATACAGGAATTTCTCATCCGCGGAGAGGGTGATGCCATTGGGAATGCCACCCAGTTGCTGGTCGGTGAGCAACCGGGTCGTCTTGTCGTCCTTGATCAACCACACCGCGTCCTGCAATTCCTTCAGCGGGCTCTTCATTGCGCCGCGCAATCCAAAGTCATTATCCGTCAGGTACACGGCCCCATCCGATTTGATCGAAATGTCGTTGGGTCCGTTGAAGCGCTTACCCCCTGCCCCCGCCGACAGCACGGTGTGCCGACCGTCCTTTTCCAGGCGCATGACTTTGCGATCATCATCGGCGCACCACACAATCCGGCCCTGCGGGTCGACCCCCGAGCACGAGGGCCCGATCAGCAGCACATGGGAACGGCCCGCCCGCGTCTGCGCACCGACATTGTCGACATCATCGCCCGAATAGCCCGCCTTCTCCATGAACACCGAGACGACATTGTCGGGCGAGATCTTGTACAGCACATTGTCGAGCAGGCCGCCGAGCAGCAGAAAGCCACTGCCGTGTGCGTCGCGCACCCAGGTCGTCCCCTCATCGAGACCAAAACCGGAAGCCACGAGCTCGACTTTGGCATCAGGAGCGATCAGCTCATCCAGGCCCGGGTCGGCCCGGGTGATGCTGAACGGCTGTGGCGCAGGCGCCGGACCATCCCCGCGCATCTGTCCGGTAGCGGCGCAAGCAGCTGCAGATAGCCACCCCAAGGCAATGGCCGTCATTGCGACGGCCATCCATCCATTCGACTTCATGGGAACTAGAATACTGCAGGGTCGTGAAAACGTCAGGCCCGTTATTGCCGGGCCTGACGTCTTGGCAGCGAAGGAGAGAAGTGGCTAGTTCGACACCTGGGCAAATTGCCCTGCAGGATCGCTGAAGATGATTTCCACACGACGATTCTGCTGGCGGCCCTCGGGCGTATCGTTTGATGCCACCGGGTAGGCCTTGCCGCGACCCATGGTGTGCACGCTGTCCTGCGCAACGCCCCGCACGCTCAGCGCGTCTGCCACCGCCCGGGCGCGCCGCTCGGAGAGCGCCTCGTTGTACTCATCCGAACCACGGCTGTCGGTATGTCCCTCAATCATGATCTTGGTCTGAGGATTGGCATTCAGGAATGCGGCCAGACGACCAATCACAAGGTCCGCTCCGGGTTTCAAGTCTGATTGTCCGGTATCGAACAACACATCACCCAGGGTCACGACCATGCCGCGATCGGTTTTCTTGGCCTGCAGATCCGCCAGCTGCTGCTGCGTACTGGCCAGTTGCGCCTGTGCGGCAAGCGTCGCGTTCCTCGCGGCCTCCGCCTGGACCCTCGCGGCCTCCGCCTGGACCTGGGCGTCCTGGGCCTGCGCTTGGGCATTCTGGGCCTGCGCCTGGGCGTTCTGGGCCTGCGCCTGGGCGTTCTGGGCTTCGCGCGTGCGCGAATCCAGCAGAATCTTGTCGCGATCTTCCTGCGCGCGCGCGACTTGCTGGCGTGCGCGAGCTTCAGACACCCGCGCCTCGCCCGCCTGTGCATGGCGCATGGCCAGGTAGGCAAGATGGTCCACTATTCCCGGCGGTTGATGCTGCTGCTGAGCGACTTCGGCCTGCTGCAGCGATTGACGCGCGGCTGCAAGGTCGCGGCCTGCCGCCTGCTGCGCCAAAGGCTCCTGAGCGAGGGTATCGATCTCGGAGCGCGCCTGGTCGAGCTGCTCACTGCGCTGCGGGACCGATGCACAGGCCGCCAGTAACGATGCGGCGACCCCAACTAGTATGACTTGTTTCATTGCAATCTCCTGGAGGCGCCTCATTGGGCGTTCGCATTGGCGGCCGCGCCGCGCGCCGACTCTTGGCGCAATGTTTCATTACCCTGCGCAACTTCTTGGGCCGCCCGCTGCGCTTCACCATCGGAGGCGCGGGCGGTGGCGACATCCGCATCGGCCTCGGCTGATTCGGCATAGCGACGTGCCTCATCGTACTTGCCTTCGCCGTTGGACTTCTCGGCATTGCTGAGCTCGTCGTGCGCGCGCTGCAGGTCCGCCGCCGCGTAACGCTGCGCACCCGCCTTGTCGGCCTGCTCGATCACGGTTCGTGCGCGGGTGACCTCTTCGGAAGGTGGTGGACCTTCGGTGGCACAACCACCCGCCAGGCCGCAGGCAATGACCGCGGCCGATATGATCTCTGTTCGGAGCGACATGAGTTTTCCCTCGATGTTCCAGCAAATTCAACAGCGCAGATGATCGTGTGCGCGTGCTGTGCCCTGCATCGGCGATACACCCCGTCACGGGGGTGCGAAGACTCGCGTCATCATGTAGGACGACTCCCGGCGCCGGCATGGTTGCTGAGACAACACAGGCGCCTCGGCGCACACTCGCGAGTTGCCAGCGGGCGGGCCGAACCCGGCGTCCCATCAGGATTTTTAATCTTATTAATTAACGAGATACGGGTTTTTTGAATGCACCGGCGATTGCTCGGTGCCGCGATTCATCCCTGCGCAGCGAACACGGCAGTTATAACGCGGCCAGCGCACGGGCTGGACTGCTTTCAGGATAAAATCCCGGCATTCCGTCAGACAACAAGTAAGACCGTTAGGGGGTTTCCATGCTGATCCGCCGACGCCGCGCCCTGAACACAAGCTGGCTGCTGTCCGTCGCCATCATGGCCGGTGGCGCCCTGAGCCACTCCGCGGCCGCCGACACGCCCGCTGCCAATGTCACCGCCAAACGCCTCGTCAAGGCCGCCGATGAACCCGCCCAGTGGATGACCTATGGGGGCACCTACTCCGAGCAGCGCTTCAGCTCCTTGAAGCAGATCGATGCGAGCAATGTAGGGACGCTGGGCCTGCAATGGTACGGCGATTACGAAACCAATCAGGATCAGCATGGCTCGCCGCTGTACATCGATGGCGTCATTTACGTCTCGACCGCGCGCAACGTCGTGCAGGCCTTCGAAGCGAAGACCGGCAAGCCACTGTGGACCTACAATCCGAGCATCCACGGCGAGCGGCTGCGCTACAACGTCGGACTCGTGAACCGCGGCATCGCGGCATGGAATGGCAAGATCATCATGGGTACGCTCGATGCGCGCCTCATCGCCATTGATGCGAAAACCGGCAAGGAAGCCTGGTCCGTCGATACCGTCCCCGACAGTCTCGGCCTGGGTGAGATGGGCAAGCACTACGCGATCACCATGGCGCCGCGGGTGGCGAAGGGCAAAGTGTTCATCGGCGCCTCCGGCGGCGAGTTCGGTGTACGCGGCTGGATCGCCGCCTTCGACGCCGACACCGGCAAGGAGGTCTGGCGCTTCTGGACCGTTCCGGGCGATCCGGCGAAAGGCTTCGAGAACAAGGCGCTGGAGAAGGCCGCAAAGACCTGGACCGGCGAGTGGTGGAAGGGCTCTGGCGGCGGTGGCACCGTGTGGGACGCAGCCGTCTATGACCCGGTCACCGATCTGCTGTATTTCGGCACCGGCAACGCCTCACCGTGGAACGATCGCACGCGCGAGCCGACGCTCGGCGATGACCTGTATTCCGCCTCGATTATCGCGGTGAAACCCGACACCGGCGAATACGTGTGGCACTACCAGGAAACCCCGGGCGATGCCTGGGACTACGATGCCGTCAGCCCGATGATGACGGCGGATCTCAACATCGGCGGCAAACGGACTCACGTAATCCTGCAGCCATCGAAGAACGGTTTCTTCTACGTGCTGGAGGCGAAGACCGGCAAGCTGATCAGCGCCGATCCATTCACCGAGGAGAACTGGGCCACCGGGGTCGACTTGAAGAGCGGCCGTCCGAATGTCGTGCCGGCCGCGCGCTATGAGAAGGAACCGTGGAACCTCGCACCCGGGGTGCAGGGCGGTCACAGCTGGCATCCGAATGCGTTCAGCCCCGAGACCGGTCTGATCTACATTCCCGCCTGGGAAGCCTACTTCACCATGGCCAGCCCGCCGGCCGGCAGCCCGCCGCCACCCGGAGGTGGATTCAGTCTGGGCATCGCCATGGGCGCCCGCGTCGATCCGAGCAAACTGCAGCCCTACGCACGCAGCGGCGTCAAAGGCAAACTGGAGGCCTGGGATCCGATCGCCCGTAAGATCGTGTGGCAGACCGAGGCGACTGCCAATGGCCGCCCCACCAGCGGCGTGCTCGCGACTGCCGGTAACCTGGTCTTCATGGGCAACGGTGGCGGCAAGATCCTAAGCGCCTATGACGCGAAGACGGGCACCAAGCTGTGGAGCTTCGATGCCAAGACGGCGATTTTCGCCGCGCCGATCACCTATCAGCTCGATGGCGTGCAATACGTCGCGGCCAGCGTCGGTGGTGCCGGCCAGGGTGGCTACTTCGCCCCGACCAACGCCCGCATGCTGGTGTTCGCGCTCGGTGGCAAAGCGGTCCTGCCCGAGCCGCAGCCGTACAGCCCGCCGCCGCTCAACCCGCCGCCTTCGACGGCCTCCGCCGAGGTGATCGCTCATGGTGCCGAGGTGTATACGCAATTCTGTTCAGTGTGCCATGGCGCCAACGGATTCCAGGCACGCTCCAGCTTCCCGAACCTCACGGTCACGCCGCTGCTGTGGACACAGGAAGGTTTCGACCAGGTCGTACTGCTGGGTGGCCGCGCCGACAAAGGCATGGGTAACTTCGGCAAGGATCTGAAGCCGGAAGATACGATTGCCATACGCGAGTACCTCGTCTCGCGCGCGAATCTCATCAAGGTGGGCGGCCCTGGTGCTGCCACGGGTGGCCGCGCTCGGCCCGCTGCCCCGCCGCCGGAGACCGGGCACGCGAACTAGCCAAAACGCAAATGTGTTCCGCAGGGCCGGCCGCAGTGAACTGCGGCCGGCCCTTTTTCACCGGGCGCTTTCATGGTCGTCAATCACGAGTCTGCACGGCGATGGTGCTCAGTACGGCCTGTGCCACTCGCTCATCGATTTGCGCCGCCTCCTTGATTGTCACCGGATAGCGCAGCAGCGCTTCCATGTGTCCATTGACCAGGCGCATCTGGACCTGCGGCGCATTGTCGGGCGTGAACTCTCCGACGGCGATGCCGATCGCCTGCATCAGTCTTGCCTTGAGGCCGGCATAGTCGCGGACGCTCGGCAGCGGCAGGCTCGTTTCCCTGAAGCTGACGTCCGCATTCGAGACCTGCTTGAACAGTCCCCCGCTCGCCTGGAATACCACCAGATTGGCAAACGCAACCACCCGGCCGGTGACCCCCAGAGGTCCTTGCGTGTTGATTTCCCTCAAATGCAGTCTCACGAGCCCGATATCCATCACCTCACCGACGACCGTGCCGATCTGGATGCGGTCACCGACCCGGATTCCGTACTTGCCGATCAGAAAGAAGTAACCCACCACCGACACCAGGACGCTTTGCATGGCCACCGCGAGCCCAGCCGTGAGCAGCCCGGCGAATGTCGCAAAGGTGCTGATCTGAGTGACAAAGCTCAGGCTGATCACCGCGAGCGCAATGGTCCAAATGACGATCGTGCGCACCAGCAGCAGCTGATAGCGACGGTGCGAATCATGTGCATAGCGCAGGACGGCGCGACGCCACACCTCGCCCAGCATGAATACGACCGCCAGTATTGCGGCAACCACTGCCACACGGACCTCCAGCGCCGTCAAAGCTTCGTGATACTGCTTCTCGGCCGAATCGTGCCAGTTGGCAAGATTGTGGCGGTACTGCTTGAGCAGGACCTGTTCCTTGCCCAGCGGCAGCAGGATGTCCGAGGTCTGCCTGAACAGCCACGCCAGGGTATCGAATTGGTCGCGCAGGCCCTTCAAGGCGGCGCCGCTGGCGTGATCCGCCTGGGCGGCGAGGATCGCGCTGCGGCTTGAGTAGGCCTGCAGCTGGGCACGTGGCGCCGTACTGATCTTGTGAAAAGTGTCAGCCAGTGCGGCGGTGCGCTGATCGATGCCCGCAATGGCGCTGAGCTTGCTGCGCTGCCGGAACACCGCCGTGCCCAAATCCCAGATGCCGGAACGCCCGGCGGCGTCACCGACAGGACTGCCGGCCGCCGCGGCCATCGCGGAATTGGCAGCCGGACCTGCTGCCGCGGGCGCCGCGGCGCCGGTCACGTTGATTCCGGCGCCCGGCACGGTGGCCGCAATCGCATCGATCTGCGCCTTCAGTGCATTCGCATCTGCAGTTTTTGGGTCACTGCTTTGAACAAAATCGCCCATCGTGTCGAGCAGGTTCTTGCGCGCATTGGCCATCGCCAGTTCGCCCTGCAGCTCCAGCAGTTTCGCTTCAATATTCGCCCTGCCCCTGCCAGCCCCCGCAAGCTTCTGTCGATCGTTCGCCATCTCCTGCTGAACACTTTTGAGATCGTTGTCCACCTGCGCCTGCTGCTGGGTGAGCGACTGCGAGGCCGTGATGGTGGCGGTGTCTTTCTGCGCGCTGGACTCACTGCTCAGCAGTTCGGCATTCGCGCGCGCGATATCAAACGCGAGACTCACGACTTTGTCGGCCGTTTGACGGTTCGCAAACAACAGCAGCAGATCGCTGGGCTGGGTCGCGTTTTGCTGCTGGGTGCCAAGCGACCGGTACCATTCGACGGTATCATCCAGAATCTGAATGACCTGATCCCCGGTCAATACGGATATCCGTGAGTCCGCGGCCGGCGAACGGGCCCCGTACGGCGCAAGCGCGGCGATACCTATGACGAGCAATTTTCCAAATCTTTTCATCTACCGCCAATGCTGCCCGATTTGACCCGCGCCCGCCCCCGCTTTTGTGCATTCGCAGGCGAAACTCGCGCCTGCCAATGTGTCGGACAAACCCGACATGCCATCCAGCGCTGCGCCGACCGGGGGAGTGCAGCTGCCGCATTGCCCAAATGCCATGATCATGGCTGTGTCCACTACACCGCGCATCACGCCATGCGGCTGCCATCACCCTTGAAATCCACCGCCGCTCTGGTGGGTCGCTCGGCCCAATACTGGAGCGCCGACAATGCTTCCACCGTCGGCGCGGCGCTGGCATTCTATTGCGCCTTCTCGCTGGCGCCATTGCTGGTGATCCTGGCGAACTTCGCGGGTCTCATCATCGGCTCGACCGCGGCCTATGGTCAGATCGGATACCAGCTGAATGAGCTTTTCGGCCCCTCGACCGCGAAGATTCTGCTCGGAGCCGTGCAAAGCTCGCAGCAGTCGCAGGGTGTGCTGGCAACCTGGATAAGCGCCATCACCCTCGTGATCAGTGCGACCACCGTGTTCTCCGCTCTCGAATCGGCCCTCGAGAGTATCTGGGAGGATACGACTCCGACGACGCGCGGCATCCGCGGCTGGATACGCAGGCGCCTGCTGTCCGTGGGATTCATACTCGCGCTGGGATTCTTGTTGCTGGTCTCACTGACGGTCACCACCGCGCTGGCAACGCTGCGCAAAGAGGTCACCGACCGCCATGTTGCACTGGTCGGCGGCATCGGATGTTTGGACCTGATCATCTCGCTGCTGTTGATCTCCGGCCTGTTTGCCCTGATTTATCGCTACATGCCGGCCCGGCGCCTCGCTTGGCGTGTAGTCCTGTGCGGCGGGTTACTTACCGCAATCCTGTTCTACATCGGGCGTTGGGGGATCGGGCTTTACCTGGCGCATTCGACCCAGCCCACGGCCTTCGGCGCCGCGGCCTCCTTCGCGGCACTGTTGCTGTGGCTGTACTATAGCGCACAGATTTTCCTCTTCGGTGCCGAGTTCACCTCGGTGCTGGGCGGGCTGCGCCAGAAAGTATGAAAACCTTCCACTGCACCCACTGCCAGAATCTTGTTTTCTTTGAAAACATCAAATGCCTGAACTGTCAGCACGAGCTGGCGTTCCTGCCCGAGCCGCTGCAAATGGCGGCTCTGCAACCCGGCGTGAAGGGACGGTGGCACTACGCCGGACACGAATACAAGCTGTGCGCGAATAACGTCAACCATCAGATTTGCAACTGGGCCCTGCCGATCGAGGATTCCGAGGCACTGTGCCGCTCCTGCCGTTTGACTGGTGTCATTCCGGACCTGAGCCAGCCGGGCAGCACGCAGGCGTGGCACAAACTGGAGATTGCGAAACGCCGGCTGCTGTATACGATCCTGGCCGTGGGCCTGCAGCTGTCCGGAAAGACCACGGCCGATCCGACCGGTGTCGAATTCGAATTTCTCAAGGATTCAGCAGAACCCAATGGCGATCTGAGCCGGGTTCTGACCGGCCACGATAACGGCCTGATCACCATCAACATTGCCGAAGCCGATGATGTCTATCGTGAGCAGCAGCGCACGCGGCAGAACGAACCGTATCGGACCTTATTGGGCCATTTCCGCCACGAAATCGGCCATTACTATTGGGATCGACTGATCCTGGACAGGCCCCGCCAAAGTGAGTTTCGGCAGTTGTTTGGGGACGAGAGCGCCAACTACCAGACGGCTTTGGATCAGCACTATCAGTACGGTCCGCCGCCAAACTGGGAAAGCGACTTCATCAGCGCCTATGCGAGCACCCACCCGTGGGAAGACTGGGCCGAGTCATGGGCGCATGTCATGCACATGATCGATGCGCTCGAAACAGCCGAATCAGTCGGCATTTCCATCCAGCCGCAGCGCCCGGACGAGCCGGCGCTCGACATTGCGAACACCATGTTCAAAGCCGGCGTCGCGGAATTTGACGATATGATCGCCGCGTGGCTGCCACTGACCTACGCGCTGAATAATTTTACCCGCGGGCTTGGGCTGGCGGACGGGTATCCATTCGTGCTCTCGGATCGTGTGGTCAGCAAACTGCGATTCGTCTATGACACGATCACAGAGCATCGCGCGACTCGATAGCCGCGAACTTCAGGCCCACGGCATACTGGTTATCTGCAAGCCTTTGGCAGTAGATGACCTCGCAATGCAGGTACCGCTCCCCGCCCGGTTCAGCAAGATGGACGTACTCGTGCGCCTTCCAGGAGCGATCGCTGATGACGCGAGCACCCTGACCACTGATGTTCTTGATGGTCACGCTGCCCCAGATCGGATCACGCCCCACTTCCTCCAGACGCCCCGCCATGACCACTTCCATGCGATGTTCGCGACGCCCGACCAGTCTTTGCAGGGAGGCCCAGGAATGTGATCCTGAGGTAGCCACGGCAGCTCACGCACCGCTCGCCGCCGCCAACACCAGGCGCGGCGGGGCCGGATCGGGGAAGGGTTTGCGGATTTTTTCCGCATACATGGCGCGGTCGGCGCGTTCCATCAGCGCCGCTACCGACATCGGGTGCAAATGATCAAATTCGGCCACCCCGATACTCATCGACAGCGGCGGTACGTGTCCGGCGGCATTGCACTCGGCGATAGCATTCTTGATGCGTTTGCGCGGCAGATTGTGGTCCTCTGCGTTGCTGTGCCGCCAGAGCAGGGCGAACTCATCGCCGCCAATTCGGCCGACAATGGCGCTTTCCTCACAGGCCAGGCGCAACACGGCGGCGGCGGCCGTCAGCAGCCGATCACCGGCCGCGTGCCCGAGTGTGTCGTTGATGCGTTTCAGGTCATCGACATCCGCATACAGCAAGACGGCGCCGCGCCGGTCGTGGCACAAGTGGCGCAACAGCCGGTTGGCCACCCATTCAAAACCGCGACGGTTGTACACCCCGGTCAATTCGTCGGTGACTGCCATGGTGCGCATGGCGTAGAAAAGATGCTCCAGCGCCGCAACCTGGGCCTGCATTGGTTCATTCGTGCCCTGGTTCCTGCACTGCAGAAGCTGCGTCAGCAACCCCCGGACGCGTTCCTGATCACCCTCCACTGCCGCTGAGTTCAGATGCTGGATCAGCGCCTCACTGTCGCCGTCTTCGATCCCACGAGTACCGCCAAGCGCACCGGCGAATGCCCCAGATCCTAACATCGGCGTATCCATCCTGTGGTCGTGACGCGACACCCGCGTAAGGGGAGAATAGGCGGCGGCGCGTGCGTTCCCAACCCATGCGTTCCGCGTATGCAGATAGGCAAAGTCCGACGCAACATAGGCGCTGTCCTATAGTTGAACTACACCTGGGCTGGACGGCGGAGCGGCCAGCGCCTGGAAGGTCGGCTCAGGCATGCCAGCCGGAAAAAGACCCGTATCAGGCTCCGGTTGCGATGCGACACGCGCCGGGTTTGCGCATAATCGGCGGCCTTACGATGGCACCACGGGCGTCATCGCCAGCAAAAGGGACTTTGAGGGGGATGAACATGAAGCAGACCTTGTCGGACGCCGAGCAGGCCTTGTCGGACGCCGCACTCGAGTATCACCGTCTGCCGACGCCCGGGAAGGTCACCGTGATCCCGACCAAGCCGCTGTCGAACCAGAGGGACCTGTCGCTGGCCTATTCCCCGGGCGTGGCCTACCCCTGTCTTGAAATCGAAGCTGACCCGAAGACCGCCGCGCTGTACACCTCGCGCGGCAACCTGGTCGGGGTCGTCACCAATGGCACGGCGGTGCTGGGACTGGGCGATATCGGCCCGCTGGCGGCCAAACCCGTCATGGAGGGCAAGGGCTGCCTGTTCCGCAAGTTTGCCGGCATCGATGTGTTCGACATTGAGCTGGCCGAAAAGAACGTCCACAAGCTGGTCGACATCATCGCCGCCATGGAACCGACGCTGGGCGGCATCAATCTGGAAGACATCAAGGCGCCAGAGTGCTTCGAAGTCGAGCGCCTGCTGAGCGAGCGGGTAAACATCCCGGTGTTCCACGACGATCAGCATGGTACGGCCATCATCTCGGCAGCCGCCATACACAACGGCCTGGAACTTGTCGGCAAGAAGATCTCGGAGGTGATGATCGTGGTCTCCGGAGCCGGCGCCGCCGCGATCGCGTGCCTGGACCTGATGGTCGGACTGGGGCTGAGCCGCGAAAAGATCCTCGTCTGCGACTCCAAGGGCGTGCTCTACCTGGGCCGCAAGGACGGCTTCAACGAGTCCAAGGCGCGCTACGCCCAGCGCACCGATGCGCGCACGCTCGCTGATGCCATCCTCGGTGCGGACGTGTTCCTGGGTTGTTCGACGGGCGGGGTGCTCACGGCCGAGATGGTCAAGAAGATGGCTCCCAATCCGATCATCCTGGCATTGGCGAATCCGGAGCCGGAGATCCGTCCGGAACTGGCACTGGCAGTGCGACCGGACTGCGTGATCGCCACCGGACGCTCCGACTATCCCAACCAGGTCAATAACGTGCTGTGCTTCCCGTACATCTTCCGGGGAGCCCTGGACTGCGGGGCCACGCGCATCACGGCCGAAATGAAGCTGGCCTGCGTGCGCCAGATCGCCGATCTGGCCAAGGAAGACATCAGCGAGGAGGTGGCCAGTGCCTACGCCGGCCAGGATCTGGGATTCGGTCGCGATTACATCATCCCGAAGCCCTTCGACTCGCGGCTGATCCTGCGCATCGCGCCGGCCGTTGCGGCTGCGGCTGCGGCGTCGGGCGTCGCCACCCGCCCCATCGCCGACCTCGATGCGTATCGGCAACGGCTCATGCAGATGTTCGCCGCGGGCGGCCTGGTCATGCAGCCGGTCTTCAGCGCCGCGCGCGCCTCCACCAAGCGGCGCGTCGTCTATGCCGAAGGCGAAGACGTGCGCGCGCTGCGCGCCGCACAATTCGCGCTTGATGATGGTCTGGCCGAACCCATTCTCATCGGCCGGCCCGCAGTCGTTGAGCAGCGGATCGCCAAGGCCGGTTTGCGACTGCGCCCGGGCCAGAACATCGAACTGGTCAATCCGGATGATGATCCGCGCTTCAAGCAGTACTGGCAGGCCTATCACCACAGCATGGGTCGCCGTGGCATCAGCCCCGAGGCGGCAAAGAATGCCGTGCGCCGCTCTTCGACCACCATTGCCGCCCTGATGGTGAACCTGGGCGACGCGGATGCCATGCTCTGCGGCCTGCACGGCCGCTTCGATGCCCATCTGGCGAAGATCAGCGATGTGATCGGACGCCACAGCGATGCGCCGTGTCTGGCGACTCTCAATTGCCTGATGCTCACCGGCCGCACCCTGTTCATCGCGGATACTTACGTCAACGAAGTGCCCTCGGCGCAGCTGCTCGCACAGATCGCGCTGCAGGCCTCGCAGGAAGTGCATGTGTTCGGGCTGACACCCAAAGTCGCCTTCCTGTCGCATTCCAATTATGGTTCCTCGCGGCGCGAGTCGGCCACGCGCATGCGCGAGGCCTACGAGATTTTCTCGAAGCTGGCGCCGCATATCGAGTGCGACGGCGAGATGCACGCCGATGCGGCCCTGTCGGAAACGATCCGCAGCGGCAATCTCATGGACAGTCGGCTCAAAGGCGAAGCCAATATCCTGATCTGCCCGAACCTGGACGCGGCCAATATCCTGTTCAATACCATCAAGGTGCTCAACCCCGGCTCGACCATCGGCCCGATTCTGATGGGCGCAGCCAAGCCGGCCCATGTGCTGACACCGTCCTCCACGGTGCGGCGCATTCTGTCCATGACCGCGCTCGCGGTCGCGCAGGCACCGCGCCTCGCCCGCGCCGGCTGATACGCTATCCGTCGACGGGATTCGCCGGGGTCTGCAGAATCAGCTGATAGAACCCCAGGTCCAGCCATCGGCCGAATTTGAAGGCAGCCTGGCGAATGGTTCCTGCGTGCGTGAAGCCCAGCCGCTCATGCAATCGCGCGCTGGCGCCATTGGACAGATCAATGCCGCCCACCAGTACGTGGTACTGCTGCTGCCGCGCCTCGGCGATCAGCTCAAGCATCAGCGCCATGCCAATGCCGCGTCCCCGATGGTCCTTATGCACGTAGACCGAGTGCTCGACGGTGTACTTGTAGGCGGCACGCGCCCGGAAGGTCCCGTAGGTTGCAAAGCCCAGCAGCGCACCGGCCTGCTCCATGCCGACGACCGGGAATCGGCCCGCCCTCTTCTCGGCGAACCAGGCGCGCATGTTCTGCGCGGTGCGCGGCTGGTACTCATACAAGGCGGTCGAATGGGCGATAGCCTCGTTGAGGATATCGAGGACGGCGGGGGCATGGACCTTGGCATTACATTGAATCAATTCCATGCATCAGTATATCTCCGGCACGAGCATGTCCGCCGGCACCGGGTGCCGGGAATAGTCATCGTGGCGCTCGCGCTCGGGCAGCACGACACTGCTCTTCTCGACTTCCGTGTACGGAAACTGCTGTAGCAGATGATGGATGCAATTCAGGCGCGCGCGCTTCTTGTCCACGGCCTGCACGACCCACCAGCGCGCCTCGGCGATGTGTGAGCGGTCCAGCATCGTCTCCTTCGCGCGCGTGTAATCCTCCCAGCGGCGTCGGGACTCCAGGTCCATGGGGCTGAGCTTCCACTGCTTGAGCGGATCATGGATCCGGCTCAAGAAGCGCACGTGCTGCTCCTCATCGGTGATGGAAAACCAGTACTTGATGAGGTGGATACCGGAACGCACCAGCATGCGTTCGAAATCCGGCACCGAGCGGTAGAACTCCTCGTATTCCTCCGGGGTACAAAATCCCATGACATGTTCGACCCCGGCGCGGTTATACCAGCTGCGGTCAAAGCAGACGATTTCCCCGGCCGCGGGCAGGTGCGCGGCATAGCGCTGAAAATACCACTGGGTGCGCTCCCGATCGTTGGGCGCGGGCAGCGCCACGACCCGGCAGACCCGGGGGTTGAGCCGTTGGGTGATGCGCTTGATCGCGCTGCCCTTGCCGGCCGCATCGCGGCCCTCGAACAGGATTACGACCTTCTGGCGCGCAGCGACCACCCAATCCTGCAGCTTCACAAGTTCAGCCTGCAGTCGAAACAGTTCCGAAAAGTACTGGCGCCGGTAGGCCTGTTCCCCGGCGGTAGTGACGCCCACCGCGACCCCCGGCGGCAGGTGATCACGGTCCTCGATCTCCATTTCCAGCTCCTCATCGTAGCTGTCGATGAGATCGCGGCTGAGACGATGGATGAGGTCCTGCTGATCGAGGGAGGAAAAGTCAGACATGTGGTCATTCCGCATAGAAACCCAGCCTCAACGTCTATATCGACCGCTTTGCAGTCGTATGACAGTGGTGCAATGCAATATGATTTGATTTTCCGGCGCGTGTTCCTTAGTCTCGCGGTGTGGCCTGCAGCAGCGGGTGGCGCAGAACCTGCTGCAGAGCTCACCTATAATAAAATCAGTACGTTATGGCGTGCTGCGAACGCAAGCAAGCTTCGGGGGAAGGGAGTCTCATGGCAATGCAATTCGCGTCAGATCCGGCGGCTGTTTACGAAGACCCCGCCACGCATCCCGTTGAACAGATTCAATGGTTGCTGGAACGCCTGGGACTGAGCCCCGCCGAAGCGGCGCGTGATCTGGATGTGGAGCCCGATCAGGTTCATGCCTGGTGCTCCGGGCAATCGCAGCCGCCGAAAATGGCGATCCTGGCCCTGCGCCATCTGGCGGACCGCCTGCGCTGGATCGACTAGGCGTCCTGTTCGCCGTCCAGATGCGCGGCGTAGGCGCGACGCAGCGCCTCCAGAATCTGCGGACTCATGTTCTTCACACCGATGAACGCCGCCGAGCCCTTCATATCCGGGTTCATGCCAAGATCGCGGGCGCCGGCGACGAACTCCTCGTCGGGTGCCGCCAGCAGTTCCTGTTCGAGGCCGTGGATCAGTCGCTCCAGTCCCACATCAGGCCGCACGCTCATTGCCGTACTCCCAGGGTCAAGCCAGCGCGAATCAACGCCCGTCGCATGCGTTTGCGCGCCGAATCATAGTCGGTCTTGGTCATCCCGAGGGTGCGCCTGATCTCCTCGGCGGTCAGCCCATCCCCCAGGCCCGCAATGATCTGCAGCGCCACCGGATCGTGCTCGAACAATGTGCCAATGGCCTGCAGTTGCTGGGCCGCGATCAGCCACCGCTCCGGATCCGGCCGCGGATCACAGGCCTCGGCCGTCTCGGCCGCCACCACCTGGTACTCCGTGGCCAGCACCGGTTGCTGCGCGTGGGCGCGGCGTCGGCGCCGCCAGTGCTCGGCCTTGATGCTGCGCATGACGCCCGCCAGGAACGCGACGGCCGGCACCCCGGCGGGAATCGCCCGCGACCCATCCAGCACCCGCGCCAATGCCTCCTGCAGAAGATCCGCCCAGGACATATCCGGCGGCAGGCTGCGCCCGTGGAGCCGGGCGATGACCTTCAGCCGCAGCAGGTCGCAGTCGGTGACCAGCTTCAAGGCCAGCGCCCGATCGGCTGGCGGCTGCAGCGACGAATCCGCGGCCCTGACAACATTCTGGCGTTTGGTCATGCGCACCTCGGCACCTCAATGCCCAGTATGCGCACGGGGCGGGCGGGCGCGGACAAATCCCGATATGGTGTCGCCCCCTGCGCCGGTCGTTTCCGTGGAGTGACACATCTTGGGCATATCGTTCCTGCTCAAAGGCCTGTTGATCGGCCTGTCGATCGCCGCCCCCTTGGGCCCCATCGGCCTGCTGTGCATTACGCGCACGCTGGCTGAAGGTTCCCGGCTGGGATTCATCTGCGGCCTCGGCGCCGCCGCCGCTGATGCGCTGTACGCCCTGGCCGGCACCATCGCGTTGTCGGCCATCGCCCAGTGGGTCATCGAAGACCGGATCGTGCTGCGGGTCATCGGTGGCATCTTTCTCATCTATCTCGGTGCGCGGACATTCATGCGTCCCACCAGCGCCCTGCCCACTCCGGCCAGGATCGCCCGGCTGCTGCCGCCCGGTGCGCACGCGGCCTTCATGTCCACCTTCCTGCTCACTCTTGCCAATCCGGTGACCCTGCTCGGATTCGCGGCTGTGTTCGCAGGCCTGGGCGTGGCGCCGGGGGGCATGATCAGCAGCGCCGGCAGCGAGGCGGCGGCGCTGGTAGCGGGGGTCTTCCTGGGCTCGGCATTGTGGTGGTTGGCGTTGAGCAGCCTCATCGGGCGGCTGCGGCCATACATCGGCTCGCAAACCCTCACGGTGATCAATCGTATTTCGGGCACGGTACTCACCGCATTCGGTCTGTACGCCTTCGCCGCGCTGTTGCCGTTGCTTTAGTCGTCGTTCCGGCCGTCGTGCTGATCGATGCTCCCGGAGGCTTGGGCGCCGGCGCCCGGCGCCGTACTCCCAGATTCAATTCACGACGCAGGTTCTTCAGCGTGGCCGCAATGACGGCCTTATCAGCGGATTCCACGACATGCTCAAGATGCAGGAACACTCCCAGCGCCCCCGCCAGAAAAGCGTTCTGCGCCGTTTCGGCCTCACGCGCGCTGGCGGTGCGCGAGAGGAACGAACGGGACACCTGTGACCACAGTTTCACCAAAATCGCATGACGCATCGGCGCAATCTCCCTTGCCAGTTTGTAACTGGCGTCATGCCTATCCAATGGTTAACCTGACCTCATGTCAATGAGGGGGTGGCGATTACGGCCGGCGGCATTCACCGTGCTGGTGCTGGCGGGTTGCCGCCTGTTGTTGGCAGCACAGCCCGCGGACCTCGCCAGCGCGCGTCAGCAGTTCCTGCAGGCCATGGCCCAGACACAACAGCCTGCCCATGGCACCGATGCCGGCCCGACCGATGCAACGGATGATCCGGCGCTGCGCAGCTATCCGCTGTATCCGTATTTGCAGGCCGAACGCATTCAGCAAGCCTTCAGTGACGGGGCGCAGGTGGCCGCAGCGGATCGTCGCGCGGCCGACTTCCTCGCAACCTATGGACTGCTGCCCGTTGGCCTGCAGTTGCGACGCAGTTGGCTGGATAGCCTGGCGCAACGATCTCAATGGGATGCCTTTCTCACGATTTACCGTGAAGCCGCTGCCAGCGATGCGCTGCGCTGTCAGGCATTCACTGCCAGGATTGCGACGGACCAGACCGCGCAGCTCGGGCCCGCGCTGGTACGGCAGTGGCTGACCCTGCGCGAGGTGCCGGAATGCGACGGCCCCTACGCCTGGGGCGTCGAGCACGGCATCATCACCCCCGATCTGATTGAGCGGCGTGCGCGCCTGGCGCTGCAGGCCGGCAACTCCTCCATCGCCAAACCCTTGATCGCCCGGCTACCAGCCACTCAGGCGCTGCCGCTGCAGCAATGGGCGCAGTTGCTTGATACGCCACTGCCCGCGCTCGACGCGCTGCTCCACGACCCCAGCGCGACGGTGCTGCCCGAAGCGCTGCTTGCCGGCTGGGTGCGGCTGGCGCGCCAGGACCCGGATGCCGCCGTGGACCGGTATGCGCAGCTGGTTCGCACGCGCAACCTGACCTCGCAGAGTGCCAGCGCCTTCGCACTCGCCGTGGCCCTGCCGCTCGCCTGGCGCCGCGATCCGCATGCGGAGGAGTATTTCGCGCGCGTCAGCACTCATGAGCTGGATGACAATGCCCTCGAGTGGCGCGCCCGCGCCGCGATGTGGGCAGGCAATTGGCCGCTGGTGACTCAGACCATTGCCGCGATGTCCGAGACGAACCGGCAAAGTGCCCGCTGGCGCTACTGGAGCGCACGGGCGCTGGAGCAGACGGGTGATTCGGCACAGGCGCGCCTGCTGTTCGCCGCGCTCGCTCCGGATGATAACTACTATTCCGGCATCGCCGCCGCCCGACTCGGCATCACCGTGACGCCGCATCCTCAGCCACTGGGCCGGGACGAAGCCGTGCGCACGCGCCTGGCTCAGATGCCGGCGCTGGTGCGCGCCCGGGAGCTGCTGTTGTGCGAGCTGCGTACTCAGGCCATGACCGAGTGGCAGTTCGCATTTGACGAACTGTCTCCCAGCGAGCGTCAGCAGGCCATATCGGTGGCGGCCGATTGGGGCTGGTACGACCTGGCGGTGACCACGGCCACTTCGCTGCGCATCTTCTACGACTACGATTTGTTGTATCCCCAGCCCTACGAATCCTCGGTGATCGCCGCGGCGCATGCAGCGCGGCTACCGGTAAGCCTCATCTATGGAGTGATCCGCCAGGAGAGTCTGTACCGCACCGATGTCGTATCCAGCGCCGGCGCGCGCGGTCTGATGCAGCTGGAGCTGGCGACCGCGAAACCCACCGCCAGGGCATTCAATCTACCCACGCCGCACATGGCCGATCTGTTCGATCCCCAGATCAATTCCACTTTGGGCGCCGAGCATCTGCATCTGCTGCTCGACAAGGCCGACGGCCAGCTGCCCTTGGCCCTCGCCGCCTACAACGCCGGAATTGCCGCCGCGAGCCGCTGGTTGCCTGCGGGCAGCATTGCTCCGGATGTGTGGATCGAGAACATTCCCTTCAACGAGACGCGCAACTATGTGCAGCGCATCCTGTGGCACACCGTCGTCTATGGCTGGCTGCGCTCGGATGGCCAGCCGCAGGACACCGCCTCCTGGCTCACTCCGATCCGCGCCACCGGTCCCGCCGAGGCACGGCTCAATCGCAACTGATCAGTCCTTCGGCCGCTCCGGAATATTCATGCCGCGTACCACGGCGGGCCGCGACACGAACGCCTCCAGGGCGCGCGTAACCGCCGGATAGTCGCCCATGCCGACCAGGTCTGCTGCCTCGTAGAAGCTGACCAGGGTCCGCACCCAGGGAAAGATGGCGATGTCGGCGATGGTGTATTCATCCGACACGATCCAGGCCTGGGCCTGCAGACGTTGATTGAGTACGGCGAGCAACCGCTTCACTTCGGACACATAGCGATCACGCGGCCGTTTGTCCTCGATCTCCTTACCCGCGAAGCGATGGAAGAACCCGAGCTGGCCGAACATCGGCCCTACCCCGCCCATCTGGAACATCAACCACTGCAAGGTGTGGTAGCGGCCGGCCGCATCGTTCGGCATGAAGCGGTGCGTCTTATCCGCGAGATACACCAGGATCGCGCCGGACTCGAACAGCACCAGCGGCTCTCCACCCGGCCCGTGCGGATCGAGAATCACCGGGATCTTGTTATTCGGATTCGCCGCGAGAAATTCCGCGCTCAGCTGATCATTGCGATCGAAACGGACCGCGTGCGGCTCGTAGGCCAGCCCGGTTTCCTCCAGCATTATCGACACTTTCATGCCATTCGGGGTCGGCAGCGAATAAAGCTGCAGGCGATCCGGATGCTGCGGCGGCCATTTGTGCGTGATCGGAAAAACGGATAGATCTGCCATAGGTTTTCCTGTTACCGCACCGCGGCGAGCGCCGGCACCCATTGCGAGGACATCCGGAATGGCACCCCGGTGAAAACGGCCTCGATGCGATAGATCCGGCCATTGCGGATCTTGAACGTCTCCATCAGGCAAATGGTGCTCGGTGACTTGATGGGGTTCTTGGCCGCCTTGCCATCGGTCGTCTGGTAGTCCTCGAACGTGGCGCCGTGATCAAAGCAGCCCTCGGCCATGACGACGCCGCGCTCCTCATCCACTACCACGTAGCGCCGGTCACGCGCGCGATCCACGAACAGGAAAGTGCCAAGTTTGAACTGCGCTTCGCAGCCCTGCGCGTCGGAGCCGAAGCTGCCATTGGTCGTGATCTGACCGTTCTCCTCACGTGCACATTCAGGATCGAAGCGGGTATGCAGCACACCGTTATTCTTCTGAACGGTGTTGAAGTAGCCGTCGACCAGGGCAACCATGGTCTTGGCCGAACTGCGCTGGGCCAAAGGCAGCGCCGCTGTGAACGCCGGATCATGGGTAAAATGCGCCGGGTCCCCCCACGGACCCGCATCGCCCTTGCGGTCCAGTATCACTTCGACCTCGGCGACGTGCTGCTGCTGCACCTTCAGACGCATGGCGTAATAGGACAGCTGGCCATGCTCGGCCACCGTTCCGTACCAGCCCACATTGCCGGTGCCAGGATCGGCCACCAGCAATGGATTCTGATCGCGCGCCGTGGCCGCTCCCCACTCGCCATCACCAATCATCATCGCCACATTGTTCTCGGTGTAACGCACCGTGGGCGCCCATGGCACGCGCGCAGGCTCGCGCGCCACCAGCGCATCCATGTAGTTGTTGGCCGCCGCGAACAGGCAGGCGCGATCACAGTGGCCGCTCGGCGCCGCCGGCCGTGGTACCGCCGCCGGCACGGAGGCCGCGGCCGGCCACGCGTACGGTGAATGCATGAAATACGGCACGTACGTAAACACCACCTCGACGCGGTAGATCATGCCGTTGCGGATCTTGAAGGCCTCCATGAGTGAGATGGAGTTGGGCCATTTCAGGGCGGTCGCATGCACCTTGCCATCAGTCGTCCGGTAGCTGTCAAAGGAATTGGCATGATCAAAGAAGCCGGTTGCGACGACCACGCCGCGTTCCTCATCGACAATGGGGAAGCGCCGCTCGCGGACCCGCTTGTTGATGCGGTAAAGCCCCAGTTTGAACTGGGCTTCGCAACCTTGGGAGATGGCCGCGGCACCCTGGGTGCCACTGGTCGTGCTGATGCCGTTCTCGTTGCGCTGACAGTCCGGATCGAACGCCGTGAACAGCTGCCCGTCGTTTTGTTCAACGGTGCTGAAGTAGCCATTGGCCACGGCAATCAGGCGTTCGCGCTCCCGGCGCTGCTCCGGTGGCAGCACCTCCTGGAAGGCCGGATCGTGCGTCAGTTTCGCGGGGTCACCGAATGGTGCCGGGTGTGTCGGCGCGCGCTGGACCACCGCTTCGGCTTCGGTGATCTGTCCGTTCGCGACTTTCACCCGTAGGGCGAGAAACGCACCCGTCCCATGCTCCTGCACCGCGCCGAACCAGGCCGCATTGCCCGTGACAGGATCCGCGACTTCAAGGCCGGTGGCCGATAGGCCACCCACCGAACCCCACAGTCCTTCGCCAAGGGGCATCTCCACATTGTTTTCCGTGTAACGTGCATTGCGCGCAAACGGCGCCAGCCCACGGTCCTGGTGGCTCAGGGCGTCCAGGTAGCTGTGCAACATGCCGATAAGGCAGCTGCGATTGCAGTTCGGGTAGACGGCACTGGGTTCCCCAGGAGCCTGCGCCCTGGCGCCGGAAGCGGCCACCACCACAAACAACAGCGCCACGGCGCTCAGCCGCGCGCGCGCCCGCGGTGCCCCACTCGATACCGTCATGGCTCCCCCTTTGCCGACAGTGCCAGTATACGCCTTGCCGCTATGGCCGCGCCGCTGGCACCATGCCCCGACATCACAACGGGGATCGGTCATGCGCACTCATTCCGAGGCGGTACAGGATCAGTTCGATCCGCAGGCACGGGCCTACCTGAGCAGTGCCGTGCACGCCGCAGGTCCCGACCTGCATGCGGCACGCGAACGGGTGGCGCACAATGTGCGCGCCGATGCCGCGGTGCTGGATGTTGGTACGGGCGCCGGGCATCTGAGCTTCACGCTCGCGCCGCTGGCAGCGCGTATCGTGGCGCTGGATTCCTCCGCTGGGATGTTGGCGACCGTGCGCCGGGCGGCAGCTGAACGGGGCCTGAGGCAGATCGAGACCTGCGAGGCCACCGCGACGGCGCTGCCCTTTGCAGCCGCCAGCTTCGAGCTGGTCTGCACCCGCTACAGTGCCCATCATTGGTTCGACGTGCCGCGGGCCCTCAGCGAAATGCGGCGCGTGCTCAAGCCCGACGGCTTCATTCTGGTCATCGATCTGCTCGCCGACGCTCACCCGCTGGTCGATACCTATCTGCAGAGCATCGAGTTGCTGCGCGATACGTCCCATGTCCGCGATCGCAGCGTGGCCGAATGGTACTCGCTGCTTACCCAGGGCGGATTCGCTGCGATCGAACATGACACCTGGAGTACGCGCTTGGAATTCGCCTCCTGGGTTCAGCGCATGCGTACGCCCGAGGCACTCATCACCGCCATCCGAATACTGCAAAGCGCGGCGCCGAGCGAAGTGCAGCGTGCGCTGAACATTGAGGCCGATGGCAGCTTCACGCCATGCACCGGCCTGTTCTGGGGGCGGGCGGCGGACTGACCCGGCGCATGGCTCAGGAGCGCTTGACTTGCAATGCACTCGTGATTGCATGATGATATCACTCTGCTATCTACGCGGAGCATCACGCCATGACCTTGACCAGTCGTTCCACGACCTCCCAGGAGCGCACCCTGCATGCACTTGGGGGCTTTCCGATGCTGGTAGTGAATCTGGCTCTGATCAGTGTCGCGCCCATTGCCTTCGCAGCCACCGCGCAGCCCCGGCCCGCGAGCCTGATAGCGCTGGCGCTGCTGGTCAGCGCCCTCGGTGTACTGTCGATGCGCGGACACTTTTCTCTGCAACCGAACGAGGCACGTTTGCTCATCCTGTTCGGCAACTACCGCGGCACGGTGCGTGACAGCGGTTTTCACTGGGCCAATCCCTTCTATTCACGGTATCGCGGCCGCGTGCCGGGCAAGGGCCACGGTCGCGCCGAATCGGTCACGCGCGGGAGTGCCGGCAGGGCCGCCATTGGCGTCACCGGGCAGCAGTGGTGGCCGAGCAAGCTCTCATTGCGGGCCAACAACTTCAACAGCCCCACACTCAAGGTCAATGACAAGCGCGGCAATCCGGTGGAAATCGCCGCGGTCGTGGTGTGGCGGGTCCATGACACGGCCATGGCCGTGTTTGATGTCGAGGACTATGCGAGCTATGTAGAGGTTCAGGCCGAATCGGCCGTGCGCAGCATTGCCAGCCGCTTCGCCTACGATCACGGACATGACAACGAGCCGACTCTGCGCGGCAGCGCGGATGAAGTCGCTCAGGAGCTGGCTCAGGAGCTGCAGCAGCGTCTGGCCAAAGCTGGAATCCAGGTTGAGGAAACCCGCCTCACCCACCTCGCATACGCCGCCGAAATCGCCCCGATCATGCTGCGCCGCCAACAGGCCGAAGCCATCATCTCGGCCCGGCAGCTTATCGTGCAGAACGCCGTCGGCATGGTCCATATGGCGCTGGAAGACCTCGAACGGAACAACACCGTCAGGCTGGATGACGAGCGCAAGGCGGCCATGGTCAGCAACCTGCTGGTAGTGTTGTGCGGCAACTCGGATGCCTCCCCGGTCATCAACGCGGGCACCCTGTACGCCTGACGCTGTGGCTACCGCCGACCGCAAGGCCTTCCTGCTGCGCCTGTCGCCCGAGCTGTGGAAGGAGCTGGAGCGCTGGGCGGCCGATGACCTGCGCAGCATCAATGCGCAAATCGAATTCGTGCTGCGTCAGGCGGTCCAGCGCCGCAAGGGCGCGACGCGGCCCAAGGAGGATTGAGTGCAACCGCGACTTGCGGTTCGCAGTACTATTGGCGCGAGAGGTATCCATGGCAAAGAAATCCAAGCACGTCAAAACCCACCGTGGCCGGTCAAAACCCAAGGCAAAGTCGGGCATGAAGGCGAAGGCAACGAAGCTGCTGGCGCGCATCGGTGCCAAGGTCAGTGCCGCCCGCAAAGACGTCAAAGGCCGCGCACGGGTCGGAACCAAGGCCCTTGCCAAAGCGGGCGCGAAGGCCAAGGCCTCGGCACGGCGCACCTTGCGCAAGGTGCGCGCCAAGGAACCGGCCATCGTGGCCGACCTCGCCCGCAACAAGGAGCTGGTGCTCGCCTTTTACAAGAAACTGATCGGCGAGAAGGACTTCGAAGGTGCACGGGGCTACATGGGCGCTGAGTATCGGCAGCACTCACCCTACGCCGCAGACGGGCACGCGGGAGTGGCCGAATATGTGCGTAGATTCAAGGAGGCCTTCCCGCAGCACCATTACGAGGTGAAGAAGATCATTGCCGAGGGCGACCTGGTGGTGCTGCATCTGCACGGCAAGAGCGGGCTGCATCCATTTGGGGAATCAGTGATCGACATCTTCCGCATTGAAGATGGCAAGGTCGTCGAACACTGGGATGTCATACAGCCCATTCCAGAGTCCGCCGACAACGCCAATTCAATGTTCTAGCCGTGCATCAGGCCGCAGGCACGACCATGGCCTGGCGGACACTGAGCCGCCAGGTCCCCTTCTCGCGCACCCAAACCTGCGTGACGCGGCGGTGAACGAGCTGTCCGGCCTGGGGACCCTGGTTAGGTACCACATCTTCGCGTCCGATCGTGACGATGACATTCCCCAGCTTGCGCACCACATCCGTCGTGTAGGTGGCGGAGCGATACGGGTGTGTGGTGCCGGTCAATAATGCAAGCAGCTGCTCGCGCGTGGTGATCTGCCCGGCAGGGTTCACCATCTGGTAATCATCAGCAAAAATGCGCTTCAGTGCGGCCGCATCCCCGGCTACCGCCGCATGCACCTGCTGCTGCTCGAGGGCGCGCACCGCAGTTTCCGCATCAGTTGCCGCGACTGATACGGCCGTTATCGTCAAGCCGACCGTCAATCCGGCCAAGGCTGCAATGATGTTGCGCAGTTTCATAGCCACCTCGCCGGATTGATTCCTAGATCGCACGCAGTGCCACGGCCACCGGTATGCGCGCGGCGCGAATCGCCGGCAGCAGTCCGCCGATCAGGCCCACGACGCAGGCCCAGACAATACCCAACGTGAACAGCGCCGCACCGATGTGCAGATGGAACACAATCTGCGCCAGACCGCCACCCCCGGACAGTTGGCTCACCGTATCGCCGTCAAACAGGGTCCAGGCCAGCCCGGCGCCGACAGCAGCGCCCAGAAGCGACAACGCCAGGGCCTCGACAATGACTGAGACGACCACACTGACCGCGCCAAATCCGATGGCGCGCAGCGTCGCAATCTCAACCGCCCGGGTGCTGACGGCGGAGTACATGGTATTCAAAGCGGCGAACACCGCACCGATCGCCATGATGGTGCAGATCGCCTTCGCGATGATGCTCAGTACACTCGCAAATGTCTGTGACTGACGCTCGTAATAGGCGCTCTCCAAATTCACCTCGACCGACAGTGTCGGATCGTGGAGGAGCGCGCCCCGCAGCCGCTCCAGCGAACCCGGACCGGCCAGCTTCACGATTACGGAGTTGTAGGTGGTGCGCTGGTAGGCCGCAAGGGCGGTGTCGATGTCACCCATCACTTCGGAGTCGTGGGCGCCGCCGCCAGTGTCAAAGATGCCCACCACCGTCCACTGATTGCCGCCGAACTTCGGCTGACCGCCGATGCCCAAATTGGCATAACGCTCCGAAGCGGCCTTGCCCACGATGATCTCGCGCAATCCGGACTGGAACATCCGTCCCTGCACCAGGTGCAACTCGGGCCGCAGCAGCTGCAGTTCACTCGGCGACACACCCCGCAATGTCAATGTGCTGAGCTTGCCATTGTCCAGGCGCGGCAGATTCACCGAGGCAATGGCCTCGGCCGAGGCGATCGGCCGGCCGGCCGAATCCTTGGCGATGCCTGGCGCATCCACGATAGTCGCAACAGAGTCATGCGGCAGGCTGCTGCCGATCTCATTCGCTGCCTGCTGGTGCAACACAATGGCGCGATCCGCACTTCCCGTTGTGTTCAATGCACCGGACAGGCCGGTCGCCAGCGCCAGCACTGTCAGCAGCACCAACACCACTCCCGCAGTGCCGATTACGATGACCGCCGAGGAAATCATCCGGCTCGGCAGACTGCGCAGACTGATCGAGGACACCGCGAGCAGTTGGGTCATCAGCTTCATGGCACAGCCCCTAGCGTCCGGACAAGGCAGCGACGATGTTCAGCCGCCGCGCGCGCACCGCTGGTAGCACGCCGCTGATGAGCGCAAGCAGGAGCGCCAGCACGGCCGCCGCGGCATACACCAGATTGGGTACGTGCATGGCACCGATGCCCTGCGCGGAAAGCCTGGGGCCAGAGGTGATCCAGGGCAGCACCCACGAGGCCAGGGCCACGCCCAGCGCCGCCGCCACCATCGCCAACGTAAACGCCTCGGCCAACACCAGCCACTGCACGGCCGCATCCGTGAAGCCGAGCGTCTTGAGTACCGCCAGCTCCGCGGTGCGCTCGCGCACCGACTGCGCAATGGTATTTGCAGTCAGGAACAGCAGCGTGAACAGCACCGCGCCGCAGACGCCGGTGATCAGCAGGTTGTAGTTTCCGATCTGGCCCAACGTCGTCTCGACGGAGTCCTTCTCATTTGCGGTGTTGGTCTGATCGGGCGAATTGGCGAAGCGATCATCGATAGCCTGGGAAATCGCGGCGGATTTGGCTGGATCGCTGATGCCGACGTAGAACAGCACCGACTGGTTCTTGCCGGTGCCCAGCGCCTCGTTGACAAAGTCATAGTTGGCAAATACCCGTGTGGCCCAATCCGGCTGTTGCAGGGTGTAGGTACCCACGATGTCAAACTGCCAGTCATTGGAGCCGTCGGCCTTCGGGCCGATTCCGCGCAGGGGAATTCGATCTCCGACCTTCCAGCCGTACTGCTGCATCGTCGTCACGCCGACGACGACGCCATTGCGCGTGCGGCGCATCGCCGCCGCCTGCTCCGGTGCCACCATCAGGTCGGTGCTGATCTTCAGCATCGCATCGAAGTCCGTACCGATGATGATCATCGGATTGCTGGGCAGCTTGTAGGTCCCGATCACGATGGTGAAAGGCGCGACGGCGGTGACACCTGGGACCGACTCGATCTGCGTCTTGTGGGCGAGCGGCATGGCCGCACCCTGGTTCACCCGGCTCTGCACGATCAGGTGCGAGACGCTGGTGAGCTTGACGACGTTGTCGATACCGACGTTGATGCCTTCTAGCGTTCCGAACAGGAAAAACGCCGTCACTATGGACAGACACGTGAGCAGCGTTCGTGTCGGCTTGCGCCGCAGGGCCGCCCAGACGAGCGGCAGGTACTTCATGCAGCGGTCCTGGTCTCGTCGCGCGCCAGCGTGCCCTTGTCCATGTGCAGCAGGCGCGTCGCGTAGGCCGCCGCGCGCGGATCGTGCGTCACCATGATGATGGTCTTGCCCTGCTTCTGGTTAAGGATGGTCAGCAGCTGCAGGATTTCCTCGGCACTTTCACGGTCCAGGTCGCCGGTTGGCTCATCACACACCAGCAGCGTGGGGTCGGCAATGAGCGCACGGGCGATCGCGACGCGCTGTTGCTGTCCACCGGACAGCTCCGTGGGTTTGTGGCTGGCGCGGTCGGAGAGCCCCACCAGCGCCAGAGCTGCGGCGACATTGGCCTTGCGCTGGGCACGCGACAGCTTGGTGAGCAGCAGCGGAACTTCGACGTTGCGCTCGGCGGAGAGTACCGGCAGCAGGTTGTAGAACTGGAAGACGAAGCCCACGTGACGCGCACGCCAGGCGGCCATCTGCGAACCGGACAGCTGGTCCAGCCGCTCGCCGGCCACGGTGATCTGCCCCTCGTCGGGCTTGTCGAGTCCGCCGATCAAATTGAGCAGGGTAGTCTTACCGGAGCCGGAGGGGCCCATGAGACCCAGGAATTCGCCGCTTTGCACCTCGAGGTTCAGGGAGTGCAGCACCTCGACACGCTGCCGCCCGCGTGTATAGCTCTTCACAACGTTCTGCAACGACACTACAGCAGCCATGGAGACTCCCTCTTGCCCGTTGCGGGCTGTTTGATTGATATCCGGCGCGAGAGACAATAATGCCAGTACCGGTGCGCGAATCCCCGCACTTGCTCTTGTGCTGGTGTTATATCACACCAAATCAGTTTGGCAATACTCTCCACGCCACGCCTCAGGCTTGCACCCCTGCGCCGCCTCGGGCACGGTCCGCCAATGACCCTCACACCAATCCGCACGGCTCAGGATTTGCGCCTGTGCAACTGCGATGTCCGCGAGTGCGAAGCCATGTGCTGCTACGACGGCGCGTTTCTGGAAGCACAGGAGGAGCAGTTCCTGCATGAACTGCTGGCCAAGGTGCCGCAGCTGCGGGCAAAGCTTCCCGACCCGTATATCGTGGATGGCTATTGGGATGGAGAGTACCTGGGACGAAAAACGGCCGCGAGGCCGCACGAATATCGCAACGCGCAGTTCCCGGCGCACTTCACCCGCACCCGCTGCGTCTTCGCCGACGCGGTCGGCCTGTGTGAGCTCGAGAAGTTCGCGCGCGCCCGCGGCCAGCACCCCTGGACCTTCAAGCCTTCGGTGTGCTGGCTGTTCCCCATGCAGGAGTCGGCCGGCCAGCCCGTGGCGCCCGTGGCCGATCAGCGTGAGGATCCGTTTCAGCTTGCCGACTATCCCGGCTACGAGACCATCGTCAATTGCGGCCGCCACGATGCGGCGGGTCGCCCCTGGCCCGAGGCGTTGGCCGCCGAGGGGGCCTGGCTGGCGCAGGCGAAGTCGCTGCCGATCCTCGGTTCACCGGGCAACAGCGTCGATGAGCTATTGGGCAGCCCCTGAGGCACCCCCGAGCAGCGCGTCGATCTCCTGCTCGGCCGCCAGCCAATCTTCGGCCTCACCGCCTGCGGCGAAGCCACGACGCTCGCCGCGCAGATAAGCGGCCTTGGCAATCATTCCGCGGCGTTCGTCGGCGGAGACTGCCGGGGTCACCTTCGCGCCAATGACCGCCTGCTTCTGCGGCGAGGCGCTGCGGGCTCTCTTCGTGGTCTTTTTTACCGCCGCGCCGGGGGGTGGCATGGCAGGCTTTGCAACCAGCGGCACGGCGGCCGGCGGCGCGGGACGGGAGGGTTGCGGGGAATCTGGGGTACGGCGGTTGGCCATGAGGGTCCTCCTCGGTTAGAACGAGAGAGCAATACCCTCAAAGGCATGCAAGTGCAATGCCCAACCGCCCCTGCGCTGCTATTTTCCGCCGGCCGGACGCGACCTCTTCCTGGCACCCTTGGCACCCTTGCGGGCGAGCTTGCCTTTCTTCGGGGCGGCGACCGATTTGGAAATGCCGATCAGGTACTTGCGGAAATCCGCTCCCAGGGAGGGATGCCCCAGTGCGTATTCCACCGTGGCCTGCAGGTAGCCGAGCTTGCTGCCGCAGTCGTAGCGCTTGCCGGTGAAGCGATAGGCGTAGACCGCCTCCTCCCCCATCAGTGCCGCGATGCCGTCCGTCAACTGGATTTCGCCACCGGCGCCACGACCGAGGCGCGCCAGGTGCTCGAAAATCGAGGCGGTCAGCACATACCGTCCCACGACCGCCAGGTTCGAGGGCGCCTCGCTGGGCTTGGGCTTCTCGACAATGCTGCGCACCCGGCCCGTGCTTGATTTGTCGGCCTCGATTTCCACGATGCCGTATTTCTCGGTGTCCCGGTGCGGCACCTGTTCGACGCCGAGCACGCTGGCACGCTTGGCCGCATACACTTCGGCCATCTGCTCCAGGCAGCTGGTCGGGTTACCGCGGATCAGATCATCCGCCAGATGAACAAAAAATGGCTCCGACCCGACCGCCGGCTGCGCACACAGCACGGCGTGGCCCAGCCCCAGGGGTGCGGACTGGCGGATATAGATGCAGGTGGCGTACGAGGGCAGCACGCTGCGGATCTGGTTCAGCAGATCGCTCTTGCCCTGGGCCTCCAGCAGATGCTCGAGCTCCTCGTCGGAATCGAAATGATCCTCGATGGCCCGCTTCGAGGCGCCGGTGATGAACACCAGCTTGCGGGCGCCGGCCAGCAGCGCCTCCTCCACTGCGTACTGGATGAGCGGCTTGTCCACCACGGGCAGCATTTCCTTGGGGCTGGCCTTGGTGGCGGGCAAAAATCGGGTGCCCCGTCCCGCGACCGGGAATACAGCTGTCCGAATAACCGGCTGTGATGTCATGCTAAACCTCGAAAAAATCAGTCCCGGATGGGCTGATCCGCGCCGTCATTGACCCGTTCGCGCAGGTCCTTGCCGGGCTTGAAATGGGGTACGTACTTGCCGGACAGTGCGACGGCTTCCCCGGTCTTGGGATTGCGCCCCTGCCGAGGCGGCCGGAAGTGCAACGAGAAGCTGCCGAAACCCCGGATCTCGATGCGCTCGCCCTGCGACAGGGCATCGCTCATGATCTCGAGGATCTGCTTCAGCGCCAGCTCAACGTCCTTGGCGGGCAGATGCTTCTGCTTCGCCGTGATGACTTCAATCAGTTCCGATTTGGTCATGAGTTGCCTTGCTGAATTTCACACGCATCCGTCAGGAGTACGGACACCGTTTGACGGGTGTCCGTAACCGCGCCGATTCCAAGTCAGCTGCGATCGCCGATCTGTTCCTTCAGCAGGTCGCCCAGGCTGGTGCCGGTGGTCGATGACTGCTCCGAGCGGTAGCTTTGCACAGCTTCCGCCTCTTCGTGCATTTCCTTCGCCTTGATCGACAGCGAAATGGTGCGCGTCTTGCGATCCACCCCGGTGAACTTGGCGTCGATTTCCTGGCCCACCTTCAGCACCGTGCGCGCGTCTTCGACGCGATCACGGGCCAGATCGGAACCGCGCAACTGGCCTTCCACGCCATTTCCCAGGTCGATGATGGCGCCACGTGCATCCACTTCCTTCACCGTGCCGCGAACGATCGTGCCCTTGGGGAACTCGGCGATATAGGCCGAGAAGGGATCCTTTGCCAGCTGCTTGATGCCGAGCGAAATGCGCTCGCGGTCCGGATCGATGGCAAGCACCATGGCCTCGACCTGCTGAGCCTTCTGGTAATTGCGCACGGCCTCTTCGCCGGGCATGTCCCAGGAGATATCCGACAGATGCACCAGCCCGTCGATGTTGCCCGAAAGGCCGATGAAGATGCCGAAGTCCGTGATGGACTTGATCTGGCCGCTGACGCGATCGCCACGGTTGAAGTTCTCGGCGAACTCCTTCCACGGATTGGCCTGGCACTGCTTCAAGCCCAATGAGATGCGGCGACGCTCTTCGTCCACATCCAGGACCATGACCTCGACTTCCTGCCCGGTGTGCACGACCTTGGCTGGGTTGACGTTCTTGTTGGTCCAATCCATCTCGGACACATGGACCAGGCCCTCGACGCCATCCTCGATCTCCACAAATGCGCCGTAGTCGGCGATGTTGGTGACCTTGCCGAACACACGGGTGTTGGGCGGATAGCGCCGGGCGATGTTCTCCCAGGGATCCGCGCCGAGCTGCTTAAGACCCAGTGATACTCGCGAACGCTCGCGATCGAACTTCAGGATGCGCACTTCGATCTCATCGCCGACCTTGACGACTTCCGACGGATGCTTGACGCGTTTCCACGCCATATCGGTGATGTGCAGCAGGCCATCGATGCCACCCAGGTCAACGAATGCGCCGTAGTCGGTGAGATTCTTGACAGAGCCTTTCACCACCGCGCCTTCCTGCAGGTTATCCATGAGCGCACTGCGCTCCGCGGAGAACTCCTGCTCGACCACGGCGCGGCGCGACACCACGACGTTATTGCGCTTCTGGTCCAGTTTGATGACCTTGAATTCGAGCGGCTTGCCTTCCAGGTACGAGGTATCACGCACGGGGCGGACATCGACGAGCGAGCCCGGCAGGAACGCACGGACATTCTCGATTTCGACGGTGAAGCCGCCCTTGACGCGCCCGGTGATCACACCGGTTACGATTTCAGAATTGTTGAAGGCAGTCTCCAGGCGCGTCCAGGTGCGGGCACGCTTGGCCTTCTCGCGAGACAGGCGTGTCTCGCCATTGCCATCCTCGACGGAATCCAGCGCCACCTCGACCATGTCGCCAGTCTTCACTTCGAGCTCACCGCGCTCGTTCTTGAACTGCTCGACGGGGATGACGGCTTCGGACTTCAGTCCGACGTTGACGATGACGATGTCGTCCGTGACATCGACCACCAACCCTTGGAGGATCATCCCGGGACGGATGCGTTGGTTGGCGAGACTACTTTCGAAAAGCTCAGCGAAACTTTCTGTCATACCTACTACTTGCACGGGCAGTTGGTCAGCCCATGCTGGAATTGTGGTTAATACACTGCGCGCGACTTTCCACGGTCCCGCACATCCTGTTCCCGTAACGCGCGAGCGCAGCCTGTCAAGGCCACAGCGAGCGGCCGCGTCCCAATGTCAGCACCTGTTCGACCACGTCCTGAATATTCAGGTGCGTGGAATCGATCACGTGCGCGTCGGGGGCGGGCCTTAAGGGCGCGACGGCTCGCGTCGAATCCTTGAGGTCCCGTTCGGCTATCTCGCGCGAAAGGGCGGCAAGGCTAACACCGGACCCCTTGTCTTTCAACTGCTTATGACGCCTTCGAGCTCGCTCATCGGCGCTCGCCGTCAGGAACACCTTGAGGGAGGCTGCGGGGAAGACCACCGTTCCCATGTCCCGCCCGTCGGCGACCAGCCCTGGCGCACGGGCGAAGCGCCGCTGACGCTCCAAGAGCGCGTTACGCACCTGCGGCCATGCGGCCACGCGGGAGGCCCCCATGCCGGCCTCGGCCGTGCGGATCTGAGAGGTTACATCCCGTCCGGCCAGCCAGATCTGTTCCTGATCCTGCACGGCCCCGAAAGTGACATCCAGCTGCGTGGCCGCCGCCGCATGCCCCGAGATATCGTCAGGCTCAAGTCCAAGCTGCTTTCCGGCCAAGGCTACCAGGCGGTACAGCGCCCCGCTGTCAAGCAAGTGCCAGTCAAGCCGCAACGCCACCATCCGGCTGATCGTGCCCTTGCCGGAACTGGTGGGGCCATCGATGGTGACGACGGTGACCATCGTTATAAGGCTAGGGGGCGCTGATGCGGATGCCAATACCCTGCGCCAGTTCCACGAACCCGGGGAACGAGGTGGCGACATTGGCGACATCCAGGATGCGGATGGGTCCCGTGGCCTTCAGGCTCGCGATCGCGAATGCCATCGCAATGCGGTGATCCCCGTGGCTGTCCACGGTGCCACCACCAAAACCCTGGCCGCCGCGGATCCGGATGCCATCCGGCAGCAGCGTATGCGCGACGCCCAAGGCGTTCAGACCCTGCGCCATCACCGCCAGCCGATCGCTTTCCTTGACCCGCAGTTCCTCCGCACCGCGCACGATGGTCTCCCCCTCGGCGCAGGCGGCGGCAATGAAGAACACCGGAAACTCATCGATCGACAGGGGCACGAGGCTGGCGGGGACTTCGATGCCGTGCAGGCGACTGGCCTGGACTTCGAGATCCGCCATGGGCTCACCGATCGCACCGCTACTCGTGCCCGTCCCGTGCGGATGCACCGTGATCCGGGCGCCCATCAGCTGCAGCATCTGCAGCAGGCCGGTGCGCGTCGGGTTGACCCCCACGTTGCAAAGGCGCAGCCCCGGCTGCCCGGCCAAACAGCCTGCCACCAGGAAAAATGCGGCCGAGGAGAAATCCGCCGGCACCTGGATACTGGTGCCGGTCAGCGCCTGGCCACCGCGCAGGCTCACCGTCGCACCGTCGCGCTCCACCCGAACCCCGAAGGCAGCCAGCATGCGTTCGGTGTGATCGCGGGTGGGCGCAGGTTCGGTGACGCGGGTAGTGCCGCGCGCGCCCAGGCCGGCCAGCAGAATGGCGGACTTCACCTGGGCGCTCGCCATCGGCATCGAATAGTCGATGCCATTCAATACCCGGCCCCCATGCAGCCGCACCGGCGGCCTGCCTTCCTGGGTGGTGATTTCGGCCCCCATCTGGCGCAGGGGCGCCGCGACACGTTCCATGGGACGGCGCATCAGCGAGGAGTCCCCGATCAGGGTCGACGCAAACGGCCTGCCCGCCAGCAACCCCATCGACAGGCGCATGGCCGTGCCGGCATTGCCCATGTCCAATGGCTGCGCGGCGCCATGCAGTCCGTCGGCGCCCACGCCATGAACGATGACATCGGTAGGCCGGGGACGCTCGATCCGCACGCCTAACGCGCACAGCGCGCTCAAGGTCGCCAGGCAGTCCTCGCTGGCCAGGAAGCCACCGATGCGGGTCTGGCCGGTGGCGATCCCGCCCAGCATCAATGAGCGGTGCGAAATGGATTTGTCACCCGGAACGGTCACCGCGCCTGCCACCTGGTTGCCCGGGGCAAGGTGGTATTCCTTGATGGCATCGGCCACGATGCAAACTAACCGGCGGTCACGGCACGCGGATAGGACCCCAACACGCGCAGCAGCGAGGCACGCTTGTGCAGATCCGCCAGGGCGGCCGCGACCGGTGCATCCTCGACGTGTCCTTCGATATCGATGAAGAACACATAGTCCCAAATGCGCTTCTGCGAGGGCCGCGACTCAATGCGCGTGAGGCTGATGTGATGCGCAGCGAAGGGCTCGAGCAGCTTCAGCAGCGCCCCCGACGTCTTTGTATCGCCGATTGAGGCGATCAGCGTCGTGCGATCCTGGCCGCTGGGCGTGAAGATCTTGCGCCCCAGCACGAAGAACCGCGTCGTATTGTCAGGGCGATCTTCGATCTGCGGCGCGAGCACGGTCAGGCCATAGACTTCCGCGGCCGTCACACCGGCAATGGCCGCGGTCCCGTGCTCATCGCGCGCGCGGCGCGCCCCTTCGGCATTGCTGGTGACTGCGACGCGCTCGACACCGGGCAGATTCTCATCCAGCCACAAGCGGCACTGCGCGAGCGCCTGCTGGTGCGAGCAGATGCGCTTGATCCCTTCGAGCGACTGCATGCGCCCCATCAGGAAGTGATGGATACGCAGTTCGATCTCCCCGCAGATCCGCGCCGAGGAATTCAAAAACCGGTCCAGGGTGTTGATGACCATGCCCTCGGTGGAGTTCTCGATGGCGACGACGCCAAAGTCCACCGACCCGGATTCGACTTCGTGAAACACCTCATCGACCGAGGGCAGTGGCAGCGCACGCACCGCGTGACCGAAATGCGTGAGCACCGCAGTCTGGGTGAACGTGCCCTCCGGCCCCAGAAATGCGACTTTCAGGGGTTCTTGCTGCGCCAGGCACGCGGACATGATCTCCCGAAACAGCCGCAGCAGATCTTCGGTGCGCAACGGGCCCTGATTGCGCTCCTTGACCATGCGCAATACCTGCGCTTCGCGCTCGGGCCGATAGAAGTCCACCGTGGAACCCGAGGCGGTCTTGGAGATGCCTACCTGCTGGGCGAGCCGTGCGCGATCGTTCAACAGCCGCTGCAGCTGCTCGTCGATGGCATCAATCTGGGTGCGGACCGTGTCCAGATCCATGGGTTCAGGCTTGGTCATTCGCTAACTTTACAGAATCCGGGCCGCCAGTACTCCCTCGATGCCACGAATTTGCCCCAGCAGGATCTCCGGAACGGCCGAATCCATATCGATCAGCGTATAGGCGTATTCGCCGCGGGACTTGTTCAACAGGTCCGCAATATTAAGGCCAGCCGCCGCCAGACAGGTGGAAATCTGACCGACCATGTTCGGCACATTGCGATTCGCCACCGCCAGCCGCGTCACGGCGGGCACGCGCGGCAGCACCGCCTCGGGGAAATTGACGCAGTTGCGGATGTTGCCGTTCTCGAGGTACTCCCGGAGGGTATCGGCCACCATGACCGCGCAGTTCTCCTCCGCCTCACCGGTGGAGGCGCCCAGGTGCGGCAAGGTGACGACCCTGGCGTGATCCTTGAGGATGTTATTCGGGAAATCGCACACATACGCGCCCAGATGACCGGCATTGAGGGAGGCCACCACGGCCGCATCCTCCACGATCGGCGCCCGTGCGAAATTCAGGATGACGCCGCCCTTGCGCATCAGGTTCAGGCGGGCCGCGTTGACCAGGCCGCGCGTATCGCTGTTCAGCGGCACATGCACCGAGATCGCATCCGCGCGCGCGAACAGGTCATCCAGCGACAGCGCCTGCTCGACACCGGAGGACAGCTGCCAGGCACGATGCACCGTGATCTGCGGGTCATATCCCAGCACTTTCATCCCTAACGCCTCGGCCGAATTGGCGACCTCGACGCCGATGGCGCCGAGGCCGATGACGCCCAGGGTCCTGCCCGGCAGTTCGAAGCCCACGAACTTCTTCTTGCCTTTCTCCACGGCCTCGTCGATGGCGTGATCATCGCCGTTCAGTGAGCGTGCGAACGACCAGGCCTGGCAGATGTTGCGCGCCGCCAGAAACAGCCCCGCCAGCACCAGTTCCTTGACCGCGTTCGCATTGGCGCCCGGCGCATTGAATACCGGAACACCGCGCTTGCTCAGTTCAGCCACCGGAATGTTGTTGGTCCCGGCCCCCGCGCGGCCGATGGCGAGCACCGATGCGGGAATTGCCATCTTGTGCATATCGGCGGAGCGCACGAGGATGCCGTCGGGCTGATCCAGATCGGCGGCCACCGTGAAGCGTGCGGCGGGTAGGCGCTCCAGGCCGCGTGCCGAAATATTGTTGAGCGTGAGAATTCGATATGGCATGTCGTTGCAGAGCGGACGCAGATTTCAAGCCGAAGTGGCCTCAACCATTGCGACGCTGGAACTCCTTCATGAAACTGATGAGCGCCTGCACTCCGGCGAGCGGCATGGCGTTGTAGATGCTCGCCCGCATACCGCCGACCGAGCGGTGACCTTCGAGGTTGGTGAGGCCCGCCGCCTGCGCTTCGGCCAGGAAGGGCTTATCGAGCTCCGGACGCGCGAGGGTAAATGGAACGTTCATCCACGAACGGCAATCCTTGGCCACCGGGTTGTGATAGAAGCCGGAACTGTCAATCGCCGCATACAGCGCCTCAGCCTTCGCGCGATTCAATTTCTCCATGGCCCCAAGGCCACCCTGGCCGCCAATCCACTTCAGCACCAGGCCGGCGATGTACCAGGCAAAGGTCGGTGGCGTATTGAGCATGGAGCCGTCATCGGCCATGGCCTTGTAGTCCAGCACCTGCGGCGTACCGGGGCGCGCGTGGCCGATGAGATCCTCGCGCACGATCACGATGCACAGGCCCGCCGGGCCGACATTCTTCTGTGCGCCGGCGTAGATCAGCCCGAAGCGGCCGACATCGATGGGCCGCGACAGGAATGTCGAGGAGAAGTCCGCCACCAGCGGCGCGGCGCCGACCTGCGGCACATAGCCAAACTCGACGCCGCCGATGGTCTCGTTCGGCGTGTAATGAACATAGGCCGCGCCCGCAGTGAGCTTGAGCGAACCTGGCGCCGGCACGGTGTTGTAGGCGGATGCCGCCTCGTCCGCCGCGACATTGACCTTGCAGTAGCGCTTGGCCTCGCTGATCGCCTTCTTCGACCAGGCGCCGGTGTTGACGTAGTCGGCAGTGGCGTCGGCGGCGGCCAGGTTGAGGGGAATCCCGGCGAACTGCGCCGTCGCCCCGCCTTGCAGAAAGAGCACCTTGTAACCGCTCGGAACGGCCAGCAGTTCACGCAGCGAGGCTTCAAGTTCCGCGGCCACGACCTTGAAGGCCTTGCTGCGGTGGGAAACCTCCATCACCGACATGCCACTACCGGCCCAATCCGTCAGTTCCGACTGGGCCTGCTCAAGAACTTCCAGGGGCAGTGTCGCCGGCCCCGCCGCAAAATTGAATACGCGCACAAATGCCTTCTGGTTGAAACGCTCGAGGGATGCTCAGGATGGTACCAAGCACGGCCCGCGTCGGTTAGAACTTTTCGACAGGCGCTTATCCTTAAACTCCGACGGGCGCGAGCGCTACGGCGTCGCGGGAGGTACCGGCTCCGGATCGGCGCCCTCGGCATCGCCTTCGGCGTCGAAGCTTTCGATGCGCTCTATGCCCGTGAGCCGCTCACCGTCGGCCAGGCGGATCAATCGCACACCCTGGGTATTGCGCCCCAGCACCGAGATCTCATCCACCGGGGTGCGCACCAGCGTTCCGGTCGAGCTGATCAGCATGATTTCCTGCCCGGCGGTGACCTGCAAGGCAGCCACCAGTGCGCCGTTACGGTCCGAGGTCTGCAACGCGATCACACCCTGTCCGCCGCGGCCATGCTTCGGGAAATCATCCAACGGCGTGAGCTTGCCGTAGCCGTTTTCCGAGGCTGTCAGGACATTGCCTTCGCCGCAGACGATGAGTGCAATCAGCTCCTGGCCGGGGTCCAGTTTGACGCCGCGCACGCCCGAGGCATCGCGACCCATGGCGCGCACCTCATCCTCGTGGAAGCGAATGGCCTTGCCACCGCTGGTGCACAGGATGACCTCGCGTTGTCCATCGGTGAGGGCAACGCCGACCAGTCGATCATTGTCACGCAGATCAACGGCAATGATGCCGCTGGTACGCGGACGCGAAAACGCGGTGAGCGGCGTCTTCTTGACCGTGCCCTGGCTGGTCGCCATGAACACGAAATGCTGCTCATCGTATTGCTGTACCGGCAGGACGGCGTTGATCTTCTCGCCCTCCTCCAGCGGCAGCAGGTTCACCATGGGCTTGCCACGGGCGTTGTGTCCCGCCTGGGGCAGTTTGTAGACCTTGAGCCAATAGACCTTGCCCCGATTGGAGAAGCACAGGACGGTGTCATGAGTGTTCGCCACGAATAATTTCTCCACGAAGTCTTCGTCCTTGACCGAGGTGGCCGAGCGACCGCGCCCGCCGCGGCGCTGAGTCTGGTACTCGGTCACCGGCTGGGACTTGGCATAGCCGGCATGTGAAAGAGTGACCACAACATCCTGAGGCTCGATCAGATCCTCGGTGGTCAGGTCCAGGTGATCGCGATTGATCTCGGTGCGACGCGCATCGCCATAGGCTTCGCGCATCTCAATCAGCTCCTCGCGAATCACCTGCGTGAGTCGCTCGGGTCGGGTCAGAATGTCGGTGAGATCCTGGATCGCCACCAACAGTCCCTTGTATTCATCAATGATTTTATCCTGCTCAAGCCCCGTGAGGCGGTGCAGGCGCATGTCGAGGATGGCCTGGGCCTGCACCTCGGAGAGCCGGTACCCATCCGCCAACATGCCCAACTCGGGCGCCAGGTTGGCCGGCCGGGTGGACAGTGCGCCCGCGCGCAACAGCAGCTCCGGCACGACGCCGCCCAACCAGGTGCGCGACAACAGCCCCGTCTTCGCTTCAGCCGGCGAGGCCGCGGCCCGAATCAGTGCGATCACATCCTCAATGTTGGCCAGGGCGACTGCGAGCCCTTCCAGCACGTGGGCGCGATCACGCGCCTTGGCCAGATCGAATATTGTCCGGCGGGTGACAACCTCACGCCGGTGACGGATGAAGGCATCGAGCATTTCCTTCAGCGACAGCAGCTTCGGCTGACCGTCCTGCAGGGCCACCATGTTGATGCCGAACACCGTCTCCATCGGCGTCTGCGCGTACAGATTGTTGAGGACAATCTCGGCGACCTCGCCGCGCTTCAACTCGATGACCACGCGCATGCCGTCCTTGTCGGACTCATCGCGCAGCTCGGAGATACCGTCGATTTCCTTGGCGCGCACCAGGTCCGCAATGCGTTCGAGCAAGCGCGCCTTGTTCACCTGGTAGGGCAGCTCGGTGACAATGATGGCCTGGCGGCCCTTGCCGTCAATGTCCTCGACGTTAGTGCGGGCGCGGATCGAGAGGCGGCCGCGGCCGGTGCGATAAGCGGTGGCGATTTCCTGTGCGCCGTTGATGATGCCGGCCGTGGGGAAATCCGGTCCCGGAATATGCTGCATCAACGCGGCCAGCGTCAGCTGCGGGTCCTGCAGCAGCGCGATCAGCGCATTGATGACCTCGGTGAGGTTGTGGGGCGGTATGTTCGTGGCCATGCCCACGGCGATACCGGTCTGCCCGTTGATGAGCAGGTTTGGCACCCGCGTCGGCAACACCGCCGGCTCGCTCTCCGACTCATCGTAATTGGGTGTGAAATCGACCGTTTCCTTGTCGATGTCGGCGAGCAGTTCGTGTGCGATGCGTGACATGCGCACCTCGGTGTAGCGCATCGCCGCCGGGGCATCCCCGTCCACCGAACCGAAGTTGCCCTGCCCGTCGATGAGCATGTAGCGCATCGAGAACGGCTGGGCCATGCGCACCATCGTGTCATACACCGCGCTGTCACCGTGCGGGTGATACTTGCCGATCACATCCCCGACGATGCGCGCCGACTTCTTGTAAGGCTTGTTGTAGTCGTTGCCGAGCACGCGCATGGCATACAGCACGCGGCGGTGCACCGGCTTCAGGCCATCGCGCACATCAGGTAGCGCGCGACCCACGATCACGCTCATGGCATAGTCAAGGTACGACTGCCGCATCTCATCTTCGAGATTGACGGGCAGGATTTCGCGTGCGAATTCTGTCATTTAGTCCGAAGGCTTTTTGGGCCGGCACAAAGAGGAAATTTTAGCATAATGCGCCCGTGTTCACCCCATTTGGACGGGAGCCTGCAACCATGACCGTACCGGGCCGTGAAGCCGGTCCTGCGGGCAACGCGGACCGCGCCGAAATCGGCAAATTCGACGCGATTGCCCATCGATTCTGGGACCCCGCGGGGGAATTCCGCCCCCTGCATCTGATCAATCCGGTGCGCGTGGCCTTCGTGGCCGACCGTTGTCGGATCAATGCGGCCCGGGTACTGGACATCGGCTGCGGCGGTGGCCTGCTCTGTGAGGCACTCCAGGAACTTGGCGCGCGGGTCACGGGCATCGACCTCGCCCCGGCCATGCTCGACAGCGCACGGCTGCATGCGGCCGAGCGCGGCGTTGCCATCGACTATCGGTTGCTGTCCGCGGAAAGCCTGGCAGCCGCCGAACCGGGGTCGTTTGACGTCGTCACGTGCATGGAGATGGTTGAGCACGTGCCCGACCCGGCCAGCATCGTGCGCAGCATCGCAACCCTGGTGCGGCCCGGCGGCGCGGCGTTCCTTTCCACCTTGAACCGCACGCCGAAGTCTTTTGTCCAGGCCATCGTCGCGGCCGAGTACCTGTTTCGCCTCGTGCCGCGCGGTACGCACGAGTACCAACGGCTGGTGCGGCCGTCAGAACTGGCGCACTGGGGCCGCAAGGCGGGCCTGACGCTTCAGGAAGTAAGCGGGCTGGCGTTTGATCCCTTGACCACACACGCAACTCTCAGCCCCGACCCCAGCGTCAACTATCTAGCGCATTTCAGGCGCGAGACCACGGCCCCTTAGACCTACGTGAGCGGCCGCAGGCCGTTGACCAGCGTCGGCAGCAACTCCGAGACCGTGGGGTGAATCGGCACCGCCCACTGCAGGGTCGTATACGGCTGGTCGGCGTTCATCAAATCAAGAATGCCGTGGATCGCCTCATCGCCATTCACACCGAGTATGGCCGCGCCCAGAATGCGCTTGGTCTGCGCATCGACGATGATCTTCATGAAGCCCAGGGTTTCATTTTTTTCGACCGCGCGCCCGACCCGGGTCATCGGACGGGTGTTGATCAGCAGCGGCCGGCCGCTGCGCTGTGCCTGGGTCTGCGTCAACCCCACTCGTCCCAATGGCGGGTCGATATAGAGCGCATAGGCAGGAATGCGTGCGCTGACCTTGCGATTGGCGCCCTCGAGCAGATTGGCCGCCACGATCTCGAAGTCATTGTAGGCCGTATGCGTGAACGCGCCGCGCCCGTTGCACTCCCCCAGTGCCCAGATGCCCGCCACGTTGGTGCTCAGGGCATCATCCACCGCGATATGGCCCGTGGGGCTGCAGTGAACTCCCGCCGCCGCGAGACCCAGGTCGTCGGTGTTGGGGCGGCGTCCGGTCGCGAGCAGCAGATCAGAGCCCGCAATTTCCGCGTCAATCCCCGCGCTGCGCAGCCGCACCGTGATGCCGCCCTCGCCCCGGCATGACATCGCGGTCACGGCGGTATCCGTGTAAATCCGGACCCCTTCGGCTTCGAGAATTTCGCGAATCGCCTGCGAGACATCCGGATCCTCGCGCGTCGCGATCAGCGGCGCGCGCTCCACCACGGACACGGCGGCGCCGAATCGGCGATACATCTGAGCAAACTCAAGCCCGATATAGCTGCCACCGAGAATAATCAGGTGTTCGGGCACTCGGTCAAGTTCGACAATGGTACTGTTCGTCAGATGGGGCACGGCAGAAATTCCGGGAATGTCCGGCACGATGGCCCGCGCGCCCACGTTGATGAAGATCCGCGGCGCGCTTAGGACCCGCTCCCCCACGCGCAGCTGCGTCGCGCTCTCGAATCGCGCCTGGCCGCGCACCACGGTGCAGTTGGGCATCTGCTGCAGCCACTGCTCGACGCCCCGCCGCGCGTTCAGCGTCACCGTCGCGGCCCGCTGCCGCACCGTGGCCATGTCGATGCGCACGGCCGCGCCGATATCGACACCATACTGCGCGGCACGCCGCGCGAGCTGGGCCGCGTACGCGCTGGCCACCAGTGTCTTGGTGGGCATGCAACCGGTGTTGACGCAGGTGCCGCCGAAGAGTTTGCGCTCAATCAGGCAGATGCTCTGACCGGCGCCGGTGAGGCGCTCGGCCAGCGGCGGCCCGGCCTGGCCGGCTCCGATGATGAGCGCGTCGAAGTGTTCGGCAGGATTCATGGCCGCAGTCAGATCCAAATTGCTTTCATGCTAACCTTTGCCGAACTACTGACGCGATCGATCTGGCGTCTTGGCAGACTAGCAAGCCGCCTACAAAAAGCCACATGATCTTCGGATTGGAATTGAGCCTGATCGGCGCGGCGCTGCTGGTCGGGGTTGCCTTGGGGTACCTGCTTGCCCAGCTTCTGGCCGGCAGGCGCCGCGAAGCGCAGCTGTCGCAACTGGTATCGCCCCTGCAAGCGGCATTGGAAGCCACGCGCACCCAGGCGCAGCGGCTCGATTCCGAGCACCGGCAGACCGAAGCCCACCTGCGCGGGCAGATCGAACTGCTGGCACGCGGCCAGGCCGGCCTGGCGCAGGAGACCCGCAATCTGGTGACGGCCCTGCGTCGTCCGGAGGTACGCGGACGCTGGGGGGAACTGACCCTGCGGCGGGTCATCGAACTGGCGGGCATGGTCGAGCAATGCGACTTCACCGAGCAGGTCCATGTGACGGGCGGCAACGGGGCTTCGCGCCCGGACCTGATCGTTCATCTACCGGACGCGCGCGAACTGGTGATCGATGCCAAGGCACCGCTGGAGGCCTACCTTGCCGCGCTCGAGGCACCGGATGAGGCAAGCCAGCGCCTGCATCTGCAACGGCACGCACAGCAGGTGGCGGCGCGCATTCGCGAGCTGTCCGCCAAGACCTACTGGTCGCAATTCGCACGCGCGCCGGAGTTCGTCATCCTTTTCATTCCCGGTGACCAGTTTCTCTCGGCCGCACTTGCGGTACAACCGCAGCTCATCGAACAGGCGCTGGCGGACAGCGTCGTGCTGGCCACGCCTTCCACGCTCATGGCCGTGCTCAAGTGCGTGGCCTTCTGCTGGCGGCAGAACCAGGTCGCACTCAATGCCCAACAGATTCAGGAGCTCGGCGGTGAACTGCATGCGCGGCTGGCCAACTTCCTCGCGCACCTCGTGAAGGTCGGTCAGCGCCTGGGGGGCGCCGTCGAAGCCTTCAACGCGGCCGCCGGATCACTGCAGCACCAGGTGCTGCCCCAGGCGCGACGGCTGCGCGAGCTGGGCGCCAGTGCCGATGCGCCGCTCGATGCCCCCGCAGAAATTGACGCCGCGCCCAAGGACCCGAAGTGATCAGGCCGGGATTCGAGGGCACGCCGCGCTACTTTGCTTGGCTGTATGCCGGCGGGCGCATGCAGGCGATCCTGAAACCATTGTTCGGCATCGAGTCGGAAGTTTCAGCCGCCCTGCAGCCGGGTCTGGAACACAGCGTGGCGCATGTGCGCATGGGCTGGTGGGCCGAAGAAGCGGCGCGACTGCGCGCTGGCCACGCCTTGCACCCGCTGACCCGTGCGCTGCTGGCGCAACACCCCGCTGGCGCGGTGACCGCCGATATTTCGGGGCTGATCGATGTGGCAACCTGGGACCTGGCCGCCGCGACCTTTGAAACGCGTACGGAGCTGGCAGGCTATTGCGACCGCTGGGCGCGCGCTGTGCCGCAATTGGCCGCGACCTGGGCCGCAGCTGACCTGGCTGCACCTATTGCACAGCAGTTCGGCCACCGGATCGGCGTTGCGCTGTGTGAACTGGACATGCTGGTCAGCCTGGAGTACTCGGCGCGCCTGGGGCGACTGCGAATTCCCCTCGAGGAATTGAGCGCACTCGGCGTTGCGCCCGCGGCGCTGGCGCAGCCCCCCTGGCCCCCGGCACTGTGCGATCGGCTGCGCGCACGGCACCAGGACCTGCGAGGCGCGCTCACGAGCAGCTGCGCGGAGCTGCACGCGCACGGTCATCGGGTCGCGCTGCGCGGCCTGCTGGTGTGGGCGGCCGTGATGCAGCAGCACTCACGGCGCGCGGAAGGCGCCCTGCCATGTTCCTGGGAGCGCAGTCGCTGGAATGGCATCGGCGATTCACTGGGTGCCTGGCGTGCGGCCCGTCGCGCGTTGCGCGGCCCCTCGAACAAACATCAAGCACACGTCGCGGAGCACTCATGAGCGAGAAATTCGATCCACGCACTGCATGCACCGCCAAGGACGAACTGCACGGCCGCGTAATCCTGATCACGGGCGCCGGCTCAGGCATCGGACGCGCGGTTGCCGTCAGCTGTGCAGGGCATGGCGCGACGGTGCTGCTGCTGGGTCGCAATGCCCGGCAGCTCAATGAAGTGCACGCGCAGATCACGACCGAGTGCGGGGACGAGCGGGCCACGATCGTTCAGTTCGATCTGGAAAATGCGCTGGCAGGCGACTACGACGCACTGTTCGGCGCCATCGAGCAGCGGTATCAGCGGCTGGATGGCCTGCTGCACAACGCCGGCTTGCTCGGGCAGCTGGCGCCAATTGAACACTACGATGTGCCCACCTGGTGCCGGGTCATGCAGGTGAATGTGACCGCAGCCTTCGTACTGACGCAAATCCTGCTGCCCTTGCTGAAGCGCTCGGCCGATGCCTCGATTGTCTTCACGGCCAGCCAGGTAGGCCGGGTCGGCCGCGCCTACTGGGGCGCCTATGCGGTATCCAAATTTGCCGTGGAGGGATTGAACGAAGTGCTCGCGCAGGAGCTGTCCGACACCACGACGATCCGCGTCAACTCGCTCAACCCGGGCGCAACACGCACGAAACTGCGTCGCCAGGCCTACCCCGCCGAAGACGCCAGCGTACTGGCCACCCCGGAGAGCATTACCGGCGCGTACATCGCGCTGCTGGGTCCGGCCAGTCGCGGCGTCAGCGGCGGCCGCTTCGACGCCCAGTAGCCTTAAGGAGCCACTTGCAAGGTGTCGGCCGCGGGGCTGAGCGCTGCCATCAGCACGGCGGCCTCCTCCTCATCAAGCAGCCGCGAGCGACCGCGCGCCAGTGATCGATCCAGCGTGACGGTGCCCAGTCGGGTACGCAGCACGCGGCTGACCATCGCGCCCTGACGTTCAAACAACTGGCGAATGTCCTTGCCACTGGCACCTACCGCAACGAGGTTGTACCAGCGGTTGCTGCCTTCACCGCCCGCCGCCTCGCAACTGTGCACGATCACGGTCGTGCCGTTATCAAGTTTGCCCTGCAGCACCCGGACCACGCCTTCTGGCGACAGCTCGCCGTGAACGCGCACGCTGAAATCGGTTACCAGATGGCGCACGGCGCGCTGCAGGCGCTCGGCGGTCTCCCCATCCGAACTCACCAGCTCCAGGCCGCCGTCAATGGTCGGCATGGGACTCACCGCGACAAACCGCCGCCCGCCACTGCGGGGCAATTGCTGTACCAGTTCGCGCATTTCGACGCCGGGTGAACGGTGCACGACGAATACCTTGATCGCACTGCCGGCCCGCTGGCGCACCAGACGGCCGTCGAGTCGGACCTTGTCGGCGGCAACCACCCGCATGCCCAAGGTGGCCGGCTGTCCGTTGACTGTAAGACGGCCCGCGCGAATCCAGGTTTCCACTTCCCGGCGCGAGGCCAGACCCAGATGGGCAAGCGCCTTTTGCAAGCGTTGACCGGCCGCGTCGGTCATCGCCTAAGCGTCGCCACCAGCGGGTCGCCTTCAGAATTCATCTCCTCGGCCTCGATCTCGGCCTCGGATTCTGCTGCTGGCGGCGGCGCCGGCAAGGCCGGCACGGCGGCGCCCGTGAACTCCAGTTGCACATTGAGTTCCGTCAGCGCCTTCAATTCCGCCAGCGGCGGCAGCTGGTCCAGCTTCTGCAGGCCGAAGTAATCCAGGAACTCGGCCGTGGTGCCCAGGATCTCGGGCCGGCCCGGCACATCGCGCGTGCCGATGACCCGTACCCAATTGCGCTCCAGCAGGGTCTTGATGATGTTGGGATTCACAGCGACGCCACGCACCAGCTCAATTTCGCCACGCGTGATGGGCTGTCGATAGGCGATCAGGGCAAGGGTCTCCAGCAGCGCGCGTGAGTACCGCGCCGGCCGCTCGGGCCAAAGCCGGGACACCTCCGCCGCGTAGTCACCGCGTATCTGCACGCGCCAGCCGCTGGCCGTGTGGGCCAGTTCCAGTGCCCGCGTTGCGTATTCGGCCTGCAGGCCCGCCAGAATTTCGGCCAGCGCCGCATCGGTGGGCCGCTCCTCGGGCGCGAACACCTGCGCCAGCTCAGCCAGCTGTAGCGACTTGCCGGCAGCCAGCAGTGCCGCCTCAACAACATTCCTGCGATACGACTCGCTCATTGACGCTCAACTCCCGGATCCGTCACGTCGTCATCCTCGTCATCGTCGTCATCGTCGAATTCCACACCGGCATCATCCAGCCCGGCATGATCGGGGAGCGGTGCGCCTTGCGCCTCCGGCACATCCTCCGTGCCGGAATCGTTTGACACCACCCGCAACTTGCGACCGGCCGCCGCGGCCCGGATGTGAATCGGGGCAAACGGCTCCTGCTGGACGATATCGATCAGGCCCTCGCGCACCAGCTCGAGTATGGCGATGAAGGTGACCGCCACCCCCATCCGACCTTCCTCGGGCCGGAACAGTTGCATGAATTCCAAAAAGCTCGCGGTGCCCAGGCGCGCGACGATATCCGTCATGCGCTCGCGCACCGACAGGCGTTCGCGCTGAATATGGTGATGCGCGAACATCTCATTGCGCACGACGACATCGCGGAACGCCAGCAGCATTTCCTGCAGGGTGACCTGGGGCACGAGCCGCACGACTTTGCGGTCCGTGAGCTCCGCGCCAGCGCCCCACACGTCACGATCCATTCGCGGCAGCATGTCGAGGTTTTCGGCCGCCCGTTTGAAGCGCTCGTATTCCTGGAGTCGGCGCACCAGCTCGGCGCGCGGATCCGCTTCCGAGTCATCCTCCTTGGAGGCCCTCGGCAACAGCATCCGCGACTTGATCTCGGCCAGCGTGGCAGCCATGACCAGGTATTCCCCGGCGAGCTCAAGTTGCAGATCCTGCATCAGCTCGATGTACTTCATGTACTGGCGGGTGATTTCCGCCAGGGGGATATCGAGCACATCCAGATTCTGGCGCCGGATCAGGTACAGCAGCAGGTCGAGCGGGCCCTCGAAGGCATCAAGGAATACCTCGAGCGCCTGCGGCGGTATGTACAGGTCCTTGGGCAGATGCGTGAGCGGCTCGCCATTGATCATGGCGAAAGGCATCTCGACCTGTTCGGGCACTGTCGCCGGCACCACGGGCAATGCCTCAGGCGCCGGTGACTCGTTGGACACCACGATCTTGAGCTCCGGTTGCACTGTATCGGATCCGCTTAAGGAGTCAGTCTGCGCGCAGGTGCATGACGCGCCGCACTTCGTCCAACGTCTGGCGGGCGGCTTCGCGAGCCTTTTCCGCGCCCTCGGTGACTATACTGCGAACCAGCTCCGGCTGACCTTCGAATTCCTGGGCACGCCTGCGCATGCCGCGGATCTCTTCGACGATCTTATCCATGACGGGCTTTTTGCAGTCCAGGCAACCGATCCCGGCGCTGCGACAGCCTTCCTGCACCCACTGTCGGGTCGGCTCGTCAGAATAGATTTTGTGCAGGTCCCAAACCGGGCACTTTTCCGGATCGCCCGGATCGGTGCGCCGCGCGCGCGCCGGGTCGGTTTGCATGGTGCGCAGCTTGTGCGCGACGACGTCCGGATCTTCGCGCAGCCCGATGGTATTGCCATAGGACTTCGACATCTTGCGGCCGTCGGTCCCCGGTACCCTTGGCGTCGCGGTCAGCAGTACCTGCGGTTCGGGCAGGATGCTCATGGCACCGCCTTCGAGATACCCGAGCAGGCGCTCGCGGTCCGCGACGGTGATGCGGTTATTGCCCTGCACCAGCGCGCGCGCCTGTTCGAGCGCATCACTGGCGCCGGCCTCCTGGTAATTGCGGCGCAGTTCCTGGTAGCGCGTGGCGTTACGGCCGCCCAGACTCTTGACGGCCTTTTGCACGCGCACTTCGAAATCCGGTTCGCGGCCGTACAGGTGGTTGAAGCGTCGGGCGATTTCGCGCGTGATTTCAACGTGCGCCACCTGGTCCTCGCCGACCGGCACGAAGGTCGGCCGGTACAGCAGGATGTCCGCGCTCTGCAGCAGCGGATAGCCCAGGAATCCGTAGGTGGCGAGATCCTTTTCCTTCAGCTGCGCCTGCTGGTCCTTGTATGTCGGGACCCGTTCGAGCCAGCCCAGCGGGGTGATCATCGACAGCAGCAGATGCAGTTCGGCGTGTTCGGGGACCTGGGACTGCACGAACAAGGTCGCCACTCCGGGATTCAAACCGGCGGCCAGCCAGTCGATGAGAACGGCCTGCACATACTCCTGCAGCCGCCCGGTGTCCTCGTACCCCGTGGTCAGCGCATGCCAGTCGGCGATGAAAAAATAGCACTCATACTGGTACTGCAATTCCACCCAATTGCGCAGCGCGCCGTGAAAATTGCCCAGATGCAACGGCCCCGTGGGCCGCATACCGGAAAGTACCCGGCGGGTTTGCGGATTGGCACTCATGTCTGAGCTTTGCAGTATACCGTAAGGGTGCCCCCCCTTAGGGCTACAGTCCCAGCCGGGACAGGTCCCCGGTCCCCCGCCGCAGGATCACCGGCGGATCCACCGCCAGGTCCACGACCGTGGTCGGCTCGATGCCGCAGTGGCCGCCATCCAGCACCGCATCGATCTGATGTTCCAGGCGCTCGCGAATCTCGAGGCCGTCGGTCAAGGGCAATTCATCGCCAGGCAAAATTAGCGTTGAGCTCATCATCGGCTCCCCGAGCTCCGCGAGCAGCAGCTGCGGCACGGGATGATCGGGGACGCGGATGCCGACCGTGCGGCGCTTCTCATGCTGCAGGCGCCGCGGCGTCTCGCGGGTCGCGGGCAGCAGGAATGTGAACGGGCCCGGGGTACAGGCCTTCAGCAGGCGGAAGTGCGGGGTGTCGATGCGGACGAAGCGCGCGGCCTCACCCACGTCCCGGCATACCAGCGTGAAGTGATGATTGCGATCCGCCTGGCGAATGCGCCGCACCCGCTCCAGCGCGTCCTTGTCCCCGATATGGCAGCCCAGTGCGTAACAAGAATCCGTCGGATATGCAATGACCCCGCCGGCGCGGATGATTTCGACGCTGCGGCGAATCAGTCGCGCCTGGGGCGTGACCGGATGTAGCTCGAAATACTGACTCATGGGCTATCATACACGGCTGTTCAAGTCGCTCGGTTCAGGGCCGTTTCATTATCTAATATGTTGTCAGTGCTGGAGTTTGCCCCCGTTGTCGTGTTTGGTGTGACCTACTACATCCACGGCATTTACGCCGCGACCGCGGCCCTCATGATTTCCATGGCGGTGCTGCTGATCGTGGATTTCGCCTGGCAGAAGCGCATTCCCCCCATGCATGGCGTATCGGCGCTGCTGGTGTTCGCATTCGGTGCCGCCACCCTCATTCTGCATAACCAGCGCTTCATCGAGTGGAAACCCACCGTGCTCTTCTGGCTGATTAGCGTAGCCTTCCTGGGCAGTTTCTGGATCGGCAAACGCACGCTGACCGAACAACTCCTGGGTGCAGCGCTGGGCGATCCGGTGGTCATCGCGCAGCGCCAGTGGCGCCGCCTCAACGCCCTGTCAGTGGTGTTTTATGCCCTGCTCGGCGGCCTCAACCTGCTCGTGGCCTTCAATGCCAGCGAACGCACCTGGGTGAATTTCAAACTGTTCGGCCTGACCGCGGCGACAGTCATATTTGCAGCCCTGCAGCTGGCGTGGCTGTCGCGGCACCTGCAGCCTGAACCCTCCACATGACAGCCACCGAGCGAGTGGAGAAAATCCGTCAGGTGCTCACCGCGCGCCTTGCGCCGGTATCGCTCCTGATCCGCGACGAGAGCGCCAAACACGCCGGTCATGCCGGGGCGCGCGAGGGTGGGCATTTCTCCGTCGTCGTGGTGTCTGATCAGTTCGCGGGTCGCACGCGCATGCAACGGCACCAGCTGGTGTACGCGGCACTCTCGGAGCTGATGCGCACGGACATCCACGCGTTGAGCATCCAGGCGCGGACCCCGCAGGAATAGATCAGGTTACAAAAGTCGTTCAACCATTTGAGAAATCACATGAAACTCCTCAATATCTTCTTCTTCACCGCGACTGCAATGAGCCTCGCGGCCTGCCAGCCGAAAACGGCGACGGTGCCGGCTGCCCCGGTCGATACGGTGGCGACGGTCAACGGCACCGCCATCAGCCGCAATCTGTACAACGACTTCATCAAGGGCGCGCTGCAGGGCAAGGATCCCTCGACCTTGACACAGGCACAGAAGGATGATGCCCTCGACAACCTGGTGCGGGCCGAACTCGTCGTGCAGCAGGCGGACAAGAACGGCCTCACCAAGGACCCTCAGACCCTCGACATGATCGAACTGTCCCGCCTGAATGCGGTCGAGCAGGCTTTCAGCGAGAACTTCGTGAAGGAAAACAAGCCGACCGAGGCGGAGCTGAAGAAGGAATACGACACCCAGGTCGCGCGGCTCCCGCACACCGAATATCACGTCTCCCACATCCTGGTGTCCAGCGGCGATGCCGCCAACAAGATCGTCGCCGACCTGTCCAAGGGCGCGAAGTTTGAAGATCTGGCGAAGAAGAATTCCAGCGACAGCTCGAAGGATCAGGGCGGAGATCTGGGCTGGACGACGCCGGACCGGATGGTCAAGCCCTTCGCCGATGCAATGGTGGCACTGAAGCCCGGCGAGTACACCCATGTACCGGTGCAGACCCAGTACGGCTGGCATGTCATCAAGCTGGTGGACACCCGGCAGCTGACGCCCCCGGCGTTCGATGCGGTCAAAGATCGCGTCGAGCAGATCGTGCTGGGCGAGAAGTTCAAGGCCTATGTGGATGGCCTGCGCGCGAAGGCGCAGATCGACAAGAAGATGTAAGTCGCCCCGGGACTACCGGGGGGTCTTCAGCAGCTCGAGGAATCCCGCCTCATCCAGCACCGGGATCCCGAGCTCCTGGGCTTTCTTCAGCTTGGAGCCGGCATCGGTTCCGACCACGACCCCGGCAGTCTTCCTCGACACACTTCCGGCAACCTTCGCGCCAAGTTCCACCAGCGCCGCGGTGGCCTGCTCCCGCGACATCGTGCCTAAGGTTCCGGTCACCACCCAGGTCTGGCCGGCCAACTTACCTGCTGCGGCCCTTCGCGGCGGCAGCGCCGGCCAGTTGACGCCCAGTTCGCGCAGTCGCGCGATCACGGCCGCATGGGCCTTGGATGCGAAGAACACCGCCACATGCCCTGCCACCACCGGACCTACGTCCGGTACTTCCTCGATCTGTTCGGGGGTCGCGGCGGCCAGCGCCTCCAGGCTAAGAAAGTGCTGGGCCAGGGCCAGCGCCGTTGCCTCGCCCACATCGCGGATGCCCAGGGCGAACAGAAAGCGCGGCAGCGTGGTGGCGCGGCTTTTCGCAATTGCCGCGAGCAGGTTTGCGGCGGACTTCTCGCCCATGCGCTCAAGTCCCGCGAGCTGCTCGAGGCTCAGAGTGAAAATATCGGCCGGCGATTTGACCAGATCATTTTCGACCAGCTGTTCGACGATCTTATCGCCCAGACCCTCAATATCCATGGCGCGTCGGCTCGCGAAGTGTCGAATGCCCTCCTGGCGCTGCGCCCGACAGGTAAAGCCACCGCTGCAGCGGGCGATGGCTTCCCCTTCGGCCTTCTCTACCAGTGAGCCGCAGATCGGGCATTTGTCCGGCAGCATGACCCGATCCCGGCGTTCATGAGCCGCATCGATGACGACCCGGACAACTTCCGGGATGACATCACCGGCGCGGCGGATCACGACCGTGTCACCGGCGCGCACGTCCTTGCGTGCCACTTCGTCCATATTGTGCAAGGTGGCATTGCTGACCGTCACGCCGCCAACAAACACCGGCTGCAGACGTGCGACCGGGGTCAACGCACCCGTACGCCCCACCTGGAACTCGATCGCCGTCAGCACCGTGGTGGCTTCTTCGGCCGGAAACTTGTGCGCGAGGGCCCAGCGCGGCGCGCGGGACACGAACCCCAAGCGCTCCTGGTCGGCGCGGGCGTCCACCTTGTAGACCACGCCGTCGATCTGGTACGAGAGTGCGCCGCGGCGGGTGCCGATATCCCGGTAGTACGCCAGGCACCCCTCGATACCCACGACGGCACGCGCTTCCGGGCAGGTTTTCAATCCCCAGTCCCGGAACGCCTGGAGCAGCCCGGTATGACGCTCCGGCACCGCGCCGCCCTCGACCAGTCCGACCGCATAGAGAAAGATATCCAGCGGGCGAGTCGCCGTGATGCGCGGATCCAACTGCCGCAGACTGCCGGCCGCGGCATTGCGCGGATTGACGAACACCTTCTCGCCGCGCTGCTGCGCCTGTTCATTCATCTGTTTGAAGCCGGCGAGCGGCATGAAAATCTCGCCGCGCACTTCGATAAGATCGGGTGGCGAACCACGCAATGACAGTGGCACGCCACGGATGGTGCGGACATTTGCCGTGACATCCTCGCCATGCAGGCCATCGCCCCGGGTGGCCGCGCGCTCCAGTGACCCGCGTCGATAGATCAAGGATACCGCCAGTCCATCCAGCTTCGGCTCGGCCGAGTAACTGATGGGAGCCTGCGTCTTCAGTCGCTCGCGCACGCGGCGGTCAAAGTCACGTACTTCCTGTTCGCTGAACGCATTGTCCAGGGACAACATCGGCACCGCATGCAGGACGGCCGCGAACGCGGCCGCCGGCGCCCCGCCCACGCGCTGCGTGGGTGAGTCAGGCGTGATCAGGTCCGGGTGCTGCGCCTCCAGCTGCTTGAGCTGCTGCATCAGTCCGTCGTAATCGGAGTCACTGATGCTCGGATCATCCAGTACGTAGTAACGGTAATCATGCGCGGCCAGCTGCTCGCGCAGTGCCGCGATGCGTGCCGCAGGCACCCCGGCGCGCTGTGGCCGCGCGGGCTTGCCCTTCATGGGGACGCCGCGGCCGCCGCCTTGCGCATGCCGGCGGTCCGCGCCGGACTCAGTGGCTGTCCGGCCTCATCCTGCAACGCACCGCGCAGGCGTTGTGCCAGCACCTGCGCACACTTCAGCAGCTCATCGACGGCCTGCGCGCCTGGCACCGGGCCGGGAAGGACCGTGAACAGATTCAGGCCGCCATAGCGTTGCAGGTCGATGGAATGCACATCGAAGGTGCCGGGCTTGTTCAAACTGGCGATGCTGAGCAGGGCACGGCCATCCGGCGCCGGCTTGTGAAAAATGGCGAATTTACCAAGTACGAAGCCCTCGGCGGCCAGCGCCATGCGCACCGCCCGGCCGGAGAATTTCTCCCCGATGCTGACCAGCCGTACGGCAAGTACCTGGCTGTCCTGCGCCGCCGGCCAATCGACCACCACGGGCGCCCCCGGCTCAGCAGGGGTGCTGGCGGTCGCGGCGGGCGGGGCCGGCACCGGGTCAGGCGCCGGCGCGAGTGCGGGCGCGCTCCAGGCCTCATCGTTGATCGGCGGATCGGGCGTCTGGTTGCCGCCGAGTTCGGCCAGCAGTCCGTCCATGCCATTATCGCGTACCTGCGATTCTTCGCTCTCTTGCGCGGCGGCGGTCGCCTCGGCACGTGCTTCCAGAGCGGCGAAGTCGGCCGCACCGACTTCGACAACCGGCAGCTCGGCCTCCGGGTCGCGTGCGCTCATGCGTGGCAGATCCAAAGGCGGCAGATCCCAGTCCGAGGAACGCTCGGGCGCACGCGGCGGCGGCTCAGGCACCGGGCGCGGCACCTCGCTCCCACGCACCTGCCGGGAGCGTCGTAATTCCCACCAGGCAAGGGCGATGAGAAAGATCCCCCCCACCACCATCAAGGTCACACGCAATTCCGGCATGCCGACGATTCTATCGCAAGCTCAGACGGCCGCGAGGCGTACCGCCTCTTCCACGTCCACCGCAACCAGTCGTGAAACGCCCGGCTCGGTCATCGTGACGCCGATCAGCTGCGAGGCCAGCTCCATGGTTGCCTTGTTGTGGGTGATGAAGATGAACTGCACGCGCTGCGACATCTCCCGCACGATCTCGCAGAAACGCCCGACGTTGTGCTCATCCAGCGGCGCGTCCACCTCATCGAGGAGGCAGAACGGCGCCGGATTCAGATCGAATATCGAGAATACGAGAGCCACCGCGGTCAGCGCCTTCTCACCGCCCGAAAGCAGATGGATGGTGCTGTTGCGTTTGCCGGGGGGACGCGCCATGACGGCGACGCCGGCGGCCAGGATGTCATCGCCCACCAGTTCGAGGTAGGCGTGGCCACCGCCGAACAGTCGCGGAAACTTTTCCTTCAAGCCAGTATTGATCTTCTCGAAGGTATCCTCGAAGCGCGTGCGGGTCTCCTTATCGATCTTGTGCATGGCCTCCTCGAGCGTGGCCAGCGCATCGGTCAGGTCGGTGTGCTGGCGATCCAGGTACTCCTTGCGTTCGGTCTGCTCCTTGAGTTCATCGATCGCGGCAAGATTGACCTGGCCCAGCCGCGCCACATCGGCGCGTAACTCATTGAGCTTGTCCTCCCAGGTCGCAACATCCGCCTCCGCAGGCAAGCTTTCGATGATCTGCGACAATTCAAACTGGGTCGCCGCGAACTGCTCGGCCAGCGCCTCGCGCCGCACCCGGCTTTCCTGGGCCGCGAGGCGCGCCTGCTCGATGGCATCGCGCGCTTCGGCGACCCGTGCCTCGGCGGCGGTGCGTTGCTGGTCCAGGTCGCGGATCCGCGCATCCGCCGCCTCCAGCGCACGCCGTGCGGCCTCGAGCTCCCCCTCCACTTCCAGCCGCCGTGACAGCAGGGCATCGAGCTTGCTCTGCAGCTCGGTGATCGGCGCATCGCCATTGGCGAGCTCCGCGTCAAGCTCCGCGCAGCGCTGTGACAATTGCCCACGCTGATCGGTCATGCGCCCCAAGCCGGTCGCAATGGAGCTTTCCTGCGAACGGCGCGACTCGCTGCGAATCATAAGATCACGTGCTGCCAGCTGCGCACTCTGCGCACGCTGACGGGCGTTCGTGAGCGCCTCGCGCCGTTCGTCGCGTTCGGCTTCGAGCTGCGGTCGGCGTGACTCCAACTCCCCGAGCTGCCCCTGTGACACGGTCAGCGCGGCGCGCGCGCCTGCGACCGAGTCGCGGGCAGCGGTGCTCTCGCGGGTCACTTCGGCCGATTCATGCTCAAGCCGCGTGCGCCGCGCCTGCAATTCCAGGGCACGGGCACGGGCCGCCTCGAGTTTGCTGCGGGCATCGGAATGTTCCCGATGGCCGGCGTGGATGGCCGACTGCAGCTGATCGCGCTGGGTCTCGGCCTCGCTTTGCGCGCGGCGGATGGTGCTCAGGCTGGCATCGATGCGCTGCAGTTTCTCCTCGGCCTGCGCCAGCTCGGCGCGCAGGGCCTTCAGGCGCTGTTCGCGTTCGATGACACCCGTATGCGGATCCTGGCCGCGGCTGACACGTATCCAGCCCCTGCCCACCCACTCCCCTGCGCGAGTAATGATGGATTGGCCGGCCTGCAGGCTGCCGCGCAGGCGCAGTGCATCAGCCAGGGACTCACCGGCGAGCACCCCGGTCAGCTGCGCGGCGACTGCCGCGGGTCCCTTGATGATCTTCGCGGCCAGTGATTCGGGGACATAGCTCGATGCGTCGGTCGGTGCCTGTTCCACCAGTGCGATGCGGCCGGCCGTAAGTTTGCCGAGGGCGGCCTCGAGGTCCTCGAGCCGATCGACACACACCGCCTCCAGGTAATCGCCCAGCGCGGTTTCGACGGCGCGTTCCCAGCCGCCGCTCACATCGAGCTGCTGGGCCACCCGCTCGCGGGCCGCAAGACCACTGCTATTCAGCCACTCGCCGGCCCGCGGAGCGTTGTGACTGAGCGCGGCCTTCTGCACCGCCTCAAGCGCGACCAGTTCGCCGCGCACCTTCTCGCGTTCCGCGCGCGCGCCGTCCAGGCGACTCTCCGCGGAAGTGTGCTCCTGCCGCAGGGCCTGCACCCGTTCGACGGCGGCGCCCTGTGCGCGGACCAGTTCCTCGTTGCGGGCGCGGGTCTGCGCCTCCTGATCCACCAGCTGCGACAACTGCCCGCCCGGATCCTCGGCGCAAAGCTGCTCCTGCTCGACGCCGAGGCGTTCGCTGCGCAGCGCCAGCCGGCCCAGCTGGTTCTCCAGTTGTTCGATGCGGGCGCTTTCGACCTGCGTGGTTTGATTGGCTGCGGCCAGCGCGTGCATGAACTGGTCCCAGCGCAGCTGCCACTGCGCCAGTTCCTGTTCGCATTGCGCCTGGTCGGCCAGGACGACCTGTTCGAGGCGTGCGGCCTCGGCACTTTGCGGCTGCAGGGTCTCAATTTCGCGGCGCAGGGTTGCGACCTGCTGTTCGTCGCGCTCGATGAGCCCGGCGAGTTCCGCCAGCTGCTCGCGTGCCTTGGTCAGATCACTGCGCTGGCGCTCGCGCATTTCGCGCGTGTGCTGCAGCGACTGGCCGGTGCGGGTGATGTCGGCACCGATTTCATAGTGCCGCCCCTGAACCGCGGCCACGCTTTCCGCCTGTTCGCCGTGAATGGCGCGCTGCCTTTCGAGGGCCGCCTCGGCGCCACGCTGGTCAGCGAGCGCCGCCTGCATGGCGACGTCGCGCTCGCGCAGCGCGCTGTCCTGGATCTGTGCGCCGCTGTCCAAATCGCGCATCTTCAGTGCGAGCAGCTCGGCCAGCGCCCGGCGCTCCTGATCCTTGAGGGCCTGGTAGCGCCGTGCCGCACCCGCCTGCCGCTGCAGATGACGGATCTGCCGGTCGACTTCATCACGTACGTCCTGGAGGCGTTCCAGATTCTCACGCGTGTCGGATACGCGTGCCTCGGTCTCGCGCCGGCGCTCCTTGTAGCGTGAAATGCCGGCGGCCTCCTCGATGAAGGCGCGCATGTCCTCGGGCTTGGCTTCAATGACCCGCGAAATCATGCCCTGTTCGATGATCGAATAGCTGCGCGATCCCAAGCCCGTGCCCAGGAACAACTGGGTGATATCCCGGCGCCGGCAGCGCGCGCCATTGATGTAGTAGTTGGAACTGCCGTCGCGTGATACCAGACGTTTCAACGACACTTCGTTGTAGCCGGCGTACGCCCCGCTGATGCGCCCGTCGCTGTTGTCGAACACCAGTTCGACCGAGGCGGAACCGACCGGCTTACGCGCGCTGGAGCCGTTGAACACCACATCGGCCATGGAGTCGCCGCGCAGGTGCTTGGCGGACAATTCGCCCATCACCCAGCGCACCGCATCGATGATGTTCGACTTGCCGCAGCCGTTCGGACCGACGACACCGGTGAGGTTGCCCGGGAACCCGACCGAGGTCGGATCTACGAATGTTTTAAAGCCAGCGAGCTTTATCTTGGTCAGCCGCATCGTGTTGAGACTCGAGGTTCCTTGTGGACAATGAACTCATGATAAAATATATGGACACACTATGCCTTCAAGTCCAGCAACAGATCTCACAACCTTTCCGAATCCTGCCGTCGCACGTGACTTCACGATTCGCATGACGCTGCCGGAGTTCACCTGCCTGTGCCCGGTGACCGGTCAACCGGATTTCGCCACCCTGGACCTGGAATACGTACCGGACAAGCTGTGCGTGGAGCTCAAATCCTTAAAGCTGTATATCTGGGCCTTTCGCGACCGCGGCACCTTCCATGAGGCCGTGACCAATGAAATCGCCGACCATGTCGCGGCCGCGATTGCTCCCCGGTTCCTGCGACTGACCGCGAAATTCAACGTCCGCGGCGGGATTTATACCTCCGTGGTGGTTGAACACCGCCTGCCGGGGTGGGCACCGGCACCCGCCGTCGCCCTGACTTGAGCCTCCCGGGCGCCCCTCGGCCGATCTGAGCCTTGATTGGGCAGACTTTTCAGCGATGTAGCGGCGGCCCTGTACACGCACGGGCGCGCCGGTATAATCGCGCGTCCTTCGCCAAGGCAGCTGCTTTTGAGGAATGACTGATGCCGGCCAAGAAGAACCTGGCCAAGCCCGTCAAGGGCAAAAAGGCTGCAAGCCGCCCCGCCGCCCGGAAGGCGGCGATACGTAATAAGCCCACGGAACGGGTGAAGACCACTGTCCACCCACGTTCGCCCGTGGCGGCTTCGCTCACCCGCAAGCCGGCCCCAGGCGCCCGAAGCACTCCAACCAGCGCGGAACCCCTAGAAACGATGCGACGACCAGCAGCAGAGCGTAACGAGGCCCCCTCGAACAAGAAACCGGCTCCGGAGACCAAGCCCGTGGCGCCGCCGCGGCCCGCGGCGCCAGCGCCGCAAGTGGCTGCGAACGAAGCCGATGATGGCGATACGCCTGAGCCGGGCAGCTTGCTTGCCGGGCCGCGCAACGTCCAGCCGTACATCGTCAAGCGCGGCGAACAGTACATGAGCAAGGAGCAGGCGGAGCATTTCCGCCAGATCCTGCAGACCTGGAAGCGCGACCTCATGGAAGAGGTCGACCGCACCGTCACGCACATGAAAGACGAGGCGGCCAATTTCCCCGATCCCAATGACCGGGCCACCCAGGAGGAGGAATTCTCCCTGGAGCTGCGTACCCGTGATCGGGAACGCAAACTGATCCGCAAGATCGACGAGGCGCTGAAGCGTATCGAGGACGGCTCCTATGGCTACTGCCTGGAGACCGGAGAGGAAATCGGCATCAAGCGCCTCGAGGCCCGCCCGGTCGCCACCCTGAGCATCGAGGCACAGGAGCGCCGCGAGCGCCGTGAACGCCAGTACGGCGACCGCGACGACCGCTACCGCTGAAGCCTTACACCGGCCGCTTTGCCCCCTCGCCCACCGGCCGGCTGCATACCGGCTCGGTGCTGACAGCGGTCGGTAGCTTTATCGATGCCCGCCATCACGGCGGCCGCTGGCTGGTGCGCATTGAAGACCTCGATACCCCCCGCGTCGTGGCCGGCAGCGCCCGCGAAATCCTGCGTACCCTGCAAACCCTGAGCCTGCTCTGGGACGGAGACGTCACCTTCCAGTCGACCCGCCTGCCGCTCTACCAGGCAGCCCTGGAGCAGCTGCGGGCCAGTGGTCGGACCTATGAATGCAGCTGTTCGCGGCGCAGCTTGGCGCCGGCGGATACCGGCTACCCCGGAACCTGCCGGGCCGGACCGCGCCAGCCAGGAGCCACGGCCACCCGATTCCGCATCCGTGACGGTGCGACGGTTGAATTCACGGACCGTTTGCAGGGGTTACGCAGGCTTTGCCTTGACCCAATGGGCGATGTGGTCGTGCGCCGCCGTGACGGCATTTTTGCCTATCAGCTGGCGGTGGTGATCGATGATGCCGAGCAGAAGATCAGCGATGTGGTCCGCGGCGCCGACCTGCTCGACAGTACCGCCTGGCAGCTGGAGCTGCAGCGGGCACTGGGCTACCCGAACCCCATCTACGCTCACCTGCCCGTCGTGACGGCCCCCGGGGGCGGCAAGCTCGCCAAATCCCGGTGTTCGGTGCCGCCGGATCTATCAGATCCCAGCCAGGTGCTATGGCAGGCCCTTGTGTTGTTGGAGCAACGGCCGCCGCCGGATCTGGCGCACCAGCAACCCCGGGACGTTCTGGAATGGGCAATTTCGAACTGGAAACCATCCCGCTTGCACCAGATTGCAACCGTGGCGGCACTCTGACACCCGCCCGGCCCTGTTTCTAGCACTTGTCAAATCAATTCAGAATTGCCCTTGGCTCCACGGTTGTACTAAGGTAGCCGTTGGGGACGGCAGAAAACACCGGCCCGCCGGCCTAAAACGGCAGGTGGAGTGCGCATAACTAAATCACGGGGGCTTGCAATGAGCGAACCGAGGGTCATCAAGAAGTATCCGAATCGGCGGCTGTACGACACAGTCGAGAGCCGTTACATCACGCTGGCTGATGTGCGGAAACTGGTTGTAGAACGTATCGAATTCATGGTCGTTGACAAGAAAAGTCAGGAAGACATCACGCGCAGCATCCTGCTGCAGGTGATTGCCGAGCAGGAGCATGCCGGCGAGCCACTGATGAGTCGTGACTTTCTTCAACACATCATCCGCTCCTACGGCGGCGGGATCATGCAAGGCGTGGTCGGTTCGTATCTGGAACAGAGTCTGAAGCTGTTTGCGGCTCAGCAGCGCGAAGTGCGCGACAAGGCGCAGAGTTTCACGGCAGGTGATACCGACGGCGCCGTTGCCGCGGTGACTCAGCGCAACTTCCAGCGCTGGCGAACGGTCCAGGACGAAATATTCCGCACCCTGATCGGCAGTGCTGCACGCACTCGTGGACCAGAGGAAGATGCGGCGCTCGCTGCAGCCGCCAAATAGACGCAGGCGGTCCAGCATAAGAAAAGGGCGTGCCACCGTGAGGCAGCGCGCCCTTTTTAATCGTCCGCTTAAGGTACTTAGGCGGCGTCCACGCTGCGCATGGACAGGCGCACGCGACCCTGGCGATCGACTTCGAGCACCTTCACGCGCACCACATCGCCTTCCTTGAGCTTGTCGCTGACGCGCTCGACCCGCTCATCGGAGATCTGCGAGATGTGCACCAGGCCATCACGGCCCGGCAGTATGGTCACGAAGGCGCCAAAGTCCATCAGACGCGCGACGCGTCCCTCATAGATCCGCCCCACTTCCACATCAGCCGTAATCAGCTCGATGCGGCGCTGGGCCTCCTTGCCCGCCGTGCCGTTCACCGAGGCGATTTTCACCGTGCCATCGTTTTCGATATCGATGGTGGTGCCGGTCTCTTCGGTGATCTGGCGGATGACGGCACCACCCTTGCCGATGACGTCGCGGATCTTCTCCGGGTCGATCTTCAGCGTGATGATTGAAGGTGCCCACTCGGACATCTTCGCGCGCGGCTCGCTCAATACCTTGTTCATCTCGCTCAGGATGAACAGGCGCCCGGCGCGTGCCTGATCGAGTGCGACCTTCATGATCTCGGGCGTCACACCCTCGACCTTGATGTCCATCTGCAGCGCCGTCACGCCGTCCTTGGTTCCGGCTACCTTGAAATCCATGTCGCCGAGGTGATCCTCATCGCCCAGGATGTCGGTCAGTACCTTGAAGCGAGTGCCATCGAGCACCAGGCCCATCGCGACGCCGGCGACCGGCGCCTTCAGCGGCACACCGGCATCCATCAGCGCGAGGCTGCTGCCGCAGACGCTGGCCATGGAGCTTGAGCCATTGGACTCGAGAATTTCCGAGACCACGCGGATGACGTACGGGAAGGTCGCCATATCCGGCATCACGGCGGCGACGCCGCGCCGTGCCAGATTGCCGTGGCCGATTTCACGGCGCTTGGGGGAACCCATCATGCCGGTCTCCCCGACCGAGAACGGGGGGAAGTTGTAATGCATCATGAACGGCTCGCGGCGTTCGCCGGCGAGTGCGTCGATGATCTGCGCATCGCGCCCCGTTCCCAGGGTGACGGCCACGAGCGCCTGCGTCTCACCACGGGTGAACAGGGCCGAACCGTGGGTACGCGGCAGCACGCCGGTCTTGACGGTGATGGGACGCACCGTGCTCGCGTCGCGACCGTCGATGCGCGGCTCACCATTGAGAATGCGCTGGCGCACGATATTGCTTTCGAGCTTGAAGAACTGATCATCAACCTCATCGGCAGTGAACTTCGGGTTCTCGCCAGCGCTGAGCGCGGCAATCGCGGCCTTCTTGACCTCGGCTACGCTGTCGCGACGCTGCAGTTTTTCAGTGATCGCGTACGCCTTCGTGAGCGAGCTTGTGGCCTGGTCGGCGAGCGCGGCAGTCAGTTCGGGGCTGACGGCAGGCGCCGTCCAGGTCCAGCGCGGCTTGCCCGCCTGGGCGACCAGTTCGCGGATGGCGCGGATAGCAATCTGCATTTGGGCGTGACCGAATACGACGGCGCCGAGCATGACCTCTTCGGACAGGCCCTGCGCTTCGGATTCGACCATCAGCACCGCCTGTTCAGTTCCCGCGACGACCAGGTCCAGCTGCGAGCCGACCATTTCGGTGCCGGTCGGATTCAACAGGTACTGACCATCCTTGTAGCCCACACGGGCCGCGCCGATCGGGCCACTGAACGGAATGCCGGACAGGGCCACGGCCGCCGAGGCGCCGATCAACGAAGGGATATCCGGATCGATGGCCGGGTCCAGGGACAGCACGGTCGCGACCACCTGCACGTCGTTGTAGAAGCCATCCGGAAACAACGGGCGCAGCGGGCGGTCGATGAGGCGCGAGGTCAGGGTTTCCTTCTCGGAGGGACGACCCTCGCGCTTGAAGAACCCGCCGGGGATTTTGCCCGCCGCGTAGGTCTTCTCGATGTAGTTGACGGTGAGGGGGAAGAAATCACGACCCGGAACCGCCTGCGTTTTGGCAACGGCGGTCACCAGGACGACGGTGTCCCCCATGGAAACCTTGACCGACGCATCGGCCTGACGGGCGAGTTCGCCGGTCTCGATCGTTACGGTCTGGCTGCCGTAAGCGAATGACTTTGCAAAAGCACTCACGCTTTTATCCTCGTATATTGAAATTGCGGCCAGGAATGGCCGCAATATTGGGCGTCACCACAGGTCACGCCCGGAATGTTCAGCGGCGCAGTCCCAGGCGCTCGACGAGCTCCTGATATTTCTGCGGCTGGGTCGACTTCAGATAATCGAGCAGCTTGCGGCGCTGATTGACGAGCTTCACGAGCCCGCGACGCGATGAGTGGTCACTCTTGTGAGCGGTGAAGTGCTCACCCAGTCCATTGATGCGCTCCGAGAGCAATGCGATCTGGACTTCGGGTGAACCGGTGTCTTTGGCATCACGACGGAACTGCGCGACGATTCCGTCCTTCTGTTCGGCTGATAGGGTCATTTGCGCGAATATTCCTAAGAACTAGTATTGATTGGGTCCGATTTTGAAGCGCGGCATTCTACCCGTACGCCCTTGAGGTCTCAAGGAAAAGTGCTCATGAGCAGGCAAACAGTCGCCGCGGGCGAACCTGGCCCTGGCCGTCGGCTTCCCCGAGCCCCATGAATCGACCCTGAGCGTCGTACAGACGCACCTTGCCCGTCGCCGTACCCCCCGCCAGCACGATCGTCTGGCCGTGGGCGAGCCGCCCAGCCAGATCCGCGGGCAGATGCACCGATGCCATCCCCGGCAATGCCTCATCGGGTGCGATCATCGGCAAGACGGTAGCGCCCTGGCAGAATGCTTCTATCTCCACCAGCGTATGCATCGGTGCGTGCTCGAAGGGCTCAACGTACAGGCGGCGCAGGGCAACCACGTGGCCGCAGGTACCCAGTTGCCTGGCGATATCTTCCGCCAGGACTCGGATGTAGGTCCCCTTCGAGCACAGCGCCGTCAGTTCCAGCTGCCCATCCTCGAGCTTGAGCACGGACAGTTCGGTGATCTCGATATGCCGGGGCGCACGCTCCACCGTGATGCCCGCGCGCGCGAGCTTGTACAGCGGCTGACCATCACGCTTCAAGGCCGAGAACATCGGCGGCACCTGCGATTGGCTGCCGCGGAAGTGGCTTAAGGCAAGCTCCACCTGAGCCATGACGAGGGGTGGAACCGCCGCCTCCTCGACCACCTCGCCTTCGCGATCGCCCGTGGCGGTCCGCCGCCCTAAGGCAATCGTGAACTGATAACGCTTGCGGGCGGCCGTGATGTCGCCAGCAACCTTGGTCGCCTCCCCGAGGCAGATCGGCAGCATGCCGGTGGCCAGCGGATCGAGGCTGCCGACATGGCCGGCCTTCTCGGCCCCCATCAGGCGCCGGACCCGTTGCAAAGCTGCGTTGGACGACAGCCCGCTGGGTTTGTCCAGCAGCAGGATGCCGTTCACGTCTCCTCGGGCTTGGCGGGAGTGTCGGAGGCGACGGCGCGATCAATCAGCGCGGTGAGGTGCAAGGCCTTGTCGAGCGTGTCATCGAAAACAAAGGATAGGCGCGGCGCATGTCGTAACCCAAGCTGCCGCCCGACCGCACCACGCAAGAACCCCCCGGCACGGGCCAACCCCTCGGCCACCTGTTGCGGGTCATGTCCACCGGCGAAGGGCACGAAGAAGATCCGCGCCGTCGCCAGATCCTGCGCGACCTCGACCGCCGTGATCGTGACATTGCCGATGCGCGGATCCTTGACCTCACGGCTGATCAGGTCGGCCAGCACCCGCTGCATCTGCGATTCGATGCGGCTGTGACGGCCACCGGCGGGTTGGTGCTTGCTGGGCATCTTGATGGCCTTGGCGCTGCTACACCGTCCGCGCGATTTCGACGCGAGTAAAGCACTCGATCTGGTCGCCGACACGAACGTCCTGGTAGTTCTTGACACCGATACCGCACTCGGTGCCGGCACGCACTTCGCCCACGTCATCCTTGAAGCGCCGCAGCGACTCCAGCGCACCTTCGAAAATCACCACGCTATCACGCAGCACCCGAATCGGGTTGTTGCGCTTGACCACGCCTTCGGTGACCAGACAGCCGGCCACGACACCGAACTTGCTGGAGCGGAACACGTCGCGTACCTGCGCGATACCTACGATCGTCTCCTTGACCTCCGGCGCAAGCATGCCGCTCATCATCGCCTTAACGTCATCGATCGCCTCGTAGATGATGCTGTAATAGCGCACATCGACGCCCAGATCCTTGATCGCTTCGCGAGCGCCGGAATCGGCACGCACGTTGAAGCCGATGATGAGGGCCTTCGAGGCACCGGCCAGCTGTACGTCCGAGGCGGTGATGCCGCCGACGCCGCTGGAGATCACCTTGACCCCGACTTCGGAGGTGGAAAGCTTGGTCAGGGCCTCACGCAAGGCTTCCTGGCTGCCCTGCACGTCGGCCTTCAGCAGTACCACGACGACGCCGGCTTTTTCCGAATCCAGCTGCGAGAACGCATCTTCGGCACGCGTGGCCGTCTTGGCCAGCTTCACGTCGCGGAACTTGCCCTGGCGATACAGCGCGACTTCACGCGCCTTGCGCTCGCTCTCGACCACCAGCAGATCATCGCCCGCCTTCGGCGCGCCCGACAGGCCCAGCACGGCCACCGGAGTGGACGGTCCGGCTTCCTGCACCGCCGCCCCGGTTTCATCGAACATGGCGCGGACCCGGCCAAATTCGGTTCCGGCCAGAATGAAATCGCCCATGTGCAGCGTGCCTTTTTTGACCAGCACCGTCGCGACCGGACCGCGACCCTTCTCGATACTCGACTCGATGACGATGCCGGAGGCCGGACCGGTGAGAGTACTGGACAGCTCGAGCACCTCGGCCTGCAGCAGGATCGCTTCGAGCAGCTGATCGATGCCCTCGCCCGTGCGCGCCGAAACATTCACGAACATGTTCTGGCCGCCCCAGGCCTCCGGGATCACATCGTACTTGGCCAACTCGTTGCGGACGCGCTCCGGATCGGCGTCGGGCTTGTCGATCTTGTTGATGGCCACCACGATGGGCACGTTGGCGGCACGTGCATGCTCGATGGCCTCAATGGTCTGCGGCATGACGCCATCGTCCGCGGCCACGACCAGGATCACCACATCCGTGGCCTTGGCGCCGCGCGCGCGCATCGCGGTAAAGGCCGCATGACCCGGGGTATCCAGGAACGTGATCACGCCCTTGGGCGTCTGCACCCGATAGGCACCGATGTGCTGGGTGATGCCACCAGCCTCGCCGGCCGCCACCTTGGCGCGGCGGATATGGTCCAGCAGCGAAGTCTTGCCATGGTCGACATGACCCATGACGGTGACGACCGGAGGCCTTGGTTCGCCGGCATCCTCGCCAGTCCCGGCACCCTGCAGGTCATCCTCGATCTGGTCTTCGCGCTGCAGTTTCGGCGTATGACCCAGTTCCTCGACCACCAGCACGGCGGTCTCCTGGTCCAGCGGCTGGTTGATCGTGGCCATGATGCCGATATTCATCAGCACCTTGATCACCTCGGTGGCCTTGATGGCCATCTTCGCGGCAAGTTCCGCCACGGTGATGGTCTCGCCCAGCACCACTTCGCGCTTCTGCGGCGTCGTGGGCATTTCGAAGGCATGGCGGGCATCGCTGCCCACCGACACCGGACGCCCCTTCACGCGGCGTTTCTTCTTGTAACGGTTGCTGACATCACCTGCGACGTGCAGCTCCGCGCGACCATAGCGCGTAGGCTGCGCCCGATCCGCGGACGGGGGCTGCGCCTGGGGCGCAGGCGCCGGCCTGCTGGCCACTTCCGCTCGCTGCGGTACGGCGGCGCGCGCCGGTGCAACCGGCTTCGGCTGGGGCGCCACCTTCTGCGCCAGCTCACGCGGCTCCGCGGGGATATGGCGTTGCTGTTCGCGCTCGCGGCGGTCCGCCTCCTCGCGCGCCTGCTGTTCGGCGGCGCGGCGCGCATCCTCCTGCGCCTTCTTGCGGTTCTGTTCTTCCTCGATGCGGCGGCGATTCTCGGCCTCGACCCGCTCGTTCTCGGTACGCTCGGCCTCGAGCCGCTCGCGCTCGCGACGCTCGGCTTCCTCGGCCTCGCGGCGCTTGGAGTCCCCGTCCTCCGAATTGAGGCGGTTCTGTTCCTCGAGCACATCGCGCTTCACGTAGGTGCGGCTGCGCCGCACCTCGACATTGACGGTGCGGGCACGACCCTGGGTGCTCGCCAGCTTCAATTCGCTCTGGGTCTTGCGCTTCAACGTGATCTTGTTGGGGGAGCCGCCGATCTGGTCCTCGCTGCCATGCGATTTACGCAGGTGCGACAGCAATTCGAGTTTGGCCTCGTCGCTGATGCGATCATCGGGCCCTTCGACCTTGATGCCTGCCTGGTCGAGCTGCACGATCAGACGGTCCACGGGTACTTTCAGCACCTGGGCAAATTGCGAAACAGTTACATCAGCCATCAGTGAATTCCTCGGTCAGTATCCCGCAGCGGGCATCTTGGGTTCAGCCAGTCATGTTCAGCGTCCAGCTTCAAACCAGGGCTCACGTGCGGTCATGATCAGCTTGCCGGCCTCTTCGGCCGCCAGCCCATCAATGTCGGACAGGTCGTCAACCGACTGCTCGGCCAGATCCTCGCGGGTGCGCACGCCACGGCGTGCGAGGGCGAGGGCCAGGTCCGGGCTCATGCCGGTCATCGTCAACAGATCATCGGCGGGCATCGCCTGATCCAGGGTTTCCTCGCTCGCAATGGCCTGCGTAAGCAGCACGTCGCGGGCGCGATTGCGCAGCTCCTTGACAATGGTTTCATCGAACTCGGCAATCGCCATCAGTTCGGCCTGAGGTACGTACGCCACTTCTTCTACCGTGGAGAAGCCCTCCTGCACCAGGATCGTGGCAACGTCTTCGCCGACATCCAGCTGCTTCATGAACGTCTGCACCAGGTCGCGCGATTCGGTATCGCTCTTGGCTTCCGCGTCCGACTCGGTCATCACGTTCAGCTCCCAGCCCGTGAGCTGGCTGGCCAGGCGGATGTTCTGTCCGCCGCGGCCGATCGCCTGCGAAAGCTTGTCCTCGGCGACGGCAATGTCGATGCTATGCGATTCCTCGTCCACGACGATCGACATCACCTCGGCCGGGGACATCGCATTGATCACGAACTGCGCCGGATTCGCATCAAAGGGAATGATGTCAACGCGCTCGCCGGACACTTCATTGGACACCGCCTGCACGCGCGAACCGCGCATGCCGACGCAGGCACCTACCGGATCAATGCGTGGATCATTGCTGCGCACCGCGATTTTCGCGCGCACGCCCGGATCGCGGGCCGCGCCCAGGATCTCGATCAGGCCCTGGCCGACTTCCGGCACTTCGAGCTTGAACAGCTCGATCAGGAACTCCGGTGCGGTGCGCGTCAGGAACAGCTGCGGACCGCGCGGCTCGGAGCGCACTTCCTTCAGATACGCCTTGACGCGATCCTGCGGCTTGGCCTGCTCGCGCGGAATCATGTCAGTGCGCGGCACGAAGCCTTCGGCATTGCTGCCCAGATCGATGTACAGGCCGTTGCGATCGACGCGCTTGACCAGGCCACTGACCATCGTGCCGACACGGTCGCGATAGGCATCGACCACCTGCGCACGCTCGGCTTCGCGCACCTTCTGCACGATCACCTGCTTGGCCTGCTGCGCGGCGATGCGGCCAAAGCCCACCGATTCCATCGGCTCCTCGACAAACCCACCGGGCTGCGTTGCCGGATCCAGGTCGCGCGCATCATCCATGCGCAGTTCCCGCTCCGGTACCTCAAGCTCCGTGGATTCGTCGGCAAATACCTTCCAGCGACGAAACGTCACATAGTCGCCGCTCTTGCGATCAATCGCGACACGCACGTCCCATTCTTCGCCATGCTTCTTGCGGGTGGCCGAAGCGAGGGCGGCCTCAAGCGCATCGAAGATGACCTCTTTGTCCACGCCCTTCTCGTTCGAGACGGCGTCGACGACCATCAGGATTTCCTTGTTCATCTCTTACAGCTCCTCACTTTGCGCGCGCCGACCCCTAAGTCAAAGGGGCCAGTCGCGTCTTCGCAATCTCGCCAAATGGGACATCCACGCGCTGCCGGTCGACCTCAAGGGCCACTCCGGTGGCAGACACTTCCAGCAACATTCCCGTGTAGCGCCGCCGTCCATCGCGTGGCGCAACCAATTCAACCAGCACCCGCGAGCCCTTGAACCGCTCGTAGTGCGCGTGTGTGCGCAGCACTCGATCATCGCCCGGCGAGGACACCTCCAGCGAATAGGCGGTCGGGATCGGATCCTCGACATCCATCAGCGCCGACACCTCGCGGCTCACTTGCTCACAGTCGCTGATGCCGATGCCCTCGGGACGGTCGATGAAGATCCGCAATGCTCCACCACGATGACCGGGCGCAAACTCCAGCTCTACAAGCTCGTAGCCCAATTGCCTGAGCAGCGGCTCGATCAAGGAGATGAGCCGATCGCGCAAGGCCGTCGCCATGTGCCACCCCTCCTCATCAGCCCGTGAATAAACGTCAAAAACAAAAATGGGCCCTACGGCCCACTTCCCACACACGGCGCCAAACGCCTGCGTACGTGGTGCCCCCGTACAATGGGGGGCCCCATAAAAACGAAAAGCCCCTCGGGGGGCTTTACCATCAAGCAATGCGGCTGATCTCAACCGCACATGCAGGTACGGACAAATTCCGTCCGGACCCACCGAGGCCGCGCATTCTACGGCAGCCGGAGCAAGCCGTAAACCTTAATACGACCGGGGTGTCACCCCAGCCGTATCAAAGAGTCCGACGACTGCCGCAACTTGACCCGCGAGCAGCAGATAATCCCGTAACCGATTGACAAATTTAAAATTTGCCCCGCGGATCAATGCATGCGCTGACGGCGTACGCCGCCTTCACCGGTGGCACCTGCGCCTTGATGCTGCCCTGCGCCACTGCCACGGCCGCGCCCGGCGCGACCGCCTCCACCGCCACCGCCACCGCCACCGCGGCGCTGACCCAGCGGGCGGCTCGGCCTCGCCCCGGCGTCGGCGCGGCGCGGATCAGCGGCCGGCCCGCGGTCCGTAACGGGTCCGAGCGTCATATTGATGGGAAATTCCGGCACCACCGACACCTGCACCGGCCGCTTCAACAGCCGCTCGATGTCGCGCAGGAGCGGCGCCTCATCCGGCGATACCAGCGATACGGCCTGCCCGGTCAGCCCGGCGCGCGCCGTGCGGCCGATACGATGGACATAGTCCTCCGGCACATTCGGCAGCTCATAGTTGACCACATGCGGCAGTTCCTTGATGTCGAGGCCGCGCGCCGCCACTTCAGTGGCCACCAGCGCGGTAATGCGATTGTCCTTGAAATCCGCCAGCGCCCGCGTGCGCGCGCCCTGGCTCTTGTTGCCGTGAATGGCCGAGGCCTTGATCCCGGAGCCTTCCAGTTGCTGGGTGAGGCGGTTGGCGCCGTGCTTGGTACGCGTGAAGATCAGGACCTGGAACCAGTTGCCGTCTTTGATCAGATGCGCCAGCAAGTGCCGCTTGTGATCCTTTGGCACCTTGTAGACCGATTGATCGACGCGGTCGGCGGTGGCGTTGCGCGCGGCGACTTCCACCGTGACCGGATCGTGCAGCAGGCCATTGGCGAGCTGACGCATGTCATCGCTGTAGGTGGCCGAGAACAGCAGGTTCTGGCGACGCGGCGGCAGCAGTTTGATGATGCGGCGGATGTCGCGGATGAAGCCCATATCCAGCATGCGATCGGCCTCATCGAGGACCAGCACCTGCACGTTGCGCAGGTTCACGGCTCCCTGTTGTGAAAGATCCAGCAGGCGGCCGGGCGTGGCGATCAGCAGATCGCAGCCGCTGCGCAGGCCGCTGATCTGCGGGTTGATGTTGACGCCACCGAAGACGACCTGAGAGCGTACCGGCGCGTACTTGCCGTAGGTGCGCGCGCTTTCCGCAATCTGTGCGGCGAGCTCCCGGGTTGGCGTCAGCACCAGGGCACGGGGCGCACGACGGTCGGGATTCACCCCGCCGATCGGTGTCGTGTTGGCACCCAACCCGGCCAGTTTCTGCAGGATGGGGAGTACGAAAGCGGCCGTCTTGCCGGTACCCGTCTGGGCACCCGCGAGAACGTCACGACCTTCGAGCACGGCGGGAATGGCGCGTGCCTGGATGGGAGTCGGTTCGGTGTAAGCGTTCTCGGCAACGGCGCGAAGCAGCTCGGGAGCAAGCCCGAGATCGGAAAATGACATGTTTGAAGGAAACCTTGAGTAAGACTCGCACGGGGCCATTGGCGCCGCGGTCAGAAGCGAGGGGAGAAATTGAAGATATCGCTTAGGTCTCACGGAAGGAGACCGGACGAGCAAGATGGGACGCTGACCGCGCAACCCACTTCAAGCAGGGCCTACTGTACAGAAAATGTTGCTCTGCGTCCAATCGGGGGCTGTTCAAACCGCCGACCAGGTCCGCTTCTTCTACACTAGCAGCATGACATTACTGACTCTGCGCGACGCCGAGCTTGCCTACGGCGACTTCCCGCTGCTTGACCATGCCGAGTTGTCCGTGCAGGACGGGGAGCGGATCGGCCTCATCGGCCGCAATGGCACGGGCAAATCAACGCTGCTGAAAGTGCTGACCGGCGCGGCGATCCTGGATGATGGTGCGATCGAACGCCAGGATGGCCTGCGCATCGCCTTCGTCGAGCAGGAACCGGTGCTGCCCGCACCACCCGCTGAGCACGACTGGAAGCTGGCGATGTACCTGGAGCGCTTTGAGGTGGACCTGGTGCGTGCAGCCGCGACCGGATCCGGTGGGGAGCGCAAACGCGCGGCCCTTGCCGTGGCCTTCGCCTCGCAGCCGGACCTGCTGCTCTTGGATGAACCCACGAATCACCTGGACATTGCGGCGATCGAGACGCTGCAGGAGCTGATCCCGGAGGCCCGCGCGGCACTCATCATCACCCACGATCGCGAATTCCTCGATCGAATTGCGACCCGAATCGTCGAACTTGATCGCGGCGTGTTGCGCTCGTACCAGGGAAATTTCGCGCGCTACCAGGAGATAAAGGAGGCGGAGCTGGCTTCCGAGAGCGCCTCGAACAGTCGCTTCGACAAGCGGCTCGCGCAGGAAGAGGTCTGGATTCGCAAGGGCGTGGAGGCACGACGCACCCGCAATGAAGGTCGAGTCATACGCCTGGAGCAGTTGCGCCGCGAACGCGCGGCGCGGCGTGAACGGGTGGGTCGGGTCAATCTGCAGGTTGACGCCGGGGAGCGCTCGGGCAAGCTGGTCGCGGAGCTCGAAAATGTCTCCTTGAGCTTCGGTGACCGCACGCTGATCGACAACTTCTCCGCCCGCATCATGCGCGCTGACCGGGTCGGCCTCATCGGCGCCAACGGCGCGGGCAAGTCGACACTGATCCGGCTGATTCTCGGTACGCAGGCCGCCGATTCGGGCACCGTGCGCCTCGGGACCAATCTCAACATCGCGTACTTTGACCAGATGCGCGCGGCACTGGACCCGGAGCGCACGGTGGCTGACACCATCAGTCCGGGATCGGACTGGGTCGAGATCGCGGGCCAGCGCAAGCACATCTCGAGCTACCTGCAGGACTTCCTGTTCTCCCCGCGGCGCGCGCAGGCGCCGGTGCGCATGCTCTCAGGTGGCGAACGCAATCGGCTGCTGCTGGCGCGATTGTTTGCGCGCCCCGCCAACCTGCTGGTCCTCGATGAGCCCACCAATGATCTGGACATTGACTCACTGGAACTGCTCGAACAGACGCTGGCCGAATATCCCGGCACCGTGCTGCTGGTGAGCCACGACCGTCGCTTCCTGGACAATATCGTCACCCAGACCATCGTCGCGGAGGGCAATGGACGCTGGCGCGAGTATGTCGGCGGTTATTCGGACTGGCTGCAGCAAAAAGCGGCCTCGGCAGCGGCACGCGCTGTGGTTGCGCCCGCGGCGTTGGCCCCCGCACGGACCGCCCCCCCTGCTGCAGTTCCCGCGCCACGCGCGAAGGCCCGGCTCGGGTATAAGGATCAGCGCGAACTGGAGTTGCTGCCAAAGGAAATCGAAGCGCTCGAATCCGAACAGGCCGCGGTGCTTGGGCGCATGAGCTCGGCTGATTACCACCTGACCGGTGCCGAAGCGATGCGCGCCGACAGTGCGCGCGTCGCGGCCATCGAGCAGGAGATGGCGCGCAAGTTCGCCCGCTGGGAACAGCTCGATCAGCAGCGCCTGAAATCAGGCTAACGCTCGATCTTCAATTCGCTCAGATCCACACCCAGGCTCCAACCGTGTCCCTTGCCGGTGAGGGCGAGGGACACTTCGCCCTTGGTCATCACCTGCGCCTGCACCGAATCGACGGCCCCGGCATGAGCCTGTACCGCCGCGTAGGCGCCCAAGCAGATCATCGATGTGGCCAACCGGGGAGAAATCCCCGTGACCGCTCTCCTCGGACTTGCCGGCCGTCACGCCGCCGCCCTTGGCGCTGAGCTTGACGCGCAGTGACTGTCCATTGGAACAGTGAACGGTGCCGTAGCCGGTCGCGGATTTATAGAATATCGACCAGGTCTTTGTCTGAAACGTCAGGGTGCAATGAAGGTCACCGTCGGCGGCTTGGCCACTGCCGGCGGCCATGAATGCGCCGATCATGATGGTGCGAAGTACGAGGCGACGCGCTGGCGGCATGATGGGTCCTTCCACAATCAAAAACTGTCCGGGTTCCAAGCATCAGCCCAGCGCCGCACACCGGTCAATTCATGACGCCCCGGGGCGACACCGTTGCGGCGAATGGGCTCCTTTCAAGCACCTGGTATGGCATAGAATGCCTACCGCACGCGCAGGCCCGTGCCAATCATCTGGAATACCGACCAACCCATGCGACTTCGTCTCACCGCAGCGCTGCCCGCCCTTGTCCTTGCCCTTCCAGTGGCGCTGGCCGGCGCGCTGGTTGCCGGCTGCTCCCCGACGCCGACTACTTCGGCTCCCCAGACACCGCAGGTCACGGTTATCCACGCAAAGTCGCAGGCACTGCCGCTGACCCGCGACCTGGTCGGCCGGGTGTCGGCGGTGCGATCAGCGGACGTGCGGGCGCGGGTGCCGGGCATCCTGCTCAAGCGTCTGTACCGCGAGGGCTCCGAGGTCCGCGCCGGGGAGGTGTTGTTCCAGATCGATCCGAAGCCTTACCAGGCGGCGCTGGATGCGGCCCTGGCCTCGCTGGCCCAGGCGCAAGCCACCTCCATCAACGCCGCCGTCAATGCGAAACGCACCCGCGACCTGCTGCCCAGTGGCCTGGTCTCCCGTTCCGATGTGGACAACAACAATGCCACCGAACGCTCCTCCCAGGCGCAGGTCAAGCAGGCCGAGGCAAATGTCGAGACCGCCCGTATCAACCTGGGATATGCCACCGTGACGGCGCCGATCTCCGGTCGCTCCGGCCAGCAGCATGTCACCGAAGGCGCACTGGTGGGTCAGAGCGAGGCGACATTGCTCACGACCATCGATCAGATCGACCGCCTGTACGTGAATTTCGATCGTCCGGCCGATGAGATCCTGCAATTGCGCACCGCACAGAGCCGTGGCGATGTGACTTTGTTTGATCGCGACAAGGCCAGCCTGCAGGTGATCCTGCCGGATGGCTCAGCGTACACACCGCAGGGCACGCTTGATTTCGACGATGTGACCGTCGATCCGACCAATGCCGCCCTGGCATTTCGCGGCGTGGTGGCCAATCCACAGCGCCGGCTGCTGCCGGGAATGTTTGTGACCGTGCATCTGACGCTTGGCACACTGAACCGGGCGTACCTGGTGCCGCAGGCGGTCGTGCGCCGCGATGGTACCGGCGCCTTCGTCGAGGTCGCAGGTGCCGATGGCAAAGTCGTGCAGAAGCGCATACAGGCTGAGGCGATGATGGGCATCAATTGGCTCGTGACCGGCGGCCTGGACGAAGGCGACCGGATCATCGCGACGAGCGTCGACCAGGTACACACGGGCATGCAGGTCAAGGTGCTCCCCGACAACGCGCCGGGAAGCTGATCCGCCATGGCGCGTTTTTTCATTGAGCACCCGGTCTTCGCTTGGGTTATCGCCATCCTCATCACCCTGGCGGGCATCCTGTCGATCACGCGCCTGCCCATCGAAGCCTATCCCGACATTGCGCCCCCGCAGGTGCAGATCTCGGCCAACTACCCCGGCGCCGACGCCGAAGTGATCGAACACACGGTCACCCAGATCATCGAGCAACAGCTCACGGGCATTGACCACCTGCTGTACTTCACGTCCAGCTCCAATTCGAAGGGCAATGCCAACGTCACGCTGACATTCGATACCGGCACGGATCCGGATACGGCGCTCGTCCAGACGCAGAACCGCATGTCCCTGGCGACGCCGCGCCTGCCGGCCGAGGTCAACGCGCTGGGCCTGAGTGTGCAGAAGGCCTCGACCAGCAATGTCATCGTCCTGGCGCTGCAGTCCACGGATGGCAGCCTGAACTCCTATGAGCTCAGCAACCTGCTCGCCACGCGAGTGCTGGACCAGATCCAACGCATCAACGGCGTGGCCAATGTGCAGCAATTCGGTTCCGAGTACGCCATGCGCATCTGGCTGAATCCGGATCGGCTGCACGCCTACGGAATCTCCCCCGCGCAGGTGCTGACAACCGTACAGGCTCAGAATGTGCAGGTGGCCGCAGGCTCGATCGGGGCCGTCCCGACAACGCCCGATCAGCAGATGTCGATCAACGTCAGTGTCCCGGGCCGGTTCACCTCGCAGGACCAGTTTGCAAACATCATTCTGCGCACGGATGCGAACGGCACTACCGTACGCCTGCGCGATGTCGCCCGCCTGGAGCTGGCCCCCTACGCCTACGGCCTGGATGACAAGGTGGACGGCAAGCCCATTGCCGGCTGTGGCATCGCGGTGCTGCCCGGGGCCGATGTCCTGAAAGTGGTGCAGGCCATACGCGATCGGATGAATGAGCTGCAGCGCAGCTTTCCTCCGGGCGTCACCTGGATCACCCCGTTCGATGCCACCAAGTTCATCTCCGTATCCATCCGCGAGGTCGTCTATACGCTCGCCGGCTCGGTGGTGCTCGTATTCCTGGTGATGCTGGTGTTCCTGCAGAACATCCGCGCCACGCTTATTCCAACATTGGTTATGCCGGTAGCGTTGCTGGGCGCATTCATAGGCATCTATGCGGTCGGTTTTTCCATCAATACGCTCAGCCTGTTCGGCGTGGCCCTGGCCATCGGTATCGTGGTGGACGATGCCATCGTGGTCATCGAGTCTGTCGAACGCATCATGCGTGAGGAGCATCTGCCGCCCAAGGAGGCCACGCGCAAGGCCATGGGACAGATCACCGGCGCCATCGTCGCCATTACCGTGGTGCTGGCCGCGGTCTTCGTGCCCAGCGCCCTGCAGACCGGCAGCGTCGGGGCGATCTACCGCCAGTTCGCGCTCACCATCGCCATCTCCATGCTGTTCTCCGCGTTCCTGGCGCTGAGCTTCACGCCCGCACTGTGCGCCACCCTGCTGCGTCCCGGGCACCTGAACCCGAACCTGCTTTTCCGCGGCTTCAATCGCGCCTTTCAGTGGAGCCTGGCCGTGTACATGCGTCGCGTGTTCCAGTCGGTGCGACACGCGCCGCGCTGGATGCTCGCCTTCGCCGTCCTGGTCGCCGCGGGTGCGTGGCTGTTCGTGCGCATGCCCGGCGGGTTCCTGCCCGAGGAGGACCAGGGCTACGCGTACGTGATCGTGCAAACCCCGCCCGGGACCACGCTCGATCGCACCATGCAGGTCATGACCCGGGTCGGTGACCTGATGCACCAAAGTCCCGATGTCGATGCCGTCATGGAAATCGCGGGCTTCAGCTTTGTGGGCCAGGGTGAGAACGTCGGCCTGGGCTTTGTGCGGCTCAAGCCCTGGGAGAAGCGCAAGGACACGGCGGCCACTTTCATCAGCTGGGCGAATCGCACCCTGGCGCGCAATGTCCACGACGCCCAGGCGTACTCCGTGAACCTGCCGACCGTGCGCGGGCTGGGACAATTTGGCGGCTTCGACCTGTTTTTGCAGGACCGCGCCGGGCTCGGCCGGGACGCGCTCAACGCGGCGCTGAAGACCTTGACGACGAACGCCAACAAGTCGCCCATTCTGATCAATGTGCGCGCCAATACCCTGGAGGATGCACCGCGCCTGGACCTGAACGTGGATCGCGTGCAGGCCGAAACCATGGGCCTGTCGCCGCTTGATCTGTACGGATCCCTGCAGCTCATGATGGCCCCCGTCTATGCCAATGACTTCTACTACCAGGGGCGCGTGTTGCGCGTGATGCTGGAGGCCGATGCCCCTTTCCGCATGGGACCCGAGGCATTGGATCATTTCTATCTGCCCAGTACGCTCAACCCGGCACCCGGCACCGGCAGCCCCAGTGCCCTGCCCACGATGATTCCGTTATCGAGCGTCGTGCACCCGCACTGGACCGTCGCCTCACCGAACCTCACCCGCTACAACGGCTATGCGGCAGTTGAAATCAATGGCTCCAATGCCGCCGGCCGCAGCACCGGTGAAGCCATGGCCGAGATGCAAAGGCAGGTCGCGCAGTTGCCCGATGGCATCGGTTCCGACTGGGCCGGCCAGTCACTGCAGGAACGGCTCTCGGGGGCGCAGGCGCCAATGCTGTTCGCGCTGTCCATCCTGGTCGTGTATCTGTGCCTGGCGGCGCTGTACGAAAGCTGGTCAGTGCCGGTTTCGGTGCTGCTGGTCGTGCCGCTCGGCGTCATCGGCGCGATCGCCGCCGCGCAGCTGCGTGGCTTGTCCAATGATGTGTTCTTCAAGGTGGGCCTGATCACCATCATTGGCCTGGCGGCCAAGAATGCCATCCTGATCGTCGAGTTCGCGGTGGTCGAACATGCGGCGGGCAAGAGTCTGCATGATGCGGTAGTGGAAGCCGCACGACTGCGCTTCCGGCCCATTCTCATGACCTCCTTCGCATTCATCCTCGGCGTCATGCCGCTGGTGCTGTCCAGCGGCGCGGGCGCCAATGCGCGTCACGCCATCGGCACGGGTGTCGCCGGTGGCATGCTCACCGCGGCGGTGCTGGGCGTGCTGTTCGTGCCGGTATTCTTCGTCAGCGTGCGACGCCTGCTCGGCGATCCGCTTGATGGACCCCGGCGCGAGCCGAAGAACGCACTGCCCTCATCCCCGATGCCCGGCGGTATGGAGTAAGACCAGATCCAGCAGCGCGCGGCCGTAGCGCGCGAGCTTGGCCTCTCCGACGCCGGCGATGCCGCGCAGCTGCACGGCCGATCGCGGCAGCTGGCGGGCGATTTCGGCCAGCGTGGCATCGTGAAACACCGTGTAGGCGGGCACATTGTGTTCGCGCGCCGTGATCCGGCGCCATTCGCGCAACGCCTCAAAGAGCACTGCGTTCGCGCCGGCACCGATGACCGAACCCCTGCCCGGCCCGGGCGCCGCGCCGGCTCGTTGCCGCCCGCGACGCGCAACCCGCGGGGTGCTGCGCCGCAGGATCAATTGCCGTTCACCCTTCAGCACTTCGCGGCTGGCCGGCAGCAGTTTGAGCACGTTGAAATGATCATGATCCACATGCAGCAGGCGCTGCGTGACCAGCTGGCGCACGACTGCCCGCAACTGGATCTCCTCAAGCTCCGCACCGATGCCAAAGGTGCTGATGCGTTCGTGGCCGTACTCGCGGACCCGCGGCGTGGCCTTGCCGCGCAGCACATCAATGAGATGCTGGGCACCGAAACTGACGCCACTGGCCTGGCCGATCCGGTAGATACACGACAGCAGCATCTGCGCCGCGCGGGTGCCGTCCCACTGCGCCGGCGGCTCCAGGCAATTGTCGCAGTTGCCGCAGGCGCTGGCGGCTTCGCCGAAATAATCCAGCAAGCGCACGCGCCGGCAGCCCACGCCCTCGCACAGCCCCACCATCGCATCGAGCTTGGTCGAACTGACACGCCGATAGCTTTCCGCCCCATCGGACTGTTCGATCATGCGCCGCAGCTGCACGATGTCCGACAAGCCGTAGACCAGCCAGGCATCGGCCGGAAGCCCGTCCCGGCCGGCACGGCCGGTTTCCTGGTAATAACCCACGATGCTCTTGGGCAGGTCCAGATGCGCGACGAAACGCACATCGGGTTTGTCGATGCCCATGCCAAAGGCAATCGTCGCGACCATGACGATGCCCTCCTCGCGGATGAATCGGCGCTGATGCTGTTCGCGGGTGCGGGCATCGAGCCCGGCGTGATAGGGCAACGCGCGCACGCCATGATCGACCAGCCACACCGCCGTGTCATCGACCGAGGCGCGCGACAGGCAATAGACAATGCCGGCATCACCCTCGTGCTCGGCTTTCAGGAACTCCAGCAGCTGCCGGCGCGGATTGTCCTTTTCGCCGATGCGGTAGCGGATATTCGGCCGGTCAAAGCTGGAAATGAATATCCGCGCCGAGCCCAACTCCAGACGCGACACGATTTCGCCCCGGGTCTGCTCATCCGCGGTCGCGGTGAGGGCCACACGCGGCACGCCCGGAAAGCGCCGTGCGAGTACCGACAGCTGGATATATTCGGGCCGGAAGTCATGGCCCCACTGCGAGACGCAGTGTGCTTCATCGATGGCGAACAGGCTCAGGCACACCGATGCGAGCAGGTCCAGGCAGCGTTCGGTCAGCAACCGCTCCGGCGCCAGGTACAGCAGATCCAGATCGCCCGTGCGCACCAATTGCTCGATGCGCTGCGCCTCGTGCCAGTCCAGCGAGGAGTTCAGCGCCTCGGCACGCACACCGGCCTCCTTCAGGCCCGCGACCTGGTCCTGCATCAGCGCAATAAGCGGGGAGACCACCACGGCAATGCCGGGACGCACCAGCGCTGGAATCTGGTAACACAAGGATTTCCCGCTGCCGGTGGGCATGAGAACCAGTGCATCGCCGCCACGGGCGACATGGTCGATGATCTCGCCCTGCGGCGCGCGGAATTGCGGGTAACCGAACACCTCGCGCAAAATGCGCCCAGGACTTGCAGCATCAAAAATCATGGATCGCCAAAGTGTACATGACACGCTACCTGCTCATGCCCTTCCGCGCCGCGCCCCTGATGCTGGTGGTCGTCCTCACAATACTGTGGACCGTCTTTATCAAGTTCGGCGGCCTCCTCGGCATCCCGGGCGACTTCATCCTGCTCTCGTGGTTCTTCAAGTACTGCTACTCCCTGCTGGATGCGGTCATCGCCGGCCACAAAGAACTGCCGGTAATGTCAGTCGAGATGCTCAATCCCGTCGATGAACAAAGGCCACTGATTCAAGCAATAATCGTATCGTTCGGGTTCATCACCAGCTGGTGGGTTTATCACTTCATCGGCCCGGCCGCCGGCGTGGGTCTCGGTGCCGTATTGCTGATGGGGCTGCCGGCGACGGTGGCACTGCTGGCCATCAGTGACAGCTGGGTGCACGCGCTGGCACCGGTGGCCATCGGGCGCGTCATGAAGGGTCTGGGGCTGAACTACGTCGGCGTCCTGGCAGTCATTCTCGGCGGCGCGCTTGCGATCCTCGCCCTGGCGGCGAACCTGGACTCGCTACTGCTGATTCTGGCGCTCGCGCAGTTCGTCGTGCTGGCCATGTTCTGCGTCATTGGCGGGGCGATGTTCGAACACCGCGTCGCTTTGCAGCTGGACACCCGCACGCACGGTGAGCGCGTGACCGAACGGGATGAGCGGCATCACGCCGCTGCGCGCGGGGCGGTCCTGGACCGGACCTATGCCCTGCTGCGGCTGAAGCGTCGCAGCGATGCCTGGGCCAATCTCGAGGCCTGGATGCGCAAAAACTGCCCGGACGCCCATCCGTTTACGGAATATCACGCCCTGCAGGAGGCGACCTGCGCCTGGGATGAACCGGTCATCGGCGACCAGGTCACCAACGAGTACCTGGGTAAGCTGCTCGCCAATGGTGAGACCGGCATGGCGCTTGAGGCAGTGCAGATCCGCTTAAATTCCAACCCCGCGTATTACCCGCAGGGGCAGGCGTATGCTATCCGTCTGACCGAGCTGGCGAGGCTTTCGGGCCGCAAGGCCCTGAGCCGTCAGCTGCTCGCGAACGCCGAAGTGCGCCGGGATTGATTCGCAGGAGCATCGCATGCCAACTTTGACGCGCCCGACCGCCATGATTTTCGCTGCGACCCTGCTGGCAGGCTGTGCAACGGTGCCGCCGATCAGCAAACAGGATGCCGCCACCGAAGCGACCTTGCTGCAATTCGCCGGTCCGCCCATCGACAGCTTTACCTATCTGGGACGCTACGATGGCTTTCGCACGCTTGGCGACAAGCAAGTCGTCATCTTCACGACGATCAATGACGCCTATCTGATCCGGGTACGCGATCCGTGCATCAATCTGCGCATTGCCAACACTGTTGAACTGACTTCATCGAACAGGACCGTGAGCCGCACGTTCGACTTCGTGCTCGCCGATCACGAACGTTGCCTCATCGACACCATCCGGCATATCGATTACGCGGCCGTGAAGCGCGCCCGCAGCGCGGCCTCGTCATGAAAAAAGGCCCGCCCGGATTGCATTCCGGGCGGGCCTTGATGTGCCGCGCGTGGCGCGAACTGTTAAGTCGACTTCAGCAGCGTCGTATCGATGGGCAAGTTGCGGATGCGCTTACCCGTCGCGGCGAAGATCGCATTGCACAGCGCCGGAATCACCGGCGGCAAGGCCGGCTCGCCCAGGCCCGTCGGTGAGTTTTCCGTCAGTTTGAAATCAACCTGAACCGGTGGAGCCTGGTACATGCGCAGCAGCGGGTACTCCGGGAAGGTCTGCGCGATCCGCCCTCGGTCGATCGTGACCCGCGCGCCCAGTGCCTGACTGATGCCATCAAGCGCGGCACCCTGGCATTGATTGAGGGCGCCGAAGGGATTGATGATGGTGCTGCCCACATCCCCCACCACCCAGACCTTGTCGACCTTGATGTTGCCATCCGAAGGCCGCACCGTAGCCTGTACGACTTCGGCGAAGTAGCCGATGTGGCTGTAGTAGAACGCGACTCCCATGCCGGTGCCCGGCGGCAGCTGGCGCTTGCCCCACCCCGACTTGTCGCGCACCATTTCCAGTACGCCCTGTGCGCGCTTCGCACTGAACGGCGGCCCCATCGGGAAGCCACCGCCGCCGCGTCCGCCTCTTGGTGGACCAGCGCCCGGCGGCGGGGGCGGCGGCGGCGCAGCGCGCTCCTGAGCAAACAGATCGATCCGATACTGCAGCGGATCCTTGCCCGCGGCGTGCGCGACTTCATCAATGAAGGACTGGAACACGAACGCATGGGCATTGCTGCCCGGCGCGCGCATCGGTCCGGTGGGCACGCCCAGTTGCATCGTGGAGGTGGCCAACTCCAGGTTCTTCACATACTTGGCCGGGAATTCGGTGGCCGACAGATCCGCACTGTTTGAGGCCTTGCCATTGTTTTCATAGCCGACGTAGTGATCGGTGAAGGCGACCAGCTCGCCCTGCGCGTCGATACCGGCCTTGAAGTAATGGAAGCCGCCGGGACGATAGAATTCATGCTGCAGGTCCTGGTTCCGGTTCCACAGCAGCTTGACGGGCTCGCCCTGCAACTTGGCAATCATGGCCGCTTCCGCCATGAAATCACTGCCGAGGCGCCGGCCAAAGCCGCCGCCGCAGCGAGTCATATGGACCGTCACCGCCTCATCCGGAATGCCCAGCGTCTTGGCAATCAGCGTTTTGCCCGCCCCCGGATTCTGGGTCGGCGACCAGATCTCCAATTTCCCGTCCTTGAAGCTCGCGGTCGAGTTCTGCGGCTCAAGATTGCAGTGATACACAAAGGGATAGGAATACGCCGCCTCCAGCGTTTTCGCCGCGCCGGCAAGTGCCGACTTGGCGTCGCCGTCCTTGTGGATGACGCGGTGCGGAGTCTTGGCGGACAGCTCGAGCGCCTGGGCGGCAAACCCGGCTGAACTCTGGCTGGCGACCGGACCTTCGTCCCAGACTACCTTGAGAGAGTCGAGTGCCTTGTTGGCCTGCCACCAGCTGCTGCCAACAATGGCCACACCGCTCTGCAGGCCCATGGCCATACCATCCGGCAAGCCCGTCGGACCTTCCGGCTGCACAATGAACACATTGAGAATCCCCGGCAGCGCCTTGATCTCATCCACATTGGCGCTGACGACCTTGCCACCGAACACCGGACACTTCTGAAACACGGCATAGCGCATGCCCGGTACCGTCACGTCGATGCCGAACAGCGGCTGGCCGGTGACGACCTTCGGGTTATCGATGCCGCTGATGGATTTGCCGATGATGGTGTAGTTCTTCGGGTCCTTGAGTGCCACCGTCTTGAGGTCCGGCGGCGCAAGCTTCGCCGCCTTCGCGGCCAGCTGCCCATAGGTGAGCGACTTGCCGGCGGCGTTCTGAACCTTGCCAAAGGAGGTGGTGCACTCCGATTCGGGTACGTGCCAGGTCTTTGCCGCAGCCGTGATCAGCATGGCGCGAGCCGCCGCACCGGCGCGCCGCAACGGTTCCCAATTCAGCGGCGTCGAAAAACTTCCGCCTGCAAATTGGGCGCCGTACAGCTTCGCATCCAGCGGCGCCTGCACGATGTGCACGGTGCTCCAGTCCGCGTCCAGCTCCTCGGCGATGATCATGGGCAAGGAGGTCTTGATGCCCTGCCCAATCTCCGGAACCTTGGAACTGATGACGATCCTGTTGTCGGCATATATGTTCACGTAGGCGTTGATGACGGAGGTATTGTCGGCGGGCGGAGCGTCCGTGATACCCAAGGGTATCGAGGCGTCCGCAAGCTGCGGAATCGTGAAGGCCAGCAGCATGCCGCCGCCTGCAACAGCGCTGACCGAGAGAAAGGCGCGCCGCGATACAGCTTCGTCGCCGAGGCTTCGCGGGGTCGCATCCGGGCGTGGGGTGGACTGTGAGATTGACATGATCAGATCTCCCGCGAATCGGTGATGGGAAGCCCCGCGGCCTGCTTGATGGCCGCGCGGATGCGCGTATAGGTGGCGCAGCGACATAGATTTGCGCTCATCGCATTGTCGATGTCCTGATCCGTCGGCTTTTGATTGGCGGTCAGCAGCGCCGTGGCGGCCATGATCTGCCCGGCCTGGCAATACCCGCACTGGGGCACGTCGATACTGAGCCACGCATCCTGGACCTTCCTGCCGGTATCGGTGCTGCCGATGCCTTCAATGGTGGTGATCTGCGCCTTGCCTACCGTGCTGATCGGCGTGATGCATGAGCGCGTCGGAGTGCCATTGATGTGCACTGTGCAGGCACCGCACAAACCCATGCCGCAGCCGAACTTGCTGCCCTTCATGTCGAGGGTATCCCGCAACACCCACAGCAGCGGTGTGTCACCGTCGATCTCGACGGTGTGAGGCGTACCGTTCACATTGATTGTGTAGCTCATTGGTGTATCCTGACGTAACGCTGTATTTGAGCGTGCATAACGCGCACCCGTCTGCAACGGGTGTACCAACGGCGATCGTATCAGACCTGCTCAGCGCGTGATCATGATGAGCTGTCACAGCTCGCATTCGCGTGGCGCAGCGACCACTCCCATTGAGTCTTCTGCCACGGGCACTTTCGTTAGTGCGCGAGTTTGTACGCCAGTGCATGAGCCACACTTCCGCGTGGCGTGGATCCCCCAGCACCCACCCGTGCCCTGTGAGCGACGCATAAGTATTTTGATGCGTTGCATCGACGCATCAATTGCGCAGTTGAGCTCGACTACGCGTCAAGATTACGCACCATAGCGGTGCGAAGGCGTGCGACCCTGATCCATTCCAGTGCGATCAGATTTTTTAACGGAATTTATACGGGGATAACTACTTGTTATCTAAAGGAAAGTGCGTTTGGCATAGCGATTGCAACCGTCGCGTCACGCAACAATTTGTGTGAATCAGTTCCGCTTCCGCTTTATCACGAGGACCACGATCATCATGCGAAATACGACTCGCGCCATCGCCGCCGCCATTATCGTTGCGACCGCGCCACGGCTGCTCCTGGCCCAAACGCCCCCAGCTCCCGCCGCCGCCGCTCCCGCCGCGGGTGCTGCGCCAGCCGCACCAGCCGCGCCGGCCGTGCCGGGCCTGTCCGACCTGCTCACGGGCTGGGGACTGACCACGAGCGGCGAATTCGCTGCCTCTTACTACCACTCCAATGGCTATCCGGGTGCGACCTGGCGCGGTTTTGATGAGGACCACGACAGCTTCCAGCTGGATGAGGCCGGTCTGCAGATCGGCTACCAGCCAAAAACTGGCGTTGGCGGTTTCGTCGACGTGATCGCAGGCACCGACGCGCAAATCCTCAGCCTGAATGAGGGTGGCAGCGGTGCGGCCGTCGATGTGCGTCAGGCTTACCTGCAGTACGCCACCGGCCCGCTGACCATCATCGCCGGCAAGTACGTGACCATGGCTGGCGCCGAGGTCATCAACCCGGCCCAGAACACCAACTTCTCCCGCTCGCTGCTGTTCTGGGAACTGGAGCCCCTGGACCACACCGGCGTGCGGGCCACCTTCGCCGCCACGGATACCGTGAGCATCTCCGTGGGCGTCAACAATGGCTGGAACTACACGGATCTGAGCACTTCCGGTTCAAAGACGGGTGAGTTCAACGCCACCTGGACGCCGAATAAGATCTTCTCAATCGCTGTGACGGGATATCTCGGCAAGGACTACGTGCTGGATAACGGGCAGGAGCTGTCCCTGATCGACTTCGTCGGCACCTACAATGTCACTTCGGCGCTGACGCTGATCCTGAATGCTGACTTCAAGCAGACCTCAGGCAACGGCGTCGCCGGCGATGATGCGACGACGCACATCAATGGTTTCGCGGCCTACGCCAACTACGGCATCAGCGACAGCATGCGCGTCTCGCTGCGCGGTGAGTATGTGGACTACGTGGGTGCGGGCCATGCGCTCGAAGGCACGCTCACATTTGGTTACACGCCGGTGAAGAACCTCGAAGTGCGCGCTGAGGTGCGTTACGACAAGCTCTCCGACGGATTTGTCAACGCGTTGCCGGCGGATGCCTACGTGCGGGCCAATCCGGGTGCCGAAGATCAGATCGATGCGAATAACAATAGCGAGTTCGCTCTGCAGGCCGTCTATAAGTTCAGTCTGCCCTAGCCACAATTATCACAATTTGTGATGTGGTTTTACGGGGAGGGCCGGCCCTCCCCGTTTTCATTTCTGCCCGCCTTTCCTTAGCGCCGGGGAACCTGGGTATGATGATTGCGGTCATATACTGAATGGACCGCACTCTGCGCCCGCGCCCCGCAATCCGCCGCACTCCCCTGTGGCTGCTGCTGCCCCTGCTGCTGGTCCTCGCGCAGCACAGTGCCTGGCTGCATGCCCTCAGCCACGCCTCCTATGCGGCCAACCCGCATCGGGTCACGGTCGAGCAGGCACAAAGCTCCATTGAAAATGGCATCTGCCCGAGCTGCCAGTCATTTGGCCAACTGGCCAGTGCGCTGGGTTGTTCGCCGCCCGCGCTGCCCGCGCCGCAACCCCGGCTTTGCCCCCAAACAGCGCCGCACTATTCGCAACCCGCCGCGCAGCTGCCCGCTCCCCGCAATCGCGGACCGCCACGGCTGGTCTGAACACCAGGCGTGTCACGCGTACCTCCGTCGCAAGCCGGAGATACGGTCCGTAGTCCATGATCGATTGCAGATGATTCATCCATGGTTATTTCCAGATCTTCGCGAGCGCTTGCCGCTGCGATCACTTTCATATTGCCGGGCACGATGCCCCTGGCCTTCGCCCAGGTCGCCGACTCCTCCAGCAACCCCATGCAGACCGTGATTGTCACGGCACAGCATCTCAACGAGGAGCGCTCCCATATCCAGACCCAGGTGGGTGCCTCCACCTACACCATCGATTCGGCGGCGATCGACGCGGCACCGGGCGGTGACAATGTCCTGATGAACCAGGTGATGCTGCAGGTTCCGGATGCCGCGCAGGACTCCTTTGGCCAGCTGCATATCCGCGGCGACCACAATGGACTGCAGTTCCGCCTCAACGGCATCATCCTTCCCGATGGCATCAGTGTCTTCGGCCAAACGCTGCCACCGCGGCTGATCGAATCCATGCAGATGATCATGGGCAGCCTGCCGGCGCAGTATGGCCTGCGCAGCGCGGGCATCATTGATCTGACCACCAAGAGCGGCTCGCTCGAACCGGGTGGCAGCGTGACTTTATATGGCGGCAGTCACGGTGAGCTGGAGCCAAGCTTCGACTATGGCGGCTCGAGCGGACCGTACACCTACTTTGTGACCGGTGATTTCCTGCGCAGTGACCTGGGGATCGAATCTCCGGATGGCAGCAGCGACCCGCTGCACGATCACACCAAGCAGCATCATGGTTTCGCATACGCCGAAGATGTGCTCGATCCGAACGACCGCGTCAGCATGATCATCGGCTTGTCCGACGCCGACTTTCAGATTCCGAATCTGCGCGGCGAACAGCCGGCGCTGGGATTGACGGTCAATGGCCAAGATTCGTACCCCAGCAATCTGCTGAACGAAAACCAGCGTGAGGTCACCCAGTTCGGAATCCTGAGCCTGCAGCATTCAAATGGACCGCTGACCGTGCAGACCTCCTTCATCGCGCGCAATTCCACCTTGGGGTTCATTCCCGACCCGCTCGGTGATCTGCTCTACAACGGTATCGCCCAGCAGGCCTACAAGCAGGACGTGGCCTATGGACTGCAAAGCGACGGCGCTTATAAACTGAATGACTCCCATACGCTGCGTGCCGGAGTTTACTTCCAGTATGACCGGCTGCAAAGCGACACGACTTCGCAGGTGCTGAACACGGATCCGTCGAGCGGCGTGCCCATCAGCGACGTGCCGGTTTCCATCGTCCAGAACAGCACCGACGGCCAGGTCATCCAAAGTGGCTATGTCCAGGACGAGTGGCATCTGATTCCCGCGCTCACCTTCAACTATGGGCTGCGCTTCGATCACTACGCTGCCTTCAGCAGCGGCAGCCAGTTGAGTCCGCGAGCGAACCTGGTGTGGGAACCGTTGCCGGCGACCACGGTGCACGTGGGCTACTCACGGTATTTCTCCCCGCCGCCATTTGAACTGGTGGGTAGCGAATCACTCGCGCAGTTCGCCGACACCACCGCCGCACCCGGAGTGCTTGAGGACGACAAGGTCAAGGCGGAGCGCTCCAACTACTACGACTTCGGCGTCGAACAGACGATCGCCAAGGGCTTCACGGTGGGTATGGACAGCTATTTCAAGCAGGCGACGGACCTGATTGATGAGGGGCAGTTCGGTGCACCGATCATCCTGACTCCGTTCAACTATGCTCACGGCCAGGTCTACGGCGTGGAACTGACCGGCTCCTATCACCTCGGCGGCTTCTCGGCCTATGCCAACCTCGCCTCCCAACGCGCCATCGGCAAGGATATCGTGTCGAGTCAGTTCAACTTCGATGCAGATGCGCTGGCCTACATTGCCGATCACTACATCCATCTGGATCATGAGCAGCAGGTCACCGCCTCGGGTGGCGTATCCTATGTGTGGAACGGTACGCGCTTCAGCGCCGACACGCTGCTGGGGTCCGGACTGCGCTCCGATCTGATCTTGCCGGACGGCGGCTCGATTCCCAATGGCGATCACCTGCCGTATTACACGCAGGTCAACTTCGGCATGGAACATGACTTCGAGCGCCAGGGGATACACGGCCTGACGGCGCGCATCGACGTCATCAACCTGCTGGACAAGGAATACGAGATTCGCAACGGCACCGGCGTCGGCGTCGGGGCACCCCAGTACGGTCCGCGCCGGGGTCTGTTCCTGGGGGTGACGCAGTCCTTCTAGACTGCTAGCCTCGCGCATCATTATCCAACCATCGGCGCACGCCGAGGACCTGCACATGGGCTGGCACCGCCGTCGCTATTCGGGGCGCAATCTTGAGCGCGCCGTGACCATTGCCGACCTGCGCGAGCGGGCCATGCGCCGGGTACCGGGTTTCGTATTTGAGTACGTCGAGGGCGGCTCCGACGACGAATTTGCATTGCGCAATAATCGTGAGGCCTTCGAGGCCATGCAGTTTGTGCCCTCGACACTGGTGGACACGGCATCCCGGCACCAGCGCGTCGCGCTCTTCGACAAGGAGATCGCCTCGCCCCTGATCGTCGGACCCACGGGTGGCAATGGCGTCCTGCAACCCAACGGTGACCGCTCGCTGGCGCGGGCCGCGGCGGCGGCCGGACTGCCGTTCTGCCTGAGCACCATGGCCTCGATGCGGCTGGAAAGAGTGCCCGAGGAGGCCGGCGGCCGGTTGTGGATGCAGCTGTACGTGACGCACAACCGTCAATCGGCCGAGGATATCGTGGCGCGTGCGATCGGCGCCAACTACGAGGCCTTGGTATTCACCACGGATGCGAATGTCTTCGGGTTACGCGAGTGGGACCGACGCAACTACTCCCGTCCCGGCGTACCAACCTGGCGCAATCGGCTGGAAGTGCTGCGGCACCCGAAGTGGGCCTGGGAAGTTCTGCTGCGCGACGGGGTGCCGCAACTGGAGAACCTGGCGCCCTATCTGCCGCCAGGCGCCGCCAGTGCCATTGGCGGCAGCACCGTGATCCCCAAACTCTTCTCCGCCCGCATCACCTGGGCAGATGTGGATTGGTTGCGGCGGGTGTGGCCGCGCAAACTCATCATCAAAGGCGTCCTGTCAGTGGCTGATGCGCAGCGCGCTGCGGAGCACGGCTGCGATGGCATCGTCCTCACGAACCATGGGGGGCGGCAGATGGACCATTGTGTTTCCGGATTGGATGTCCTCCGGGAAATCGCGCAGGCCGTCGGTGAGCGGCTGACCGTGATCCTGGATGGCGGTATCCGGCGCGGCACGGACGTGATCAAGGCCGTGGCCCTCGGGGCGGATGCGGTAATACTGGGTCGCGCCGCTTTGTACGGGTTGGCGGCGGGCGGTGAACCGGGCGTCCGGCGCGCCCTTGAGATCCTGACCTCGGAAATAGACCGGGCGCTGGGCCAGCTGGGATGCAACCGCATGAACGAGCTGAGCCCCGCGATGCTGCGTCGCCGCAATGGTTGAGTTCGTCCGTGCCTTGAACCGCGTGGATGCCACCGCACTGGTGGCCGGATCGATGATCGGCTCGGGCATATTCATTGTTTCCGCCGACATCGCACGCCAGGTCGGCTCCCCGGGCATGCTGATGCTGGTATGGCTGATCGCCGGGGTGACCACGGTGATCGGCGCTCTCACCTACAGCGAACTGGCGGCGCTGTTTCCACGAGCCGGCGGCCAGTACGTGTATCTGCGCGAAGGAGTCTCGCCGCTGTTCGGCTACCTGTATGGCTGGACCCTGTTCACGGTCATTCAGACCGGTACCATCGCCGCCGTTGCCGTGGCCTTTGCGCGCTTCACTTCTGTATTCATTCCGGCCCTGACGCCCGATGTATTCCTGGGTTGGACCGCGCATCTGCCCAGTGGCGACATCCAGATCGGCTTATCGCCGCAGCGGCTGCTGGCCATCGTGTCGGTGGTCACACTGACCTGGATCAACGTCCGCGGGGTGCGCACGGCGGCGGTCATTCAAACCTCATTGACCGGCGTCAAGCTCGCCTCGCTGGGCGCACTGGTCCTGTTGGGACTGACGCTGGGGCGCAACCACCTGGCACTCAGCCGCAACTTTGGACCCGGCTTCTGGGGTCATGCCTCCTTCGTGCATCTGCTGCCCAGCATCGGCGCGGCCATGATCGGCGCGCTGTTCTCGATGGATGCCTGGAACAACGTCGGCTTCGCGGCCGGGGAGCTCAAGGATCCCAAACGCGATCTGGCGTTCGCGATGGTGAGCGGCGTGTGCGTGGTGGTGGCGCTATACCTGCTGGCCAACCTCGCGTACCTGTGTTCGCTGACACTGCCGGCGATCGCCAATGCGCCGCAGGATCGGGTGGCGACCGCGGCATTGCAGGCCATGTTTGGTGATGCCGGGCTGACGCTCATGGCCGCGGCAATCATGATCTCCACGTTCGGCTGCAACAATGGCCTGATCCTGGCCGGCGCGCGCGTGTTCTATGCCATGGCCCGCGATGGCCTGTTCCTGAAGCGGGCTGCCGTGCTGCATCGGCGCTACCACACGCCGGCCTTTGCGCTGTGGATCCAGGCCGCATGGACCTGCGCGCTGTGCCTGTCGGGCACCTACAGCCAGTTGCTGGACTATGTGATGTTCGCCGCGGTGCTGTTCTATCTGCTCACGGCCATTGGCTTGTTCGTGCTGCGGATCCGGCGCCGGGACGCGTCGCGTCCGGTGACGGTCCCGCTCTACCCGGTATTGCCCGCGCTGTATGTGCTGCTCACGGCGGCCATTTGCGCGAACCTGCTGATGCAGCGCCCGCAGTACACCTGGCCCGGTTTATTCATTGTCGTGCTCGGCGTGCCCGTGTACCTGTTGTGGCGCCGGTTCGGTACGCGCGCTGTGGCAGTCCTGCTGACCGGCGTTGGCATACTGCCTTGGTTCGCACCATCGGCGGCGCATGCGCAGGCGGCTCCGACCGAGCGGCGCGAGATCGCCATCGAGAATTCAAAGCTGGTGCTGCTGATTCCATCACAGCAGGCTCAATCCGCGGCATTGCTGACCGAGTGGACGCAGCGTTCCGCCAGCATCGTCGCACAGTATTTCGGGCAATTTCCCGTTCCCGAGGCACGCATCGCCGTCCTACCGGTGGACGGAGCGCGGGTCACAGGTGGCACCACCTTCGGAACACCGGCGCCGCTGATCCGGGTGCGGGTGGGCAAGCAGGTCGATGCCGCAGCGCTGTCGAACGACTGGGTGTTGGTGCATGAAATGACGCACCTGGCCCTGCCGGATATCGGCGAGGAGCACGCCTGGCTGGCGGAAGGCCTGGCTGTCTATATTGAGGGCGTGGCCCGCGTACAGGCGGGAAATCGCAGCATCGACGATGTGTTCGCGGAAGAAATGCATTCAATGCCGCGTGGCATGCCCGGGCCGCAGGATGCGGGCCTGGATCATGATCATTCCTGGGGCCGCACCTATTGGGGCGGCGCGATGTTCTGCCTCATGGCCGATGTCGCGATCCATCAGCGCACCGGCAATCGTCACGGCCTGCAGGATGCGATGCGGGCGGTACTGCGCGCCAGCGGCGGCCTGGCCGCCGCCTGGGACGTGAACCGGGTGTTTGCCACAGCCGATGCGGCCGTCGGGGTACCGGTGTTGAGCGAACTGTACGCCCAGATGAAGGATAAGCCGGTGGCACCGGATCTTGTGGCACTGTGGCATAGCCTCGGCGTCGATGCCGATGGCAACAGCGTCCGGTTGAACGATGCCGCGCCCCTTGCACCCATCCGCGTGGCTATCTTCAACTCGCGCCCACGACCAGTCCCGCATTGAACCAACCCTGCAGCATTGCGGCCGCGACCACGGGTGTGGACAGCTGCTCACACAGTTGACCGAAGGTCGCACCGGCCAGGGCCGCATCGAGTGCCTGGGATTCCGCCCCGGACAAGCGTCGGTAGAACACGGCCAGCTCCTGTCGCCATACCAGCCATTGCTGGCGACGGGTCGGGCGCCAGCGGCTTGGCCGAGGGCCCTGTGCGCAGGCGAACTTCCACCACGCCACGCAATTGCTGGTCACGCTCAGGCGCCGCAGGCTTGGCGAATAAGCGAAGCGCAGCTGGGGCCATTGCGCCGGCGCAATGCCCGCCAGACTCGCGGGGGTCAGGGCGAGCTGGTCCGCCGCATCAAAGGCGCCCGCCACCGTCCATTCAAACCGCGCCAGATCGGCAATGCCCGGCGCCCGCGCCCCGCTGAGATGGGCGGCCAGCCACCGCGGCAGCTGCGCTCCATAGTCCCGGGCGGAACGGAACCGGCTGGGATGGTGGCGTGCAAATTCACCCACCAGCCGTGCGAACAACCCCCGGCCCAGGGCCGCCTGCACGGCCGGGAAGGTCTCGGCGAGCACTTCAATCAGCCGCGCGGCATAAGCCTCGGTATAGACACCCAGGCGCATCGAGACTGGAAATCGCTCATCGCCGCTGATCTCGCGCGCGATGCGGGGGTCATCGCGCAATACATGATCCTGGAAGGACCGTTGCAGCTGCGCCAGTTTCATCAGGCCGCCTGTACGGCGGCCAGGCACGCGAGCTGGCGGGCCACATCGAGTTCCGCGAGCAGCTGCGCCAGTGCCGGAATATCCCCATCACGCTCGATCATGGTTGGAATCTGGCCAAACCGCTCTGCCGTATGGCGATACAGATCCCACACCGGCTGCGCTACCGCAGTGTCGTGAGTATCAATCAGAAACTCGCCCTGATGGCTGTGGCCTGCGAGGTGTATCTGCCGCACCCGCGCAGGCGGAATCGCATCGAGAAACGCCCGTGCGTCGAAGCCATGGTTGACGCTGCTGACGTACACATTGTTCACGTCGAGCAGCAGATCGCAGTCGGCTTCCGCCGCCAGTGCGGCGATGAATTCCCACTCGGTCATTTCCGATGACCGGTAAGTCACGTAACTGGAGACATTCTCGATGAGGATGCGCTGTCCGAGAAAATCCTGAACCTGTCCGATGCGCGTGGCCACGTGCCGCAGCGCTTCGGACGTATACGGCAGGGGCATCAGGTCATGAAGGTTGGTCTCACCCACACCCGTCCAGCACAGATGATCGGAAATCCAGCCCGGCCGCACCCGCCTGGCGAGGGTTTTGACTTGCGCGAGATATGCAAAGTCCAGCGGCGCCGTGCTGCCGATGGACAGCGATACGCCGTGCATGACCATCGGGTACAGCCCGCGAATCCGATCCAGAAAATAGAGCGGTTTGCCGCCCGGGACGAGGTAGTTCTCGGTGATGATCTCGAACCAGTCCACGGGCGGCCGGCTGTGCAGCACTTCGCTGTAGTGCTGCGGCCGCAATCCCAAGCCGAATCCGCAAATCATGCCGGGCTCGTCGTGTGGGAACCGAATGAGCCCGTCACTGATCAGCCGGCCTTGGCCTTGGCCTTCGCTGCGGCGCAATCGGTCTTGGACATCTCCACAAAGCCCAGACCCTTGCAGGAGTTCATGCCCTTGCAGGAGTTCTTGGCGGATTTGCACGAGGACTGGCCTTTGCAGGAGTTCACGCCGGTGCATTTGACCTTGGCTTCATCGGCGCTGGCCGTGGAAACCGCAAAGGTTCCAAACAGCAGTGCCGCAGCCGTCGCAATCGCGACTCCACCCGCTTTCGTTGACTTCATTGCTCGCTCCTTGATGATCGGTGATCGGATTATGGGGCCTCGGTCCGAGGCGGGCAGCTTATAATAAAGCGTACCTGCAGCAGCAGACCGGGGTTGTGAGCCGAGTATTGCAGCAGAACACCGCCCAGCGCATCCGGCTATGATCCAGCTTCGGCATGCGCAATATTCCCCCCGAAATCCCGGTCCCCTTGAGTGACGCGTCCGTGCCGTTGGAGCGGCTGTTCGCGACCCTGCGACCGGAGCTGTTGCGCTTCGCCTGGTGGCTGGCCCGCGACCGTGCCGTCGCCGAGGATGTGGTGCAGGAGGCGATGCTGCGCGCCTGGCGCTCCCGGGACGCCCTGAAAGACCCGGCGGCGGCGCGCGGCTGGCTTCTGACCATTGTGCGCCGTGAACATGCTCGCCTGTACGAGCGCAAGCGCCTGGAGATTGTCGATTTGGACGAGGTCATCGCAGCACAGGACACCCAGCTCGCCACTGATGGCGACGAAATGGTGGGCCTGCGCCTGGCCATGACCCAGCTGCCGGATGAATATCGCATCCCCCTGGTCATGCAGGTGCTCGCTGGCTTCACCACCGATGAGATTGCCCGGGAGCTGGCCTTGTCGACGGCCGCCGTGCTGACCCGTCTGTTCCGGGCACGTAACCGCTTGCGGAGTATTTATGGATTGCTGCCCGCCCCCGATGCCGTGGATGAGCCTGCCGTATGACCCATGAGGAAGCCCGTCTGCTGATCGGCGCAGCGCCCGGGGTGGTATCACCGACGCTGGCCGGTCATCTTGCACACTGTTCGCAGTGCACGCTGTTCCAGCAGCAGATGCAGCGAATGGACCAGGATCTGGCTCGCCTGTTGGCCGCTCCCCTGCGCGCGCGCTCCGACACCCCCCTGCGGGCGCCCCCGATCATGCCCCAGGCCCGTACCAGGCCGGTTGCACGCGGCTTCTCCGGTGTGCTCGCGCTCGCCGCCAGCATCGTGCTTGCCATCGGTATGGGGGTCCTGTTCTGGACGCTGCGACCCGAACCCAGCCTGGCCGCCGGTGTCCTCGATCACGTGACGCACGAGGCGGCGAGCTGGTCCGAGGTCACGCCGATGACGGCGGCTGCCACCTCGCAGGTGCTCACCGGAGCGCATGTGTGGCTCGATCCGGTGGACACGACCGTGACCTACGCCCGCAGCTGCCTGTTCGACGGCCACTGGGTGCCGCACCTGGTCGTCCGCACGGCCGCCGGGCCCATCACGGTCATGGTGTTGAACCAGGAGCATATCGCTGCGCGAGAATCCTTTCGCCAGAATGGCTACTCCGGCATCCTGATTCCGGCACCGGGTGGTGGCACCCTGGCCGTGATCGCGCAGGGCGATCCGGATCTGGACGCCGTCGCGCGCGCCCTTGCCCCACACCTGCACTGGACGCACTAGCCGCATGCAGCCCCTGACGCTGATCTTCCTGCTGGCTGTACTGGCCGGCACCGCCACCCGCTTGTGGCTGGCCAAGCGCCAGATCGCCGCGGTCACGCGTCACCGCGTCCGCATACCGGAGCCGTTCGCGCACAGCATCGCACCCGAGGACCATCACAAGGCAGCGGACTATGCCGTCGCGCGCACCCGTCTTGGGCGCATTGACACCGTGATCGATGCCATCGTGCTGCTGGCGCTGACACTGGGCGGCGGCATCGAGGCCATCGACCGGCTGTGGCAGCGCGCGCCGATCGGCGCTCCCTGGCATGGCGCCGTGGTGATTCTCAGCGTGATACTGATCGTGGGCCTGATCGGATTGCCCTTGTCGCTGTGGCGCACATTCCGGCTGGAGACGCGCTTTGGTTTCAATCGCACCACGCCGGCACTTTTCTTCATCGACCGCCTCAAGGGTCTGGTGCTGGGCCTGTTGATCGGTGGACCCTTGCTGCTGGCAGCCCTCGAACTGATGCGACACGCGGGCGCACTGTGGTGGGTCTACGTGTGGGCACTGTGGCTGAGCGTATCCTTGGGTCTGACCTGGGCCTATCCGGCGCTCATCGCTCCGCTCTTCAATCGCTTCAGTCCCCTGGCCGACGAAACTCTGCGGATCCGCATCGAGGCCCTGCTGACTCGCTGCGGCTTTGCGTCGCAAGGTGTGTTCGTGATCGATGGTTCGCGGCGTTCGGCGCATGGCAATGCGTATTTCACCGGGGTTGGCCGCAACAAGCGCATCGTGTTCTTCGATACGCTCATCAGCACACTTGAGCCCGGTGAAATCGAGGCCGTGCTCGCCCATGAACTGGGCCACTTCAAGCTGCACCATATCCGCAGGCGCCTGATCATCTCGGCGGTGGCCGCACTCGGGGGCCTCGCACTGCTGGGGTGGCTCGCCACCCGCCCATGGTTTTACACACAGCTCGGTCTGTCGGGTGCATCGAACTACGGCGCCCTGCTGCTGTTCATGTTCGTCGCGCCCGCCTTTACATTTTTCGTGACGCCGCTGGCCGCGAGCTGGTCACGGCGCGATGAGTTCGCTGCGGATGAATTCGCGGCACGACACACGCCCGCCGACGCGCTGATGGCGGCGCTCGTGAAACTCTACCGCGACAACGCGACGACACTCACCCCGGATCCCCTGCATTCGCGGTTTTACGACTCGCATCCACCCGCGCTGGCGCGGATCGCGCGGCTCAAAGCGCCGCGTCCGCAGCGCTGAAGGTCAGCGCACCGGCACGGTGCGATCGACATTTACGGGTTTGCTGCAGTCGCCCGACCGCTGTGCGCGTGAATGAATTTCAGCACCGGTCCCGACACCGACTCATCGGCTGTGCCGATCGCGTAAGCCTCGGACAGGTGCGAATGCCCCGGCACATGCAGGCGCACAAGCGGATTCCCGGCCCGCAGGCGGGCTTGCGTCAGTTCATCGGCCTGTGCCTGGAAGTTCGGCGGATCCAGCTCAGCATCGGTGATCAGCACAGGTATCGGCGACTTCGCCAGCGCCGGCAGGGATGACTCGGCCGCATATTTGCTGACGTCATCCCCGTAGTACGCCTTCCAGACGGAGACCTCGTGCCCCAGGTCAAAGACCGCAGCGGACATCAGGATGGCGCCTGACACATGCGGATCCTGGTGGGTGACTTCACTGTGCGCGAGGTAGTCGGCCACGTGCGCGCCACCGGATGAGTGCCCCCACAGGAAGATATGCTGCGGATCACCGCCATACGCGCCGATGTGCGTGCGCAGCCATGCTACCAGTGCCGTCATGTCCTCGACCCCGGAGGGCCATTGCGATTTGGGCGCCAAACGGTAGTTGGCGGTCACGCCCACCAGGTTATGGGCCGCGGCCCAGCGGCCGATGTTGTCGTAGAACGGCGAGCCGGTCATATGCTTGGCGCCCCCCGCAAACCCACCTCCATAGACGAACACCACCACGGGTTTGCGCGCTCCACGCTGCAGCGGAATAAAGATATCCGCTGTGTTGCGCGGGTCCGGACCGTAAGCCTGATCGCGTGTGACCACCGCATCGGTATACGGCTCGCGCTGCTGCAATGACTCGTACAGCTTACCGGTGCGTGCGGCTTCCACCTTGGGTCCGATCTCGCGCAGGACGGCAGCGGTGGCATCCGGCATGCCGGCGGGATGTCCCGAACCATCGACGATGGGTGGCAGGAACGTGCTGCCCGTGACCGGATTCGCGTAGTGGAACGGGATGTCATACACCACCGGGAACATCTGGAATTTCAGGGACGGCGGACGATCAGGCGGCAGCTCCTTGTCCGGCCCGGGGACTCCAGGGTTCGCCGCACGCACCCAGCCACCCTCATAATTGGCGGCGAGCGTGTTGTAGGTGTGATCATCCCGCAGCTTCCACTTGCCATCTTCCAGCACCGCCGTATTTTCGTACACGGCCGCACCGACCGAGGCGCGCGGACCGAAACTCATCTGCTGGAACATGCGGATGCGGATCTTGGCGGACTTGCCATCCGGGGCCACATCGATCACCGGCTGCAGCTGCATGTGATTGCCCAGGCGATTGGCGACCGGTCCTTCCGTGCCACGGCCGAAGACCTTCAACAGAAAGGCGCGCACATGTTCGCGTCCGTCATAGGCACCGCGCTGCGCGAGCTCCATGGAACCATCGACGCTGAACAGATTGGCAAGATCGTTCCACAGGTTCTTGTCCAGGTAGTAGCCGTAGGCACTTTCGAGATTCTCGATCTCGTAATAGGCCTTCACCCGCTCAATACCGCGCTGGGCCGCGCTGAGAGCCGCGCCGACATCCTTGACCGGTTGCGGCTTGAAGTTCGAACCCGGCACACTCAGCGCGGCGCGGGCCAAGGCCGGACTGGGGCCACCCACCGTTGGGTAATGCGCCATTTCACCGGTGACCGGATTCGGATAGTGATACGGCGGCACATGCGCCGTGGGGTAAATCGCGTAGACCTCGGTGGGCGGCCGATCCGGCGGCAGCACCGTGCTGGCCACGGGCACCGGTTGCGCATCCTGTCCCCAGCCCTTGTCGTAGTCGGTGATGAAGGTCGGATAGAAGTGCAGCGACTTGAACATCCACACGCCGTGGCGCTTGACGAAGGTGTTCTCGTACACGCCCTCCAGCCACTGGCCCTGGCCGCCGACATGCCCGAGCAGATCCAGCTCGCGGCTGCGCGCATGCGCCGTCAGGCCGTCCGGCGCTACATCCACGATGGGCTGCAGCTGCATGTGATCATTCATCCAGCCCCAACTCAGGCCCTGGTGGCCGGACAGGCCGAGGAACTCGCGAACTCGCCGCTTGCCGACGTAGACACCCTGCTGCCCACTTTCGATGGTGGCATCCGGCGCGAACAGGTCCGCAGCCTCATCCCACATGGCCCGATCAATGTAGAAACCATAGATGCGCTGCAGGTTCTCGATCTGCTGCGCGTCATTCAGCAGCGTGACCCGATGCGTGAGGTCGGCGAGCCGAGAGGCCAGCTCTCCTTGCGGAATCGCGGCCGCCGTGGCCGCCAGCGTCGCGGCGTCCGGCAGCACCCAGGCATTCGATGAGGCCGTGGTCCCGGGATTGCCATAGTGAAATGGCGCGATGCAGGCCTTCGGAAAACCATCGCAGTCCATATTGCGTTCGATATCGGCCGGATGGGCGAGTTGTCGGCGGGGTCGGACTGCCGGCGCCGATGAAGCTGCGGCGGGCGCGGAGGATGCCGGCGCGCCGCTCGCTGCGGCCACGGGGGCCGCCGCAGCTGCCGGAGCCGCCCAACCGGTTTTATACGACGCACCAAAGCCTGAGTAGTAGTCCAGCTTGCTGATCTTCCAGACACCATTTTCCTTGGTGTACTGCATCTCATACACGCCTTCGGCCCAGGTCGCCCCGCCGCCAGGGGAACCGAACATCGCGAAAGCGCGCCAGCGGCCTTTCGCCGTCGTGCCACCCGCATCGATGTGCACCACCGGCTGGATATTCATATGGTCGTAGAGGCGACCATTGCCCAACCCGATGTCGCCGACCTGGTGCCCACCGACGTTCATGTACAGGTGTTCACGAATACTCTTGTGGCCGATGAAGACACCCGCCGGATAATTGGCGACCGCATTTTCGGTGAACAGTTCCGAGAGGTCCTCCCACATCCCCTTGTCGACGTAATAACCGTACGCACGCTGCAGCTTCTCGATTCGGCTCAAGTCCTCGGCCAGCTGGACGTTGGCCGCGAGCGTGGCCACCCGTAACTGAACGTCCGCTGGTGCTTGCGCCGCCCGAGCGCCCGCAGCCACTGCGCAGACCGCGGACACACCCAGCACGGTCGCAGCCACTGCAACCGAAAATCGACGTTCCATGACTCCCCCTTGTGGCGTCCGCCCAGCGGCGGGCGCTGCAGCGTTTCTTATCCGACGAACTGCCAGTCCACCGGCGCCGCGAGCGCGGCAAGGTTCGGAGCCGACGTGTCGTGCATGTATGGAATCGGGTGCGCGTAGCGCGGCATGTGACCGCAGATGTCATCCACATGCCAGTCGCCTTCCGTCGCGCCGGCCAGGGCCGGCGGCAATCTCGGGGCCGCGCGCACCAGTGCGGCCGCGCGCGCACCCGGTGACAGCGCAAGCACCACAGCCGCGGCGACCGTCATGCCCGCGCTGCCCAGGAACGCACGACGAGTACTCATGCCAGTTCATCCTTGATCGGCGGCAGCACTGCCTGCGGATACCAGTTGGTGTGCGTACCGCTGCGCAACCGGAACGGCAGCTTAACGGTGGCCACGACGCCGTCCTCCAGATGCTGCGCATCGGTGATGATCATGTCCGAACTCATCGTGTCGAAGTTGCTGGCAATGGTCATCACATAACCGTCGCCTTCGTTCTTCGAATTCACCCGCGGCACAAAGCAGCTCTCCTGCAGGGCAACCTTGCCGTCTATGGCGCACTGTTTGATCTCCCCGGAGTGCACGTCGAGGCGCTGTACGACCTGCGTGGGAGGGGCCTTCGGATCGGAGGCGCTGGGGACGCGGCTGCTGATGAAGGCATAACGATAATCCAGCGACAGGTAGCGGTCATCCATGCGCGGCAGGAAGCCGGGTGTCGTGGAGACGACCTCTTCCTGGAAGGCATCGGACTTCGAATCCAGATCGAACGTCCAGCGGCGGATCTGCGAAGCATCACGTTCGCCCGAGGAAGTCGGCAGCTCCATGGTAACCGTGTTGCCGCGGTCGGTGGCATTCAGGAAATGCAGCGTATTGCGCGAGGGGCCTTTGAACCAGCGCACATCCTTGGCATTCCCATCGCGCGGCAGGATACCGACCATGGTCGGAAGACTCCCGTCCCACTCCCACATCGGCTCACCGGATTTGAGGCGCTCGAGGCTGCTCGTGCGTGCGATCACCGGAATGAGCACATGCTTCTGGGTGATCGCGATATCGTGGATGATTCCAAGGTACGGGGACTGCAGCCACACTTCCTTGGTGACCCGGCCGGCCGGATTGATGGTGTAGACCGCGATGTCCTTGGTGAGGATGCCCTTGGCTTCATAGCCGTAAGCAATCATCTCACCGGTGACCGGGTCGATCTTTGGATGCGCCGACATGGTCTGTGCGGTGTACTTGCCGTGGAAGTTCCAGTCGCCCAGCGTTTCGAGCGTATGCGGATCCACGTAATACGGCAGGGAGTCCTCCTTCAGGACGAACAGCTTGCCGCCATGCCAGTAGGTGTGGGTATTGGCCGCCGAGCGGTTGATGTGCGCCACGCTCGGATCGTCGGTGTACGGGTTACGGTAGACGCCGAACAGCCGCTTGCGTGCCTTGCGCTCGGCCATCAGGCGGGCGGTGCGAACGAACCGGCCCTTGAAATCCACTGACCCATTACTGAAGCGGAAGCGACTGATATGGCCATCGCCGTTGAAGCCGGTCAGCCACTCGTTCTTGGGCGGACGATAATCGAAATCGCACTGCATGCGATAGAACGTCCCCTGAATATCGGAAGGGATCTGGCCCCAGACCTCGCAGTCGTACACATCGGCGTCGAAGCGGGTGGGGCTATTGAACCCTGGCGGAAAAAGGGGATGACCTCGGAAATCGACAGCCATGGCGGTACTCCACGAATGATGGGTCGCACGGATGATAACTCAACTCACTTTGGTTAGAGTCGGCACCGGCATTTTCCACTCACGCCCACGCTGTACCGCGTGACAGGACTTTCATGCGCCCGGCCCTCACCGCATGGCTTCTTATTGTGGTGCTCCACTCAGCCGCGCACGCGCAGGTTGCGGATTTGGGATCCCAAACCGCTCCTGCATTTTCGGCACAGCAGCTTGTCGCCACGCCAACAAGTGACTGGATCACCAATGGCGGGAGCCTCTCGAACCAACGCTACTCCCCGCTCGACAGTGTAAATCGCGACAACGTCAGCGGCCTGAAGGCCAATTGGCGGGCATCACTGAACGGTTCGGGCTTAAGTCCCAGGGCGGGAAACCAGGCTCAGCCCATCGTCTACGGCCACGCCGTTTACATCATGACCGGCGACGGAGACGCCTTCGCCGTCGACTTGAACAGTGGCATGGTCAAATGGGAATTCAAGGCCAACGTCGACCCCAAGGTGGCGCGACCGTGCTGTGCCTGGCCGGGTCGCGGCGTCGCGCTGGGCGAGGGCAAAGTGTTTGTCGGTGAGTTGGACGCACGACTCATTGCCCTGGATCAGCACACCGGAAAAGTGGTCTGGTCCATCCAGGCCGAAGATCCCGCCCAAGGTTATGTAATCGCCAGCGCCCCGCTGTACTACAACGGCCTGGTCATCACCGGTTTTGCCGGCAGCGACATGGGGACGCGCGGGCGCATCAAAGCCTTTGACGCCGGCACGGGCGCACTGCGCTGGACTTTCTACACGGTGCCGGGACCTGGCGAGTTCGGCCACGATACCTGGCCGGCCAACAGTGATGTCTGGAAGCACGGTGGCGCCGCGATCTGGCAGACCCCGGCGATCGACCCGGATTTGGGTCTGGTCTATTTCTCAACGGCAAATCCCGGACCGGTACTGAACGGGGCCATCCGCCAGGGCGATAATCTCTTCAGCGTCAGCATCGTGGCGCTGGAGGTGAAGAGCGGCAAATACCGCTGGCACTTCCAGGAAGTGCACCACGACCTGTGGGACTATGACGCGCCAAATCCGGTCGTGCTGTTTGATGCCCCCTATGCAGGCCGGACGCGCAAGGCACTGGTCGAAGCCGGAAAGACCGGCTGGGCCTATATTCTCGACCGGGTCACCGGCAAGCCGCTGCTGGGGATGAAGGAAACGCCGGTCATGCAGTTGCCGCAGCAGCACACCTCGGCAACGCAGCCCTTCCCCATCGGGGACGCCGTGGTCCCGCAATACATTGACATCGCGCCCGAGGGTTTCGATCTCATCAACGAGGGTCGCATCTTCACCCCGTTTGCCAAGCATCCGGCAATCTGGAAGCCGCTGGCCGCCATCAACTGGCCGCCCAGCTCCTATGATCCGCAGTCGCACCTGCTGTACATCTGCGCCCAGGACTCGCTGTGGGGTGCAACCGGTGGCGATCCGAATTATCCGGTGGAACCCGGCCCCCTGTATTCAGGCAGCGTGGTGGCTCGTTTCGCAGCGCCGCGGCGCGGTGTGCTGGCGGCGCTGGACATGACGACCAATCGCATCGTGTGGCGCCAGCAATGGGTGGATTCCTGTTACAGCGGCTCGGTGGTCACCCACGGTGGCCTGCTCTTCATCGGTCGAAATGACGGCCGCCTGACCGCCCTGGACAAGACGACGGGCAGGAAACTCTGGGAGTTCCAGACCGATGGCGGTGTGAATGCCCCCGCCAGTGTCTTTGAGCGCAACGGCAAGGGCTACGTGGTCGTGCTGGCCGGCGGGACGGCGCTGGGCGGCAGCAAGCGCAGCGATGGTCTGTGGCTGTTTTCGCTCGATGGCAAGCTCAACTCCCTGCCCCGCGGATCGGCGGATCCGGCCGCAGCCCCCGGACCGGCGCGACCGCCACCGGGCGCGGCGGTCGCAGCCGGCCCAGCGCGTATTGCGGATCTGGCCAAGGGCAAGGACATCTACACCACCACCTGCGTGGTGTGCCACGGACCGACCGGACTGGGTGGAACACACGGCGGGGCCAAGCTGACCCGCGTCCTGACCCATGATGGTATTGCGACTGTCCTCACCAAGGGTCGCAACGATATGCCGGCCTTCGGTTCGGCACTGTCGCCGGATCAGCTGCAGGATGTCACCGGTTACGTCCTGCAGGTCGCCGCGCAGAACCCGGCGCCGCCCTAGATTATTTCGCGTTCTGCAGCGTCGTTTGGATGTAGGCGGTGACGTCGTTCAGTTCATCCGCCGAGTAGATCGATCGGAACGCCGGCATGTTGTTCTTGCCGGCACTGGCCGTTTCCAGGATGGCATAGTGGCTCTGCCCCTTGATGAGGGACGGCCCGCCTCCCTGGCCACCGCCGCCCGCCGCACCGTGACAAGGAACACAGGCCGCGCGATAGATGTCGGCGCCATGCTCGGGGTTTGCCGGACGCGTGACGACCGGTAACGCAGCCGCTGCTGGCGGGCCCGCGCCATTGCGGCCTGCCGGGGCTGCGCCCAATGCCAGGGACGGAATCTTCCCGTCCAGCGAGAACATCCAGATGCCATCACCGCGCTTGCCGTTGGCAAACACGCCGCCGCCGGCGTGCACCACCACGTACTGCTTGCCCTGGTACTCGAAGGTCGTTGCGGTGGTATTCACGCCTGCGTCGGTCATGAATTCCCAAAGCTTTGCGCCATTTTGCGAACTGAGTGCCGTCAGGCGTCCATCGGCGCGGCCGACAAACAGCAACCCACCGGCGGTGACGATTGAGCCGCTGTAGCAGATCTCGCGCCAGCTCTGGCGCCACACCAGCTTGTTGGTAGTGACATCCAAGGCCGCGAAAATGCCGCGGTCATTGGACTGCGCCTGTCCAAAGGAACCGCCCATGTAGACCTTGTTGGGGCCGGGCTGACCCGGATCGGCGAGCGCCTTGAAGGTGCTGATCCGATCGGTGGCGCACACATACAGGGTATGCGTGGTGGGATCGTAAGAGCTCGGCGGCCAGTTGGCACCGCCCATGGTTGCCGGCTTGACCATGATCTGGTCGGTGAAATACGGGGTGAAGATCCGGCCATTGTTCTTGATCTCACCGCTGTTGGGCAGAAGATCGGCGCCCTCCGGCACGATGTCGATCTGCTGCGGCACGATCGCATCGCCGCGCGGATACGGCTGCGTCGCCGCGGTGGCCTGCCGCGGCTCCTGCGGCACGGCACGTTCGTCGATGCCGAGGAGCGGTTTGCCCGTCGCACGGTCCAGGATGTAGGCCCAACCGGTCTTGGACACCTCGACCAGTCCTTTGACCTTGCGCCCCTTGATCACGGTGTCAAAGAGCACGGTGGGGTTCGGCGAGTCATAGTCCCAGATGTCGTGATGGATCTGTTGGAAGTGCCAGCGGTACTTGCCGCTCTTCGCCTCCAGCGCCACGATTGAGACGGTAAACAGGTTGGCACCGGGTCGCACGGCGCCGAAGAGATTCGGTCCCGGGTTTCCGGTGGAGAAGTAGATCAGGCCCAGTTCCGGATCCACGGTCGGCGTCTGCCACACCGCCGCTCCACCGTGCTGCCACGCGTCCCCCTGCGGTGGCCACGTCTCATGACCGATCTCACCGGGACCCGGAATGGTGTAGAAGGTCCAGCGTGGCGCACCCGTCTTCGCGTCGTACGCTTTCACCCGCCCGCGCACGCCCATCTCGCCGCCGCTCAGACCCTGGATAACCAAGCCGTCGTAGTACAGCGGCGCGGCCGTGATGCTGAAACCGTTCTGCCAGGGCTCCGTCTGGACCGACCAGACGACCTTGCCCGTACGCTGATCCAGCGCCACGAGCTTGGCATCGAGCTGCCCGACGAATACCAGGCCATCGCCCAGGGCGACGCCGCGATTGGAATGGCCGATGGGCGTGCCGGCTTTCGGATCGGGATTGCCGTGGTACGTCCACAGAATCTGTCCGCTTTCCACGGCGATGGCGAAAACGTCATTGGCACCATTGGATACGAATAAGGTGCCGTCGTACTCGAGGATCTGTGCCTGACCGGAGTTGCCGGGGTTCATCCCCGAACCCATGCTCGTACGCCACAGAGCCTTCAGTCCCGCGACATTGTCGCGGTTGATCTGCTTCAGCGGCGAATAGCGCTGGTTGAAAATGCTGCCGCCATTCGTGATCCAGTCTGCCGCGGGCGGGGCCAGCAGCTGCTCAGCACTGAACGCCGGCGCGGCAGCAATCGGTGGCGCCACGCTTTGCTGGGCCACGGCCATCGCAACGGTGAGGCCCGCGACCACGCCGACCACCAGTCGCGGCAGAATTCCCCTGAGCATCGCTCTCCCCCTCGCTATTCCAATCCCGTATGACCCGACGCATCCACCGGGTTGCGGTCGTTCTCGGCGCAGACGAACTCAAGCAGGTCCTGATCACGAGCGCGCGCGTAGCTGAGGGCGGTATGCCAGGGCTTGGCCAGTGCCAGCGGATCCTCAGCCACCATCTCGTCAATCAGTGTGTTCGGATCATTCGGCGCCAGATGGAAGTGCTCGATGATATGCAGCTGCTCCGAGTGCGGCATGCCATTGCGCAGTTCGGTGACCGTCTTGATCCCGACCGTGTCGACGACCAGCGTCGAGCCTTCCCAATGACCGATCGAGTGCCCATAGAAAGTGGGATCCCAATCTTCCGGGTGCTTGCGACCGTCGGTCCAGATGCTGCGCATTTGCATCCAGGCCTCGTGATGGGTGGTCACGCGACCGGGTGTGAACAGGAACTCGACGGGGTACTGGCCGACCATCATGATACCTGGCATACCCGGGGGGCGGCAGTAGGAACCGTTGCGCGGCACTTCGCCGTGATTCTCATTCGCAATCTTCTGCCAGGCCTGGTAACTCTCCAGGTACTTGCCCTTGAGCGCAGGTAATTCGCGCGTGACACCGGGAAGCGGCCGGAAATTGAAGGTCCACACGCCGCCCCAGTCGGGCAACTGGTTCAGCTGGGAATAATGGCCCTTGGGGTTCGCGGCTGGCGGACCGCCCGCAGCCGGCGGATCCGCGGCCATCGTCGCCGGAACCGCCGCCTGTAGCGCCAGCGCCAGGGATGTCGCCGCCAACAATGTGCGCATGCTCATCAGTTTCACCCTCAGTACCGCGGGCTAGCCATTGCCGCGGTTCGGCGGCGAGTATAAGACGAATCAGGGCGAACTTGCCCTTGACATGTCATCATTGGGCAGCGAGCTTGACGCCGGTGCCACAACACCGTAAATCAGGCGTCCAGATGATCGAACGCGGAGCGACTGGAATGAGACACGGACTAATGGGATCCCTTGCACTGCTGATGCTGGCCTATGGCAGCGTCGCCGGCGCGCATCACTCATTTGCCATGTTCGACCAGAGCAAGAACCTGCCGCTGAAGGGCACTGTGCATGACTTCCAGTGGACCAATCCGCATGCCTTCATCGATATCGACGTGCCCAATGCGAACGGCAGCGTCGAGCTGTGGAAAGTGGAACTGAACAGTCCCAACAATCTCAAGCGCCAGGGCTGGAAGTCCGCGCAGATGAAGCCGGGCGACAAAATCGTCGTGGTCATCAATCCACTGCGCGATGGCTCCAAGGGGGGGTTGTTCGTCGCGGTCACCTTGCCGGATGGCAAGGTGCTGGGTGATCCCACGCGCGCAGGCGGCGGCCCGATCAACGTGCCGCAGATCACGCCACCGGCCGACGCACCCGCAGCGCACTAGGCTTTCGCGGCCCAGCCGCGGCCTGCCCCGTATGCTGACGGGGCATTCGAGGGGGAAAACGTGAACACGCTGACAATCCGTGGCGCCGGTGTGGCGCTGCTGGCCGTCCTTACCGCGCTCGCGCTCCCCGCAGCACGGGCTCAGGACTCGTGCAATCGCAAATGCCTGCAGGAGATCGCTGATCGCTATCTGGCGGCGCTGGTGGCGCACGATCCGGCCAAGGCGCCACTTGCCGCGTCCGTGCGCATCACCGAGAACGGACAGAACCTGGGCACCGAGCATGGCCTGTGGAAAACGGCAGCGGGTAACGCGAAGTTCCGGCTGTACTTCGCCGATCCAGAGCAAGGCGCTGTGGGGTTCATCGGTCAGCTGATGGAAAACGATTCCCCCGTGCCGGTCGCGCTGCGCCTGAAAGTGGTCAACAGCCAGGTGACGGAGGCGGAAACCATCGTGGCGCGCAACACGGCCTTCGCCAGGGCGGATGGATTTGCAACCCCCGAGCCGGTGCTGCTGGCGGATCTGAAAGCCGCCGACCGGGTCTCACGGGCGGAGATGATCCGCATCGCGGACAGCTATTTCACGGGTCTGGATACCGACCACTCCGCCAGGAATGTGCGCTTCGATCCGCAGTGCCAGCGGCGCGAAGATGGCAATGTCACGGCCAATTCGAGCGATCCGAAGTCTTCGGCCATGCAGAAGCTGGGCTGCCAGGCGCAGTTCGACACGGGTTTCTCGGTGATCGTCACCAAGGTTCGCGACCGACGTTACCCCATCGTCGATGTGGAACGTGGCCTGGTCTATGCGGAAGTGTTCTTCGATCATAACGGCACGGTCGCCGGCTTCAAGATGGAGGGCAAGGATGTCGCGGTCCCGGCCGACTTTCGCCGTCCGAAGAGCTTTCAGATCGGTGAACTGTTCAAGATCGAGAAGGGCCGCATCCGGCAGATCGAAGCCGTCCTGCTGGATGTGCCCTACGGCATGCACTCCGGTTGGGACAAATTCCGCGCACCCGTCACTGGCGTAGCGTCGGCAGGACAGGCCGATTGCGACCACGACTGTCTGGTGGGCTTCGTGGACAAGTATCTGGCAGCACTGTTGCGCCATGATCCGGGCAAGGATCTGTTCGCTCCCGATGCGCGCTTTACGGAAAATGCACAGCCGCTGCGGCTCGGCGCCGCGCTATGGCAAACCGCCAGCGCGGGTCCGCAAGGGTACAAGCTGGTCATTGCCGATCCGCTGACCGGCAATGTTGGCTTCTATATCCTGATGCAGGAGAACGGCAATCCGATCTGGCTCTCGGGCCGGCTCAAGGTGCGGGCGCAGAAAATCAGCGAGCTGGAGACCGCCATCGTCCGCAAAGGTGTGAGCTTCGGTAAATTCGACCGCACCGGCATTTCGCCCCTGTGGAACCCGGTTCTCAAGCCCGCCGAGCAACGACCGCGCGAACAGCTGATCGCCATTGCCAACAAGTATTTCGATGCACTGGATCATCATCTGGTCGACTCAGTGCCCTTTGACGATGAGTGCTTTCGCGTCGAGAACGGAATGCAGACGGCCGGCCCGCCGGTCACCCCGGCAGCGGCCCTGGCCCTGGGGGGCAGCACCGCACCCGCGCCCGTCCCGCGCGCGCGTCCGGCGGGTCCCAATGGCCGTTCGCTGCCCGATGTGGGACACACGGGTTGTCGCGGCAATATCAACAGCAACATGTGGCAGTACATCACCCAGATCCAGCCGCGCCGCTGCGACACGGTGGATGTCGTGCGCGGTGAGGTGCAATGCATCGTGCTGTTCCACCAGGATGGTGAAGTGCCCGGCACCAATGTCCCGGGGTATGGCTACATGAAGTACTCCGGTGCCACCCGCCGCCCCTTCGACACGCTGATTCCGGAAGTGTTCAAGGTGAAGAACGGCAAGATCATCGAGATTGAAGCCACCATGCCGTCGCTGCCTTTCGGGTCCACCACCGGCTGGGAGTAAGCCTCGCCGCGCAAGTCGTTGATTCGCATTATGTCGTGCCGACCCGCGCTATTTCCCGGGGGGTAATTGCAACTTTCCAGGCCTAGCAGTGTTCTGGGCTAAACGATGTTTTCAAAGTGCAACGACTCCCAACGAGGCCACCGGACCGCAGTGAGTTCACGATGTTCATGCGTGACTACCAAGACATGGTGTTTGCAAGCGCCCGCCGGCTCACCGCCAGCGATGCGAATGCCCAGGACATCACCCAGGAGGTCTTCCTGAAGGCCTGGGAACACTTCGACACCCTGCGTGCGGGCGTGGGCGCGGGTGGCTGGCTGAAGACCGTGACCTTGCGACTGTCGCTGAACCACTTGAACCGGTACCGCCGGCGCTGGCGTTTTTTCTCCGAGCTGCTGCCAGCAACAGCGGACGATGAGGTGGGGGACGGCGAGGTGGAGTTCGCGGTCGCGACGCTCGATACCGTGTTCGCGCAACTGGCGGACGCGCAACGTGATGGGCACGTGCGCGCGGCGCTGACCCGGCTGCCGGATGCGCAACGCATCCCGCTGGTGTTGTTTCACTATGAAGAGCGTTCCTATCAGCAGATCGCTGCGGACCTCGAAGTGTCGGTCGCCAAGGTGAAGACCGACATTCTGCGCGGCCGCATCGCGCTGGCAAAGCGGCTGCAGGAGAGTGGCAATGAATCCTGATCCAGGTAACGACGCGCAGGGCGCGCTCGAACAGCGCATCTCGCGCGTATTAGCCGGCACCGCACAATTCACGGCGCCACAGAGCATCGAAGCAAAGGTGTGGAGTGGCATTGAGCGCGCCGCGCAAGCGCCGTGGTGGCGGCGGCGCGTCCTGGAATGGCCCGTGCTGGCGCAGCTAGCCTTTGTTGCAACCGGTGTCACGGCCGCGGCGGCGATGGTGCTGGGTCGGCCCGCGAAACTGCATGCGGTGATCAGCCATCCGGTCGCGGTGCTGCAGCAGCCGGCCGCCGATCTGCACGCCACGATGAATGTGTTGGCCATATTTCACCGCCTCACCGACACCGTGGCCGGCAGCCTGCCGGATGCGGTGTGGTACGGCGGCATCGCCCTGTGCGCGGTCGCGTATGTGGCCCTGTTTTACCTGATCGTATTCGGCTACCGGCTGCTGCAGGCGCCGCTGGCCTCCCGCTAGACAGATGGAACTGCCATGATCACAACGAATTCAACCCGATCCGCCCTCCTTGCCGCGCTGCTGGCAGTGAGTCTCGCGGCTTCGGTGGTGCTGCCAGCCACGGCGGCCACCCCGGCCACGCCGGCCGCGCCTGCCGCACCGCCCACCGACGCCAGCAACGCGCCGGGGTCGTCCCCAGCAGAAGCGAACGATGACGATTCTGAATATTGGAGCAGTCGCGGCAGCACTGACGGCGATCGCTGGAACAGTTTCGGCAGGCGCCGGAATTTCCGGCACGGCGGCAATGACCTGGTTTCGATCGGCCACGATACGACCCTGCCGGAGGGTGGCCAGAGAGACTCGGTCGTCGCGGTATTCGGCTCGGCGAGCAATTATGGAACGGCCAACCGGGATGTGGTCTCGGTCTTCGGCAACACCATCGCAAAGGGCACAACCGCCGGCAGCGCCGTGGCCGTGCTCGGGAATGTTTCGGTCGATGGCGATGTCGGCCAGGACGTCGTCGCCGTGCTCGGCAATGTGGACCTGGGTCCGCACGCCCATGTGCACGGTCATGTGGTCAGTGTGCTGGGCACGGTGAACCAGGATCCGGCCGCCATCGTGGATGAGGGCGTGGAGCGCGTACTGCCGGAAGACTTCGCAAGCGCCGAAGGCTTGCGCAACTGGGTGGGCCACGGCCTGATGGCGGGCCGCCCGCTGGTGATCGGTACGGGCCTGCGCTGGCTGTGGACCTTGTCGCTGGCCCTGCTTGCCCTCTACGTCATTCTCGCGCTGCTGTTCCGGGAGGCCGCGGAGCACTGCATCGCGACCTTGAATGAGAATCCCGGCAAGAGCCTGATCACCGCCATCCTGGCGGTGCTGCTCACGCCGCTGATGATGGTGCTCCTGGCGATCACGCTGATCGGCATTCCGCTGATCCCTATCTTCCTGGTCACCCTGTTCGTAGCCGGGATATTCGGCAAGGCCACGGTGCTGGGCTGGATCGGCGGTCGTTGCCTGGGCCTGCGCCCGGGACAGACACCGGTGCATCCTGCACTTGCCGTGCTCGTGGGCGGCATAGTTGTGATGCTGGCCTATCTGGTGCCGGTACTGGGCTTCGTGGTGTTCATTCTGTTGAGCATGATCGGCTATGGGGCGGTGCTCTATGCGCTGCTGAACCGGATCCGGCGCAGTCGCTCTGGCGCGGAGCCGACCGGCGCTGCAGCGCCGCTTGCGCAAGCCAGCGCCGCGGCCGCGCCAGCCCCGGGTGCACCGGCAATGGGTACGACTGAAGCCGCGCCGGGCCCAACCGCGCCAGACCCGACTGCGCCGGGCCCGACCGCGCCGCTGCCCGTGACCACCCTGCCGCGCCCGGGCTTCTGGCCGCGTATCGGCGCGCTGTTCATCGACGCCATTATCGTGGGTGTGGTGGTGCGGCTGCTGCTGGACTGGCCTTATGCTTATTCGGAAAACCGCCTCTTCTTGCTGGGCCTTGCGGTCTATGGCGCGGTGATGTGGAAGGTCAAGGGCACCACCATCGGTGGCATTGTCTTCGACCTGTGCGTCGTGCGACTGGACTCGCGGCCGCTCGACTGGCCGACGGTGTGCGTGCGGGCACTGGGCTGCATCCTGTCGTTGTGCGCGCTGGGTCTGGGCTTCTTCTGGATTGGCATCGACCCCGGCAAACAAGCCTGGCATGACAAGCTGGCCGGCACCATCGTCGTGCGTGTGCCCAAGGGTAGCCCGCTGGTATAGCAACTCTTCGGTCCGACCGCGCGCGGGAGTCCAGCCGACCTGGGGCAGCCAATGGCCGCACCAGGCGCCTAACGCCTGACTCACACTCCGGGCGGGTGTTCCGGCCGCAGCACATCCACGCTAAAATCAATATCCCCCAGCGATTGCTGATGCGGTACGCAGGTCGCGCGGAATTTGAGATTGCGGGTGGTGAACAGCGGCAGTGCCTTGTTCTTCAGCTGTTCGAGCAGTTCACACGGCACCGATTCGATACCCGTGCGGGTTAGTTGCACGAGATCAACGCTGTGCCACTGCGTCGGCTGCGAGCTGGTGTCTCCCACCTTGCCGATTTCATCGGGCGTTGCCGGCACCAGCACCGAGAACGTTGCGGCAACTCCCGGGAACGGCTCGACTCCGTTGAATCGGGTGCAGCCACGGGACTGGATCTTCAGGTCCTGCTTGCGCGCCCCCAGGGCGAGCAGCACTTCGCGGACGGTGTCGCGCAGCCCGTCGCAGGAAAATTTGTCGGTGAATCCCATATAGGTGTAGTCGAGTTTGCGCTCCACCCAGTGTGCGGCTGGCGGGGCGACTGACAACGCCGGGACCGCAGCCGTGTCGGATGCTTCGGCGGCACTTGCTCCCAAACCGGCGGCCAGCGCCAGCACCGCAGCGACGCGCAGGACGGCAAGACGGACGCAATTGCGGACACCGATTGCTTGGTTCATGAGAATGCCCCTAGCGATGTTGTGGTCACCCTAGCGTACAGCAACGCAGCAGCGCCGGCCGCGGTTGACCTAAGCTAGGACTTGGTCGCCAGCTTCGTCAAAAGCGCGACGGTGTCCTTGTGGACTTCGCCACCGCCACCCACGCCGGGGCGGCCGGAAGTCCCCACCTTGCCGGCGGCAAAGTCCACAGGGGTGCTGCCGAAATGGTCCTTGGCAGCAAGCGTGGCGCCATGATCAGCCAACAGTTGCACAAAACTGTTCCAGCCGGACTGGGCGGCGCCGAACAGCGCGGTCTGGCCGTTGCTGTTAACGGCGTTGACGTCGACGCCCTGCGCCAGCAGCAGCTTCGCGGCGATGATGCACTTCTGCTCGTTGCGGAACCGGGCGCGAATGTCGATGGTGGTCGAGCCAATACCGGCCGCGGCCATCAGTGGGGTAATCCCCAGCGAATTCGGCAGATCGGGCCGCGCGCCATGGGCCAGCAGCAGCTGGATGGATGCGCTGTCGCCCGCCTTGGCGGCACGGATGAGTGGCGTCGTCCCCACGGTCAGCATGCCATCACCACCACGGTCCTGGCCCAGCGATCGGTACGGCGGGAACAGTTTCAGCTGCATGTCCGGATTGGCGCCGGCCTTGAGCAGCATGGCGATCACTTCCAGCGCCGTGGTCTTATCCGCGGAAGGTCGATCGGGACGTCCGCCGCGCGGCGTCGTGTTGTAGTCGACAGCGCTGTACAACGGCGCGCGTCCCCAGATGTCCCAGGTATTCACATTCGCGCCGGCCTTGATGAGCACCGCCGCAGTGTCGAACTGGGCATTGAGGATGGACATGACCAGGGGCGTGATCCCTTCCGGATCGGCCAGTTCGAGGTCGGCGTGCGCCTTGACCAGTTCGTCGGCACAGGCCGCACAGCCTTCCCGTGCCGCGAACAACAGCGGCGTAAGGCCGCCGAGCGGGCGATTCTGGGGACGCGGCTCAGCGGTTACTCGACGTGGCCATTCACGCACCGTCTCACGGGCATTGACGTCAGCTCCGTGTGAGACCAGGAATTTCACCATGGCAGCACGACCTTGCGCGCTGGCCCACATCAGTGCCGTCTGGCCCCGCCACTTCTCGCTGGCGTTGACATTGGCGCCATGGGCCACCAGGACCTTGGCGGCCGCGACGATATCCGTGCGTGCCACCGTCATCAGCGCGGTCTGCCCTTGCGGATTCGCTGATTCGACATCCGCGCCGGCTTCCAGCAGAACTCGCAGTGCCTCCGGATCAGCCCGCTCGGCGGCTTCGGCGAGCGGCGTGGAACCATAGTCGTTGGCGGCATTCGCCTTGGCACCGGCTTTGAGCAGACGCCGGATCAGCGGCAGGTCATCGTTGTATGCCGCCCAGTGCAGCGCCGTGGTGCCATCCTCCTGGCGCGCGTTGACATCGGCCTTGCCGTCCACGAGGGCCATTGCTGCGGCGGAATCACCCGCCTGGACCACATCGGGCAGCGAATCCGCCGCAAACGCGGCCGCCGCGCCACAGCACAGCACGGCTGCCACCGCCACCGCCACCGCCACCGCCACCGCCACCGCCCGCAAAGTCATTGCTCGGGAATGCACTTAATTCAAATCTCGGTGAGTTGTCCGGTGCTGTCGCCGAACCTCTCGGTTGCAATGCCGGCCTTGTTGAGCAACGCCACATGCAGGTTGGCAATCGGGGTGCGATCCGGATACCGCAGGTGCTGGTTGCCCTTGAGCCTGCCGCCACCCAGACCGAGGATCGCCGTCGGCAGCGGATAGTGATCGTGCAGATTGCTGTTGCTCATGTTGCTGCCGAACAGAATGATCGAGTTGTCCAGCATGGTGCCCTCCCCGTCCGGCAGCTCGGACAGCCGTTTGATGAACTTCGCGAACATGGAGGTGTTGAAGGCCTGCACCTTGGCGAGGCGCACCATCTTTGCCGGGTCGTTCGCGTGATGCGACAGCGGATGAAAGGCGTCGTTTACCCCTATGAACGTATAGGGCTGATTGCTGACCTCGGCGGCCACCATCATGCTGGCCACGCGTGTCAGATTCGCCTGGTACGCCAGGGCGATCAGGTCGTACATCATGTGCATATGCTCATCGAACGCCGCCGGAATACCCGCGGGTGCATCCGGGATCTGCAGCTGCCCCATGTCCTGATGTTCCATCTTTTCCAGTCGGCGTTGGATCTCCTGAACCTGATCCAGGTAGTCCGACAACATGGCCTTGTCGCGGGCGCCGAGGGTGCGCGAAAGATCCGATGCATCGGTGCGCACCAGGTCAATGATGCTGGCATTCTCGCGCAACAGCGAAGCGCGCTCATTCGCGGTGTCACCCTGGCCGAACAGTTGCTGAAACACCTTGCGTGGATTGTGCTCCATGGGCAGTGGCGTGGACGGTGAGCTGAAGGCAATGGTCTTGCCGTAGCTGCAACCGTAGTTGCGGTCGCAGGATCCCTCGCCACCACGCTCCTCCGTCCCCACTTCCAGCGATGGCATCGCCGTGTCCTGGCCGATCCTCTGTGCCGCGATCTGATCAATGGTTATGCCGCCGTAGGGATCATGACTGATGCGCGGCGGGACGCAGGACAACCAGGTGCCCGGCGTGATCGCATGTACCGGCGCCGCAATCGCGGATTTGTTCTCCAGCCCCGTGATCACCGTGAGATATTTCTGGTAGGGCTTAAGCGAGGCGATGATCTCCGGCAGGTCGAAGTTCGCGCCATCAGCCTTTGGCGTCCACTTGTCCATGACCGCGCCATGGGGAAAGTAGATGAATCCGAGCCGTGGCTTCGGTGCGGCGGCCGTCTTGGCAATGGCCGTCGCCGCCGGGATCATGGCCTCGAGCAGGGGCAGGCCGACGGTGACGCCGAGTCCGCGCAACACAGTGCGACGACTCAGATGCTTCTTGGTAATGAACATGGACTGCCCCTTACAACCTGGCGGCGGTGTGACTGAGCGAACCTGAGGGCTCACCGGGAGACTTCAAGGGGATCTCGTCTTCGCCGAAGGCCTGACTGTTGACGATGCCCAGCACGATTGCGGAAAACCGATAGTGGTCCTTGGCCGCATCGCGCACGATGGCCCGAACCGTCGGCATGTCGTAATAGTTCAGACCGCGTCCCAATCCATAGGACATCAGGTTCGCGGTGAACGTTTCCATGAACTGCGACGCATGGGAAACCATGTGGTTACGCAGGTCATTGACGCCGTTGACGATCGTGCCGTCGGCCAGCTTGCCGACGGCATCGATGGGCGTGCCGGCATCGATATCCTTCTCGCGCCATTGGCCCAGGGCATTGAAGTTCTCCAGCGCAAGTCCGATGGGATCGATGATGGCGTGACAGGCGTTGCAGGAGGGCTGGGCGCGATGCGCCTCCATGCGCGCCCGAACGGTCAGCTGATCGGCGCCCTCCTGACTCTCGGCGAAAGCCGGAACTCCCGGTGGCGGCGCCGCCGGCGGCGTCCCCAGGAACTTGTCCAGGACATAGGCGCCGCGCAGTACCACCGAGGTCCGATTCGCATAGGAGGTGGTCATCAGCACGGCGCCCTTGCCCAGCAGTCCACGCCGGTAGTCCGGCACCGTGACGGCCCGGAACTCTCCGCCGCGGACATTCGGGATGTGATAGTGGAGCGCCAGCCTCTCGTTCAGGAAGGTGCGGTTCGAGGTCAACAGATCCATGACGCTGCTGTCTGAATCGAACACGCTGCCCACGAACAGATCGATTTCATTCTCGAAGGCCGTCTCCAGGTCCGCCGTGTAGTCGGGAAACAGATTGGTATCCGGGTCAACCAACTCCAGGCCGTGGACATTCAGCCATTCAAAGGCGAAATCGGTGACCAGGGTGTGCGAGCGCGGATCCTTGAGCATTCGTCGCACCTGCGCGTCCAGCACCGGCGGCTCGTGCAGCGTGCCACCCGCGGCCAGCTTGATGAGCTCATCGTCCGGCGGACCCGCCCACAGGAAGAATGACAGGCGCGAGGCAAGATCAATATCGTTGATCGGGAACGGCTTGCCCGGCACGGCGCCTGGCGGCGGCGCATGCATGCGGAACAGGAACTTCGGGCTCACCAGTATCGCCAGCAGACCTTTCTGGATGCCGGAGTCGAAGTCCCCGCCCTCCTTGCGCCCCTGCGCATAGAAGTCCAGCGCGCCCTTCAGGTCGGCGTCGGTGAGCGGACGGCGGAAGGCGCGACGGGCGATGGTCGCAAAAATTTCACGCGCACAGGGTGTCTCCTGCGCCGCGCTCTGCGGGTAACAGCTGAAGATCTTGTGTCGACTGGGGGTGTCGCTGACGCCCTGCGCGACCATCGGGCCCTTGATCTCGACGTTCGCCAGGCGCGGGCCGGTGGAGTTGCCGTTGACCGGCTGGCCCATTCCGGCCACCGGCACGAAGGCGTGCAGGATTTCATTGGTTTCAGCGGCGCTGGTCTGCACGAAGGTGATGCCGATGCGATGTTCCCCGGCCCGGATGTTGACGGGGACATTCTTGAACCGGTCATTGATCATGGTGAGCGCAGCGGCCTGCTGCAGGTCCACCGCGTCCAGGTCCTTCGGACCGCCGAGTTTGTTCTCGAAAACGCGCTTGCCATCGACCGTGATGATCAGGGTGTTCGGATCCATCTCACCCCAGATGTAGCCGGCGCCCACCAGGCCATTGATGGTGAAGCGGTACTCCCCATCGGCCGGGAAGGTGTGGCTGAACAGCATGCCGCCGCGGGTGCCCAGTGGCAGCCCATCGACATGCATGTACTGATATTCCTGTGGCTCCGGAGGCCCGTTGAAGAAATTGTCCTGGGTGCGGGCGTGCGGATTGCCGATGGCCGCCATGGTCACCTGGCGGGCAGCCGAGAAGTACTGGTCCAGGAAGGTCGGTGAGACCTTGAGCACTTCGGCGATATTGTCGAAGTTGCCACTCTTGTCGTCGCGCGGCAGCAATGCATTCGGATCGACCGACACCCCGAGCAGATCCTGGATCGCATTGGCGTATTCGTTGCGATTCAATCGATGCAGCACCATGTGGCCTGGATCCGGATGCAAGGCACCGTACTGATCGAGGAACTCCTCTGCAGCGTGCGTGAAGGCGGCGCGCGCGGCTGGCTCCGGCTGCGGCTTGCCGGGCGGTGGCATCAACCCCCCGCGCAGTTTCATGACCGCCTCTTCCCAGATCTTCGCATCCGCACCGGCCGAATCGGCGCTCATGGTGTCAAAGGCGACACCACCGGCCCAGTCCTCGGAGTTATGGCACTTCATGCAGTAGGTTTGCAGCATGTGCCAATCGCCCTTGAAAGCGGGCGCATGCGCCGCTGCGACGGGCACCTCGGCCTGCGCGCCCGAGCCGAGCAATGCAACGCACAGTGCGGCGAGGGTCACGCTAACGCGCATAGCGGCGGATCTCATTGACGTGATACCAGGCTCCGTCGTAGGCCATCTGCAGAAACGGATCCGGATTGCCCCACTGAGCATCGAATTCGCTGGTTGGTTTCGAGTCCTGGAACTGCTCCCAGGTGCCACCTTTGAAATAGTTGGTGCCGATCTTCGCCAGCACCGCCGTGCACATGTCCAGCTGCGCCTGAACATCAGCCCGGGTCCGTGTCGCACCCAGGCCGGATACGATCCGGGTCTGGGCATCGGTCTTGGCAAGAATCATTTTCAGGCCATCGATCATGCCGCCGAGCCAGCCGCCGGTGCAGTAGTCGGGCAGAGGATAACTGCCGCCGGTGACGACACCACCGGCCACCAGGACGTTCTCACGCGCAAAGAACACATAGATGTCGCCATCGGTATGCGCCTGCGGCATGATCGCGTACTCGACATCCTGGCCGCCGAAGCTGAGCTTCTGCGGCCCATAAAAAAATGTCTGCGTGGGCAGTGCGTAAGGCGGCTGAGGGGGATAGATGCGGTGCTCCCATTTCGAATCGACCCGGGTGCCAAGCCACAGGCGGGTGTTCTCATGCGCGATGATTTTCACACCGCCCTTGCCCAGCACGGCATTGCCGCCGGTGTGATCCCAATGCCAGTGAGTATTCAACAGCAGCTGCACTTTGCGGCCATCGGTGGCTGCGGCGATGTTCGCCAGCAGCGCCGAGCTGTCTTGCGCAAGCCCACTGTCCACCAGCAGCACCCCGTCCGCGCCTGCCGCAGCGACCACATTGCCGCCCGCGCCCTGGAACAGATGCAGCGAATCGGACAAAGGCGTGTGCACGATCGCGGAATCAGTGGCAAGCCCGGCTGCCTTGGCCAGCGTCAGGCGCGGGGCCAGAGCGCTGGCGGCCAGGCCCGCGACGCCTGCGAGCGCGCCGCCCAGCACACGGCGACGCGTGGCCCGAGGCGCCGCAGAGCCGGACGATGAAGGGGTGGTGCTCATGTCACGAATTTTACGGGATTACCCCGTCTGCCGCACACCTAGCTATGTGAATTGCATGAATAAAGCACTCCATCTGCACCTGGGCGTCATGTGTGTCACGACACTGTCGCTCTTCCTTCCCGGCGTGGCCCTGGCACAGGGCGCGGCCGACGCCAAACCGCGCGCAGGCAATGTCACCGATGAGCGCCTGCGCCATGCCGACCAGGACCCGGGCAACTGGCTCACGCATGGCGGCGACTGGCAGGAGCTTCGTTATTCGCGCCTCGCGGGCATCAACGCGGGCAACGTTGCGGCACTGAAGCCAGCCTGGTCAGCCGAGTTCGACACCAGTCGCGGCCAGGAGGCGACACCACTCGTGGTGGACGGCGTGATGTACGTGAGCACCTCCTGGAGCAAGGTGTATGCGCTGGATGCCGCGACGGGCCGACAGATCTGGTTTTACGACCCGAAGGTTCCCGGGCCCACCGGTGCGCACGTATGCTGCGATGTCGTCAATCGCGGCGTGGCCGTCTATGAGGGCAATGTCTACATCGCAACCCTCGACGGCCGGCTGATCGCACTCAATGCCGGGAGCGGCAAACCGGTTTGGACCGTGCGAATGTTTGAGTATCCCAGTCGCCGCTACTCCAGCACCAGTGCGCCGCGCGCGGCACGCGGTAAGATTTTTGTCGGCAATGCCGGTGCGGATTTCGGCGGGCGCGGGTTTGTGTCGGCCTATGACGCGCGCACCGGCAGGCGCGTGTGGCGCTTCTACACGGTTCCGGGCGACCCGGCGGGCAAGCCCGATGGCGCCGCCTCGGATGCCGTGCTGAAGTCGAAGGCGCTGAAGACCTGGTCAGGCGACTGGCTGAAGTACGGCGGTGGCGGTCAGGTCTGGAATGCCCTGGTCTATGACCCGGACTTCAACCAGATTTATATGGCTACCGGCAATGGCTTTCCGTGGAACCAGAACTACCGCTCCAATGGTGGCGGCGACAACCTGTTCATTTCCTCCATCATCGCCGTGGACGCCGACACCGGGCAGTACCACTGGCATTACCAGGAGACTCCCGGTGACCGCTGGGATTACGACGCTGTTGCCGATATGACGCTGGTGGATCTGCCGCTGGCCGGAGGCACGCGCAAGGTGCTGCTGCATGCGCCGAAGAATGGCTTCTTCTACGTGCTTGATCGGCACAGCGGCGAGCTGCTGTCGGCCGATGCGTATGTCCCGGACATCAACTGGGCGACGGGCGTGGACCTGAAGACCGGACGTCCAAAGATCGTTCCGGCGGCGCTATACAAGGATGCGCCATGGCTGGGAATTCCCGGCGGCGGTGGCGCCCACAGCTGGCATCCGGTCGCGTTCAATCCCGACACCGGCCTCCTGTATTTCCCGGCTGCGCAGAGTGCGACCTTTTACTCCCCGACCAAGGACTACACGTACGATTCCGGGCTGGAGGAAATTGGCGTCGATCTGGACGCGGCGACTCACGGCGCGCTGAGCTCCCGTCCGCACATGCCGCCACGCAAGGACTATCTTTTGGCCTGGAACCCCGTCATGCGCAAGGCCGCGTTCGCGGTGCCAGGCTCCGGGGGCGGCGTGCTGACCACGGCCGGCAATCTTATCTTTCAAGGCCGACCCCGCGAGGGTGTGCTGGGGACCTTTGTCGCCCTGCGCGCGACCGACGGCCGGGCGTTATGGTCCTGGGATACCCCCGATGCCATGGCCGGCGGCCCGGTGACCTACCTGGCCAACGGTGAGCAATATGTCGCAGTGATCTCCGGTGCGCTGTTCTACTCCGGCACGGCCACGCCGCGTGTCCGGCACAACGGTCGGATGCTGGCTTTCAAGCTCAATGGCAGCGGCGCCTTCCCCGCCGATCCCGGCCCGGCCCCGCCGCCCAATCCGCCGCCCCGGATTTCCACACCCGACCAGGTGGCCCTGGGAGAGACGATATATGGCAAGCGCTGCGGGCTGTGTCATGGCTTCGATACCGTCTCGCCCAACATCGTGCCGGACCTGCGTCGCTCCGCGTTCCTCACCAACCCCGAGGGCTGGCAGGCCGTGGTCATAGGGGGTGCACTGAGCGAGCGCGGCATGATCAGCTGGAAGGAATTCGTCACGCCGGCCCAGGCCGAAGCTGTCCGTGCCTTCGTAGGCGAACGAGCCCGATCCCTCAAACTTGACCTTGACCATAATGCGGCTTCGCACTGATCCCGGTTGTTGCCGAGTCAATTGGTGACAAATCAAAGCATTCGGGCGGTGACGGACAAGGTGTTTATACTCCTGCGGTGCGGCGGACCGTGACAAACTGCGCAGCGCCGACGAGTTGACCATTCAAGCGGAGAGGGACGATGAACGTAGCCCAAGTTACAGCAGAAATCATGAAGCGCGAGGGTACTGACTACCTGCTCGCGTATCCGTTGAATCCCTTGACCGAGTCGTGCGCCGCCGCCGGAATCCGACCCATCATCGTGCGGCAGGAACGTACCGGCATTCACATGGCGGATGCGATCAGCCGACAGACATCCGGTGAAAAGGTCGGGGTGTTCTGCCAGCAGGCCGGCCCGGGTGTGGAGAACTCCTTCGGCGCGGTGGCGCAAGCCTGGTCCGAATGTGTGCCGCTGATCGTGATACCCGCGGGATCTTCGCGCCGAGAGGCGTGGGTGAAACCCGGCTTCAACGCCACGCTCAATTATCAGCACATCACCAAGTCGGCCGAGATGATCACCACACCGGATCAGCTCGTGCCGGCCCTGCGCCGGGCCTACACCCAGTCGCGCAACGGTCGTCCGGGTCCCTGTCTCATTGAAATTCCCGGCGACATGTGGAATGTGGAAGTCCCTGGCAATATCGACTACGTACCCGTCAAGCGCTACCGCTCGGGGCCGGACCCGGACATGATCGACAAGGCCGCCGCCGCGCTGATCGCCGCGCAGCGGCCCCTGCTGTATGTAGGCCAGGGCGTGCACTACTCCCGGGCCTGGAGCGAATTGCTCAAGGTCGCGGAACTGCTCGAGGCTCCGGTCACCACCAGTCTCGAAGGCAAGAGCGCCTTCCCGGAAACGCATGCGCTCTCGCTGGGCTCCGGCGGGGTCGCCATGCCGGAGGCGGTTTACCAGCATGTCCAGGACGCCGACGTGGTGTTCGGCATTGGTGCCAGCTTCACCGCCACCGGCTTCGGCATCCGTTTCCCGACCAAGAACAAGGTGTTCATCCACAACACCCTGGATCCCATGGACATCAACAAGAACATCCCGACGGAGTATCCGTTGCTGGGCGATTCGAAGTTGATGCTGACCATGCTGCACGCCGCGTTGCACGAGCGTCTGAAGGGCAAGCCGCGTGGCCTCACCGCGTCGGTGAATCGCCGCATCAGGGCGCTCAATGATCCTTGGATGGCGAAATGGCGGCCGTATCTGACCAGCGAGGACAAGCCGCTTTCCCCGTATCGCGTGATCGCCGACCTGATGTCCATCGCCGATGTACCGAACACCGTCATCACCCACGATGCGGGCAGCCCGCGCGATGAACTGTCGCCCTTCTGGAAACCCACTACGCCGAACAGCTTCATCGGCTGGGGCAAGACGACGCAGCTCGGTTATGGCTTGGGGCTGGCGATGGGCGCGAAGCTGGCGAACCCGGACAAGCTTTGCATCAACATGTGGGGTGATGCAGCCATTGGCATGACCGGCATGGACTTCGAAACGGCGGTGCGCAATCGCATTCCGATCCTCTCAATCCTGTTCAACAACTACTCGATGGCGATGGAACTGAAGCCGATGGCGGTCTCGACCGAGAAATATCACTCGACCGATATTTCGGGCAACTACGCCGATTGGGCCAAGGCCCTTGGCGGCCACAGCGAGCGCGTGACCGAGCCGTCCGAGGTGGCCCATGCGCTGAAGACTGCCATCGCGGCCACCCAGGAAGGTCGCCCCGCCCTGCTGGAATTCATTACGACCAAGGTGAAGACCTATTCGACCTTCGAGGCGGGTTACCAGAGTCCGAACCGGATGGCCTGACCGTGGCGGAAAAATTCATTATTCAGCCGCACTTTCGCCTGCAGGAGTGGGTGGCCGAAGAGAAGGGATATTTCCGCGACGAAGGGCTCGAGTACTCCTTCCACGAGGAAGTGCAGAGGACGGCCGGACAGGTCCACGACAAAGGCGCCAAGATCGGCGCCTATCAGTCGCTGGAATCCGGCCGCGCCTCGGATGTGAGCTGCGCCTGCCACTGGACCGTTAATGTTGCCGCCGCTGCCGGGCATGGGAAACTGTACTCGGGTGCGTACTCGGTCACCCCCGCGGCGATTTTTGTGCCGGCGGATTCGCCGCTGCGGGAGCCACAGGATCTGGCCGGGATCGCAATTTCCGTGGGCTACCAGTCAGGCAGCCATTACTCGAGCATCCAGGCGCTGGAGCAGTACATTCCGGCGGATCAGATCAAGCTTTCCTTCAATGACGGCATGTTGTTCAAGCGCATGGAGCTGCTGCTGGACGGCAAGCTCGCCGCTGCCTCGTTGTTCAGCGGTCCGTACTACTTCGCCGAACAACTGGGCTTTCGCAAGATCATCGACACGACCTTCATGATCGCCACCATGATCACGGGCACACCCGACCCGCAGGACCTGGCGAAGTTCTTCCGCGCCCTGCGCCGTGCCCAACGCGATATCGATCTGCGTCCGGACCTGTACACGCACTTCTACAAGCGCGAATTCCCGGTGCGCTATCACGACCGGATGGACACGCGCCGCTGGGGTCCGGGCGAGCGGCTGGTGTTTGAACCGTATACGCAGGAAGCCTTCGACCAGTCCCGCGACTGGATCGCCGGCCATGGCATTTTTACGCCGGACGCCCTCGGCTCGCGCAGCTACGGCGAAGCGATCGTCGCGCCCGCCTGAAATCCGGCCTGGCCCGGGGGAGGCCCCCCAGGCCACACCAAGGCGCTTTAGCGTTCCCAGTGTCCACGGTTGTAGTGGTAATGCCCATTGCGCGACTCCCAGCCATCCGGCACCCAATGGTAGCCGCGACGTTCGCGCACCCAGTAGCCGTCATGCCACACATGGCCGTGCCCGTTCCAGCGCCAGTAGCCGGGTGCCCAGACAAAACCGGCACGCGGCGGCGGCGCGACGATGACTCGCGGCACCGGGGGTGCGATGTCGATATCGATACCAATGGCAGCCTGAGCCGCCACGGGATGCAGGCCCATCACGACCCCGACGGTCAATGCGAGCGCGGCGGCAAGCGCGGCCCGTCGGGCTGGAATGTGCGCAAGCGGGAGCAAACGTTCGGGTCCGGTCATTGCAGTCTCCTTTGACTTTGAGTGACTATCTGAAGGGAATAACGCAGGAAGCGTCCCGAAGTTGAAATCACGAAGTCTTACGTTTTGTTAACCCCCCGGCAAGCGGTGGCATCCGACACCGGGCCGTCTCACCCACCTACAGCCAATTCCGTCGGCCGGTTGCTGGTTGCCAGCCTGGCCGGCACGACCATCGAGTTCTTTGACTTCTATATTTACGCCACTGCCGCGGTGCTGGTGTTTCCGACGCTGTTCTTCCCGAACGCGGACCCGACCAGCGCCAAGCTGCAATCCCTGGCCACCTTCGCTCTTGCCTTCCTGGCGCGGCCCATCGGCTCGGCGGTCTTCGGACACTTCGGCGATCGCATCGGACGCAAGGCCACCCTGGTCGCCGCGCTGCTGACCATGGGCGTTTCGACCGTGGGCATAGGACTGCTGCCCACGTATGCGCTCATCGGCCTGTGGGCACCCGCATTGCTGGCGGTGCTACGGTTCGGGCAGGGATTCGGGCTGGGCGGAGAATGGGGTGGTGCGGTATTGCTGGCTACCGAAAACGCCCCGCCCGGCAAGGCCGCCATCTATGGGATGTTCCCGCAGCTCGGCGCGCCGCTCGGCTTTTTATGCTCCACGGGTGCCTTTCTGGCCTTGGATGCAGCACTGACTGACCAGGAGCTCTTCAGCTGGGGATGGCGCCTGCCCTTCATCGCCAGCGCCGTACTGGTGCTCGTGGGTTTGTACGTGCGCTTGAGTCTCACCGAGACGCCCGCCTTCCGCCGGACCATCGAGAATCACGAGCGCGTCCGCGTTCCCATCCTGCGCTTGCTGTCGCGACATTCTCCCGCGGTGCTACTGGGAACGTTTGCCGCCACGGCCACTTTCGTCATCTTCTACCTGATGACCGTATTCACGCTCAGCTGGGGAACGCAGAAACTCGGCTTCACCCGCCCGCATTTCCTGGAATTGCAGATCATCGGGGTGCTGTTCTTTGCCGCCCTGATTCCCCTGTCGGCATACCTGGCGCAACGCTGGGGGACGATTGTGATATTGATGGCCGCCTCCGCTGCCATTGCCGTGTTCGGCCTCACCACCGCGCCCCTGTTTGGATCGGGCACGACAACCGGAACTTTGAGCTACCTGTGTGTGGGACTGGCACTGATGGGCATGACCTACGCTCCACTCGGCACGGCATTGTCAGAACTGTTTCCGACCGAGGTGCGCTACACCGGCGCCTCCCTGAGTTTCAATCTGGCGGGCATCGTGGGTGCATCGCTGGCGCCGAATGTGGCGACCTGGCTGGCCACCCGCTTCGGACTGGCCTGGGTAGGCTACTACCTGTCGGCCGCCGGTGCGGTGAGCCTGGCAGCGGCACTGGCCATTCACCAGCGGGCGTCGGCGCCTGCGCGCAGGACGTTGTGATAAGGTCGCGCCGCATGACGCATCCGAGCAGATCTCCCGCCAGTGCCGCAACGAATGGCCGCCTGATTCTTCCCGCGCTCCTCGCCACCAGCGTCTTCGGCCTGCTGTGCGCGGGAGCGGCCGTCGCGGCTTCCAAGCCCGCGGTGGAGGCGGCTCATGGCATGGTCGTCTCCGCACAGCACCTGGCCTCCGAGGTGGGGGTCGAAATTCTCCGGCACGGCGGTAACGCCGTCGACGCGGCGGTCGCGGTGGGCTATGCCGAGGCGGTCACGAATCCGTGCTGCGGCAATATCGGCGGCGGCGGCTTCATGGTGATCCATCTTGCCAAGTCCGCAACCAATGTTTTCCTGAACTTCCGCGAAACCGCACCGGCCGCGGCCAGCGCCAACATGTATCTGGATGCGAACGGCAATCCCATACGTGGCGCGAGCATCGATGGCTATCTCGCCGCGGCGGTACCCGGGACGGTACTCGGGCTGGAGACGGCGCTGAAGCGCTACGGCACCCTGACCCGCGCCCAGGTCATGGCGCCGGCCATCAAACTGGCACGCGATGGCTTCATACTGACTCGCGGTGACACCGACATAATCGATGCCGGCGCGCGCCGGTTCCGCAATGATCCGCAGGCCGCGCACGTGTTCCTGCACCCGGACGGTTCGGCCTACCAACCCGGCGAGCGACTGGTGCAGTCCGAACTTGCACGGACCCTGGAAGCGATTGCGCGCGGCGGCAGCGATGCGTTCTACAAAACCGGCGCGCGTGGCGGTAATGCCGAACATCTGGCGCAGGCCATGCGCGCTCACGGTGGCATCATCACCACCCAGGACCTCGCCAACTACACCGTCACGCAAAGTGATCCGGTGTACTGCAACTACCGCGGCTATCAGATCGTGGCGGCCCCGCCGCCCTCTTCCGGCGGCACGACACTGTGCGAACTGCTGCAGATTCTGCAAGGCTATGATCTGAAGAGCATGGGCTTTCACTCGGCCGCGGCAGTGCATGTCATGACCGAGGCCATGCGCCATGCCTACGTGGATCGCAATTCGCTGCTGGGGGATCCAGTGTTTGTCCACAATCCGGTGGAAAAGCTGCTCACACCCGAATATGCGGCGCTGATCCGCGCCCAGATTGATCCACAGCGCGCGGGGTCTTCGGCAGACATACAGCCGGGAACCGCGCCGCACGAGAAGCCCGAAACCACCCACTACTCCGTCGCGGATGAGCACGGCAATGCCGTGTCCGTGACGTACACCATCAACGGCCTGTTCGGCGCCGGGGTCATGGCCCCGGGCACGGGCTACCTGTTGAATGATGAGATGGACGACTTCACCGTCAAACCCGGAGTAGCCAATCTCTTCGGCCTGGTTCAGGGGACGGCCAATGCCATTGCGCCTGGCAAGCGGCCACTGTCCTCCATGTCACCCACGGTGGTGCTCAAGAACGGTCGCGTGGCGATGGTCGTGGGCAGCCCGGGCGGATCACGCATCATCACCATCACATTGGAAGTGCTGCTGAATCTCATCGACTACGGCATGGAGCCGCAGGAGGCCGTCAACGCCACCCGCCTGCACCACCAGTGGCTGCCCGATGTGCTGTTCGTCGAGCCGTTCGCCCTGTCCAGCGACACCTTGCAGGCGCTGCAGGCGCGAGGCTATAGAGTGGCCGAACAGTCGCCTTGGGGTGCCGCCGAACTGATCGTCATCCCGCAGGTCAACTCCGCGGCGGAGCGCGCCTCCTCGGGCAATGACTCGGCCCTGGGCGGCCGCCTGCGCGCAGGGATGATGTACGGCGCCAGCGACGATCGCCGTGCGGCCGGATCGGCGGCCGGGTACTAGGCATCCCCACAGAAGGTTCGCCGCCGATCCGACCGCCCGTCAAACCGGACCTCGTGCCGCGTGATGGGTTCGCGAGGCGAAAACGGCCGCCAGCTGCGGGCTGTTGATACGGCTCACCGCGCGGGCCACGACATCGTTGCGGCAGCGCACGGCTGCGGCGTACCGTTGAATCTCCAGGAAGTCCACCTGCGGGCATAATTGCACCGCCGCCTGCTCGATGCGTCCATAGAGTTGCTCGGCGCCGCGCGGCGTAGTGATGTCCAGATCGGCGTAGTTCACGACCACGGCGGGACCCTCGAACTGCGAGCTCGTGCCCTGGGCCGCACTTGCTGCCCAAGGGACGAGGCCGATGAACCCCACGGCCAGGATGGCCTTGAACGCGGTGATGCCCGTCGTGGCGCTGTCGCGGTTTTCGGAAATCATCTGTGTTCCCCTTGCGTGCGATATGCGTGGTGACATATGTAACGCCCTCCCGGGGGCCGGGGTCTGCGGCCGCAGCGCGCGCTCGTCCCTGCAAATTACGGGTTGGTACCAGCCAGCACGAACCGCAGCCGATTCCGTGTACGCTTCGGCCTGTGGACACCGCGACGCAGGCGACATCGGCAAGCGCACAACGGGATCGTATCCGCACGGGCACCCTGGCGCAGCTGGGAGTGCTGACCGCGTTTTGGATCTACGTGACCGTATCCAATGTGCTGTACGCCCACAACATGGCACTGAGCCTGGACCCGAGCGGGACGCGACACCTGTTCGCGAGCTGGCCCGCCCGTTCGCTGCAGCACCTGCTGCTGTACCCGGTGCTGCTGCTGTGTGTGCAACTGGCGATGCGTATCGGCTGGCGCCCCTTGCCACAACGTGCGCCGCTGCAAGCCGTGCTGGCACTGCTGTTCGCACTGCTGGCCTCGCCGCTGCTCGGTGTCGCCGAGCACATGCTCGGTGACTCCATGGAACTGAGTCAGCCGGAAGACCGCATGAACATGCCCTGGCAGGGCCCGCAGTCGGAGCTGGCACTGCGCATCGCCAGCGCCACCAGTTTTCTGCTGACCTATGGATTCGCGCTGGCGCTGGTCGGCGGCTTCTCGCTGTACCAGAAGTTCCGGGACTCGGAGCTGCAGCGTGCAGCCCTGGCACGTGCCTGGAATGCGGCACGCGTGGCCGCGCTGCGCATGCAGCTTTCACCGCATACACTTTTCAATCTGCTGCATACCATCCGTGGCCAGATCCAATGGGATCCGCTGACGGCGCAAAAAATGATCATTCAGCTAAGCGACCTGCTGCGCCGCCTACTGGCAGCGGGCGAATCCGAGTTCACGCCGCTGGCAGCCGAAATTGAATTCGCACGCCTGTACCTGGGCCTGCAGCAGCAGCGGTTCGCGGACCGCCTCACCGTGGCCCTGCCGGATCCGTCCGTTTTGCCCGAGGCCTGGGTTCCCAGCTTGATCCTGCAGCCACTGATCGAGAATGCGGTGGTCCACGGCCTCGCCGGCCAAGGCGGACCGGTGCATGTCAGCATCGAGGTCCAGTGCGATCCGCAGCAGCTGCGCCTGGTCGTCCGCAATACCATCACGGCGGGCACGCAGGGTCGCGACGGCATCGGCCTGCGCAATGTCCGGGAGCGACTGGCGGTGCATTTCGGTGCCCGGGGCACCCTCGTCGTGCGCTGCGAAGAGCCTGATACCTGGTCATCCACTGTGCAGATGCCCGTGCTGCGTGAACTGGCCGCGGCCGAAGCCAGCGCGCCACATACGCCATGATTGAGGTAATCATCGTTGATGACGAACCGGCCGCGCGCCGTACGCTGCGTGAGTGCTGCGACCGGGAGCCGGATCTGCACATCGCCGGAGAGTATGGTGATGGCCGCAGCGCCTTGACCGCAATCCTGGCCAGTCCACCTGATCTGTTGTTCCTGGACATCCAGATCGATACCGTCAACGGCATCGCCCTGGCCCGCTCGCTTGACCAGCAGAACCTGCCGGACATTGTCTTCGTGACGGCCTACGATCGATATGCCCTGGAAGCCTTCGAGGTGTGCGCCAGCGATTACCTGCTGAAGCCCTTTGACTATGAGCGGTTCAAGGCGACCGTGGCCCGAGTGCGGCGCAGACACGGCGCCACTGAAACCGATTCGCGGCGCCAGGCGTTGCTGTCGGTGGTCGCCAGGCTGGAACGCGACGTCAAGGCCCTGGCCGACACCAGTCCGCGCATCATCGCCGAGTCGGGCAGCAGCATGCACATCCTCAACATCGCCGACATCGAGTTGGTCGAAGGGGACCGCAACTACGTGAAGTTCACGGTAGGTCGCGGGCGGTATCACGCCCGCAGCACCCTGCAGCAGGCGGAGGTTTCATTGCGCAGTCAGCCCATGCTGCGCATCAGCCGCTCCTGCCTCATCAACGTCAACTTCATCCGTGAACTGAGCCGCACGCCGCGCGGCGATTTCATATTTGTTCTGGCATGCGGCGTCACGGTGACCAGCAGCGAAGGCCACCGGGACGGGGTACGCGAGCACTTGAACGGCATGAAGCTCGGAACGGGATAGAGGCTTGAGGCTCAGGCCGGAACCTCGGTGCCATCACCCGCCGCATCAGTGTGTTCGCCCGCGACCACATCGCGGATAACCTGCTCGAGCACCGCCAGGTACTCCAGGTATCGCTTGCGTCCATTCGCAGTGATGCGGCAGAACGTATGCGGACGGTTGCGGTCCAGGTCCTTGGTGATTTCGATCAGCTTCGCGGTCCGCAGCACCTGCAGGTGGCGGCTGAGGTTGCCATCGGTCAGCGCGCACATGGACTTCAGATCCGCGAACGCGAGGCCCCGCGGATGCGTCACCAGCGAAGTCAGCACGCTCAGGCGGGCTCGCTCGTGAATCACATTGTCCAAGGCATCGTAGGCGAAGCGTTGCCGCGAGTGCTTCTTGCTACGCATCTTCATCCGACTCACGGTAACTGAATTTCAGAACCGCCGCGATCAGCAGTTGGCCAATGCCGAATGGGACCCCCATCTGCCACGCTGACAGGGCGTGATCACCGAAGCCGACCGTCAGGCACAGGCCCCCGGTGGCCAGAAACCATACGCCGACGGCGAGCATCTGGCGCGGTACAAACCGACAGGAGGCAAAAATGCCGAGTCCGTAGAAAACCTGCCACAGCCCGGGCAGCACCCACACGTCCCGGGGCGCACTTCGAACCAGCACCAGCGTCACCAGCACTCCGGCCGCGATGGCCGGCAGGAACGACTCGGCAGCCGAACCAATCATATGGCTGACCAGGCCCGAGTGAACGCGGCGTGTGCGGGTGATGGTCTGCAGACCCGTGACCAGCACCGCCACCGCCGCGGTCGAAATCCAGATCTGCAAGAACTGCGTGGCATGGGCCGCCGGGTCTTTGAGCACAGCGGATTGGAAAATGGCAGCGGCGCCGGCCAGCACCCCGGTCGCCGCCACGGTTTCCGGCCCATAGCCGCGAAACTCCGTGCCGCGGGCCAACTGTCCGCGGATGGCGTGAATCTGTGCGAGCGCTTCGTATAGGTCGGCCACTATCCGTGAACTCTAGCGCCAATGCCCGGCGACCTGCACCACGAAGGCGATCGCCACTGCGAGCGCACCCAAAGCCGCACAGAGCACCGCGGCGGCCGCGCAGTCCTTGACGATACGGATCTGTGGATGCAGATCCGGCTGCACGTGATCGGCCAGATGCTCGATTGCGGTATTGAACAGCTCGGCCACAAATACGCCAGCAGCACATAGACTCGCCAGGGCCCACCACACGGCCGGGGGCTGCAGATACGCCAGCGCGATGACCACGGCCACCAGGCACGCCAGCTGCGTGCGCAGGCTGCGTTCGGCACGCAGCGCATGGGCAAGCCCCGCCAGCGCAAAACTCATGCGCCTGACGAAAGAGTGATTCTTATGGGCCAAGGTCATGCAATTTCCCGTCGCCGTCGGCGGCCCGCCATGGTGCGTTGATTCTAGCCTAAGCCGCCGCCCGAGCCTGAGCAGCGCCCGTTATCTCATCGCGCGACGCGCCCCGCAGCGTTGGCCCCAGACGACATTCTAAGTTACTTTATAAATGCTAGATAACCTATTGTTCTAAAAAGTTATATAGCATTTCAAACCACCGTAGGGCGAAGCCTACGATTCTTGCCGATGCGGCCGGACTTACACGGCAATGACTCTCAAATAAACTGAGCATCGATCGACGTATCACTTGATCAAGGGGTCTTCCATGCTTCACTACGCCGTTGTCTTCTTCATCATCGCCATAGTGGCAGCCATTCTCGGTTTCGGCGGCCTCGCAGCAGGTGCCGCGGGCATCGCCAAAGTGCTGTTCCTGGTGTTCCTGGTGGTCGCGATCGTCACCTTCATCATGGGGCGCCGACCGGGGGTCTGAAATGGCAACCAACAAGATGAGATTTGTGTTGACGGCGGCGCTATTGGCGACCTGTGTGCTCAATGCGTGCAACCAGGCCAAGAGCCCCGAGCAGGTGGCCAAGGACACGGCCGCCGCCGAGAACACTGCAACCGAAAATGCGGCGAAGGTCGAGCAGTCGGCCGGTGACAAGGTCAACAGCGCCCAGACAGTGGTGCGCGACGAGAAGACGGCCGAGGCTCACACCGCAGCCGTACAGGCCGAGAAGGTCACGGACGCCAAGGCCCAGGGCGAACACAAGGTCGCCCTGGCGCAGTGCGAGAGTCTGAGCGGTGAGCCCCAGAAGGCCTGTCGGGAACAGGCGGATACTGCCTTGCAGGTGGCCCAGGCACAGGCAAGGCAGGCCGAGGCCAATACGGATCCGAAGCCCTAGAGCGTGAGCGGCGCCCGCGGGAGGGCCCTGAAGCATCTGCTGGCCTATCGACGCCCTGCGCGCCAACACGGCACGACATTTTGCGCAAGATGGGTGTAGGAGACCTCCTACGGGTAAATACAACAAACTGCGACCTGAGCGGCGGCCCATGCCGAGCTATACCTGTGCACTGACCTTCATCATGACGATCCACGGACGACGAATACACCTCAGTTATAACCGCTAACTGATTGATATAAAAAAGCTTTGTCAGCGTGGAGACCCGGTGCCTCCGCAGCATCCTTGTGCACGGTTTTGCAGATTTTGAGTGAGGAGATACTTCAATGGCGCCCTCAATGATCATGGCCAGTTCATTGCAGAAGCATCACAAGCAGCTGTTATCAGAATGGCTCCGGCAGCTTCAATCCGATGCTTCCGATGGCAGGAAAGTGCGCATTTCCCCCCAGGAGCTGAGCACGCAGGCCGAGGAGTTCTTGCAGCTGCTGACCGGCGTGGTGACTGCTGCAAATCCGGACGATCGCGGCTCGCCGCAGTTCAGGGCCCTCCAGGGTTTCCTCGAGAATTTGTCGCGCTCGCGCGTGCAGCAGGGCTTCGCATCGGCCGAGACGGCCACCTTCATATTCTCCTTCAAGCAGCCGCTGTTCACGGCGCTGCGGATGGAAGCCGGAACGGATGCGAACCTGCTCGCGGACCAGATCTGGAGCGCAACCAGGCTGCTGGATGAGCTGGGACTGGTCACCGTCAGTACCTATCAGCGCGCCCGCGAAGAGATCATCAGCCGGCAGCAGGAGGAAATGCTGGAGCTGTCGACGCCCGTCGTCAAACTGTGGGATGGGATCCTGGCACTGCCGATGATCGGCACCTTGGACTCTGCCCGCACTCAGGTCGTGATGGAGTCACTGCTGCACAAGATCGTTGAAACCGGCTCACAGATTGCGATCATCGATATCACCGGTGTGCCAACCGTGGACACTCTGGTGGCGCAGCATCTGCTGAAGACGGTGACCGCCATCCGGCTGATGGGTGCCGATTGCATCATCAGCGGTGTTCGGCCACAAATTGCCCAGACGATCGTACACCTGGGTGTGGACCTGGCGGGCGTGACGACGAAGGCGAACCTCGCGGACGCGTTGGCCCTGGCACTCAAGCGCACCGGCAATACATTGACCCGCTAGGATTCAGATGGAACGGATACCCATACTGCGAATTGGCGAATTCCTGCTCGCGTCGATTCAGGTCGATATGCACGATCAGCTCGCCCTGCAGCTGCAGGATGACCTCACCAACGCCATCCAACGCCATGGGTCGAAGGGTGTGCTGATAGATATTTCGGCATTGGCGATGGTCGACTCCTTCATCGGTCGCATGATTTCCGACCTTTCCAACATGGGCCGCATACTCGACGCACGTACGGTGCTGGTCGGCATGCAACCGGCCGTCGCGATCACACTGGTTGAACTCGGGCTGTCGTTGCCCGGCGTGGCCACCGCATTGGACGTGGACCGCGGCATGGCCATGTTGCGAGCCACGCGCGCGGACGAATGACCTGATGGACCAGATAGCAGCAGGTGCGGCACCCTTGCGCTCTCAGCATGACATCGTGATGGCCCGGCAGCTGGTCCGACGACTGAGCCAGGAGTTGCGCTTCTCCCTGGTCGATCAGACCAAAATGGTCACGGCGGCGAGCGAGCTGGCACGCAATACCCTGATTTATGGCGGGGGCGGCGACATGCACTGGCATACCCTCGCGAACGGTGCGAAACGAGGCCTGCGGCTGGTCTTCACCGATGAGGGCCCCGGGATCCCGAATCTGGAACTCGCCTTGACCGACGGCTGGACCTCGGGCACCGGTCTGGGACTGGGCCTGTCCGGAGCACGCCGGCTGGTGAACGCGTTCGACATCGAAACCTCGCCCACGGGTACGCGGGTGACGATCGTGCGTTGGGGCTGACGGTGCTTCTCCAGCGCAGCAGGGAGCAACGCCGGCACCTGATCGAAGAGGAAAGCCAGATCGGAGAGGCACGCCGGGACGCGCAGCGTCTGGCGATGGCCTACGGCCTGGATGACACCCAGACCGGCCGGGTGGCAATCGCCGCAACGGAGCTTGCCACCAATCTGTACCGTCACGGCAGCGGCGGCCAATTGCTGTTGCAGCCCATCAAGGCTGGGGACAAGGAAGCCATAGAGCTACTTGCCATCGATAAGGGCCGTGGCATGAGCGACGTCAATCGCTGTTTGGGCGATGGATACTCCACTGCAGGCACTGCCGGCACGGGCCTCGGCGCCGTGCGGCGCCTGTCGGTTGAATTCGATATCCATTCCGTGCCGGGTGAAGGCACGGTGGTGATGTCGCGCGTTGGTGCCATCGGGGGCGCGCGGTTCGGTGCCATCAGTATTCCGGTTCACGGCGAAACCGAGTGCGGCGATGGGTGGGCGCTCGCCCAGGACCATGATTGCACTACCTTGATGGTGGTCGATGGACTGGGCCACGGAAGTTTTGCGGCTGTCGCGGCTGAGTGCGCGCAACGTACCTTCGCCAACGCTCCCGCGGATCGCCCACGCAGCCTGCTGGAGCGGGCGCATCGCGCCCTGGGCAACACTCGCGGAGCTGCCGCCGCAGTCGCCCGGGTCACGGCCACGGGACCGATCTCATACGCCGGCGTCGGCAACATCTGTGGCTGTCTCGTCAGTGCCGAGAAGTCGCAGGGCCTTGTTTCGCACAACGGGACCCTGGGTCTGACCATGCCCCGCCTGCAGCAGTTTGAATACGAACGCACCGCCGGGTCATTCCTGGTCATGCACAGCGATGGCATCTCGGCCCGCTGGGACCTGCACACGAATGCTGCGCTGCGCCAACGGCATCCTGCGATTATTGCCGCGATCCTGTACCGGGATCATGCCCGGGCACGTGATGATGCCACCGTGGTGGTACTGAACTGATGACTGCGCCAGACCCATCGCCCGAGAATGACCTGCAGACGCTGCGCGCGCGCCTGGCGAGCAGTGAGGCTGACGCCGCGAGCCTGCGCACCGAACTGGAGGAAACCAATCAGGGCGTGGTGGCGCTGTATGCAGAGCTGGATGATCGTGCGACCCAACTTCGTGAAGCCATCGACCTGAAGGGCCGGTTTCTCTCTTACATGAGCCATGAATTCCGCACGCCGCTTACCTCCATGCAGAGCCTTACTGGCATTCTGCTGGCCCGACTGGATGGACCCCTGACCACCGAGCAGGAAACCCAGATCCGCCTGGTGCGCCGCTCGGTCAGCGAACTGACCGAAATGGTCGATGACCTGCTCGACCTGGCAAAGATGGATGCGGGTCGCATCACGATCTCACCGGAATGGTTCGAAATGGTGGACTTGTTTTCCGCGCTGCGCGGAATCTTCAGGCCGATCGTGGCCAACTCTTCGGTCTCACTGGTGTTCGCGGAGCCGCCGGCAATTCCGCGGATCTACACGGATGACAAGAAACTGTCGCAGATTCTGCGCAATTTCATCTCCAACGCTCTGAAATTCACGACCGAAGGTCAGGTCAGCATCAGCGCCACCATGCCGGCTGCGGACCTGGTCGAATTCGCCGTGACCGATACGGGAATAGGTATCGCCGCCGAGCATCTGCCGATGCTTTTCAATGATTTCATGCAGCTCGACACCCGCCTGCAACGCCGCCTGCGGGGCACCGGCCTGGGCCTGTCACTTGCCCGAAAATTCGCGCAGCTCCTGGGCGGGGATGTCGGCGCCGACAGCGAACTTGGCAAGGGCTCGCGCTTCTGGGTCCGGCTCCCCGTCCGCTACACTCCCACACCTGACAGGGGGGCAGCCCCATGAGCGAATCAACGGCCGTTTTTCCCGACCGCCAGAAGATTCTGGTGGTCGATGACAACGCAGCCTCGCTGTATGCCACGTCGCGAATCCTTCGCGCGGCAGGCTTCGAAGTGATCGAGGCCGAAAACGGCACCGATGCGCTGTCGCTGGCGCCCGCGGTCGATCTGATCATTCTGGACATCAATCTGCCCGACATCGACGGCCTGGAGGTGTGCCGCAAGCTGCGCGCGCGTTCGGATGCGGCCTATCTGCCGATCGTGCATCTGTCCGCGACCTTTGTAACCAGCGTCGACAAGGAACAGGGGCTCTCCGCCGGCGCGGACAGTTATCTGACCCATCCTGCCGATCCGGCCGTGCTCGTGGCCACGGTGCGGGCGCTGCTGTTCGCGCGCAGGTCGGATGCGATCCGTCGCACCGCGGACAGCCGTTTTCGCGCGGTGTTCGAATTGGCATCCAGCGGCATCGCACTGCTTGACGCGAAACTTCAGTGCGTTGACGTCAATCCCGCCTTCTGCGCGCTCACCGCCCTCACCCGGACGGAAATCATCGGCCGGGATATCTGCAGCTTCGTCACCGCGAATAGTCGGGAAGCCTGCCAACGCATTGATGCAATCCTGAGAGCCGAAGGACAGTGGGACGGCACGCTGCGTGTCATGCGCGGCAATGGACAGCAGGCCGAGGTTGAGTGGCGAATCGTGGCCGAGAGTTCCGACGGCACCCGCATCGCCATTGCAACGGACGTTACCGAAAGGCGCCGTGCGGAGGCCGAGCGTGAGAGTCTGCTGACGGGAGAAAGGGCCGCCCGCCAGGAAGCCGAGCGGCTCAACCGGGTCAAGGATGAATTTCTTGCGACTCTCTCGCACGAACTGCGCAATCCCTTGAGCGCCATCCTCGGCTGGGTGACGGTACTGCAGCGCATGCCGGGCATCACTCCTGAATTTGTCAAAGGGCTTGAGGTCATCGAGCGCAATTCGCGGCTGCAGACTCATCTGATTTCGGACCTGCTCGATTATGCCGGTATGCGTTTCGGCAAGATGAATCTGGATATCGTGGCGACTTATCCTGCCATTGCGTTGCAGTCGGCTCATGCCGTCGTGGCGCCGCTGGCGGCCGCAAAGAAAGTCACTCTCAAGTGGAATGTCGCCGATCCGGAGGCGCGCGTGATGGGCGATGATGCCCGGCTGCAGCAGATCGTCTGGAACCTGGTGAGCAATGCCATCAAGTTCACCCCGGCGGGGGGCAGTGTCAGCGTTGACGCACGCATGAAGGGCAATCAGTACGAGATCTCAGTGACCGATACCGGTCGGGGAATCAGCGCCCAGTTCCTGCCCCACCTCTTCGATCGCTTCAGCCAGCAGGATTCCAGTCTCAATAAGAGCTTTGCCGGGCTGGGAATTGGTTTGACCATTGTCAAGCACCTCGTCGAGGTTCACGGCGGGACCATCGAGGCACAAAGTCTTGGCGAAGGGCAAGGCGCCCGCTTCACGGTGTACCTGCCGCTCACCCAGCAGCTGGCGCGCATTCGTTCTGAGGAGATCGGCGCGCCGTTGAAAGGTCTGACGGTCCTCGTCGTTGAGGACGACAGCGACACGCGCGCGTTCATCGCACGGGTACTGCTGGAAGCCGGTGCCAGCGTTGCTGAAGCCGCGAATGGCGAGGAAGCGCTGGCATTGGTGCGCACGAACCCGCCGTCGGTTCTGGTAAGCGACATCGGCATGGCCAAGCAGGATGGTTACCAGCTCATTCGCTCCGTGCGCAGCGCCGGCTACAGTGCGGAGACTCTGCCTGCCATCGCGCTTACCGCTTTTTCCCGCGCCCAGGACCGGGCGGATGCCATCAAGGCGGGCTTCCAGGTGCACCTGATCAAACCGATTTCGGCCGATCGACTCACGACGGCCATTTCCATGCTGGCCACGCAGCCCGGCAGGTGACGATTACCTCTGCCCCGCCCACCTTGAGGCCGATCAGGCGAGCAATCCCGCCGTCACGTTGATCGCGAAGCCAAGGATCGCCAGATTGAACAGGAACGAGATGATGCTCTGGGCAATCACGACGCGACGGATTCCGACCTGGGTAGTGGCGACGTCTGCTGTCTGGCAGGCCGCAGCGATCGTGAAAGAGAAATAGGCGAAGTCCCAGAACACCGGCTCACTGGTTTCGGGGAACTTGAGCGGCTGCTCGCCCACCTCGGCGCTGTAGAACATGTCGGCGTAGTGGACGGTGAACACCGTCGGCACCAGCAGCCACGAATCGATGATCGTCAGCGCGGCGAGCACGATATGCGCAACCTTGTCGTGTGGCGACACGCTCTTCAGGGTGGCCAGAAATGCCACGATTGCCGCGACACTGAGGATCGCCGCACCCACCACCACCAGCAGGATGACGCTCGCCGAGGGGTCATCGGCGCGGTACCGCTCGCGCAACTGTTTCGCGTCGAGTCCGTTCAGATGCATGTAGGTCAGCGGCAGCAGCGCCAGAACCGCGGCATTCCACCCGACCAGCGCCCGGGTCAAGACCGCCAGGTTATGCGGCAATGCAATACAGATCGCTCCCCCGACCAGAACGGCGACCCACAGCTTCGTATGGATGACGACCCAGGATTTTCGCGGTGCGCGCGCGCCTGACATGAAAACCGGGTACCCCAAAGTGGCGCGGATTAACAAAGACTAATCCAAGGGTAACGCGATCGATAGCTCAACTGGGCGTAAACTTTCCAATAAGCTCTGATGATTCTGACGCTACTCGGTCAATGCAGAGTGGGTGATCCCGATGAACAAAATCGGTGTGATTCTCGCCGGCATGTTGGCCCTGGCCGCTACCGTCGCGCTGGCCACGACTCCGAACGGGGGCGGTGGTAGCAGTGGCGGCGGAGGGGGCAGCTACTCCGGCGGTGGTGGTGGTGGCACCTCATCCGGTGGCGCTGGCAGCTCCTCCGGGGGTGGTGGCAGCAGTGGCGGCGGCTCCTCGAGTGGCGGCGGTGGTTCTGGCGCCCACGGCGCAGGGGGTGGCGGGTACGCTGGCAGCTACGGTGGAAGTTTTGGCGGCCACGGCTATGGTGGCGGGACTCACAGTGCCGCGGCAGCCGCCGGTTGGGCACACAGCGGCGCTGCCACCAGCACCGGAGGATTTGCATCCGGCGCCGTCAGCGCGCCGCGCATGGCGGCTGAATTGCATAGCCACGCTGCCGTGCGGGCCATCGAGGCGGCCAATAACAGACCGCATCCACCGCGGCCGAATCTGCCGCCACGGCCGGCGCGCCCGAATCCGCCGCAGTACGAGCATGTCGCACACTTTCGGCCCTGTTACGGCAACATCGACTGCGCCCTGTGGGACACACCCGATGTGTACTGCGCAAATTATGCGTCGGACTATCTCCCGGGTGCGGATGACAGCAAGCGCTGTCCCCACGCGCGCCGGATCAAGATCGATCAGCGCACTGGCCTGCCGGAGCCGTGAGGCGCTTAACCCACGGGCTTATCTTCACGAGCCTCGTGGGGATCTCCTCCTGCGTAGCCCCCGCTCCGACCTCCGTCCCGACCCCTGCGGCAGCTTCCGCGCCGGCGCCGCCGCAGGCGCCAGTACGGGCCGCTGACTTTGAAACCGAAATTGCCACATTCGAGCGCACTGCTTCGCAGTCCCCGGCCCTGCTCAACGCGCGTCTTGACTATGCGGACTTCCTGCTCGATGACGCGACTGGTACGTGCGGACAACGGCTGCCGCTTGCCCGGTCGCAGCTTGATCGGCTGACGGCCAGTCGCTCTGTCAAGGTCCTCTTCCCCGAGGGCTGGTCGCGGGCGGCGGAACTGGAGTACCGCATTGTCCTGGCAGATGCCGCATGCGGCGACAATCCGCAGCGACGCAAACAGGAATTGCAGGATGCCGCGACCGCCGCGCAACGCGCGGTGAACCTATACCGCGACGAGCTCGACTACTCCTCGATGGCCGTGATGCAATTCAACCTCAGTGCTACCGAGCGCATGCTGGAACAGAATGCTGCGGCGGTCAGCGCGCTCCAGTCCGCCATCGACATGGCCCGCGAGTACGGCCTGCGTGAGGACGCGCAGGCCGATTACCAGCTGCTGCTCAAATGGCAGCCCGACGCGCAAGGCGCGCAGCACCTGGCCGCGCTGATGCAGGATTTCCCGAGTCGCAGCACGACGCTGAAGTTCAAGTGGCCCCCCCGCGATGCGACCGTCACGGTGGAGTTGAATCATGTGCGAGACTGGGATGGCCGGGTCAGCCGTGCGCGCGGCACGCGCACGCTGCGGCGACAGGTGCGGCCAAGACGGGGCGGATGGACGGTCTCCTCATCGCCGGGCAGTGCGGACTTCGCGGCGGGCGTGTGGTCGATGGACGACTCCGATGCCCAGACGCCCAATACGGCCTTCCGGCCGCAGCTGCTGAGTTTTCCGGACTTTGCAATCTCCAGTGCGGGAGAACTGAAGAAGATTATCAACATCGGCGCATTCGCCAGGCGTGTGACGGCCGAAACCGCCACGCAGATTCGCGAGCATGCTCCGCACGGCGCGCTGGTACAGGAACTGATGGAGAGCGCAATTTCGTCTATGCCGGTGGCATTCAGTCCGAAGGCGATTGAGACCGAGACGCGCGCCGACTACAACCTGCAGACCGCAATGTGGATCGATGCCACGCTACAGCAGGGTGTTCCGTACGAGACCACCGCAGCTTTGCCGCTTCCGGGTTTTTCGCTCATCGTGGCCAACCAGCGCCTCCAGTTCCTGGATACGCACGCCGTGCCCTGCACGCATGACTCCACGGAGCCGGCCTGCGCCGAAATTGTCGTCCATGTCGCGCCCGAAACAGATTCGCTCGCCGCAACGCTCGACGCGCTGGAGGACCAGGAGCGCCCGCTGCACTACTCGGGCGCAATGACCGTGCGCATGGTGACCGACCCGAGGACGCTGACCCCTTATGTGTTCGACACGCGCCGCTACTGGTACCTGTCGGTGGGCGTGGACGACCAGGGTGAGCTGCCGAGCCAAGGACAAGTGATCGAGTCGGAGCACTCGGTCCAGAACATCACCTACTGACGGAAATTGATGGTATAAGCCGAACCTGGCGCCGCCGCTTCTCAGGCACGGCGCGCTCCTTCGCGCTCTGGAGTAACTGTGCATGTGGATAGTCCGAATTGCGCTCCAGCGCCCATACACGTTCATCGTCCTCGCCATCCTGATCTTCCTCTTAGGTGCGCTGGCGATCGCGCGCACGGCGACCGACATCTTCCCGACCATCAACATCCCGGTGGTCGCCGCCATATGGAGCTACAGTGGACTGCAACCCACGGAGATGGCGAATCGGATCGTGCTCGGAACCGAGCGCTCCGCGCAGACCACCGTCAATGATGTCGAGCACACCGAATCGCAGTCCTTGAATGGTATTGGGGTCGTCAAGTATTTCTTCCAGCCGGGTGCCAATGAGTCGCTGTCGTACGCCCAGATCACCGGTGTGCTGCAGGCGCAGCTGAAGAACACCCCGCCGGGGACGACCGCCCCGTTCATCCTGGCGTACAACGCCTCCACCGTGCCGATCATCCAATTCGCCCTCTCCAGCGATGTTCTATCCGAGGCAGAAATCTTCGATCTGGGCAACAATGTGATCCGCACCGCGCTTGCCACCGTGCAGGGCGCCTCGATTCCCAATCTCTATGGTGGCAAGCAACGCCAGGTGCAGGTGGATCTTGATCCGCAGGCGCTGCGCTCCCGCGGCCTCTCGGGCGATGATGTCACGGCCGCCATCGCGGCGCAGAACCTGATCCTGCCCGCCGGAACGGAGAAAGTCGGCGAGCTTGAGTACTATGTCGGCATCAACGCGAGCCCGGAAAAGATCGACGAGCTGAACGATCTGCCGATCAGCGCGAAGAACGGTGCCGTCACCTACATTCGCGATGTGGCCCATGTGCGCGATGGCTACCCTCCGCAGACGAACATCGCGCGCCTGGGAGGCCGGCGCGCGGCACTGATGACGGTGCTCAAGAGCGGTTCCAGCTCCACGCTCGACGTCATCAGCAACGTCCAGCAGAAACTGCCGCAGGTTCTCGCCACGCTTCCCGACTCACTCAGGGTCGAGCCCATCGGTGATCAATCCCTGTTTGTGCGTGCCGCGGTCACGAGTGTGATCCGCGAGGCGGTGATCGCAGCCGTGCTCACCGGGTTGATGATCCTGCTGTTCCTGGGCAGCCTGCGCAGCAGTTTCATCATTTTCATCTCGATCCCACTATCGATCCTCGCCTCAATCGCCTGCCTGTCGGCGCTCGGGGAGACCATCAACATCATGACGCTCGGCGGACTGGCGCTCGCTGTCGGCATCCTGGTGGACGATGCCACCGTGACGATCGAGAACATCAACTGGCATCTGGAACAGGGCGAGGAGGTCGAGCCGGCCATCCTGAACGGCGCCCATCAGATCGCCCTGCCGGCACTGGTGTCGACGCTGGCCATCTGCATCGTGTTCGTACCGATGTTTCTGCTGGGGGGCATCGCCCGCTATCTGTTCGTGCCGCTTGCCGAAGCCGTGGTATTTGCGATGCTCGCCTCCTACCTCCTGTCCCGTACGCTGGTCCCCACGCTGTCCAGGTATTGGCTCAAAAAACACGAAGCTCATGCAACCGCTCCGCCACCGGGGGCATTCAAACGACTCCAGCGCGGATTCGAACGCCGCTTCGAGCGCGCCCGCGACTACTATCACCTGCTGCTGCAGGCCGCCTTACGCAGTGGGGTGAGATTTGCCGGAATCTTTCTCGCGGCCATGATGGCCACGGGGATCCTGGCGTTTCCGCTCGGCCGATTCATGCCCGGACTGGGCCAGGACTTCTTCCCGAGCGTGGATTCCGGACAGATCAAGCTGCACCTGCGGGCCCGGACCGGACTGCGCATCGAGGAGACGGCGGCGCTGTGCGATGCCGTCGAGGCGACCGTCCGCCGCGTCATTCCCCCGGCCGAAATCGCCAGTGTCGTCGACAATATCGGCTTGCCCTACAGCGGCATCAATCTGGCGTACAGCACCTCCGCGCCCGTCGGACCGGGAGATGCCGATATTTTCATCGCCTTGCAGCCGGATCACCATCCGACGGCAAGATATGAACGCGCGCTGCGGCTGGTTCTGCGCCAGAGCTTCCCGTCCACGACCTTTGAGTTTCTACCGGCCGACATCGTCAGCCAGACGCTCAATTTCGGCCTGCCGAGCCCCCTGGATATCCAGATCGTGGGTAACGACGTCGAGGGTAATCGTGCCTACGCGAATGAGCTGCTGCGCAAGCTGCGCCAGGTTCCGGGCGCGGTCGACCTGCGCATCCAGCAGGCCTTCGACTATCCGCGGATCAATGTCGACGTCGACCGTACCAGGGCGCAGGATCTGGGCTTGACGCAGCAGAACGTCGCCTCGAATCTGCTGGTATCGCTCTCGGGTAGTTTTCAGACATCGCCATCCTTCTGGATCGACCCTAAGACCGGCACGCAGTACAACGTCGCGGCACAGACGCCGCAGGCCGAAATGCAAAGTCTGAACGAGCTGGTTGCCACGCCCCTGTCCGGCGCACCCGGTGGTTCGGGCCAGCTGCTGGCCAATCTGGCGACGATCCGCCGCGACACTGCTGCGGCGGTGGTCAGCCACTACGATGCGCAGCCGGTGATCGATATCTACGGTTCGGCTCAGGACGCTGACCTGGGGTTCATCGCCACGCAGGTGGACAGGCTCATCGCCGAGTCGCACGCCGCCCTACCGCACGGGTCCCGGGTAGTCACGCGCGGCCAGGTGCAGACCATGCGGGATTCCTTCAATGGACTGCTGTTGGGGCTGCTTGGGGCGGTCGTGCTGGTGTATCTTCTGATCGTCGTGAATTTCCAGTCCTGGCTGGACCCCTTCGTGATCATCACGGCGCTGCCGGCCGCGCTCGCCGGCATCGTGTGGATGCTGTTTCTCACCCATACGACGGTGAGCGTGCCGGCTCTGACCGGCGCCATCATGTGCATGGGTGTGGCCACGGCCAACAGCGTTCTGGTCGTGAGCTTTGCCCGCGAGCGCATGCATGCCGGGGATGATGCGTATGCCGCCGCTTCGGCCGCAGGCTTTGCGCGCTTCCGCCCGGTTCTGATGACCGCGCTTGCCATGATCATCGGCATGATTCCGATGGCCATCGGCTTAGGAGAAGGCGGGGAGCAGAATGCGCCGCTCGGCCGCGCGGTGATCGGCGGTCTGATATTTGCCACGGTGGCGACGCTGCTGTTCGTCCCGACGGTGTTTGCCCTGATTCATGGTCGCGAGCAGCGGCCGCCGACCGCCTAGGTTCCCGGAGAAGCTGATGTCCGAAATGCCGCCCCAATCCGACCCGCGATTGCAGGGCATGCGCCGCTTCATCTGGATCGTACTGGCAGTCGCGCTGATCCTCGCGCTCTGGGGTGTGGTCAGCCGGGTGCGGTCGCGCGCGGCGCTTGCGCACGCGACGGCCGCCGCCGCCATCCCGGTCGTGACCACGGTGCAGCCCACGCCAAGCCCCGCGACGGATGAACTCGTACTGCCCGGCAACGTGCAGGCATTCATCGAGGCGCCCATCTATGCCCGCACCAGCGGCTATCTGCGCAGTTGGCACACGGATATCGGCACCGCCGTCACGAAGGGCGAGCTGCTGGCCGAGATCGAGGCGCCGGAGGTCGACCAGCAGTTTCACCAGGGGCTGGCGGACCTCGCCACGGCTGAGGCGAACGCCAGCCTGGCCGAGAGTACCGATGTGCGCTGGAAGGGACTGCTGACGCATCATGCCGTCTCCCAGCAGGACGCGGATACCAAGGCGGCGGATGCGGCCGCGATGAGGGCCGCCGCGACGTCAGCCAGCGCCAATGTTGCCCGGCTGCGCGAGCTTGAATCCTTCAAGCGCGTCGTTGCGCCCTTCGACGGGGTCATCACCCTGCGCAACACCGATGTGGGCGCGCTGATCAACGCGGGTGAGAGCTCCGGCGCCGCCCTGTTCCGCCTCGCCGATACTCACAAGCTGCGTGTGTACGTGCAGGTACCGGAAGCGTATGCGTCGCGGACCAACCCGGGTGTGAGCGCTGATCTGGAGTTCAGCGAACATCCCGGCAGGCGCTACCCGGCCACGATCGTGCGGACCGCGCAGGCGCTCGATCCGACATCGCGCACTTTGCAGGTTGAGTTGCAGCTCGACAATGCGCGAGGCGAGCTGTTTCCGGGATCATACGCGGCCGTTCACTTCAAGGTGCCCGGCAGCACGACGACCCTGCAGATACCCGCGAGCGCTCTCATTTTTCGTGCCGCCGGCCTGCAGGTGGCGACCGTCGGACGTGACAATCGCGTCAAGCTTTCGAAAATAGTGGAGGGCCGCGATTTCGGCAGGTCGGTGGAGGTGCTCTCCGGCATCGCCGCCAGCGACGCAGTCGTCGCCAATCCGCCCGATTCGCTCAATGACGGTGCGCAAGTGCAGGTTGCGCAGCCGCCCACCGCAGCGCCGCCGGCGAAAAATCCGTCGTGAAGCGCGTCGGTCTTGCTGTGCTCACTGTCTTTCTGGGAGTGGCGCTGAGCGCCTGTTCATTCGCACCGCGGTACACGAAGCCTCAGGCGGTGCCAGCTGCGCAGGCCTACCAGGGTGCCGCGGACTGGAAACCGGCGCAGCCCGCCGATGCACGGTCCCGCGGGCAGTGGTGGGAGAGTTTCGGCGATTCGGAGCTCAACGCTCTGGAGGCGCGCGTCACGGCAGCCAACCAGAATCTCAAGGCAGCATTCGCCCGTCTGCAACAGGCGCGGGCACAGACGCGGATCGCGCGCGCGGCGTACTTCCCGACCATCACTGCCGGTCCGACCGTGACGCGCGCGCGCACCTCGCTCAACTCACCTACTTACACCGGCACGAAACCGGATACCTTCAACGACTTCGTGCTCGAGGCTGACCTGTCCTACGAAATCGACGTTTGGGGCCGGGTACGCAACTCGGTTGCCTCGGCACGGGCCAGCGAGCTGGCGAGCGCCGCGGACCTGGCGACGCTCGATCTGAGTACGCATGCCGAACTCGCCAACGACTACTTCCAGCTGCGCAGCCAGGACGCGCAGCAGGAACTGCTGGACAGTACGGTGACGGCGTATGGACAGGCGCTCGAGCTGACTCAGAGCCTCTACGATGGCGGTGCCGGACTGCTGTCGGATGTCGATCAGGCCAAGGCGCAGCTCGAATCGGCGCGCACCCAGGCGGCCGACATGCGGCTGAGCCGCGCGCAAAGTGCGCACGCCATCGCAGTCCTGCTCGGTGAATCGGCCGCAACCTTCAACATCAGCCCCCGACCTCTGCCGGTAGCCGTGCTTCCGCCAGCCATCGACCCCGGCCTGCCCTCCGCGCTGCTCGAGCGTCGCCCGGACGTGGCTGCGGCCGAACGGCGCGTCGCCGCCGCGAACTCACAGATCGGTGTCGCCCGGGCCGCGTACTTCCCGGTATTCAGCCTGCTGGGCGCGATAGGCTTTGAAAGCACCAGTGCCGGAAGCTGGATCACCGCGCCGAGCCGGCTGTGGTCGATCGGACCGTCGGCGCTCATCACGGTCCTGGATGGCGGACTGCATCGCGCTCAGACGGCACAGGCTCGCGCCGCCTACGATGAACAGGTCGCCGACTACCGCAGCACGGTACTGACGGCATATCAGGAAGTGGAAGACAACCTGACGGCACTGCACGATCTGGAGCTTGAGAGCACGAGTGAGGCGGCGGCGGTCGTTGCGACGGCGGCGGCCCTGGAGCAGGCCGAGTATCGCTATCAAGGCGGCGAGACTACCTATCTGGAGGTCGTGACGGCCGAGAATGCCGCTCTGGCAGCGCGCCTCGCCGCCGCCAATATCCAGCTGCGGCGCATGACGGCAAGTGTGCTGCTCGTGAAGGCCCTGGGCGGGGGCTGGCACAATCCGTAGTCAAGCGGTCGGGCTTTGCTGTTTGTAGCAGATGAAGTTGAATTTGTTGCCGTCCAGGTCCCGGCAATAGCCCACATAAAGATGTTCACCGCGAGGCCCCGGATCACCCTCACTGGTGCCACCGAGCGCCAAAGCCTTCGCATGCAGCGCATCCACCAATTCGGCGGATTCGACATCAAAGGCCACCATCGAACCGTTGCCAGGAGTTGCCGGTTGCTGATCAAAGGGTCGGGTGACGATGAACATTGGCGTCCCGATTCCCCAACCCCAGCCTGCATTCTTCTCTGTGGCATAAGCGCGCGTTGCCCCCATGTCGCTCATCAGCGCATCGTAGAATGCAACCGCTTCATCGAATCTGTTGGTTCCGACCATCACGTAGTTGATCACGTCGATATTCCAAGGAGATTGCCGGTGCCGCCCATTTGTTATAGATTATAAAACATATGAAGAATCGTCAAGACGCGCTGGGCTCCTTGGAGCACATCGTGCTGCTCGCCGTGATGCGGCTCGGGTCTAATGCCTACGGCATGACGGTCCGCAGGGAAATCCAAAGCGCGACCGGGCGCGACCTTTCGATTGGCGCCGTCTATGCGACCCTTGTGCGGCTGGAATCAAAGCGGCTCATTCGCTCATATACCGGCGAGCCCACGGCCGAGCGTGGTGGTCGGGCGAAACGCTACTTCCGCATGACAGCGGATGGAGAAAGCGCGTTGCGCAGCACGCATGAGATCATCCTGAAGATGAGTGCGGGCCTGAAGGGTCTGCGAGCCACCTGATGCGTGATCGCGCTTTGCATCTGGCGATGTGGACTTTTTCCTGGCTGGCGCCTCGCAGCCAGCGCGAGGCCCTGATGGGCGATCTGGCGGAGGAGTATGCGCTGCGCGCGAACGCGACATCCGCTTCTGCGGCCTGCAGATGGTATCTGCGCCAGCTTTGCGCCTCGGTTGCGCCACTGCTGTGGAGCAGACTCACCCGAACCGCATGGCTTGCCACTCTCGGCGTGGCGCTAGGCGCGTATATCGCCGTCGGTGTCGTCGAGTTCCTGGTCAGTTGGGCAATTGCGAACCCGTCGGCAAGCGGCGCTGCCGCCATTGACCCGCTTGGGCTGATCATCACCTTCCCGATGGTGGTGCTGATCGGATATATCGCGGCGCGGCTGCGGCGCCGGGCGGCGATCGTGCTGGGCGCGATGATGCTGCTTAACGTCACCGCAATAATGTTATGGAGCACCGAGGCCATGCCCCGTTGGTACAGAATTGCTTACTTCCTGGTGGGACCCGCGGCCACCTTTATTGGTAGCGCCTTGCGTTCGCTGCGGTCGGCCCGCTCGTAACCGTGCGGGCAAACAACCCGTATGCCGGCATGACTCGCCCGATGCTGACCGAGCCGGATTATTTCCTGATCGCGCGAACCCGGTTATTGCGGGCATTGTGCTCCAGCTCAACCAACCCAAGCAGCTCCAGCACGGGTGGTACGTAGTTCGCGAACCGGCCCCGGTACCCCTTTCTGAGGCCGTAGTAACCCCCAACCGGATTCGATTCGTCGCGTGCCCACGCTTCAACCGTGCCGGGTGTCACCGGCTTGCCCTCGTCGGCATTGCCAAGCGGCATCCAGTCCGCCTGTTTCTTGAGCATGGCGTGCAGATCATCAATGCACCGCAGGCGATACGACAGCTTCGTTGTACCGACTTGAATCACCAGTCGATGGGGCTGCTCTGTTTCGTCACGCCATGCGCGGAAATCAGAACTCAGGGGAGGTGTCTTAAGCTGCCAAGGATCATCCAAGGAACCGGATCCATACCTCACCGTGCTCATGATTGCCTTCCATCGGCGTGCATCCGAGCCCCCAAGCTGACCTCATTGCCTGACATTTCGTTCCCTCCAGTTGATGCGGCGGTGATTATGGGCTGAGGTAATATGACATCTACTGTCATATTTGGAGAACTAATATGCGCGCGTCAAGACTGTTGCGAATTTTGATGGCGTTGCAGAATCGAGGCAGACTGACCACCTTGCAACTGGCCAACGAACTTGAAGTCGCCCGCCGCACCGTCATGCGGGACATCGATGCACTGACCGAAGCCGGCCTGCCCATCATCGTGCATCGGGGCAACACGGGCGGCGTCGAACTCGGATTCAACTATCGGTCACGCCTTGTCGGGTTGAGTGCCGAGGAGGCCGAAGCGCTCGGCGTGCTGCTCGCATTGGCGAATCCCGTCCTGGCGCAGCTGCGAATGGCGTCAGCCGCGAGCAGCGCGCGCGACAAACTCATCGAGTCGATGCCTGACTTAGTGCGAAGGAGAATCAAACAGGCGCAGCGGCGATTTCAGTTCGCCACCGCACCGTCACAGCGAATCGATGTGCGCGTAGCGGCGCTGGCCGGGGCGATTCGGGACTCGGCCGTTACACGTATCCAATCGAAGTCAGGCGCCCCGAAGATCATACATCCCGTGGCGCTCAGGTTCGGCCCACTTGGGTGGGCCGTCATCGATGCGCAAGACCCAGACGCACCGATTCCGGACAGCGAAGTTGGGGATATCAATGTTTCAGCGCTGCGAATTCAATCGTCGTGCGGAATCGTGCGCCATTAATTCATCGACAGCGAAAAGTTCAACTCCAGGCCGCCGCCGGAAATGGGCGCTACCGACAGGTTGAGCGCTTCAAGACCTTGCACCCGCTCCAAACGCCGATTTATTGAGAAGTGGGCGGATGCGATGCCAACGGCCGCGCCCGCGACCACGTCCGAGAGCCAATGCGCGTTGTCATGTAGACGCAGGTATCCGGTCGCAACGGCCGTTCCATAGCCGATGAAGCGCCGAAGCCATCGATAGTCGTCGTCTCCGGATTCGGCGAACACGGTGCCAATGGCAAAGGCGGCGCTGGCATGCAACGAGGGGAAGGAGCTGCCACCGGCGCGCCAGTCGTTGTCATCCAGTGTCGCGTTTGGTCGCGCCCTTTCGGCAGCAAATTTAAGACCCTCCACGGTTATCGAGCTGAAGATGCCTGCTTCGATCATTGAGTAGGACTCGCCCTTGCCGTACTGGTCGCCCATTGCCGTGGACACCAGCCACGTGCCGGCAAAGAGCGCCGCCGCCGGCAAAGCGTCTCGCGTGCTGTTCGGGTCCTGTCCATTGAGTACCGGATGCTTGCCAGCGAAGTAGTCGCGGACGGGGTCGTCCAAGGCATGGGCCGCACCAATCGCTGCGACCGTGCCGGCGAAATACAGCCAGTCCTCCCCGTCCCAGCGAAGCGGTGCTGTGAAATACAGACCGGCGTCATGGAAGAAGTCCGTCGGCCCCAGGCCATCGGCACGCGCGGGTGCCGATTGAATCCATACTGCGCATGCGACGATTGCCGCGAAAAAGGCTTTTCTGTAGAGCATCAAAGTAGTTCGGTATCGGATTCACGGCCGGCGCGCCCGGGCCGGCGGTTCCGGCAGAGTCTGCACTGTTCCTGGACCGCTGGAAAGCAGTAGGCATGAACTTTGCACGGTAAAGTACACTCAATCCCGCCCCTATACAACGGCGTAGTCCACCTCGACACGGCACCGATCGGGCTGACGTTGGGTCTTGCCCTTGAAAGAATGCAGCAGTGGTTGTTCGGGTCTATGATGCCTGCCGACTACCGTCGGGCCCTCACGAATCAGGAGCGAACGATGAATATCAAGGCTTTGCTGTTGGGTGTGTCGGTCGCAGGGTTTGCCGGGACTCTTCCGGCGCATGATTTGTGGCTGACCAGCGCGCCGAGCGGGGCACAGCTGGTTGCAACGATATTCTTCGGTGAAACCAATCGCCGCGACCTTCCGGTTGTGCAGCGCCTTGCCTATGTGGATGTTATCGACGACAAGGGCACGGTGTCTCTGCAGAAGGGCACCTTCACGGAGCAGAAGACGAACAACAGTCTGCTGACGCCGCCATTTGATCCGCCCGGAGCCAATGCCATTCTCGCCGCCAGCTATGACAACGGCTTTTGGCTCAGCACACCTGACGGATCCCGCAACGTCAGCCGCCGCCTGATTCCGCAAGGCAGCAACACCCGCTGGGTTGCGAAGTTCGCGAAGACCCTCATGGGTCCGGGTGCTTATACCCGCGTGCTCGGACAGGAGCTGGAGTTGGTCGCCCTCGAGGACCCTTTTGCGCTCGCAGCGGGCAAGACGCTGCGGGTGCGCGTGCAGCTGCGCGGCAAGCCCGTCACCGATGCGAAAGTGCGGATTCTCGACGGCGTTACCGTGATGGACCCCAAGGATGCGAAGTTCGTGCCGACCGATGCTGCCGGCGTCGCGACGGTGCCGCTCGATCGGCGCGGGCTGTACGTTCTGGCTGTCGAATACGTCACGCCGGCCGTAGCCCCGGGATTGGCGGATCGCGACGAGTTCAACTCCACGCTGGCCTTCACGCTGCACTAAGCCGCAATTGGCCGGCACGACGACCGCCGGCGTGGGCCGTGATTGTAGATTCTGATCAGCATGATGCCAGAGGCACCTGAACATCATCATTCGGTCCACACCGGCCATCGGTGGCTTGATCTTACGATCGGCATCAGCGCAGCGCATGGCCGACGCCAACACGCTGCCGGTCGACAGCGGCCGAGTCCCGACAGGGCGAACCGCCGTCCACCGGCGTCCGAATTGCTGCGCCGCGGATTTTGCGTGCCGGCGAGCATGTGGATTTTTTCACCCTGCCGGTGAGCCCGCAAAACAAGGACCTTTTTTCAAAATTCGACCACGAGCGGCACAAGATCACCACGCGGGTCTGCTACTGCTCCGTGTTCGACGAATGCTGGGTGCATTCAGACGCAGAAGGGTTCCTCCGGCAGGATAAGAACAACAAGATGACCCACCCGGACCGTGTGGACAGCTGTCCGGTACCCCCCCGGCCATTCAATCCCATCTGAGCGCGCGAGTCGCTCCCCACCGCGCACAACTTCTTGCGCATCGGCTTGCGCAATCGCCTCGGGGTGCTCATGCAGGTAAGTGCTGTCCGCGGCCTGCGCTACAATCTAACTCGATGGACGAACAGACGCGCCGCCGTGCTTGCCTGTGTGCCGTTGGGCTGATGAGCGCCGCTGCGTGGCTGGCGACAACACCGGTCTGCGCCGGAACTTCCGTGTTCCAAACGGCTCCTTCCGACCCCCGCGCCGTGACCGTCGCGGGCAAGGGCGACGGGCGGGCCGACGACACGGATGCGATCCAGCATGCTCTCGATGCGGCGACGGAACACTCCCCGGGTGGTGTGGTCTTCCTGCCTTCCGGGCGCTATCGGATCAGCCACACGCTGCTGGTCTCACCGGGTGTGCGGCTGTACGGAGTCGGCGCGACGCGTCCGGTCCTGGTACTGGGCAGCCACACGCCGGGCTTCCAGCACGCTCTCGGCAGCATGGTGGTCTTCACGGGCGCCAGACGTGGCGACCCCGTGCGCACCGGTCCGGGACCGAGCGAAGCGCAGGTGCCGTTTCCGCCACCGACGCTCGTGCCCTTCGATCCAAAGGTCGCGGATGCGAACTCCAGCACCTTCTATTCGGTGATGAGCAACATCGACATCGAGATCGGGCCCGGCAACCCGGCCGCGACCGGGATCCGTTTCAGAGTTGCGCAGCATGCCTACCTCAGCAACATGGAGTTCCATCTGGGTAGCGCATTTGCCGGCATTTACCAGGCCGGCAACTTCGTCCTGAACCTGCGCTTCCTGGGCGGACGCTACGGCATCGTGACCGAGAAGACCTCGCCGGCCTGGCAGTTCACCGTGCTTGATTCGAGTTTCGAGGGCCAGGCGCGCGCGGCGATCCGCGAACATGAGGCGGGACTGACGCTGGTCGATGTGACACTGCGCAATGTGCCGGTCGGTATTGAAATCGACCCTGGCTATGGCGATTCGCTGTGGGGCAAGGAGGTGCGTTTTGAAGGAGTGCGGCAGGCCGGCGTCGTGATCTCCAATGAGGGCACGGTCTACACGCAGGTGGGGTTCGACAACGCATGGGCCCGTGATACACCGGTCTTCGCACGCTTGCGGGACAGCGGGCGCAGCATTGCAGGCAACGGACGCAACTATCGTGTGCGCTCCTTCAGCTATGGGCTCGCGGTGCCGGGGCTGGGCCAGCTCGGACACTTCGCGACTTCGCAGGAGCTGACACCGCTCGATCATCTGCCGGCGCCGGGAGCTGCGGCGGTACGGCCGCTGCCGCCGGTCGCGGAATGGGCCAACGTGCGTGAGCTCGGTGCCGTGGGCGATGGCAAGGCCGACGACACCGCGGCGCTGCAACGTGCGATCGATGCGCACCGCACCGTGTATCTGCCGCTGGGCATCTACCGGGTCAGCGATACGCTGCGGCTGCGGCCCGACTCGGTGCTGGTCGGCCTGCATCCGAACCTGACGCGCATCGAAATTGCGGATGGCACGGCTGCCTTCCAGGGCGTGGGCGCGCCGAAGGCCCTGCTGCAGTCCGCAGCCGGCGGAGCTGCCATCGTTTCCGGGATTGGCTTGCTGACCGGAGGCGTGAATCCCCGCGCCACGGCGCTGCTGTGGAGCGCAGGCGAGAATTCCCTGGTGATCGATGTCAAGTTCGAACTTCCGCGTGGCGCCCCGGGCGATGTGGACTCGGCGCGGCGCTGGGACGGCCAGTACCCAAGCCTGTGGGTCAGCCATGGCGGGGGTACCTTCGTCGGCAACTGGAGTCCGGATACCTACGCCAGTGCCGGTCTGTACATCTCCGATACCGATACGCCGGGACATGTCTACGAGATGTCGGTGGAGCACCATGTGCGCAATGAGATCGTCCTGAACCATGTCTCGCACTGGGAATTGCTGGCGCCGCAGACCGAGGAGGAATACCGGGAGAGCCGCAATGCCGTCTCCCTTGAGCTGCGCGACTCGCATGACATCCTGATCGCCAACTATCACGGCTATCGCGTGACCCGCACCGTGGGGCCGGCGCCCGCCGCGGTGCGGCTGTATGGCGTCGACGGTATTCAGTTCCGCAATGTCCATGTGAATGCCGAGAGCGGCTTTTCGACCTGCGAAGGCGGGGACTGCACCACCTTCCTGCGTCTGAGCAAGTACCCGTTCGACAATGCCATCGAGGCCGAGCCGGACGGCAGCACCGTGCGCGAGCGCGAGTTTGCGCGCCTGGACGTCAGTGCAGCGCCAACGGCCGCGGCGCCCACGGCCTCGATGCGCGCTGCGGTCGTGAAGAAACTGGCGGGTGGGTTCGAGGCGGCAGGCGGCGGCGCCGTGGATGCCAAGGGCACGCTGTTCTTCATCGACCGGATCACGCAGCGCATCTACGCCTGGTCACCCGCCAGGCTTGCGATCATCAGCAGTCACCCGCTCGATCCGGTGAACCTGGCAGTGGATCGCTCCGGCAACCTGCTGGTCTTGTCCTCGGCCGGCATCAGCGGCACGGTCTACAGCCTGCGGCCCGAGGCTCCCGATGGCGCCGTCACCGTCATCGAGCCGCAGCCCGCGGGCCGGCACCCTGCAGCCGATACTGCCCTGCCGGCAGTGTGGTGGGTCAATGGTGAGTTCAAGGATCAATACGATCCGCAAACCGATCACTTCACGACCCTGGCGGAGCTGTTCGCGCGCGAGGTGTCCGTGGCGCCGGCCCGCGAGTATTCCTCGCCGGATGGCAGCCTGGTCCTGCCGGCCTATCGGGTATTCCATCAGGGTACGCCCGATTATCGCGGCTGGCGCTTTTCACATTCCCTCGACACCTATGGATTTCTGGTGGCCCATCCGCGCACACGAATTTATGTGAGCAATGCTGCGGAGGCGAAGACCTACTCCGCGAGGCTCGGGAGCAGCGGCGCGCTCGAGGATCTCAAGGTTTTTGCCGAGCGCGGCGGTGAAAGCGTGACGGCCGATGGCTCCGGGCGGGTGTATCTGGCCAACGGCCAGATCTTCGTCTACGGCGCGAACGGCCGCGAGCTCGGCGTCATCGAGGTGCCGGAGCGGCCGCTGCAGCTGCTGACTGACAGCCACACCTTGTTCATCCTGACCCACCACTCACTGTATTCAGTGGATCTCGCCGCGCTGTGACAGCTGGACTGGCTCGGAATGAACCGAAGCCTACTGGTGGAGCGGAAGGGGCTCTATCGTCATACGGGACCGTCTGCGACTCGACAGCTCTTGAGTGTCGTTTTCGGAGGCTCCGCTATCATGTCTTGACACGCATTCTATTTCTTCACTTATCGCGTCGCGCCTCTCGGCACTCGATTTAGCCTGGTAATGATGCATTGCATCGCAATGGGAACAACAGATGATCAGACCACCGAGGTCGCCACGACTCCGCCTCAATCGTGCCGCCGCTCATCTCGATCAAGTTCTCCAAAATTGACTCGTGATCGGAAGCGTAAGGCCGCGGTGCCGCGGCCTTAAGGCAGAGCCGGTGACAGGAGCAATACGCGGACGCTGCCCGGCTCACCACTACACGGGTCTCCAGCCAATCATGTACAGTCTGTAACGGAAAGCCGAGCCCTGTGAGCACCCGCGTGATCAAGGAGCAAGTAATGCGTCTCGCAATTGTGCTGGTCTTGTCCGCAAGCCTCTGCGGGTGTTTTGCGTCGAACTCAGTGGTGCGCTCTCAGACGATGTCTTTCGACGACATCATCGAGGACACTACTGACAAGCTGCTGGTGCTCAACATCCTGCGCGCCAAAGACAAGGCACCACTGCACTTCGATGAGGTTCCCTCGATTCACGAATCCGTCACCGGCACGGCCTCAGTGCAGGGCGCTTGGCCCTTCGGACCACTCAACAAAAGCGTGGCGCGCAACACTATCACCGCGGGAGCGGGCGTGCAGCTGGCGCCGAGCTTCGAGCTCGACAATTTGGCCACCAAGGATTTCGTCACCGGTATGGCAACACCGATTGATCCAAAGTTCGTCAAGTATTGGTTGGATCGAGGTTTGGACCGTCGTCTGGTGTTGTTGCTTTTTTTCTCGGCTATCGATGTGACCGTGCGGGATCAGGACGGCGATGGCACCATGCGGCATACTATTCGCATTCAAAATTCGCCTCGCGATGCCATAGACGCCTTTTACGTCAGTCCGCCGACGAGTTCGGCACCTCTGGAACCGACGCTCGGTGCGCGCGAAAGAACTACCTGCGAGAGGCAAGCCGATTTTCAGCATTACCTGAAGCTGATCGATAACCTGACGTCGTTCACGGCACAGTCAGCTCCGCAGAAAAAAGTCATTCTCGACTCGGTCCCTGTCGCCGACAGCGATCTGGGCAAGGTGATTATAGCGGTTGCGGCGCTGGATCCAACCAAGACCTCGGTCAAGTACGACAAGGGCAGCAAGACTCTCTCACTATATGGAGTGTCCGAGCCCAAAACTGCGCTGTGCCTTTCCAGGTCTCAGGCATCCGGATCAGAAGCTCAAGAGGGGCAAGGCAGCTGCGTGGGGGCAAATGTCAGCACCGAAGGCAGCTCGGAGTCGAAAGACAGTAGGACGCCGGATGTGGAAGTCTTCCCGCAGTTTTCAGGTGGTAATGATCCGCGCGTTGCCGATTTCTGCGACCGCTTCGGGCGGGTGATTGAGCAGTTGCACGGCCCGGTAAAAGACAAAGACGGTAAGCTTGAGCCAACCGTAGCCCAGCCTTCCGATCCGAAGCCGCAGATTCGCATGGAGATCCGCTCCGTTGGCGAGATTATACAGTTCCTGGGAGATGTAATGGCCTACCAGGAAGCCATCCAGGCGTACAAGGACTCACAGAACACGAAGACGCCGCGATTCGACACTTCGAGGCTCAACTCAATCTTGACCTTTGGATTCTGCGGCGCCACGACAAACTACGCTGCGGAACCGGAACCTCACTGCGGTGACTACTTCTTTAACATCAGTACGGCCGACAACAATGAGGATTCCCGCTTCTCGGTGAGTTATCGGCACCAGACCTACTTTGTGCCCCGATACGTTCGGCCTGATCAATGGCAGTCCGATAGATCGACACCGTGCTCGGAAAAGGACTCAAAGCCCGGTTCAGACCCGTCCTGCATCGATCACACACTGGAGGTTTTGGCGGTCGTAAACCAGCTGATCGATCTGCAACGCTCAGCCCAGGATGTACAGCAGACGCCTTACGTAAGCGTCCTGCCGTAGCTGCACAGGTATGCCTATGTTGCCTGAGTCATTTTCCTGCGCGCATCCACAGCACGGATTGGACAAAGTGCCTACTTTGCGCTGGCCGCCTCTCCGGTGGCCGGCAGGACAATAAGATCCAATGAACACTGAGTCACCCGAAGCAGGCTGGGCCGCACAGTCCGAAGGGCTGATCGCAGGCCTGCCGGGCAAGCATGTGCGCTCCTTGTATGACATCTGGGCTACACGCGATAAGGCCCTGTGGTCGACCGAGCCGAAACTCTACGGCGCTGTGGCACAACGTCTGCTGCGGGCCGGCGAGCCTTTGCTGGCCTTCGACGTGACGCGCGAAGCCGTGGGGCTGTGGCCGCAGAATACTGAACTGCAGGTACTCGAGGGCCTGGCCCTGGCGCGCTGCCGGGCAACCGGGCGCGCCAATGCTCTGCTCGCCAGTCTCTACGACGCCGGCCACCGCGACGAGGAGACTGTGGGCATTCTGGCTCGGACATACAAGGACCTGTGGGAGGAAGCCCAGGATCCGGCGCTCAAGCAGCAGTATCTACAGCGCGCCGAGTCGCTCTACAGTGAATCTTTCGCCGGTGGACGCGACGCTCGGTACTGGAGCGGCATCAACGCGGCGACACTGCAGCTGCTGCTAGGTGACGTCGAATCAGCGCAGCGCACCGCGCGCGAGGTGCAGGCCTGCTGCGTGCGCGCACTGGCGGCTGCCGATCTGAGGCCCGGTGATCACTATTGGCTCGAAGCCACGCTGGGCGAGGCGGCGCTGGTCTTGGAGCAACTTGATGCAGCGGGCGCGCATTACGCTGCGGCAGTCGCCCTGGCATCCAATGATCTTGGCGATCTTGCCTCTACGCGCCGCAATGCGCGCTTGATTCTGCAGGCACGCCAACGCGATCCGCAGCTTCTTGAGAAGTGGCTGCCCGCTCCGGTGGTGGTAGTGTTCACGGGCCATCTCATTGACGCACCCGACCGGCCCCACGCACGATTTCCCGCCAGCTCCGAGCGCGCTGTCTTTGATTTGATCAAGCATTATGTGGGCGACGCGCGCGTCAAAGTGGGTTTTTCCTCTGCGGCCTGTGGCGCGGACATCCTTTTTCTCGAGGCGATGCTCGAGCTCGGAGCCGAAATCAACATCGTACTGCCGAGTGATGCGGACAGCTTCGTGCAGGAGAGCGTCTTGCCCGGGGGGAACAACCACTGGGTCGAGCGCTTTGAGCGGGTGGTGAAGGCGGCCAAACAGGTCCTCCTGGTCTCGCAACACCCGGCGACCGAGGTGTATCTGGCCTACACGAACGTGCTGATGTTCGGCTTGGCGAAGGCGCGCGCCCGCGGCATCGAGGGTCAGATGCGGGCGCTGGCAGTCTGGGATGGTCTACCCGGAGCAGGTGGCGGTACCGCCAGTGCAATCGCTCGCTGGCGCAGCTGTGGCCAGCCGGTGCAAGCCATCAATCCCCTCACGCTGCAGTGTCAGGAATATGGCCCGGTGGCAGGTCCCCTCGGACCATCGGACCAGTGGCTCTCCTCGCAAGCCGATACGCGCCCGGAGAGCAAGCGTGCTCTGGTCTCGCTCCTGTTTGCCGACGCGGTAGGGTTTAGCAAGCTGGCGGAGGAGCAGATCCCGCAGTTTGTGACCCACTTTCTCAAACCAATCGCCGCGCTGCTTGAACGTTCGAGACGCCCGCCGATCGTCCAGAATACCTGGGGAGACGCCCTATACTTTGTCTTCAATGACATCGCAGCGGCGGGTGTGATGGCGCTCGAGATCAGCGAACTGATCAGTGCGACCCGTTGGGCCGATTTAGGCCTTCCGCCAGGCATGGGGATACGCATCGGTTTGCACAGTGGCCCGGCCTACCCGGTCGTGGACCCGATCATCCGGCAGTCCAGTTACACCGGCGTGAGTGTCAGCCGTGCAGCGCGAATCGAGCCGATTACACCGGCCGGGGCGGTCTATGCCAGTCAGGAATTTGCGGCGCTGGCCGAAGCCGTCGGTGTCACCGAGTTCGTCTGCCAATACGTCGGAGTGACGCCGATGGCCAAATCCTTCGGGGAATTCCCAACCTACCAGGTGCGCCGGGCCTAAGCAGAGAATTCAGCCGCCCGATGGCGGCGGCCAACTCGGCCTCAATGTCCAGGAGGCTACGCGTGTCCTATTACCTGAGAACGAGAAGCTGGATGTGGCCGCGGCAATTGTTAATGGTCCACCCGTCGTTCGGCGCTCCAAGCTGACCACTGACGGTCACTTAACTGGGCGCTTGTATCTAGATGCGGCTCTTTGCTTCTAACGGCGCATGACGGATCAAGCCACTCCTCTGCCGCCGCATGGTCACTTACAAGGATGGCAAAACCTCTGGCCCCGGCACCAAACGGGGCACCAATAACAGCCAATGAGTAGTCACCCGACCTGAGTTTGAACCGTTGTGCCAGGTCTTTTGCCCTGGCGAACGGGTTTGTGCCTGCAAGCGAGTCGTGCACTACTGCTTGCGCCCAAACGCCGTCGAGTTTTCCTCCCTTGAATCTCCACCAGCCGTCTGACGGTATATGCGATTCCTCTGATGCCAGCCGGTCACGTACATCCTTCTGTACACAGTCAATATGGATGTGAAGTTGATCGATGTGGCGCGGCCCCGTTGCATTTACCGCTAACCCGATCGCCGTCCGATCTACACAGCTGTTACAGTTGAGAAGTTCAAAGATTCTTTCGTGCTGATTCCACGCGCGTTCGAAATAGTTAATTGACCCCGGTCGCGCTAAAATAGCGCATTCAATTCCCGAGATTTCCGCCGTCGGTATCAGAAGAAGGCGCGAAGGTTTGAGTTCCTTTTTTTTATCACGAAGAACGACGTCGCCGGATTCGGCATACAAGCAAAGCGGCACACTAGATCGAGTCTGCGGATTCGCGCAGCTTCTGACTTCCTCACGTAACGCTTCGGTCGCCTCCCTTCGTGAGTCGCAATACGGGCCTTTGCACGAACAAGAGTCGTCAGCCTCTATGGGCTGTGAAATCAAAGCCGCACAAAGACCGGCTGCAGCGATGAGAAGCAGTGTTTTTCGAAAATCACATTGGCTCATCTTGACCTTGGCTATTGCCAGGCGAATTAGGTCACCTGCATTCCCGCCAGTGGACTACACACGCAGTTCCCCCGGGGCCTGCGGGGCCTCTTGATTCATCCTCCTGCAGAACTGTGTCGTGGACTTTGGCTCGCAACCTCCGCCATCCCGGTGATTAGAACCTATCTCAAAACTGCCTGAGCAGGATGCAGACAGCGGCGAGGTGCACGAACTCGAGGAAATTGGCGGGGTAGTATTCCCAGCGAACCAGAAATCGGCGTTGCCTCTGAATCCAAACGAAGAAACGCTCGACGATCCATCGGCGCTCGTAGCGACGCAGTCGACGCCCGTCCCGGGTCTTACGCTTGGTGGCCAGGACGACCGTCGGGATAGTGCTCCTCCGGAAAATGCCTCCGGATCAGCTCCCAATGGTCGTCGGTTATGCACAGCACACATAGATTTTACCTATGAAACGCGCGGTGTGAACGAGTTTGAGATAGGTTCTAGTAGCAAGCCTTGGCAACCGACGCGTTATTGTTCCTTGGTAGCGCACGTAAAATACGCTCTCTCGATCTGAGAGTTGTCACGATATTGCTTGACGAAGGCCCTCCAGGCTGCGTCCCGTTCGACACTTTGCGGAGGCCGAACATGAATAACCATGACCTCTTTGTCTGCGTATTGCCATTTCCCACTAACCGGATCCAGTATGAAAATTTTCCTTGTGTAGATCTTGTTGTCTTTGTATCCGTGCGATCGGTACCAAGCCTTTTGGGCTTCAACCGCTTTCATAAATCCTTCGATGCTCCCGGTCGGCCTTATGGCAGAAATTCGGACAATGCTGAATTCACCATCACACGGAGGGAGTGTTAGCAAAGATACATCAGCGTTAGCTGCAAACGCCGGTACCGAAATGACACCAGCAATGGAAAGGACAGCGAACAAGAAATTGCGCATATAACTTCCCCTATATTAATCCATCAAGGTGCCAGCGATCGGGCAACACGGAAGCCGAGATTATAGTTGGAACCCCCGGTGTCCGTCGTATCGCGGCTCGCCGAACGAACGGCTTTGGCATCCGTGGCCCACGAGCCACCGCGGACAACGTGAGCCTTACAATTTTGAGCTGTCCACGCGGAGCCGTCCGCAGGTGCATTCACCATGGCCCCATTCCCCGCCGGAAGCTGATAGCTGGAATGATAACAATCTTCTACCCACTCCCAGACATTCCCGACCATTTCAAACAAACCAAATCCATTGGGCTGAAACAAATCTACGGGGACCGGGTGTTTCCCAAACTTGCTTCCGCAATCACTGCATTGTGCATTGTTGGTGCCGACTTCATCACCCCATGGATATCTGGTTTGCGTGCGCCCGCGCGTCGCATACTCATACTCTGCTTCACTGAGCAGCCGGTACTGTTTGCCAGTCATCGTGGACAGCCACGTCGCATATTGCTTGGCCTGCAACCACGTCACATATATTACCGGCTGCTTAGGCGCTCCCCACTCATTTAGAACGTCGGCAGCAGCGCATCCGTCATGCGCCACGCAGACATTCCACTCTGCGAAGGTTATCTTGAACGTGGACACCGCAAAGTTGTAGCTTATTGTGACGAGGTGTTGCGGCTCCTCTTTTTTCATGGGTTCACGATCATTGTCGGTGGTGGGCGATCCCATTTCGAAATGCCCACTTGGAACGAAGGTCATCTGCGGACAGATGTCGGCGCCCGCCGCATTCGAGCATTCCCTGAACGGCAACCCGGCCTTTAGCGCTTTCTCTTCGTCGGCCTTCAATACCTTTGGCCGAATTTGTTCGTTCATGAAAGGACGCGTATACATCCACCAGTGCCACTGCTTCGC